>Ga0066605_10001372_pt1 | contig 16090 bp, 15 predicted proteins | sample SaaInlLV_DNA_10m_FD_60385 | JGI IMG/M metagenome (GOLD analysis project Ga0066605, IMG submission 60385) | Marine microbial communities from expanding oxygen minimum zones in the Saanich Inlet - SI075_LV_DNA_10m | ecosystem: Environmental > Aquatic > Marine > Unclassified | place: British... | reverse complement strand
GCCTGAAGCGAGGTGATTGAGTGTCCTCGGGTTGAGGTGATTCGCTCCTGCAGGATACCCATCTCATCTGCCAAGTTTGGCTGGTAACCAACGGCAGATGGCATGCGGCCAAGAAGTGTTGAAACCTCAGCACCGGCCTGGGTGAAACGGAAGATGTTGTCAATGAACAACAGCACGTCCTGGCCCTGAACATCTCGGAAGTACTCCGCCATGGTTAGAGCTGACAGGGCAACGCGCAAACGAGTTCCTGGTGGCTCATCCATCTGGCCGAAGACCAGTGCGGTCTTCTCCAAAACGCCGGCTTCCTTCATCTCTTCGATTAGGTCGTTACCCTCACGAGTACGCTCACCGACACCGGCGAACACCGAAACACCATCGTGGTTTTCAGCAACGCGGTAAATCATTTCCTGAATCAAAACGGTCTTACCAACACCAGCACCACCGAATAGACCAATCTTTCCACCCTGCACATAAGGGGTTAGAAGGTCGATGACCTTGATGCCGGTCTCGAACATCTGAGTCTTTGACTCAAGCTGGTCGAATGCCGGTGGAGTGCGGTGAATTGGCCAGCGCTCCTTGATCTCAATCTTTTCGCCTGGCTCGCCGTTTAGGACCTCACCGATAACGTTGAAAACCTTACCCTTGGTGACATCGCCAACTGGAACCGAGATTGGCGCACCCGAGTCATGAACCTGTCCGCCTCGGACTAGTCCGTCGGTTGGGTTCATCGAGATTGCGCGCACTAGGTCATCACCTAGGTGCTGGGCAACCTCAAGCGTGATCGTGCTCTTCTGGTCGCCAAAGGCAATCTCTGTGGTCAGGGCGTTGTAGATACCTGGAATCGAATCGTGCGGGAACTCGATGTCTACTACCGGTCCGTTTACTCGCGCGATGCGACCCGTTGCGGTCTTTTTGCTCTCGGCCATTTGCTATCTCTTTCTTAGTCCTCGGACACTGTTGAAAGCGCGTCCGCGCCACCAACAATCTCCGAAATCTGCTGGGTAATTTCTGCCTGGCGAGCCTGGTTGGCCAACCTGGTGTAGTTGAGAATTAGTTTGTCTGCGTTGTCGGTTGCGCTCTTCATGGCCTTTTGACGGGCGGCATGCTCGGCGGCGGCAGACTGAAGCATCTTGTTGTAGATGCGGTTTTCGATATAAACCGGAAGCAAGGTGTCAAGCACCTTGTCTACCTCAGGCTCAAACTCGTAAAGCGGGAAGATGTCCTCGGAGGCCGTTTCTTCCTCGACGATTTCAAGCGGCAACAGCCTGGTGGTTGTTGGCTCCTGAACCATCATTGAAACAAACTGGTTGCCAACAAGGTAGATCATGTCAACGCCACCGGCATCCAGGTCTCTGTTGAAGATCTCTGTGATTTCCTCGGCAACCTCTCTGGCAGTTTCCAGCGAAGGCACATCGGTGCCCCCAGTCCACTGATTGATAGATTCGCGTTGACGGAACTTGAAGTAGGCAACGGCCTTGCGTCCAACTAGGTAGTAGACAACCTCTTGACCCTCATCCTGCAAGCGCTTGGTCAGCTGCTCAACCTCTTTTAGGACAGCAGAGGAAAAGGCACCAGCCAGACCACGGTCGGATGTGAAAACCACGATCGCAGCACGCTTTGGGTTCTCAACCTTGCGAGTCAACGGGTGGTCAACATCGGAATAGGTTGCAACCGCTGAAACAGCCTTGGTAACCGCCGTTGTGTATGGGTTAGAAGCAGCAACGCGCTGCTGAGCCTTCTGAATTCTCGATGCCGAGATCAGCTCCATAGCCCGGGTAATCTTCTTGGTCGTCTTGGCAGACTTAATTTTCTGCCGGTAGACCCGAAGCTGCGCAGCCATAACCTAACCCTTACCTTGTCTTCTCTATCGCTTCTGACGAACGATCTTCTCTTGGTCGATCTCGTCGTCAGCCAAAGCCTCAACGTTCTCAGCACCAGAGCCGATTAGTGGTTCGCCAGTGTGCAACTGGAACATCTTCTTGAACTGTCCAATTGCCTTCTCTAGCTCGGCGACAGTGTCGTCCTCAAGCTTTTCGGTCTCAGCAATGGTTGTGAGTGCCTTCGAGTTTCTTCTCAGGTAGTCCAGGAATTCCTGCTCAAAGCGCAAGATGTCCTCGATTGGCAGTTCATCCAGCTGCCCGGTTGTTCCTGCCCAAATCGATACAGTCTGATCCTCAACCGAATACGGCGAGTACTGAGGCTGCTTCAACAGCTCGGTCAACCTCGCACCACGAGCCAACTGCTTGCGGCTAGCGGCGTCCAGGTCAGATGCAAACATCGCAAAAGCCTCTAGAGCGCGGTACTGAGCCAAGTCCAGCTTCAAAGTTCCAGAAACCTTCTTGATTCCCTTCACCTGAGCAGCACCACCAACACGTGACACTGAGATACCAACGTCGATAGCTGGTCTCTGGTTCGCGTTGAACAAGTCGGACTGCAAGAAGATCTGACCATCGGTGATTGAAATCACGTTGGTCGGAATGAATGCAGACACGTCGTTTGCCTTGGTCTCGATGATTGGTAGCCCAGTCATAGAACCGGCACCCATGGCGTCAGACAACTTCGCACAACGCTCCAGCAGACGGGAGTGTAGGTAGAAGACGTCACCTGGGTAAGCCTCGCGACCTGGTGGCCTACGAAGTAGCAATGACACAGCACGGTAGGCCTCAGCCTGCTTGCTTAGGTCATCAAAAACAATTAGAACGTGCTTGCCGTCGTACATCCAGTGCTGGCCAATGGCGCTTCCGGTGTACGGGGCTAGGTACTTGAAACCTGCGGCATCTGAAGCAGGGGAAGCAACAATGGTTGTGTACTCCATTGCGCCGGCTTCTTCCAACGCGCTTCTAACAGAAGCGATGGTCGAACCCTTCTGACCGATTGCAACGTAGATACAGCGAACCTGCTTGTTGGGGTCGTTGGTCTTCCAGTTGTCGACCTGGTTGATGATCGCGTCAATCGCGATAGCGGTCTTTCCAGTCTGGCGGTCACCGATGATTAGCTGACGCTGTCCACGCCCAACTGGGATCATGGCGTCAATAGCCTTGATTCCGGTCTGCAGTGGCTCGTGAACGCTCTTTCGGTCCATAACTCCAGGAGCCTGAAGCTCAAGCGCACGGCGTGCGGTTGACTTGATCTCGCCCATGCCGTCGATTGGGTTTCCTAGCGGGTCAACCACGCGACCCATGAAACCATCGCCTACTGGTACAGACAGAACCTCACCGGTGCGGTGAACTTCCATGCCCTCTTCAATTCCTCCGAACTCACCGAGAACTACAACACCGATCTCGCGCTCGTCTAGGTTCAACGCTAGACCCAAGGTGCCATCCGCGAATCGCAACAGCTCGTTGGCCATTGCACTAGGCAAGCCCTCAACGTGTGCGATGCCGTCAGCGGCGTCGGTTACGTAACCGACTTCTGCCTTGTCCGCACCCTTGGGCTCATAGGACGAAACGAAGTCCTTCAGGGCATCCCGAATCTCATTCGGGTTGATCTTTAGCTCTGACATTGGTTCCTCTGCTTATTTGTGGTTTTCAACTCAACCGAGTTGCAATCTTGCTGTTTGAAGTTTTGTTTGAACGGTTCCATCGATAACTTCACCGTTTACGGTGATGTGCAATCCACCGATGATTTCCTTGTCGATTTCGACATTCAACTGAAGCTCTCTGCCGAAGCTCTTTGACAGGGCCTTGGCCAGCTTTGTTAGCTGGTCAGCGCTCAAAGGATTCGCGACCCGAACATGTGCCACTGACTCGCCAGCGAACTCGGCGATCCACAGGCCATACTGCTCAAGAATCTCAGCGAAGCGCTTGTAGGTCTTGGAGTTGACCGCCTGGGTTGCAAGCAACAGAGTTGTCTCGGAAACCTTCTTGCCCATCACAGTCTTGACTAGTTCTTGCTTCTGCTCCGCAGTAGCTCGGGTTGAAGAGAACGCGAGCTCCAGCTCTGGATCCGAGGCAACAACCTGCTGAACTGCGAACAGCTCAGCCTGAATCTTGTCAAGATCCTTGTCGGCACCGGCAGCAGCTCTTACCCCAAGCGACTCGGCAGCAAGTGCCATGTCCCGGGTAGCTGACCAGCGCAGCTGTGACATCTCGGCGACCAGGCCGATGGTCTCCTTGGAAAGCTTCTTCCCAAAGATCCCCTCAACCAATTTGGTCTTTCCTGCACTTCCGGCGGAAGGATCCGAAAGCGCCGCGCGAAGCTGCGAGCTCGATAGCAATGCGTTTGAAACAGCGAATAGCTCCTGGGCATGGGTGAGCGTCAACTTGCCGAGCTTGTTTAGTGATTGCTCGGCTGCCTGTCGCGATTGCCTGGTGCTAGATGCCACTTGTCTACGCCTTCTTGCTCTCTAGTTCTGCGATGAACTGGTCAACGACCTTGTTGGCAACCTTGTCATCGGCGAGCTTCTCGCCAACGATGCGTGAGGCCAACTCGATCGCAAGTGCACCGATCTCGTTCTGCAGGGCGTTAGCAGCCGAGTCGCGCTCTGCAATCAGAGTGGACTTGGTTACCTCGGCCATGCGCTCAGCGTCCTTGGATGCCTGCTGCTTGAGCTCCGCCAAAATTGCGGCGCCCTCAGCACGTGCTTCTTCGCGAATGGATGAAGACTCTGCTCTTAGCTGAGCTTGCTCAGCTTCGACCTGGTTGGTTCGCTCCTCGGCAGCACGCTGTGCTGCTTCGGCCTCTGCCAACCTGCCCTCAATCGCCTTTGCTCGCTCATCGAGCATCTTCTTGAATCCAGGCAGAACCTTGAACCAGAAGAAGACCAAAAGAACTACGAAGACGACTGATGACCAGAGAATGTCATAGTCAGCAGGCAACAGAGGGTTTGGCGCTTCGCCACCCTCTGGTGCTGTTGCTGCAAGAATTCTGGAAATCATCGTTTAGTCGCTTTCTTAGGCGAAGATGAATGGGGTCGCTAGACCGATCAGAGCTAGAGCCTCGGTGAAGGCGATACCTAGCCACATTGTGACCTGTAGTCGACCTGCGAGTTCTGGCTGACGTGCAATTGACTCAATGGTCTTAGAAACCACTAGTCCTACACCGATTCCTGGGCCGATTGCGGCTAGGCCGTAACCAACTACTGCGATGTTGCCGGATAGTTCGGCGATGTTTACTGCGTCCACTTTATTTCCTTCCGTGGGGGTTTAGTGTTCGTCTGCCAATGCCAACTGGATGTAGACAGTGGTCAGAAGTGTAAATACGTAGGCCTGCAAAACTGCGACCAGGATCTCAAAGAGAGTAAACGCGAAACCGAACAATAATGTTCCGGCTCCGAACAAGCTCATTAGGCCCTCGGCCTGGAAGAAGAAGAATTGAGTTGCTGAGAAGCAAAGAACCAGCAACAGGTGACCAGCGATCATGTTCATCAGAAGACGAAGTGCCAGGGTCACTGGGCGGAGAATGAAGGTTGAGAGAAGCTCAATTGGCGTAACCAGAATGTAGAACGGGGCCGGCACGCCAGACGGGAACAGTGAGTTCTTGAAGAACTTGACTCCGTGCTTTTTCACACCGGCATAGATAAACGTCACATAGGCCGCAGCCGCCAACACCAGCGGGATACCAATTACAGAGGTTCCTGCAATGTTCGCAAACGGAATGATTCCGGTGATGTTCATTCCAAACACCATGAAGAAAATTGTTGTCAAAAGTGGAAGGAAGCGCTCGCCATCCTTCTCACCCAGTTGATCGTGGGCGATGGTCTTGCGCACAAAGTTCAAAGCCATTTCACCAAGCAATTGGAATCTGCCGGGGACCACGTTTCCGGTTTTGACTGCTTTATTGAATTTAGCTGTCCAGAGCCAGAACAAAACAATCAGGACAACCATCACGATCAAACGAATCATCATGATTCGGTTGATTGCAAAAGGGGTGCCCTCGAAGGCAACGATCTCGGGATAAAACTCAAAAATACTCGGAGGGCTAAATTCACCGCCCTCTGCCGCAAACAGGCTCAACACACTAAACAGCTTCGTTCTCCTGGTCCGGGCGGCGTAATAACATCCGCGAGATGATCATGGAATTTCTCAAAGTTTATAAGAATTGCGAGCGCTTATGGCGCCCAAACCATAAAAAAACCAACTATTTCCCAACGGTTGGAATTTTGCCGGTTAGGACCAGCCAAGAATCGATCGATAGATTACCCAAAACCGAGGCAACCACTGCAAAAAAGAACACCGGCCCGGAAAAATTAGTTGCCCCCTGAAGCACGAACAGAATCGCTGCAAAGACCAAAATCTTGAGCAACCAGCCTCCCAGAACAAGGCCATAGAAGCCATTCAGTGGCAACTTGCCACCAAGCCAGATGCTCAGTGTTGTCATCGAACCAAAAATCACCGAAACAGTAGCCCCCACAAGAGCCGCAAAGACTCCCGGCATTCCGGCAACCAAATAACCCACCAGCGTGCCAACAGCTGCAACCGCAACCGCAAGCAAAGTGCCAAGGCGCAGTGCCTTCACAAATAATTGATCTGAACTATTTGCTGACAATTTTGCCCCTTGCTTTTGATACGCGCTTAAATACTGGCCAGTAAGTGTGAATAAGGGCCAGGATCATCCAAGCCCCGAAGATGACTATAACTGGCGCGACCTCTAACCAGAAAAACAACAGCAGCGTCACTGAGACCAATGCGGTCCAGTGATAGAAGACCAAGACTGCCCCGCGGTGCGAGTGTCCCAAATCTTGCAGCTGATGATGAAGGTGTTCTCGGTCGGCAGCAAATGGCGACTGCCCGCGTCTAATTCGACGCACCACTGCCAACAGCAGGTCTAATAGCGGCAGAATCAAGATGATCACAGGCAGCACCAGTGGAATCAAGGCTGGGAGCAAGTCATTTCTGGTCACTGTTGCAGGGTCGATTGAACCGGTGACCGCAATGGCACTGGTGGCCATCATTAGCCCCAATAACATTGCGCCGGAATCACCCATAAATATTTTTGCGGGGCTGAAATTATGCGGCAAAAAGCCGGCAATCGCCCCGAGCACAACGGCTGAAAGCATGCCGGCCAGCGAGAAGTAGTTTGTGGGTGAGGTTTGCTGAGCCAGCAGGTAGCTGTAAATGAAGAAGGCCATGGTGCCGATGCCGACCACTCCAGCAGCCAGACCATCGAGACCATCGATGAAATTCACCGCATTCATGACCAACACCACCACAAACACAGTGATTGCCAGTGAAACTCCAAAGCTTCCGACCGTCAGACCACCAATCGGCAGCGAGACTATCTGAACACCGCTGGAAGCAAGAATCCAAGCAGCTGCGACCTGGCCGCCCATTTTGGCAGTCCAGTCAAGCTCGATCAGGTCATCCAGCAAGCCCACAACGACAATCAGCGCTCCGGCACCAAGGATTGCCCAGATTGGACCCGGGTCTCTGAAAATCGACTCGAACCAACCGAAGCTACCGGCGGCTACGACTCCGGAGGCGATGGCGATAAATATCGCAACGCCACCGATGCGAGGAGTCGGTTGCTTGTGAACGTCCCGCTCTCTGATTGCGGGGTGGATGTCATATTTTTTGGCGATGAATCTAACGCCCCAAGTTGCCAGGTAACTAATCACCGCGGTGATTAGGGCGACCAGCAGATATGCCCTCACTAATCGACCTCGAGCTCCACATCGCCAATTACCGAGCGAATTCTCTCAAGCGAGATTGCGCCTTTTCTCAAAACCCTAATTGGCTCACCGGCACGAACCTGAGTGAGATCAAGAATTGTGGAAGCTTCACTCTTTGGACTGGGCCCACCATCAAGATAGACCGGAACCTTGTCTCCGAAATACTCAAGTGCTTGCTGCGCATTTACCGCTGCCGGATTGCCAGTTGTGTTGGCACTAGAAACTGCTAGTGGACCAACGTCCTCCAAAAGCGCGAGTGTAATTTTGTGATCTGGAACCCGAAGAGCCACGGTCCCCCGCGTTTCACCCAGGTCCCAATCCAGCGAAGGCTGCGCCTTCAGCACCATCGTTAGCGCTCCTGGCCAAAATGCAGCGGCCAACTGGTTAGCAACCAGCGGCAGATCGGTTGCAAGGGCTGAGAGGGTCTCAACCTTAGGAATTAGCACTGGCGGAGGCACCGATCGCTCTCTGCCCTTGGTGGACAAAAGCAACTCAACGCCTTTGGCGCTGAATGCATCCGCAGCAATTCCGTAAACAGTATCGGTGGGCAGAACCACTACCTCGTGACGCTGCAGGGCCACTTTGGCCTGACGAAAACCAGTCAATAGGTCAGTATCGACCGCGCAATCGTAAACCCGCTGCATTGCTGCCTCCTGCTATCTGGTTGCGCTAACTGCGCGCAATCTTCCGGTTGGGTCCGGATGGACTTGGACACTTCGCCAATTATTCTCCAATAGTAATTGACAGACCTGGTCGGACTGACCATCGGCATGCTCCAAAACCAAGAGTCCGCCGTCTCTCACGAGCATCCTGCAGACCACAACTAGGTCCCTTATGACATCAAGTCCGTCCGCTCCGCCATAAAGTGCCAGCGCAGGATCGTGATCCTTGACCTCCACGTCGTGAGGAACCAGGCCGTCGGGAATATATGGAGGGTTTGAAATTACCAAATCGAACACACCGAGCGATCCGGCTAGCTCCATAAAGTCGCCCACAAGCAGCGTCACGGGAGCATTCAGGTTTTCAATGTTTTGCTTCACATAGCCGGAGGCTGACTCCGATAGCTCAATCGCCGTCACCTTCGCATTTGTCTCTTTGGCAATTGAGATCGCAATTGCTCCGGATCCGGTGCCGATGTCCAATGCGGTTGGCTCCCCCGGCAACAGTGACAGAAAATCAATGGCAACCTGAGTAACTTGCTCGGTCTCAGGGCGCGGGACAAACACCCCTGGCCCAACTACGAGATCTATGGAACGAAATGGAGCGGTGCCAATTAGATGCTGCAGCGGGATGCGAGTGGCTCGCTTTTCAAGCAGCTCATAAAACTCGGTTGGTATTTCCAAATCTTGACCCATTACCAGCTTGGTAACCAGCTCTCCCCTGGAGATCTTCAGGCAGTGGCTCAGCAGTATTTCAGCTTCAGCTGCATGGGAAACTATGCCTGCTCGCAAGAGGGTTTGGGAGGCTTCTGCAAGTACTTGCTCGGCCTTCATTATTCGGCGCCAAGTGCCGCTAGGCGAGCTTCCTCGTCGGTTTGAATACAGGATTGAACCACTGGCTCTAGAGCACCATCCATGACCTGATCTAGGTTGTAAGACTTGTAGCCGGTCCGGTGATCTGCAATCCGGTTCTCAGGAAAGTTGTAGGTTCGAATGCGCTCAGAACGGTCCACGGTTCGAACCTGAGATCTACGAGCAGCCGATGCTTCCGCATCAAGCTCTTCCTGCTTGGCCGCAAGAATTCTCGCCCTCAAAACTCGCATCGCCGCATCACGGTTTTGCAGCTGCGACTTTTCGTTCTGCATCGAAACCACAATTCCGGTTGGCAAGTGGGTGATTCGAACGGCCGAGTCGGTTGTGTTCACAGACTGCCCACCGGGGCCAGAGGAACGGAAAACATCGATCCTGAGATCGTTTTGCGAAAGTTCGACTTCCTCGGGCTCATCCACCTCAGGGAAAACCAGCACACCAACTGCAGAGGTGTGAATCCGCCCTTGCGTCTCAGTCACTGGAACGCGCTGAACTCGATGCACCCCACCCTCATATTTCATGTGGGCCCAAACCCCTTGGGCAGGGTCAGTTGAGGAGCACTTCATGGCCACCTGAACGTCTTTGATTCCGCCCAAATCCGACTCGGTGCGATCTAGCACCTCTGTCTTCCAGCCCTTAGAGGCGGCGTAGTGCAAATACATCCGGAGCAAATCTGCTGCGAACAGTGCTGACTCAGCGCCGCCCTCACCAGCCTTGACCTCCAAAATAACGTCGCGACCATCATCTGGGTCACGAGGAATCAAGAGGCGTCGGAGTTTTTCGTTTGCTTCGGTCAGCTGTGCTTCGATAACCGGAAGTTCCTCCGCGAACGCGGCATCTTCCTTCGCCAGCTCCTTGGCGGCAGCAAAGTCCTCTTCCAAACCGCGCGCAGCCTCGTCAGCGCTCATAATTGCGCTGAGTTCGGCATAGCGACGATTTAGTTTTTTGGCCAGTCCAGGGTTAGCGTGAACCGCCGAGTCACTGAGCTGCTCTTGCAAACTCGCGTGCTCGGCCCTTAGGCCTGCAAGCGAATCGATCAAGTTATTCTCCGTCGGTCTCTGAAGGAACTGGCATTGACTTCTCCAGCTTCAGCAAGAACTCAACGTTGCTTGCTGTTTCCTTCAAGCGGTTTAGAACCAACTCAAGAGCCTGCTGCTGCTCAAGTCCCGCAAGGGCGCGACGAAGCTTCCAGATGATCTTGGTCTCCTGAGGGCTCATCAGCATCTCTTCGCGTCTGGTTCCAGAAGCGTTGATGTCAACAGCCGGGAAGATTCTCTTGTCAGCAAGCTGACGAGAAAGTCGAAGCTCCATGTTTCCGGTTCCCTTGAACTCCTCGAAGATAACCTCATCCATCTTGGATCCGGTTTCAACTAGAGCGGTTGCCAAAATGGTCAGCGAGCCACCGTGTTCAATGTTTCTGGCGGCACCGAAGAATCGCTTTGGTGGATAAAGTGCTGATGAGTCAACACCACCGGAAAGGATTCGGCCGGATGCTGGAGCGCTCAGGTTATAAGCGCGTCCTAGACGTGTGATCGAGTCAAGCAGGATTACAACATCGTGGCCCATTTCAACCAGTCGCTTTGCGCGCTCAATTGCTAGCTCGGCAACAGTTGTGTGGTCCTCTGCTGGACGGTCGAAGGTGGAAGCAATAACTTCACCGTTGACCGTACGCTGCATGTCAGTAACTTCCTCAGGGCGCTCGTCAACCAAAACAACCATCAGGTGAACCTCTGGGTTATTGGTGGCAATGGCGTTGGCAATCGCCTGAAGAACGAGAGTCTTTCCAGCCTTTGGAGGCGACACAATCAGACCACGCTGGCCCTTACCGATTGGTGCTACCAGGTCGATGATTCTGGTTGAAAGCTTTTTGCTGTCGGTCTCAAGACGCAGACGGGTGTCTGGGTATAGAGGGGTCAGCTTTCCAAATTCAACTCTTTCGGCTGCCTCTTCCAGGGTTTGTCCGTTTAGAGACTCGACCTTGACAAGAGCGTTGAACTTCTGTCGCTGGTTCTCACGGTCACCCTCACGCGGCTGTCTGATCGAACCTACAACGGCGTCACCCTTGCGCATGCCGTACTTCTTGACCTGACCAAGCGATACGTAAACATCGTTGTTTCCTGGCAAATAGCCGGAGGTTCTAAGGAACGCGTAGTTGTCAAGGACATCCAAGATGCCGGCCACTGGGATTAGTACATCGTCCTCAGAAATCTCTGGCTCAGCCTCATCCTGTGGACCACGGCGGCGGTCACGATCACGGTAACGACCGCGGCGGTTGCGGTTGCCACCCCTGCGCTCGTCGTCGCGGTCACGCTGGTTCTCGCGGTCACCACTTCGGGTTTCGCGGTCTTCCTGGCCGTTGCGCTCAGGCTTCTGAGAATCCTTTGAATCGGTGCTGGCTTCAGCGTTGGAGTTGCCCTCGCCCTTGGTCTTGGTCTCAGCCTTATCAGCTGCTGGCTTGTCGCCAGCGGCATCTGTTGCAGCCTTGGCGGAAGAGGTGCGGCGCCTAGGCGCTGCCTTCTTGACCTCGGTTCCAGCATCTGTGGCTGGCTTTTCGGTCTTTGCTGCGGCCTTTGTCGCTGGCTTTTCTGAAGTCTTTGGTGTTTCTGTTGCGCTTGCAGATTCAGAAGCATCCGCGCTGGTTACGCGGCGAGAGCGGCGTACCGGCTTGTCCTGTTGGATTTCATCCATGTTGGTTATTACTCATTTCTTTGCGGCGATCTGCCGTTATTTGGAAACTTGAAGAGAAAATGCAGTGGCGGGCTTTTAGTTGCCTGATCCTGACTGCACACTAAGACTAGCACCTTTGAAGTCAACTGCAAGCGTCAATGCGCTCCAACTTGGAAACATCTCAGCTGCAATGGCGATTGCCTGCATGCGTTTGGCAGGGTCATCTTCCAGAACCAGGACCGAAGGGCCGGCTCCCGAAACTACTGCTGGATGACCGTCGGCACGAAGTCTTTCAATCAGCGCTGAGGTCTCCGGCATAGCACTGGCACGATAGCTCTGGTGAAGGCGGTCCTCGGTGGCCGCAAGCATCAGCTCCGGGGATTGAGTTAGCGCTGCAACCAAAAGCGCAGAACGGGAAACGTTGAACACGGCGTCGGTGTGAGGAACACTCTCAGGCTGCAAGCTCCTGGCCAACTTGGTCGACATTTGGTGAGGAGGGACCAAAACTAATGGAGACACTCCGCGATGCACAGTCAACTTCTTGTGGTGAGGAATGTGGTCGTCATCCACCCACGCAATGGTCAGCCCACCAAATAGCGCGGGCGCGACGTTGTCCGGATGTCCTTCGAGCTCTGTTGCAAATTCGAGCAACTGCTGCTCACTAAGCTCGAGCTCGTCCTTGAGAATCCCAGCGGCAAGCATGACTCCGCCGGCAACAGCCGCCCCAGACGAGCCCATGCCTCGACCGTGTGGGATGTTGTTGTGGCAGTGAATCTTTAGTCCCGGGACCTTCTTGCCAAGTCGCTCAAAAACTAGCGACAGGGATCGGTAAATGAGATTTGATTCATCTCTAGCGATATCTTTCTCGCCCTCGCCTGAAACGGTGATTTCCAGACCTGAGTCGACAACTTCCGCTTCATATTCGTCATAAAAAGAAAGCGCCATTCCAAGGGTGTCAAAACCGGGTCCAAGGTTCGCCGTCGTTGCAGGTATTTTTACGCTCACACGGGTCATTTGACTCGCTCCAGTCCTAGAATTCCAGCGACGGCATCGGCAGTTGCCGTCACCTTCTTCGGCTTAATTGCTCGGCCACGCTCGTCCTTCAGTGCCCAGTCCGGGTCCTTTAGTCCGTGGCCAGTAACGGTCACCACAACTGAGTTGACCTGAGGAAGAGTGCCGAGCTGCTTTAGCTTATGCAGCCCTGCTGCACCAGCCGCACTTGATGGCTCAACAAAAACACCGCACTCCTGTGACAAGAAACGGTGCATCCAAAGAATTTCCTTGTCGGTGACCGCATCGAAGCCACCGTCGGTATCGCGCTTGGCCTCTTGCGCCAGGTCCCATGAAGCTGGGTTTCCAATCCTGATTGCGGTGGCAATGGTCTCGGGCTTTAGCACCGGAGACCCCTGCACAAACGGCGCCGAGCCGGCAGCCTGGATGCCAAACAATTTTGGGAGCTTCTTAATTCTGCCGTCCGCTACCTCTTCCCGGTAGCCCAGGTGATAGGCAGAAATATTGCCGGCGTTACCAAGTGGCATTGCATGCAGGTCAGGAGCTTCGCCGAGAACATCAACTACCTCGAACGCAGCTGTTTTTTGCCCCTGCAGGCGATCTGGGTTTACAGAGTTAACCAGGAAAACCGGGTAACTGTCACTTAGCTCTCTAGCCAAGCGCAGGCAGTCATCAAAGTTTCCCTTTACCTGCAAAATTTGTGCCTTGTGAGCTACTGCCTGAGACAGCTTCCCCCAGGAGATTTTTCCCGCAGGCACCAAAACAACCGACTGCATGCCGGCTTTCACTGCGTAGGCAGCCGCGGCGGCCGAGGTGTTTCCGGTTGAGGCAGCGATTACTGCCTTCGCACCGTGCGCTTTCGCCTTCGAAACCGCCGTGGTCATTCCACGATCTTTGAAAGAGCCGGTGGGGTTCATCCCCTCAAACTTCAGGTGCACTGATCCAACATCAAGCAGCTTGGCGAGAGCGGGTGCATCAATCAGGGGCGTGCCTCCCTCACCGAGGGTCACAATTGGGTCTCCCTCACTAAACGGAAGCCTGTCAAAATATTCGCGAATTACTCCGCGCCATGGCGCTGCCATTAGAGTCCCTCCACCCGGATAACCGAAGTTACGTTTACAACCGCTTTATTCTCCCGCAGGGCCGAAACAACCTGCTCTAGGTCAGACTCTTTGGCCACGTGTGTCATCACCGTGAGCACAGCCGCGGCATCCTGCCTCGCAGGAGACTGCTGCACCGTCTCAACACTCACACCGTTGTCGGCAAAGACCGAGGCGATGGAAGCGAGCACTCCGGTTTCATCCGAGACCTCGAGCGTGATTTGGAATCTGGTCACAACGGACTGGACTGAGAAAACAGTGAGGTCAGCATGAGTTGAGTCAGCTAGACCCGGGCCACCGGCTAGGTGACGCTTTGCAGCGCTGACAAGGTCACCCAAAACCGCCGAAGCAGTTTCAGGGCCACCGGCTCCTGCACCGTAGAACATGAGCTGTCCGGCAGATTCTGCCTCTACGAACACCGCGTTATAAGCCCCACGGACCGACGCAAGCGGGTGCTCGAGTGGGATCAAGGTCGGGTGCACGCGCACAACGAGACCTTCCTGGCCATCTTTTTCTGCACGCTCGCAAATTGCCAAAAGCTTGACCGCATAACCTGCTGATCGAGCCGCATCAATTTGCTTTGACCCGATTCCGGTGATTCCTTCGCGGTAAACAGAATCGACTGACACCTCTGAGTGGAAAGCTAGCGACGCGATGATCGCTGCCTTGCTCTGAGCGTCGAAGCCTTCAACATCAGCTGTAGGATCAGCTTCGGCATACCCAAGCTCTTTTGCCAGCTGGAGTGCGTCATCAAATTCGGCACCGGTGGATTCCATCCGATCCAAAATGAAGTTTGTGGTTCCGTTGACAATCCCCATTACGCGATTGATTTTGTCACCGGCAAGCGACTCACGAAGCGGTCGAATAATTGGAATTGCTCCAGCTACCGCGGCTTCGAAGTAGAGCTGGGCACCAAGCTGTTCAGCCAGATCAAAAAGCTCTGGACCGTGTGCTGCAATCAGCGCCTTGTTGGCTGTAACAACATCAGCACCGGAATTCAGGGCCAACTTAATCCATGACTTGGCTGGCTCAATGCCACCAATGAGTTCGATCACAATGTCACTGGAAAGAATCAACGACTCAGCGTCCTCAGTGAACAACCCTTGCGGAAGGTCAGCGTCGCGCTTGGCGTTTACGTCACGAACCGCGATGCCAGAAAGCTCCAAGGTTGCACCAACTCGGCTGGCCAACTCACCTTGGTTCTCAAGTAGCAGCCGGGCGACCTGAGAGCCAACCGAACCGGCACCGAGCAGCGCGACCCTAATTGGTCTATAAGCACTCTGCATCTCTAAGCCTCTCCGGGTACATAGCCGGCATCTCTGCCAAGCAAGTCTTGTTCGGTCTCTGCACGCACTAATAGGTGGGCAGAACCCTGTTTCACCGCTACAACCGCTGGCCTTGGCAAGAAGTTGTAGTTAGAAGATAGCGAAAAGCAGTAAGCACCGGTTGCCGGCACAGCGATTAGGTCATTAACGGCGATGTCCGATGGCAACACACAGTGCCTAACGACAATGTCTCCTGATTCGCAGTGCTTACCCACCACGCGACTCAAGGCACCCTCGTGATTCGATTCTCGGGATGCAATCAGAGCGCTGTATTCGGCTTCGTACAGGGCTGGTCGAGCGTTGTCGCTCATTCCGCCATCTACGCTCACATATTTTCTGGTGGCGGCAGGACCCTGGTCGCTGATAGCGACATCCTTGATGGTTCCCACGGAGTACAAAGTGATGCCCGCGGGGCCTGCGATTACTCTCCCTGGCTCAAAGGCCAGTTTCGGAACCGGGATACCCAAGGCTTCACACTTTTGAGCAACAGCGTTAGCAATCCTGGTTGCTAGCTCGCTGAGCTCCTGTGGCCGGTCTGCTTGGGTGTAGCTAATTCCAAAGCCACCGCCAAGATTCAACTCTGGAACTTCGCCGTTGATCAACAGCTTGGCGTGAACATCAAGTAAGCGTTCGGCCGCAGCCAGGAAGCCATCGACCACAAATATCTGGGATCCGATGTGAGAGTGGAGGCCCAGGAATTTTAGGTGGGAGTGCGATCGTATCTTCTCGACCATTTCTTCGACATCAACTAGCGCAATGCCAAACTTTTGATCCTCCCTGGCAGTGGCTAGATACTCGTGAGTGTGGGCGTGAACACCGGTGTTTACGCGGAGTCTGACCGGTTGGATC
>Ga0066605_10001359_pt1 | contig 16190 bp, 14 predicted proteins | sample SaaInlLV_DNA_10m_FD_60385 | JGI IMG/M metagenome (GOLD analysis project Ga0066605, IMG submission 60385) | Marine microbial communities from expanding oxygen minimum zones in the Saanich Inlet - SI075_LV_DNA_10m | ecosystem: Environmental > Aquatic > Marine > Unclassified | place: British... | reverse complement strand
AATGATTCGCGGTCAATGGTCCCCCGAGATCAAAGAGAAACGAATCAAGAATATCCGCTTCGATGAAGCCAGCAAAAGAGCACAAGCCAACCTGCGATTTTTGCGATTCCTCGCTGAGTTCGCAGATGCGTAACATTTCAGAAGAATGGAGTCGTCAGGAATCGAAGAATGACAGAAAGTCTTTAGTCACAGAGGTCACCGAGAACACTTAGGAATAGATGAACTCTTACTGAGAGTTCTCTTTTAATCTGTATGAGTAGCAAGTCTCCACGTTCGCGAAAGACAACTCAAAAGTGCATCTTTCACAACTCGCTCATGGCAGCATCCAATTATTTTCTCTGAGTCCTCAGTGATCTCTGTGGCAATTTCTATAAATCAAAAAGAAGCAACCAGTTCATTGCTCTAATGACTGCGGACTGATTTTCGTCTTGTTCCTTTTTCTTTTTTGCGATGTTCGATTGCTTCCAGTTTCTGAAAGACGAAGCGAGTGTCGCAGCGCTGACATTCTAACTCTGTGCCGATGCGTTCTGCCTGCAACATGATTGCGTCAATGATTCGATTCCCGCAGAGTCCCCTTTGAATTTCGATCCGATTGCCACATTGCGGACAGAAAACGGGAAGTTGCCTCTCTCCGTGGTTAACTTGTGGAACACCCATTTGTGGTGGGTGGTGTGCTGTAAAAGCCTGCGGAGTGACGTGTGATTCTTCCATGAAAATACTCACTATGAAATGACTTAACTGCTTTATTTCAACATGTGAGTGAATATCGCGTTAGGTATGACAGCTTGTTGTCACACCTGTTTTATTGAGCAACTAAATTTTTGAAATCCCTGGTTTATTCAAGTCCAGAAGAAGTAGAAACACAGAGGCACGGAGTTCACAGAGAAAGCATAAAGCACAAATTCTGTGTTCTCTGTCCCTCTCTGTTTCAAAGATTTTCTCATTCCAATTGCAGTTAGAATCACTTCTTCAAATCAAGCGATTTATAGAATTTTAACAGGCTCAATAAGCCCACGAACAGGACCGTTGCCAGACCGAAGGTCAGCAGCAAGGAGACCCAGTCTCCGAAAAAACGGCGGATGGCGAAGATTGAATCTCGGCTCGGATTCGGAGCAAGTGTTAATGGAACCTCGAACATCCAAATCGCTCGCCAGAAGAACATCGTCACGATAGCGCCCAGTGCCAAGAACGGACCATACGGCAGCGCCGGTTGATTGCTGACGGCTCTCAGAGTTGCTCCCACGAGAAGTGCAAAGAGCGGAGATATCGCAAAAGCGATGATGGTTGGCTGCCAGCCAAGATAGGCTCCGATCATTGCCATCAAGTAAATATCACCCGTCCCGAGTGTCGGCATTGATAAGACAAACGAAGAAATCTTTTTCGTCAACCAAGCTAAAATCGCTCCCGTGAGCATCCCAGCAAGACTCCAGGTGAGTCCATGCAAATGCTGGTGATTCGCCAGCCAGTCAGGAATGTAAGGACCACTGAGTTGGGGTTGTTCCTGATTCCAGTCGATCCAGACGTGAACCAGTTGAAACTCACCCGAGGCAGTCGCACCCAGAACTCCAATCGCAATGCCCAGCCAACATGTCCATTCAAGAATAAAGTAGCTGCGCACGTCAGTCGCCGTCACCATCAAAAGCAGAGTGATCAGCGACAAATGGTAAATCACTCTCCAGTTGCGACCGATTTCGGATGGCAACACGACAGGCGTATGCTGACTTTGAAAACCGAGCACAATCATCACCAGTAAAGCAGAGATGATCCCGCCAAGAAGTCCAACTCCAACTGACCAGTAGCCATCTTTTAGTTCACAGTCTCGTAAAGATTTTTTCGTTCCGAGGCACGTCAGCACACCAAAAACAATTCCGCACAACACTGTGAAAACCCAAAATGGGATCTCCAAGACGCCGAGAGCAATGTTACTCTGCCACCTGATCAGACTGAACCACGCTGAAATTGTATCCCACATGCAATTATGCCTGTTCCGGCTGCTGATTCACGAGTCCCAGATCTTCATAGATCGCAGAGTTAAGTTCTCGAAACCTTTCGTTGTGCAACTCTTCCCCCGGACATCCATTTGCAACGGCAGCGACAACCAGTTGATGCTGCGGGTCAGCGAATCCGACTGATGATTGAGCACCACCATGACCGAACGTATTTTCAGATGCGTGCCGACCAAATCCATAAGGGACCGTTTCTGCACCGTATTGATTAGAATTGACGATGATGCCATACCCCCAATCGACCTTGTGTTGAAACGTCTGATCAAACATTCCAACTCGCTGCCTTGATGTCATCAGCTTGACACTCTCTGCTGAGAGAATTTGCTCTCCCGTCGAATTTTGTCCCTCATTTAACAACATCTCGTAAAAAAGTCCCAGTTGCGAAATTGGACCTCGCATACTTCCCCCCGGTGATGGAGAAAGACAAACCGCAGGTTCATGACCTTTGACTACGTGTAATTCTTGATCTTTCTGATAGTACAGAATTCCGATTCGCTCTCCATAAGCTGCGTGGAGATGCTTTGGAATTGTCATCCAGCTATCGACCATACCCAGCGGCTCAAGGAGATCTTGTCTCACAATCTGATCAATGACCCGACCATCAATGCGGTGAAGAACTTCCCCCAAAACAAACCAGGACAATCCCGGATCATAGGCAGCCTTCTCGCCCAGAACCCATTCCCGCCTCATTGGATTTTTATAGATCTTGTCGAGAATCTCGTCCCAATTTTTATGCGGCCAACCTGAAGAAACCGGCCGCAAACCTGCGGTATGTGTCAACAGATGAGCAACGGAAATTCCTGATTTCCCATTGGCAGCGAATTCTGGAATGTATCTGGCCACAGGAGATTCCAGCTCCAGACGATGCCGTTCAACGAATTGCATCGCAGCGGCTGCGGTTAATGGTTTTCCGCTTGAGAGCCATGGGCACAGAACTTGTGAAGTCAGCGTCTGATTGCGCTCGTTTTGTCCAATCGCAAAGTCAATCACGACTTCACCATTGAGTGACACATAAACCTGCATCCCCAAATGCAATTTCTTAGCGATGCCGCCACGAATGACTTTGAGTGTTTTCGGAAGAATTGAATCAGGAGCTTCAAACATAGAATTGATCTGGCGAAAAATTGGATTTCAAAGTAGGTTAATAAGGATCAGGATTTTAGAGCATTTCCAATGCTTCTCTTGTCCGCGAAATACGTTTCCACAAGTTGAAACGCAACCGCCACGAGACAGAACTGTAAGACCAATTTGAAAAAGTTCTAGAACAGGTACGGAGACGACTCATGCGACTGCTCATTCTATTCTGTCTTGTCTGTGGACCGGTAGCGACCCTGTGGGGGGAATCTACTGAAGTATCGAGCGAAGCCGACCTCGCCCGCTCCTATTATTCCGCCTTTCAGAAAAAAGACAAAACCTCTGCGGAAGAATTCTTAATAGAACTAAAAAAACGATTCCCTGATGACACACTGACTCAACTCGTCGTCGATCATTGGCAGCAGCAATCAGAGACTTTGGAATCCTTGTCATGGGAGCAATTCTCCGAAGCTCGTCGCCGAAAAAACCCGCGAGGCAAAGAGGCTCAGCGAGAACAAGCCCCACTCATTGCCATGACCTATAATGTGGCAGACTTAATTGTCCCCATTGGTCCGCAGGATCAGACAAACCCCAAATTGCTTAAGAATGTTGAGACACTCGAAAAACTGATCCAGGATTCCTGTCTACAAAATCAAAGCCAAGAGCGAGTTGCATTCTATGAAGCGAATTTAGCCTTCGTCGTTCGCGGAACAGAGAAGTCTCACCAGGCATGTCAGAAACTTCTCAGTCAATTGCGAGTACAACATGACGTCCAGTTGACTTACGAAATCACTCTTGCTTCAGTCGCACCTGACATCGCAAATTCTTTTTCACTTCGTGAATCGATCTCGTCAGCGGTCTACAAGGAAAGGCAAAAACTAATCGACGAGTCCGAGAAATCCTCGCTGCTGATGGCTCCCAAAATCACTTTATTCAACGATCAGATTGCCTCGATTGAAATGAGTGGACTTTCCAGTAATACGAAAATGGAATTGCATGGTCAAACAAAGAAGCCGCTACAAGCGATTCGTACAGAGTTCAAACTCTCATTTGCAAATCAGCTCGGGAAAGAAGAGTTCAAGTTTGCAACATCAGATACCATTGCTAACGGTCGAACAGCAGCCTATTTCGTTAAAACTGAAGATTCAGATAATTCGTTCTTCGACCGACGATTACTGATCGAAAAAGGGATGCAAGTGGAACCATCAGATAGCAATCAACTGTTCCTCTTTATCACCCCAAAGATTTTAATCGTTGAAGAAGAGGAAGAATTGATCGGCTTAAACAACAAGCCCCTACCGAGATATGCCCCAGTTGGTTACCCCCACTACGGCAATCAGCTAACTGTACCTTCCACCTGGACTCCCGTGAAACTCAACTGGGATGATGATGCCTGGAATTTTAGCTGGCCCTCACCTGCAATCAGGCAGGTAAAGCACGAAGAAAATCTGTCTCCGAATCAGCCAACACCTCGCATGAGACCTAATCGGCTCAGAGAAGAGTAGCTTTCAACTGTAAGGCTATCAGACAGCTGAATAGAGTGCGTAGGAACGAACAATTCAGGTGAGTTGGCAATTAGATGACATTATCCTTCACAGACGACGTCTGGAGGAAGATCATCCAAGCAAAGGCGGACTAAAATTTCTTCACTGATGATCTCAACTGAAAGATTCAACTGATCCGCTTCAATTAGCTTAGCATTCAGAAGTGCGTCAGCAGCGAGTGCGGCTATCTTCTCAGCCCATTTCATCGCTCCTGAATCTTCTGATTCACTTGGTTCCATAGAAATTACGCTGCTTGATAAAGATTGACTATCACTTTGCCTGCACAGCTTTGGCTGTTTGGTGATTTTCTGTCGGCTTCCAGACAGGGCAGCCTGAGGCAGCCATGCGAGTATTTGCGTCAGCAGCAATAGCGTGAACATTCCCATCAAAACGCTCAGAAATTTCGCGTCGCACTTCGTGGATCTCTTCGATGATAGGATCAGTCTGTGGTTTCTGGTTCATCACCAATCAACTCCTCTGGTGTGCAAATGATTGGAATTGAAGAAACTCTCAACCAAACATCAACTCGCGTCGCGCAACCTCAATGACGGAGTCTCAATCGTCACGATGGTGTTGTCGGGGACGGATTTGGTCATCCAGACGCTCGCTCCGATGACGGAGTTTTCGCCGATGATGGTATCTCCACCGAGGATTGTTGCGTTCGCATAAATGACGACGCCATCTTCGATTGTCGGATGACGTTTCGTGCCGCGAACCAGATTTCCTTCGCTGTCCTTGGGGAAGCTGAGCGCTCCAAGTGTCACCCCTTGGTAGATTTTGACTCCGCTGCCAATGTTGCAAGTCTCTCCGATGACGACGCCGGTTCCGTGGTCGACGAAGAAGGAAGGTCCAATCGTCGCACCGGGATGAATATCAATGCCAGTCTGGACGTGCGACCACTCAGACATAATACGTGGAATCAAGGGCATCTTCTGTTGATATAATTGGTGAGCAATCCGATGAACTGTGACAGCTTCTATTCCGGGATAACAGAAAATAATCTCATCCAATCCGCTGGCTGCCGGGTCACCTTCGTACGCCGCTGCCACATCTGTTGCAAGTAATCGCCGCATCTCTGGGAGTGACTCCAGGAATTCGATGGCAGCCTGTTGACCACGGGCTTCAAAGTCCATTAGGTGTCTACGGTCGCAATCTGCCCCATTCTTCACATCGTATTCATAACGTAAAGCACGAGCGAATTGCTGAGTCAGTTTGTCATGTAAACCGTCGACAAGATCGCCGACGAAATAGGTGACATTCCCCATATGAAGATTTTGTCGACGTCGGTAACCCGGATAGAGAATTTCTTTTAAGTCCTCGAGAATCTCGACGACCACTTGAGAGCTTGGAAGTGGGCAATGCCCCAAATGATTGATATTTCCAATGTCTTTGTAGCTATCAACTATTCGATCAGTCAGGGAATTGAGTTGTTCTTTCAAACGAAAATCAGCTGCCATGATAAATTCTGCCTACGATAAGAAAGTCTGTTTAGAGAGAAAAGGTGTCATCACCTGGACACGTTCGCGACGTGTCATTTCAAAAGCAGTCTCCCGGCCTTACGCCGGTCAGATACAGACGCAGCTATCAGTCAAGTAGCAATGAATGATGTAATGTGAACGCATGATTCGTTTCCAGTCCATTTGTTCCAACTGAAGAATTAAGTTGGAGTATGGAGTCAATTCATATTATACCGCTGCCGAAATTGGGCAATCAAGAATATTCTTATAATTGTTAAACTTGACCATTTCAAAGCGATGATTGTTCGCACTTTCGTTCTCCATCGGCGAGAGAACTCTCAAAGATTGACCTATTCTTACGACCGGCAGAATTTGCACCATCGCGGTAACACCGAAAGCGGTACTGATTCACCTGCTTCCCTAAATCTCCCGACCGGACCGTTCATTAGAGTCGCCATTCTTCCGGGCTAGGTCGATCAAACAGCTAACGGAGTTTGTGAATTACCAATGGAATGGTTTTGTTGTTGTATGAAGCGATCAACACCCAAGTGAAGTCTAAGGGCGAGGGACTAGGGTGAAAAAAGAAGATTGCAACTTCACGTTGAATTTTTCCATTCCTAATTCAATGCAGCGAAGCGATGAATCGTGCTTTGCTAATTCCTAAACAAACATGTCCAGTCTTGGGTTCAGTTTGTCTTATAAGATTCTAAATATTCAAATGACATCTCCTGAATCAGCTCGTTGCGAGTATTGGTCCACCGCTCGTGAACCATGGCCATCGCTGCTGTTCATTCTGCCATTCTTGGTAGTCTATGAAGTGGGAGCAATTCTTCACTCACAGATTCCTGCAAGTCGCAATGGAGCCGATTTGTGGATCCGGCAACTCGGTTTGGAAACCGGATTCGGTCTGGAATGGCTCTTCCCACTCTTGGCTCCCATGCTTTTGATGCTCTGGCAACTGTGTGGTCGCAGACCTTGGAAGTGGAGTGTAGAAACGCTTTCGGGAATGTTTGCCGAGAGCCTGATGTTCGCGATGTTGCTCGTGATGATCGGGCAGTTAACGGCACTCGCCTTTCCGGTACAACAATCTGCATTGAGCTTAACACTCAACAGTTTGCCACATCTTTCTACGGGCAACATTCCCAGAGTCGTTTCCTTCTTGGGAGCGGGCATCTACGAAGAGATGCTCTTTCGGCTGACGATCTTGCCAATTTCATTCGTCGCCTTACGTGCAATGCTTGTCCCACCACGAGTCGCAATGGTCGGATCTGTCTTCATTTCAAGCTGGCTCTTTGCCACGGCTCACTACGTTAACTCCGCCGCCTTGTTCGCACCGAGCGAGTTGTCTCTCGCGATGAGCACAGTTCTCGACCGACCAGAGTTATGGTTCAGCTACACCTTTCGCTTTTTCGCGGGGGTTCTGTTCTCAGTCATTTTCTGGGTACGAGGCTTCGGGATCGCTGTCGGTTGCCACATTCTTTATGACCTGTTCGTAGGCGTCGTGCTCTCGGGTATTGGCTAGGCGAACTGAATCCCATTATGATTTCCTGTGAGCATGCGTGTTGATGGTATTTTGTAAACCAGTGAATGATAACCCGACGCGTTAGCGAGGGATCTAGCGTGAATCCCTCGCTAACGCATCGGGTTACTAAAGGGTCATTCAGCGTGTTATATGAAAAAATTTCCCTGCCTGCTCATTACATTCCATTGATGTTTGCGAGAAGGAAATCCCAGTGATCGATCAGCGACAAAATCTTACAGCCGAACAAGATGCTCTCTCTTCAAGACGAAATGCTTTAGCACAGTTGGCAGCGATTGCAGGTGCCGGACCTCTCTTGATGACCCCAAGGCAGACCACAGCTCAAACTACAAAAGAATACACTCAACTCAATCGCTACCCGCGCATGGTTCATGAGTTCTTTGTGAGACAAGCTAGGCTTGCTGGCTTGGTCAGTCGTCAGCGAATCGAAAACTTAAAGACCAAAGAGGATGCCGAGAAACATGTCGCAGCGACTCAAGAAAGAATTCGTCAATGCTTCGGCGAAGAGCCAGAACGAACACCACTGAACGCTCGCGTTACCGGAGTTGTCGAGAGAGAAGACTACCGGATTGAGAATATCATCTTCGAAAGTCGTCCCGGTTTCCCGGTGACTGCCAATGTTTATGTTCCAAAATTCAAAGCTGGTCCCTTCCCAGCAGTCGTAGGAACGTGTGGTCATTCGCGAAATGGAAAAGCGGAAGCGGCGTATCAATCTTTTTCTCAAGGACTCGCAAAACTGGGGTATGTTTGCCTGATCTATGACCCGATAGGCCAAGGTGAACGCCTGCAATATCCGAAAGAGAACATACAACAGTCGAAAGTCGGCATCGGAGTTCAAGAACATCTGCACGCTGGAAATCAACAATTCCTCATCGGAGAATTCTTCGGCTCGTGGCGTGCCTGGGATGGAATCCGTGCTCTCGATTATCTGCTGACGCGAGACGATGTCGACAAGACAAGAGTCGGGGTGACAGGCAACTCTGGCGGCGGCACGATGACGACTTGGCTCAGTGGCGTCGAAGACCGCTGGGCGATGTCGGCTCCTAGTTGTTTTGTGACGACCTTCCGCAGAAACATCGAAAACGAAGACCCCGCCGACACCGAACAATGCCCGCCGCGGACACATGCTCTCGGGCTTGATCATTGCGACTACCTCGCAGCGATGGCTCCCAAGCCGGTCATTATTCTCGCCAAGGAAAAAGACTTCTTCGATGTCCGAGGTGCGCAAGAAGCGTACGGTCGTTTACGGAAACTCTATAAATTACTGGACTCCGAGGAGAATATCGGTCTCTTCTATGGTCCAACACCGCACGGTTTCACTCAAGAAAACCGGGAAGCGATGTACAGCTGGTTCAATCACGTAGCCGGCAACGGGAACCCGCAGGCAAAACGAAGTTCCGGATTTGATGGAGTCCTGAAAACGGCAGCTGATCTCAACTTCACACCAGAACCGGACCTTACCATCGAGAAGGACGAAACCTTATGGTGTACGCCTGATGGACAAGTCTCAACACTGGAGAACAACAAAACCGTCTTCGACTTCACTCTCGCGACCTCTCAAGAAATGGCGAAGGCTCGCAAGAGCTTACATGGCGAAGAATTACAGCTCGCTGTCCGCGATGTGTTGAAACTCCCCGAAGCACCGACCAAAGCACCTGATTACCGAATCTATCGGGCGCTCGGTTCACGTGGTTACCCAACCAAGTCGGCAACGGCTTACGCGGTGAAAACTGAACCGGGTATTCAAGCGATCTCCTATAGACTGATGGACGAACGTCATGCCTCTCGTCCCCCACAAGGCGGGAAACGAGCGATACTCTATATTCCGCATCTTTCCAGCGACGAAGAACTCCGCAGCGAACCGTTGATTCAGGAACTCGTTGCAGCGGAGCCAGCGACTCCGTTCTTCACTTGTGATGTGCGCGGGATTGGAGAAACGATGCCGAACACCTGTGGAACAAACACCTTCCACAGCAACTACGGCAACGACTACATGTACGCCATTCACAGCCTCATGCTAGACCGCCCTTACGTCGGACAGAAGACATTCGATGTCTTGCGTGTCATCGACTGGCTGCAATTGTTCGGTCACAGCGAAGTTCACCTCGTCGGACTCGGCTGGGGCGGATTGCCTGCGACTTTCGCATCGCTGTTATCGGACAACGTCTCGCAAGTAACATTGAAACATGCTCTGAGTTCATACCAAGAACTTGCCGAAACAGAACACTACGAATGGCCACTCTCAACTCTCTTACCGAATGTTCTTGAGAAATTTGATCTTCCAGATTGCTACGCAGAATTACAAGCAAAGCAACTCAAACAAATCGAACCCTGGGGACCGGAAGAAGCGGGGCATTGAGCTAGCAAATCAGCAACCGATAGAGCCGGTCCTATATTCACTGGAGTTTAAGTAATGAAGAACGTGTTCAACTGGCGATACACTCCGGTTTTACAGTTCGTTGTCGCAGTGGTTGTTTGTTCCTTGCTTGCCTCGGCGTCGGTCGCTGACGAGCCGGAATCGCAATCGAATTCGTACGCGCATCTCTACTACCTGCAATTTACCCGTGATGCCAACCGGGACACGAGATACGAATTAGTCCAACACCGCCTTCCCTTCTTTGATGAGTCAGACACGATCCAAGCCGAACAGCACAAAGTCATCTCCCCGAATGCGGGGCAGATTTTAGTTGTTCAAGACAATCAAGTATTGTACTGGAAACGGGCGATTGGGATCACAACCTTCAATACTGCAACTGGCGAAACTGCAACTGATGAAAATATGGAGTTTTTTAACCATTTTTCTGGCATCACATTGAACGAGCATCGAAACGAAATTGTGATAATGCCCTACATGAGTGAGAGTGTGCGGCGTTATGGTTTGACCGACAAGAAAATGGAGGCAATCTTCCAGCCTGATCCTAGTCCCCCCATTCCAGGAAGGTCAAATCATACAATGGCACTGAGTCCTGATGGGCAACAATTGGCTCTTGTCACACACTCACCAAAGAAACGATTCGATTCTCTAACTCGTTTTCGGGTTGATATTGTTGATCTCGCTGCTGAAGGGACACCTTCAAAATTGCTAACAAATGAAGCATACGGAAAGTTTGCCTTGTCAGGCAGTGGCGAGCATATCGTGGGACCTCCAATTGTTTGGAAGGATGAGGAAACCGTGGTGTTGCTCGTTTCAAAACCACCAAAACCTTTGAACCCGCAAGGGGACGTGATCCCCTTTGGAAATTCACATACACAATCACAATCGAAGCTAGTGACATTTAATATCACCACCGGTAAAGAAAGCGAAATTTGCAAAGCCGAGATGCCTGAAGACATGAGAATCTTTAGAGCCTTTGACCACCAACTTTGGCGCAGGGCAGACGGAGAGGTGATCCTCTCATCGAAAGATGGCAGCGATTCGCGGATCGATTTCAGCCAGAAGAAGTTGGTGAAAGACTCACGTCTCTCGCAGCACTATGAATTCCGACGATCACCGAATTTTGTAGGCACGCTGCTTTATCACGGTGCCGTTCTTGCGGAAGGGGTCAAAGCAACTGATCTTTCAATAGCACCAGATGGTCGAGCAGTTGTGTGGCTAGAAGCTCAACAACAGAATGGATTCCCAAACCCGAATGCCGAACGGTTGCTGATTTTCCATTCACTGACAACAGGTCAACTCAAATTAACAACAGGCATTTTCCGGAATGACCTCGGAAGGAGTCCACTTCATCCAAGCGAGAACCGTAGATTTATTTGGGGTAAGTGACTTCACTGGGTTATCATATATCGATTTTTAATTTTTCTTTGCTGACTCCGTGTTTAATTTCCAACGAACTTTAAATTGAAATCAGACATGAACTCTTTGCGATACTTCTATAGGTTATCGTTTCTAATTGCTTTGTTCGGAAGCGAAGCATTCGCACAGCGAGTACGTCCATTGGATGCAATCGCTGCGAAGTTAGAACCGTCTAAAACCGTTGTCTACAAGAAAGTGGGGGACCGATCTCTCAGGCTTTTTGTTTTCGAGCCCGATGGACATCAACCAACAGATCAGCGACCTGTCTTTCTTGCCATACATGGTGGAGGTTGGACAGGGGGGACGCCGCGGTGGTTTTATCCGCTCGCTGACCATTTCGCTCAGCAAGGTATGTTGGCAATCAGTCTGGAATACCGGCTCATGAACAAGCAGCGGGGAACGACTGTTTTTGACTGCGTGAAAGATACTCATTCGGCAGTTCGATACCTGCGAGAGCACGCTGCTCAACTCGGGATTGATCCACAGCGAATCGTCATTGCCGGGGCATCCGCCGGAGGGCATCTTGCTGTTGGTACGGAGCTATTCGATGAGGTGAACTCAGCTGAAGACAATTTGAAAACCTCTTGCAAACCAAATGCTTTAATTCTGATTTACCCTGTGATTGATACATCAGAACAAGGTTATGGTCAAAAGAAAATTGGTGATCAATGGAAAGCTCTCTCACCAGTCGATCATGTCCATCAGGGAGTTCCACCAACTTTAATCTTTCACGGAACGGGCGATACCGTCACACCATTTCCAGGGGCTCAACGCTTTCAAGATCTAATGCTCTCAGCCGGAAACCACTGCGAATTAATTCCCCATCCTGGAGGTCAGCATGGCTATTTAATATTCGACTTGAAGTTGTACGAGGCAGGGCTCAAGAGGATGGAGAAGTTTCTTCGCGAACAAAAAATGCTCGGCGAATAAGGTTTTCCGTTCAAATTATCCAGAGACGGACGTACCAATTCAGCCATTCGCCAAATGGAGGAAAGATCCCAGCGAGGATCCAGAGAGGTTCATACATGACTGCGAAGACATAACTACCATCGACCTGCTTTGCCTCCAGCCAGCGCCAGTACATCGGACCAACTGAGAAGATATAAATCCCGACCAGAATAATCATCTGTTCGACACTGGCGATGATATAACCGCGCCAACCTTCATCTTCAATAGATGAAATCTGGTCCGTCTCGACAGGTTGAGTTTCAATAGTCATAGAGTTGCAGGGTCAATTCGGCAATCTTTCCAATGATCTTAGCTCTTTTTGATCGACTGGCAATGAGGAGCAGAGTGAAGATTCGAGAAAAGAGCTGTGAAGAATTAAGGCGTCACAATGTTGCCTCTGACTTATTCGGGTTCCAAAGAGACTCAACATTGAATGAAAACACTCTACCTCAATAAAGAATATCGAGCGAGGGCACTCTCTTTGATCTCAAGTACCCCGTATTAAATCTTCGTGCTCTCCAGTGGTCTTTTTGCATCCTATTGTTCGCTCAAGAGTCGTGCAAAGAGTTCTTATCTGACCGCTGAAATGAGATACGCATGGAGTCGTCCACGAAAAAAATCCTCATCGGGACATCGATCTTTTTCACCACGATGATCATCGCGGTGATTGGATATTGGTCCGCGGGCTGGAGTCTGCTGGAAGCGGTCTACATGGTCGTTATTACAATTTACGGGATCGGCTACGGTGAAGTTCGCCCTCTCGACGACCCCCGTCTTCGACTCTTCACAATGGGTTTCATCGTGACAGGTTGTACCTCCGCGGTCTTTGTAATGGGTGGGTTCGTCCAGATGATCGCAGAGGGAGAAATTAACAAAGCACTGGGAGCGAGAAGAATGAACGAAGGCATCAAGAAACTACAACAACATGCGATCATCTGTGGATTCGGTCGAGTCGGTCAAATCCTCGCTGCCGAACTGACTGAGGCGAAAACACCGTTCGTTATCGTTGATCGCGACCGCGAGAGAATTGCAGAAGCAGAAAGCCTTGAGTACCTCGTGTTCATCGGTGATGCAACCGAAGAGACGACTCTTTCGGCAGTCGGAATCAGTCGAGCGAGCGTCTTGGCAACAGTCTTACCGAACGACGCTCTCAACGTGTTCATCACTCTCTCGGCAAGAGAGTTGAACGAAACAATTCAAATCATTGCGAGGGGCGAATGCTCATCAACGAAACGCAAGTTGATCCGCTCAGGAGCGAACGAAGTCGTGATGCCCGCAGCAGTCGGAGCGACGAAAATTGCTCACCTCATTACACATCGTGGGGACTCACTGACTTCAGTATTCACTTTCGATGAAACTGATGAACGAGATCGAATTGAAGATGCGGGGATTTGCTTACAGCAAATCGAAATTGACACCGACAGCCCACACATCGGGCAAAGTCTCGCTGAACTGGAAAGCAGTTTAGGTCACGACCTGATGTTCGTTCTATTAAAGCGAATCGATGGAAACTCGATGACTCAACCAGCGAGGTCATCGCTCATCGAAGAAGGCGATTCCATTGTCTTTTTGAGTCACGAACCAGTAGATGAAATCGACCTCTTTGAGAGCTTCGAATCGATCCTGAATTGAAATAGAGCAACAAAAAAACCTCACCCGTATAGGTGAGGTTTTTATATTCTTCAGAATTACTGGTTAGCCGGACACTTTAAGTGTCCGGCTAACCGGTTTCAAATCCTGCATGTCGCACTAACCGACACTGCCTTCCATTTGCAGTTCAATAAGCCGATTCATTTCGACGGCGTATTCCATTGGAAGTTCTTTGACAAGTGGCTCGATGAAACCGGTAACGATCATCGCTGAGGCTTCCGCTTCGGTCAGTCCGCGACTCATCAGGTAAAGCAACTGCTCTTCTGCGATCTTGGAAACAGAAGCTTCGTGTTCCATCGCGACATCGTCTTCTTCGACTTCGATGTATGGATATGTATCGCTGCGACTTTCTGGGTCGAGAATCAACGCGTCACAAACGACGTTGCTTTTGCAATTCGTTGCCCCTTTGACGACCTTAGCCAAACCACGGTAACTACTGCGTCCGCCATCTTTACTCATTGACTTAGAGATGATGCGACTCGAAGTATCTGGAGCACAGTGAACCATTTTGGCTCCGGCATCCTGATGCTGCCCTTCGCTGGCGAAGGCAATGGAAAGGGTCTCGCCACGAGCACCTGGTTCCATCAAGTAGATGGCAGGGTACTTCATGGTCAGCTTGGAACCGAGGTTTCCATCGATCCATTCCATCAGCGAATCGCCGTATGCCATTGCTCGCTTGGTGACGAGGTTGTAGACGTTATTCGACCAGTTCTGGATCGTTGTATATCGACAGCGACCTTTCTTCTTAACGATGATTTCAACTACCGCTGAGTGCAGCGAATCCGAGCTATATGTCGGAGCAGTACAACCTTCGACGTAGTGAACGCTGGCTCCTTCATCGACGATGATTAGCGTTCGCTCAAACTGACCCATGTTTTGGGTGTTGATACGGAAGTATGCCTGAAGCGGGAATTCGATGTTCACACCTGGAGGCACATAGATAAACGATCCGCCCGACCAAACAGCCGAGTTCAACGCAGCGAACTTGTTATCGCTGGGAGGAATGATTTTCCCGAAATACTCTTTGAATAGCTCCGGATGCTCTGTCAATGCAGTGTCGGTATCAGTGAAAAGGACACCCTGCTTAGCAAGGTCTTCTTGCAGCGAACCGTACACCACTTCGGATTCGTACTGAGCTTTGACGCCGGATAGGTATTTCTTTTCAGCTTCCGGAATTCCAAGACGATCATAAGTCTTGCGAATATCTTCGGGAACATCGTCCCATGACTTCTCTTGTCGATCACTCGCTTTGACGTAATAGAAGATGTTCTGGAAATCGATCCCAGACATATCCCCACCCCAGTTGGGCATCGGCTTCGACTCGAAGATGTCATAAGACTCCAAACGGAAGTCTCGCATCCAAGCCGGCTCATTCTTCATCTCTGAAATTTGACCAACGATCTTGCGGTTCAATCCTCGCTGCGAAGTGAAGGAGTATTTATCGGTCGGATCATGAAACCCATACTGATAATCACCGATCGCAACATGTGCTTTCTCGGTATCATTGAGTTCGTTTTCAAGTGTTTCTGTAGTCGCCATGATATTCTGCTTTCTCCGATTGAAAGTCGGGATTGCTAAAGTGCTTAATTAGACGTGGATTTTTCGCTAGTTTTTTCAAATAAACAGTCTTCGTGATTCACGAAAAGCCAAACCTTAATTCTAAGAATTGGTCGTCATTCACGCTGTTGCTGGTTCAGCTTTCTCTGCGTCTTCTTCGGCAGCGACTTCTGGGTGACGTTCGCGAACGCCGGCATAACCGCTGCTGTGAAGTTCATGAGCGAGTGCAGCGTCGCCTGTTTCGACGATACGACCGGCCAACATGACATGTGTATATTGCGGAATGTTGTATTCAAGCAGTCGCTCATGGTGGGTGATAATCAATACACCCATGTGTGGACCTGACAACTTGTTAAGACCTTCGCTAACGACTCGAACTGCGTCGCTGTCGAGACCAGAATCTGTCTCATCGAGGATTGCAAACTTCGGCTTGAGCAAAGCAAGCTGGAGGATCTCCATTCGTTTCTTTTCGCCACCGGAGAAGCCGTCGTTCAGGTAACGGCGAGCGAATTCGGCATCGATGTTGAGTTCTTCCATGGTGCTGCGGAGTTCCTTACGGAAGTCTCGCATTGGCATCAGCTCTTCGCCTTCTTTACGTTCGGGATTACGAACATTACTGAT
>Ga0066605_10001356_pt1 | contig 16199 bp, 16 predicted proteins | sample SaaInlLV_DNA_10m_FD_60385 | JGI IMG/M metagenome (GOLD analysis project Ga0066605, IMG submission 60385) | Marine microbial communities from expanding oxygen minimum zones in the Saanich Inlet - SI075_LV_DNA_10m | ecosystem: Environmental > Aquatic > Marine > Unclassified | place: British... | reverse complement strand
ACCAGCACTTAGTGCTTCAAAGAATGCATCACTGGTAAGTTGAAAATCTACTGGGTTGCTTTTAAATTCAACTCCAGGGTCAACGCTATGCTTTGAATCAGCATTAATTTAATAAAATTATGGTTGGGATTTCGTACTCCAATTTCTAGATAGGTCGTCTCCCGTTTAAATTGCTCAAGAAGAAAGTTAATAATTTCAAACCGCTTAGGGTTTTTAGCGATTTCAATTGTAGATTTACGAATCCCGTCTTTAGTTTTGGGGTGTGTTGTCCAACGAAAACCGTATTTAATATAATTAATCATAGTCAAAAATCTGTCTATTTATTTCACGCACTAAGGTAGCCTTTTTATTTTCAAAACTGCGCTCAACTGAAACTAACAAAACCAAAACGAGCAAAGCAAAAACTAAAAGAATAAACTTATCTTTGTGCCCCATGACACAAAAGAAGATCAACATACAAAATAAAAAAGCACGCTTTGAGTTCGAGCTAATCGATCAATATACTGCTGGAATGGTGTTGACGGGGACAGAAATAAAGTCCATTCGAGAAAGTAAAGCCTCCATTACTGAAAGCTTTTGTGAATTCAATGAACGTGGAGAACTGTTCGCAGTAAACATGTACATCGAAGAGTATTTATACGGCACCCATTACAACCACAAACCGCGCTCTACAAGGAAATTATTACTCAATAAAAGAGAGTTGCGTAAACTCAATAAAGAGATTAAAAACGTAGGCTTAACCATTGTTCCTCTGAGATTATTTCTTACGGACAAGGGCATTGCCAAGATGGTTATAGCCTTGGCTCGTGGAAAAAAAATTCACGATAAACGCGATACACTCAAAGATCGAGACAACAAGCGTAATCTCGATCGAGTAAAAAAAGAATTCCGGAAGTAGCATACAGTCAAATTCTTTATCGTTTACATTAGTAGTCTCAAAATACATTATCATGCGCTATTCAATGTTTTTATTCTTCCTAATCTCCTTCGCACTCGTTGCTCAAAACCCCTTAAAGCAATTAGAAGAATCTCCTAGACATCAGGAGTGGGTAAGCATTCCTGTTGGAGGACAAGAGCTACAAAGCTTTTTGGTTTACCCCGAAGTTTCGGATAAAGTTCCCGTTGTAATCCTGATTCATGAAAACAGAGGGCTCAACGATTGGGCACGCTCTATGGCTGATCAAATTGCCGCAATGGGGTATATCGTTCTTGCTCCCGACCTACTCTCTGGAAAAGCTCCCGATGGTGGAGGAACCACAGCATTTAAAAATTCAGATGCCGCCCGAACCGCACTCTATGCCCTGGATCCAGATCAGATCACAAAGGGCCTACAAGCTACCATGGCCTATGGAAAACAAATTGATGCGGCAAACGCTAAAGTTGCGGTTATCGGCTTTTGTTGGGGCGGAAGTCAAACCTTTCGATTCGTATCGAACGAAGATCAATTAGCCGCAGCTTTTGTCTGTTATGGAACTGGCCCAAAAAATGAGGAAGCTTACAAGACCATCAAAACACCTGTATATGGGTTTTATGGATGAAACGACAACCGAGTAAATGCAACCATAGAAAAGAGTCAAAAAGCCATGGAAGGGCTCAACAAGGTTTATATTCCTGTAATTTATGAAGGGGCTGGTCACGGATTTTTTAGAGCGGGAGAATCTGATGATGCTTCAGAAGCGAACAAAAAAGCGAGAAAAGAGGGTTTGGAACGCCTAGAAAAATTGCTTTCAACGCTCTAAACTCAATTCTTATCTTTTAGCATAGGAACAAAGCGGAAAGCACCGAAGGTTTCTTTGTCAAATTCTTTTTCAGAGGTACGCGTATATCGAGTCATAATTTGCTCATCGGTTCCAATAGGAATTACCAAACGCCCCCCCACTGCCAGTTGCTGAAGCAAGGGCTTGGGGACATCAGGCGCCCCTGCTGTTACAATGATTCCTTGAAAAGGAGCATCTTCGGGCATACCCAAATAGCCATCGCCAAAAACAACTTTTTTGGGGTATAAATTCAACTTAGAAAACAAACGTTTAGTTTTTTTAAAAAGCTCTTGCTGCCGTTCTATGGTAAAGGTTTTTATACCCAAAGCAAGTAAAACTGCAGTTTGATAGCCCGAGCCTGTTCCGATTTCTAAAACTTGATCACCTGCCTTTGCTTCTAGGAGCTGGGACTGAAAAGCAACGGTATAGGGGTGAGAAATTGTTTGATCCGCAGCAATAGAAAAGGCTTTATTGTCGTAGGCATGCGATTCCAGACCCACATCCATAAACCAATGTCGGGGTACCTGAAGCATGGCATCTAAAACCAGGCGATCTGAAATTCCCATAGAGGCAAGTCGGTCAATAAGAAGTTTGCGTTGTCCTTGGTGTTTGGCTGCGTCAATAGGTTTATTCATGACTCCAAAAATAAACAATAAATTGGCTTTTATTAGGAACTTTAAAGGGAAATTAAGTCTAAAAATGTACCTTTGAAAAGCATATAAACAGGTATACAAAGAATGAAAAAGTTGAGAGCAGGAGTTTTGGGTGCTGGGCATTTAGGTAAAATTCATTTACGGTTACTTCAGGAATCGGATTCTTATGAATTAATGGGTTTTTATGATCCCGATACCACTGCCGCCAAAGCCTTAGCTGAAAAAGAAGGGTATACTGCCTTTGATTCAATCGAAGCCCTTCTCGCTGAAGTCGATGTGGTTGACATCGTTACGCCAACCATGGTTCATCATCAAATGGCAATCCAATGTTTGAATGCAGGGAAGCATGTTTTTATTGAAAAACCAATTACCCAAACAGTCGCACAAGCCGAAGAAATTGTTTCTTTAGCCAACCAAAAGAACCTCAAGGGCCAGGTTGGGCATGTAGAGCGTTTTAATCCAGCCTTTAAAGCGATCAAAGAACATATAGAAAAGCCGATGTTTATCGAAGCACATCGCTTGGCTGAATTCAATCCACGAGGTACCGATGTTCCCGTAATCTTAGATTTGATGATTCACGACATCGACGTCATCCTCAGTGTTGTCAACTCTAAAGTTACCCATGTTAGTGGTTCAGGAGTTGCTGTAATCAGTGAAACTCCAGACATTGCTAATGCTCGTATCGAATTCGAAAACGGATGTGTTGCCAATTTAACAGCCAGTAGAATTTCACTTAAGAGTATGCGTAAAACCCGTTTTTTTCAAAAAGAAGCCTACATCGCAGTTGATTTTTTAGCCAAGCAGGTAGAAGTTGTCAAAATGAAAGATGCTCCCGAGCAGCCAGGAGAATACGATATGATCCTCCAAAATGCTGAGGGCGTAAAAAAGCAAATCTATTTTGAACCCCCAACCATAGAAGAATCGAATGCTATTTTAGAAGAACTCAATACCTTTGCCGCTGCGATTCAAAACGATACAGATCCGATTGTAACCCTAAGCCACGCCACAGAGGCATTGCGCGTTGCACATCAAATAATAGCTTGTTTTAAATAAGAATACAATGAAAAACATAACCGTCATTGGAAGTGGTACTATGGGCAATGGAATTGCCCATTGCTTTGCTCAAAACAAATTTAATGTTCAGTTGGTTGATCTTTCCGAAGACCAATTGCAACGCGCTTTAGCAGTAATTCAAAAAAACCTAGACCGTCAGGTTACCAAAGCAATCTTGACAGAAGCTGAAAAAGAGGCAAGCATCAATCGCATTCAAACCTCAACAGATTTAGATAAAGCCCTCGCAAATGCAGACTTGGTTATCGAAGCTGCATCAGAAAACATAGGGGTAAAAGAAAAACTTTTTCGTCAGATGGATGCTGTTGCACCGAAAGATTGCATTTTAGCGACAAACACTTCCTCAATTTCCATCACAAAGCTTGCCTCCTTCACCAATAGACCCGAAAAAGTAATCGGTATGCACTTTATGAATCCCGTACCGGTGATGCGCCTGATCGAGGTGATACAAGGTTTTAAAACGGAAGAGCAAACACTCAATCAAATTTTAGACCTATCCAAACAGTTGGATAAAATCCCTTTGCTGGCTCAGGATTATCCGGGCTTTGTAGCCAACCGCATCTTATTGCCAATGATCAATGAAGCCATTGAAACCCTTATTCAAGGTATTGGCGGCGTATATGAAATAGACCATATGATGAAGTTGGGTATGGGCCATCCCATGGGTCCCTTACAATTAGCCGATTTTATTGGACTGGATGTTTGCCTTTCGGTTCTCGAAGTCCTACACGAGGGCTTTGGAGCTGCCAAATACGCACCAGCTCCCCTCCTAGTCAACATGGTTCAGGCTGGAAATCTAGGGATAAAATCAGGAATAGGTTTTTATGATTACCGTACCGATCGCAGAAACCCAACCATAGCGACTCAATTTCTATAATGAGTATTCAAAAGCAACTCCTTTCTATTCTTGAAGGCCTTCCAAAGCAGGTTCATTTGGTTGCCGTTTCAAAAACAAAACCCAATGCCGACATTGAAGAAGCCTATGCCGCTGGGCAACGGATTTTTGGGGAGAATAAAATCCAGGAAATGACCCAAAAATGGGAAACCCTTCCCAAGGACATCCAATGGCATATGATTGGAAACGTGCAAACCAATAAAGTGAAGTATATGGCGCCCTATGTCTCTTTAATTCACGGAGTAGACCGCTACAAACTGTTAAAAGAAATCAACAAACAAGCAGCGAAAAGCGATCGGGTTATCGATTGTTTACTGCAAATGCATATTGCTCAAGAAGACAGCAAGTTTGGTTTTAACAAAGAAGAACTTGAAGCCGTAGTAATCGACTTAAAAACAAACCCACTCCCCCACATCCGAATCAAAGGATTGATGGGAATGGCTACTTTTACCGATAACCAAGATCAAATTCGCTCTGAATTTAAAACGCTAAAACAACAATTTGACTGGCTACAAACGCAGCATCCAGAAGCAAACGAGCTATCCATGGGAATGAGTGGAGATTATGCCTTGGCAATTGAAGAAGGCAGTACCATGATTCGTGTTGGTAGTAAAATTTTTGGATCAAGAAATTATTAGCCGATGTATGCAATCCTTGATATAGAAACCACAGGTGGCAAATTTAACGAAGAAGGAATTACCGAAATTGCTGTTTATCGATACAATGGACAAGAAGTTGTAGATCAATTGTCAAGTTTAGTGAACCCACTGCGGGACATCCAACCGTTTGTAGAGCGCTTAACAGGCATCAACAGTAAGATGCTGGTCAATGCACCCAAATTTTTTGAACTCGCCAAACGGATTGTTGAAATCACTGAAGGCTGTGTGATTGTTGCACATAATGCGGAGTTTGATTACCGCATCCTACAAACCGAATTCCGAAGGTTGGGTTATGCCTTCCAGAGTCAATCCCTATGTACTGTTGCATTATCTCAAAAGCTACTCCCCGATGCAGAGTCGTATAAACTCGGGAATCTAGTACGCTCCCTTGGAATTCCAATTACAGATCGGCACCGTGCTCATGGAGATGCCCTTGCGACCTTGGAGCTTTTTAAATTATTACTGGAAAAAGACAGCGGAAAAGAGATCATCAGCACCTATGTTAAAGAGTTGAATAAAAATAAAGTATCTCCAAAATTCCTCAACATCATTGAAGAGTTACCTTCCGAAATTGGAGTTTATTACATACACGATAGTGAAGGTAATATCATCTATATTGGCAAGAGTAAAAACATAAAAAAGCGTGTTCTTAACCATTTGACTGGAGACAATGCAAAAGCGGTTAAAATTCAAAAAAAACTTGCTCGAGCATCCTATGAACTTTGTGGAAACGAATGCATAGCCCTACTCAAAGAACAGCACGAAATCAAAAGCAATCAGCCCGTATTGAATCATGCACTTAAGTATCGCCACTTTGCTATGGGAATTCGGTTAGACGAAACAACTCCCTATCATCGTTTACTCATCGAGCCGGTTATTCATGAAAGGCAATACCTAGAGGTTTTTAAGAATAAAAAAGATGCAAACCGCAAGCTCCGAATCTGGATGGACACCTTTGAACTTTGCGAAAGCCAAACTTCTTTGGGGAATCCGAATAAAGCTTGTTTCGGTCATGGAATTAAAGTTTGTAAAGGTGCCTGTGTTGGGGATGAATCCACAAAAGCCTACAACAAACGCCTAGAGAACATCCAAAACGAACTGGCCTATCCCCTCAGCAACATGCTCATTATTGATAAAGGGAAAGCTCAGGGAGAGCAAAGTTTTATATACATCAAAGAGTCTGTTTTTCAAGGGTATGGATATTTTAAGTTAAATCATCAGATCAAAACAGTCGAAGCCATTGAAAAGCGTTTAATTCCCATCGACAACAATCGAGATACCCAAGCTGTTATTCGAAGTTTTCTACGTAAACAACGCTACAAAAAAATCATTGATCTGGATACCGTATAAAAATTCATAACTTCGCAAACTGAAATGAAATCTAAGAAAACACCGTATTGGAAACACCGCCTTCATGAGATTGTTTATGAAGCAGACACCCCAGCTGGGAAACGTTTCGATCTGATTCTTTTAATTCTCATCCTACTGAGTGTTGTTTTGGTTATGCTAGAAAGTATTACTTCAATTCACACCCAATACGAAACTGAATTGAACATCATGGAATGGGTCATCACAGGATTATTTTCTATTGAATACATCATCCGTCTTATTGCCATTAAAAAACCTTTAAGTTATGTGTTTAGCTTTTACGGAATCATCGATCTACTGTCGACTATTCCCAAATACATATCCCTCTTTTTTGTCGGATCCGAATCGTTAATAGCCCTACGTGCCCTGCGTTTACTCCGTGTATTTAGGATTTTAAAAGTTACCCGCTTCATTGGAGAATCGAATTTCTTAATCAAAGCCTTGTATGCCAGTAGAGCAAAAATATCGGTCTTCCTTTTTGCTGTATTCATACTCTGCATTATTTTTGGTACCCTGATGTACCTGATCGAAGGAGAAAGCAGTGGGTTTACGAGTATCCCACGAAGCATCTACTGGGCAATCGTAACCATGACCACAGTAGGCTACGGAGATATTGCACCACAAACGCCCTTAGGGCAGCTTCTAGCCTCTTTTATCATGATTATGGGTTACGGAATCATTGCAGTGCCCACAGGGATTGTATCTTCTGAAATGGCCACACAAAACAATGATGTTGATACCAATACGCAAGCGTGTTTGCAATGCAACAACGAACTCCATAAGGACGGCGCCGTATTTTGTCATCAATGCGGAAGTACTTTGAACGATGAATTCTAAACGTTTACTTTACATTGCTGGTCCAACCGCCAGCGGAAAAACTTCTTTGGCTATTGCCTTAGCACAGCATTTTGATACTGAGATTATTTCATGTGACTCCCGACAGTTTTATAAAGAAATGTCGATCGGAACTGCCGTGCCGAGTCCAAAAGAATTAGCTGCAGCCCCACATCATTTTATTCAGCAACGCAGCATTCATGAGCCCTATAGTATTGGAAGCTTTCAACGGGAAGCAATGGAGTGCTTGCAAACACTATTTAAAACCAAAGACACCCTTATTTTAGTCGGTGGTTCGGGACTCTATGCCGATGCACTACTTGAGGGTTTGGATGATTTCCCTGAAGTTGATCCTGCGTTTCGTGATCAATTGAACAAGCAACTCCAAGAAGAAGGAATAGAGGCTCTGGTAGCTCTCTTAAAAACTGTGGACCCTGTGTATCACCAAAAGGTAGATTTGGGCAACCCCCATCGGCTCATTCGGGCCCTAGGGGTCTGCTTATCGAGCGGACAACCCTATTCCAGCTTTTTAGGCAATAAAAAAGCCCCTACCTTCTTTAAAGCACAGAAGATCGTCATCCAATGGGATCGTCCAATCCTATACGACCGCATCAACCTGCGGGTCGATCAGATGGTCGCTGCTGGTCTAGAAGCAGAAGCACGAAGTCTTTACCCCAGCAAAGATGTCAATGCGCTGCAAACTGTAGGTTACCGAGAATGGTTTTCCCATTTCGATACGATTTTGGACAGAAAAACGACCCTAGAGGAAATTAAAAAGAATACCCGGCGCTACGCCAAAAGACAAATGACTTGGTTTAAGCGGTATCAAGATGCGTTATGGATTCCGGGTGGGTGTTCTGTGGAGGATGTTTTAAAGAGACTCCACTAATCAATCTTGGATGAATGCGAGGGCTAATTTGATGTCGTCATAGCTAACAGAACCGCCTAATTTACTGTAAATCACATTTAAACTAATGGGCGCGTTTTTGGGTTGTTTATCGTAAACGACTTTCACTTTTTTAAGGAGCGTGCTTTTGGGCTTGTAGTAAGTTAAGTCTTCCTCCGGATGGTCTTTTCTAATTTTAATTAAGTGCCCAGAAATAGTACCCAAGGTTAGGCCTCTGATTTCTGCAATCTCTTTTAAACTTTTTTGTTGCTTCAAATGCATTAAGGTGACTTCGAAAGTCGATTGTTTCCCTTGAGCCTTCTCTTTTAGCTTCTTCTTGTTTTTGGTAATTTCTTTTTTATCAATTAATCCTCCGTTATCTCGGAGAAATTTTTTAGCAAGAAGCTCGAGTTCTTCTAATTTAAATGCATTATCAGCGTCTTCAGAAAGCTCTCGAAAACGCAAGTCTGCTTTATGCGCCAATCCATCAACCTGTAAAGCCATTTCATTCAGGCCTTTTAGCTTTAGGCTTTCTAGTTTTTTTAAACGAGAAAGAGCAACATAACCTTGGCCCATTTCAAATGTTTTGGATAAATCAATTTCAGCTGCATCCAAGGTCATTCCCTGGCATTTATGCACCGTAATTGCCCAAGCCAAACGCAGGGGTATTTGATTGTAATTTGCCAATGTTTTCCCGCTATCATCTGCAATACTCCAATCTTCTTTTTCAGCAAAAACAGTTCGCCCATCCAATAATTTAACGGACGGAACACCCGCATCACTAAACCCGATTACAGTACCCAACGAACCGTTTACATAGCGTTTTTCTTTATCATTTTTAACAAACATTACTTTTGCACCAATTTTAAAAGCGAGGTTTTCTCCTGCCAAAACTGATTTTTTCAGGGTTTCAATTAATTTTTTATTACCCGATGTTTTTGCTTTAAACGATTTTGTTACACCCGGTAGTTTAGCCAGCTGTTCTGCGTTTATCCTGTCAACATCAGTGTTATGGGTATAGAGTTTTGTAGGTTCTTCCGCAGCCTTCAAACTGTTTTTAGTAGCTCCCTGAAGCTTGTGGTAGCTTTTTTCTGAAATCTTTCCTGTCCTTATTTGATTTAAAATTAAATTCAGGTCATTATCACTTTGTCTGTATTGCTCGGTGAGGTAGCAGACTGACATACCCGCCGTTGACCAAGCTTCGGACATGAATGCAAATTTCTCTTTACTGGTCTCGCCTTGACTTCCTATGGGTGGGAGTTGAAAAAAATCCCCACAGAGAACAATTTGCGCCCCTCCAAATGGATGTAAAGGGTCTTGGAAATAGCGCAAAACCGCATCTACCGCATTGAGTTGGTTTAAGTGCAGCATCGAAACTTCATCGATAATCAAAACGGTAACTTTTTCGAGATGTGTTTTAAGGTATTTTTTGGATCGCATATTCACTAAATCGGCTTGAGAAACAAACTCCTTTACGCCAATGCCCGACCAAGAGTGAATGGTCATCCCATTCATGTGCGTTGCAGCAATACCAGTAGATGCCGTTACAGCAACTGTGATTTTTCGCTCTTTTAAATACGAAATGTATTGGTTCAAAACAAAGGTTTTACCCGTTCCAGCAGAACCGGTAAGAAATGTGTTTTTTCCAGACTGAAGTATCGCTAATGCCTTTTCTTGTTGCATACCGTGAAAGTACTAAAACATAGATAATTTATTATACAGCTTATGCAATCTTTTGATTTTGCCTTAGGCAGTCTCATGCTAAGCCAAGCTTAGTTTGTAAACAAGAGAACAAACTTGAAAAGTTATTGAACTACATCTCAATAAAAAACTTCAGCGCTAGGATTTTAACTGCTTTAAAAACCAAAAGGCCAGCAATTTTTCTTGGTTTAGAATTAAAAACAGCCCGCACAAAATCCCTTCCTCGAATCCATAAGACCAAAGGAAGTCGCTTAAGAGCCTTAAGCAGTACAAAAAAACGATCGGTATTGAATCGTAGGTTAAGCATAAAAGAAACAGCGTTTGGAAACTATTATTTCAAATATAAGAAAAATACATTGAAGAAGTAAGCTAAGCTTATTTTCTCCTCCCCTCACCCTTCCGCAACACAACGCGTGTTGGGGTATCTGCTCCACTAATAATTGACTGGGTACCGAGGGCAATAGCCCGAATGGTTTGGGTAATGATTTCCATGTCGAGTGTTGCGGCTTCATCCGAAACTTGATGATAATGTACATCTACATCAATCGGAACCGTAGAAAAGGTATGGGAGGGTATGCCCAGTTGTGCTAAACTAGCGTTATCAGATCTAAAAAAGAGGTTTTGTTCAGGATAAGGGTCAGGATGGACGGTATAGGAAGTTCCTGTTAAGTTTTTTTGAATGATGGTTCCAAAATCAGAACGATCAAAGCCGGTGAGCCATGCCGTATTAGGTCCATAACTCGAATCTTTTCCAATCATCTCGATATTGATGCCAGCGATGAATTGAGAAGCATCTACATCCTCACCAAAATGTCTAGAACCCAACAAACCCATTTCTTCTGCGGTAAACGCTACAAAAATAAGGGTGCGTTCGTTGGCATCCAATTCTTTAAAGTATTGTGCTAAGGTCAATACAGCTGTTGTTCCTGAAGCATCGTCGTCTGCTCCATTATAAATCAAATCACCCCTTCCTTCTTTTTTCACACCAAGATGATCATAGTGTGCAGAAATAACTACAAATTCGTTTTTTTTACTCTTTCCTTCTAAAACACCAATGACATTGAAAAGGTCCAAGCCCATTGCCTTAAAGTTCTGGCGATAGGTCGGAAGGTCGTTATAGGTCGTCAAGCCAATATCCTCAAAAACAGTTTCTATATATTGTGCTGCTTTTTCAATCCCTGGGGTGCCCGCTTTTCGGCCTTCCATTGCATCAGAAGCTAGGGTGTAGAGGTGTTTTTCAACCGTTGCGATCTCAATGGTTGGGATCGTATTTTGTGCTAAAGCGAATTTAGTACAAAGTACAAGAACTAGGGTAACTGCTGTTTTTCTCATGGGGAATGTTTTAAAACTCAATTTAAGTATTTCAATAGAATAGAAAAAAATTCACAGGAATTTATTCCATCGCTGCGAGCTCTCCTGGAATGAGTACCGCATGTGCGCCATCTGTAAGCTGATTCACACGCAACTCCATAAGGGGAGCATATTCTTCTGAAGTAACAAAACCATAAGCCATTTCCTTAGAGGGAAACTGCATTAAAACGGTCCAATTCCCAAAAGGCTCACCTTCTAGGGTTCTTCCATTTATAGTAGCCGCTAATAAAGTACCTTGAAACTTTTCGAGTATGGGTAAAAAAGGAGAACCGTACTGTGTAAAATAATCCTCGTAACTCTTGACAGCCATTTGGCCAAAAATATATACTGTTGATGCCATAATAAATTTTTAATAAAGCTTGTTAAACATTAAATCGGAAATGCATTACATCTCCGTCAACTACGGTGTATTCTTTACCTTCAACACGCATGCGTCCGGCTTCTTTCACCTTGGTCTCCGTTTCATAGGTGGTATAATCTTCGTACGAAATTACTTCGGCACGGATAAAGCCTTTTTCAAAATCGGTATGAATCACCCCGGCAGCTTGAGGTGCAGTAGCCCCCAAATTAATCGTCCAAGCGCGAACTTCTTTCTCGCCAGCAGTAAAATAAGTGTGTTGTTTGAGTAGTTGATATGCTTTGCGAATCAATTTTGCAGCACCCGGCTCTTCAAGACCAAGGTCGTCTAAAAAAAGTTTTCGCTCTTCATAGGTTTCCAATTCGTTAATATCTGCTTCAACACTGATTGCCAAAACCAAGACTTCTGCATCTTCTTCAGCAACTAAGGCTTTTACTTGATCAACATACGCATTCCCGGAAGCAGCTGCTTCCTCAGACACATTACACACATACAATACCGGCTTGTCGGTAATCAATTGAAGTTCGGTGATTACTTCTTCGCGTTCTTTCTCTGAAAAATCGAGTGAACGCACATTTTTAGATTGCTCTAAGCCTTCTTTTATTTGCAATAAAACAGCTTGTAATTTCTGAGCATCTTTGTCCCCTGTTCGTGCAGCACGATTTACTTTCTCCAAGCGTTTTTCTACTGTTTCTAGATCTTTGAATTGTAACTCAATATCAATGATTTCCTTATCACGGATGGGGTCTACCGAACCTTCAACATGAATGATATTATCATTATCAAAACAACGCAATACATGAATTATGGCATCTGTTTCACGAATAGTAGCTAGAAATTGATTTCCCAAACCCTCTCCTTTACTAGCTCCTTTTACCAGTCCAGCAATATCAACAATTTCGACTGTTGCTGGAAGTACTTTTTCGGGTACTACAAGTTCTGCAAGCTTTTGTAAACGTGGATCTGGAACATTCACTACGCCAATATTGGGCTCAATAGTACAAAACGGGAAGTTTGCGCTTTGTGCTTTTGCATTGGATAGACAATTAAAAAGGGTCGATTTACCTACGTTGGGTAATCCTACTATTCCTGCTTTCATTAATAATTTTTTTTGCGAATATACAATCTCTAGTATCTGTCTAATATATAAAACACGAAAAATTAATGTTTGAAACAATATTCTTCCCTCAGTTTTTAAAATAAAAACTATTTCGGCTTGTAAATAAGTGCATTCATCCCTTATAAGACTTAACTTAAATTGGATTCGATGCTGGTGATAAATGGGTTGCATATATGAAATGTTAATAAAATGTTAACAAAGGTGTTTGCATGTGGATTTAATTGTCTTTATTTGGGCCATTATTAACTATATATATAAATATGAAAAAACACATTTTAAGTTTATTGTTGTTTTGTACCGTTGGAATAGCCTTCGCACAAACATCAGTATCAGGTGTAGTAAGAGACAGCAACGGGGACGTAGTGCCTGGGGCTAACATTGTAGAAAAAGGTACAACCAACGGAACTGTTTCAGATTTCGACGGGGCGTACTCTTTGGATGTTAACGATGGAGCAGTATTAATATTCAGCTATGTTGGATATGGCACTTCAGAAGTTAATTATAGTGGGCAAAGCAATCTTGACGTAGTCTTGGCTGAAAGTCAACAATTAAGTGAAGTTGTTTTAACAGGGAGTAGAACAGCACCCAGAAGTAATGTAGATACTGCATTACCTATTGATGTAGTTTCTTCTTCGGATCTTGCTATGACGGGTCAAGCTACTTTCGATAAGGCACTTCAGTACAGAATTCCATCATTCAACACGGTACAAACTCCCGTAAATGATGCGACTTCTTTATTAGATCCTTATGAAATTAGAAACATGGGACCTTCAAGAACTTTGATTCTTATAAACGGAAAACGTAAAAACCTAAGTGCATTATTGTACACACAAACCTCACCAGGACGTGGAGAAACAGGTGCTGATATTTCTGCAATTCCAACAGACGCAATCAAGCGTGTTGAGATTTTACGAGATGGTGCATCTGCACAATACGGATCGGATGCAATTGCTGGTGTAATGAACATCATACTTAAAGACACTCCAAATTCAGGTTCTGCTACTGTACGTACAGGAATTACTTCTGAAGGCGATGGTGAAATGTTCGGTGTAGCAGTAAATAACGGAACTAGTATTGGTGCTGATAATGGATTTGTGAATTATACAATTGACTTATCTAAAGTAAACCTTGCAAACAGACCCGGTACTGTTGATGCTGCTGGTGAAGCTGGTGATTTTGGAGCTAGTCTTTCTGATGTACAGTCCTTTTTGTCTAGAAGACCAGATGCAGGGAATATCAATGGATCTCCAGAAACTGCTGCGGCTAAATTTGCAGTAAACTTCGGTTATAACTTGAGCGATAATACAGAATTATACGGTGATGCTGCATACGTTTACAAATCTGTAAACAGTTTTGCAAACTACAGAACGCCTTACTGGAGAACAGAGGCTTCTTTCCCTTACTTAGCTGACTTCTTTCCAAATGGTCCAGGAGGTAGCTATGATGGTTATGTTCCAACATTTGAAGGTTTATTAAGTGATTATAACGCTACTGTAGGATTTAGATCAACTATTAACGAATGGAATATTGACGCAAGTTTTACAACGGGTGGAAACCTCCAAACGTATAAGGTAAATCAGTCTCACAACAGAAATGTAGTATACTCTCCTTCTACTTGGGTTGATGCTAACGGCAATGGATCTGTAGATGACGGTGAAATTACTGAAGGTGCTGAAAAGTACAGAAGTAACAGTCAGCAATCGTTCGATCCAGGAGGAACTAAGTTTTCTCACAACCTTGGAAACATCGATATTTCAAAAATTCTTTCTGATAAAGTTAGTATCGGTATTGGTGCTGAGTTTAGAACAGAAACATTTGAAGTAATTGCTGGTGAGCTTGCTTCTTACGAAGGTGGTGGTGCGGATTCATTTGCAGGAGCTTCTCCTCAAAACTCTGGAAAATTCAACCGTTACAACATTGGTGGTTACTTTAGTTTAGACTACGATGTATCGGATATATTTTTATTAAGTGGTACTATCAGATCGGAAAACTATTCTGATTTCGGTAATGCATTTGTTTATAAATTCAGTTCTCGTTACAAAGTAAGCGATGCGCTTATACTTAGAGGATCGGTTTCAACTGGATTTAGAGCACCGACTCTACACCAGATCTATACTCAAAAAGCACAATATAGCTTTGTTCCTGGACAAGGAATTCAAGTGGGTGGTTTAATCAGTAACGTGTCTACACAAGCGAAATTATTAGGTATTGATCCTTTAGATGCTGAAACATCTAATAACTTTACCATCGGTTTTGGTGGTAAAATGGGTACCAAGTTTAGCTATACATTTGACTACTACAACATTGCAGTACAAGACCGTATCGTATTGGGTACTGAAATTGGAGCAACTGGAACTGCATCTAACCCCTTAGACGTTCTTTTAAGTGAAAATAACCTTAGTGACGTTAGTTTCTTTTCTAATGCAATTGACACCAAAACATCGGGAATTGATGTAGTACTTTCTTACAAGGATATTGCTTTAGGTGCAGGTGAACTTGATTTAAACTTGTCTGGTAACTATACCATTCAAAACGAACGTGATGGTGCTGTTAAAAACACTACACTCGTTGCAAATGCTGGACAGTCAGTTGTAAATGAAACCCAAGAAGCTTTATTCTTTACTTCTAGACCAAAAACTAAATGGATCTTAGGTGCTGATTATACAATCAATAAGATTGGTTTGTCTTTAAACAACACCTATTTCGGGAAAACTACTTTCCAACAACAAGGTCTTGATAATAACATTTTCACGGAGTTTACTCCAAAAATGGTTACAGACTTAGCTATCAACTACAGTGTTTCTGAAAAAACGACTCTAGCATTTAATATAAACAACCTGTTTAACGTTTTACCGGAATGGAGTTTCATTTCTAAAAACGCTGCAGGAGACGCTTTATTAGCTGATGCTGCTGCAGTTAAAAATCAGTCCAATCTAATTACATTTAACCAACGTTATTCTCGAATGACTTATGATGGTTACCACTTCAGTCAATTAGGGACTATGTTTAACTTATCGTTGAACTACAAGTTCTAGTCTATTGTAAAAATAAGACTACAAAGCTAAAAAGGCTACTCCTAACGGAGTAGCCTTTTTTTATGAAAATAATTGAACTTATTTATTCTTCTTGAACCGAAACCGTAATTTATTCCGGATGCATAAAACGCTGCTTCCCAAGCAACACTTCTTCGGTTTCTACATGTTCATCATCGGGAACACAACAATCTACGGGGCAAACAGCCGCGCATTGAGGTTCATCATGAAAGCCTTTACACTCCGTACACTTATCGGGTACGATATAATACAATTCGTCGGATACAGGCTCTTGTACTTCATCTGCGTCCACTTCCTTTCCGTCTGGAAGAATAACCTTACCACTCAAAGAAGTCCCGTCCTTATAACGCCAATCATCTGCTCCTTCATAAATAGCCGTATTCGGGCATTCCGGTTCACAGGCTCCGCAATTAATGCACTCATCTGTAATAATAATAGCCATAGTAGGAATTCTTTAGTTAAATTTGCCACAA
>Ga0066605_10001352_pt1 | contig 16220 bp, 25 predicted proteins | sample SaaInlLV_DNA_10m_FD_60385 | JGI IMG/M metagenome (GOLD analysis project Ga0066605, IMG submission 60385) | Marine microbial communities from expanding oxygen minimum zones in the Saanich Inlet - SI075_LV_DNA_10m | ecosystem: Environmental > Aquatic > Marine > Unclassified | place: British... | reverse complement strand
TTTAGCGAGTTTCTTTTTACGGACGTCTCGTGTTTCATCAAGATCTTCATCATAGTCAAAATTATCTTCCATGATAAAGCCTATTTCCTCTTCGTCTAGATGAGGTTTAGTTTTCTTGTAGTATTCTCTTAATAAAGTATTTTCATCTACATTAGAATAATCTGCATTAAGTCTAGTGTAATCTTCTATACTTCCACCAGTATCTTCCATAAAAGAAACTAGTTTTTCAATATTCTCAGGTAAAGCTTTACCAAGTACTTTTTCATCTCTTAGTGCTTCTTTTACCTCTCTAACTTCTTCGTTAGTTACTTCTTTGATTGGAGAAAACCCTTCAACATCCTTGTTGGACTCTTGTATAGGTTCTCCCACCTTTGTGCTATCTCCGGATGGTTCTTCCACAGATACTTTCGTTGTTTCTCCGATTTGAATGGCATCTTCTTTTGTTTTTTCTAAAGCATCATTTGGTATTACAACTTTTGTAACGTCTTTTGGTACTTCAACTAAAGGTTCTTTAATACTAACTTTTAGTATTTCTTGTTCAGGGTTACCTAGTTTTTTAGGCGTCTTTTTTTTAGACTTTATTTTAAAGTCTCCTTCCTGCTTAACAGGTTCATTTGTTTTTGTTTCCATAATATAATAAAATTAAATAATTAAAAATTTAAGCCATTGAAGATTCTTCTCCTTGTGGCGCGTCATCTGATTCAAAATCAATTGGCAACATTTCGTTTTGCCTTTGAGTTATCATCTTGCTTTGCTGCGTTCCTTCCATTTTTATACGCTTGTCTTTTCTATCTTCTATAGTTTGTTCCTTAGATTTCATGGCCTGTAAGTCAGCTTGCTTTAGCTGCATATCAAACTCATGTTGCATTTGCATCTCTTGTTGTTTTAACTGAGAAGCTAATTGCATCCTTTGTATTTCGTTTTGGTTTTTAGATTGTTCAAACTGAACATTAGCACCCATTATAGCTTCTTGCTTTTGTACTTCAGCCATAGCTGTTTTTTCAGCAGCATCAGATTGTGCTTGTCCTTGAGCAGCTATATTGGCTTGTTGGTTCTCTTGTTCTTGCTTACCTTTTTGCTTACGTTTTATTTTAAGCATTTGATTAGCTAACTTAAGGTTTTTAATTTGTCTTAAGTCTATAGCATCTTCTAGATCTATTCCACCACCTTGTAAAGCAACTTGAATGTTTTGCTCTAATTGAGCTTGTTCTTCTTCGTCTGGTTCTAGTTCTAAGAATATACCAAAATCATGTAGGTTTAAATTTGAAACCTCCATAAGAGTATTTACATTGTAATTAGATACAGAGTTTTTAAGAGAAGCAGCGGTTAAAGGAAACTCTAACGCATCGGCTATTTTTAAAGCTATGTTCTCAGCTGTCATAAGGGTTAAGTACAAACTACTTTGTTTTATATGTCTTGTTGCTACATTAGAAGCGTTAGCTGCCATTTTTTGTAGGCCAACTAAAGTTTGTTTGTCTGGTGTACTACCATCTCTAGCCTCATTAAGCCCCGTCACGTCACGTATCATTTGTAAGTAATACTGATAAGTTTGTATTAAACTTTGTATCTTACCTTGGCCACTAGAACTACTTAGTTCTTGAATAGGTACTTTACCAGCATTCATATCACCGTCTTGAGTAAGTGATCTACCGACTATAGAACCTGTTTGGAAATACATGTTAAGTGCTTCAGCTGGATTATAGTTTGTTCCATTACCTAGATCAACCTCAGCTAAACCATCCATATCTAAATAAACACCGTCTGGTACTATTCTAGACATTACTTGTTGTAGCTTTAAATGAGTCAGTTGAATCATATCAGCAAAACCAATACATTTACTAACTAAAGATTCTATTCTACCTTTATATATTCTAGGAGCACATATGTTGTAGTTCATTCTAACCTTAGTAGTGTCAGCCATAGGTCTGGACATGTTCTTAGCTAGTTCCCATTTTAACATTGTATCTGTACCTAATACTTTTGCTCCGCTATATAAAACTTCTATAGATCTTGAAACTTTTTCAAACCCATCGTTTTCTGGTGGATTAAAAGTATCATCTTTTTCTAAGGCTTTTTGTAAACCTTGATCTGTTTGTTTTATTTTAAATACTTGATTAGAATATGTCTTGTAATCAAAATATAGAACTTGAACTGTGTTCTCGTCATAATCTCCCCAACCAGTAACATAAGATCTGTTACCTGGCATGGACTGTATTCTTTTTAATTCTTCTTCACTAATATCTGGAAACTCTTTTTTAAGTTCAGGTATAGTTATAGCTTTTAATTCACCAACGTAATATATGTCTTCAAAATTAGGATCTTCTGTATAAGAATAAACTAAGTAAGCTGGATCTACGTAATCAACTGTTATACCTTCCGCAGTATTGAAACTTGTTTTTGCAGCACCAATACCAAGAACAGTTAAGTCCATATTTACTCTACGTTTTATTAAGTCGTATTTGTTTTGGGCCATAACAGAAGATATAGCTTCTTCTTCAGCTATTTCAATTGACTGCTTGTAGCTTAATTGCATATGCAGTTCTAACTCTTCTTCTGATTCTGGTAAAGTACCTGGACTAGGACTTTGGTACAAGTCTAATCCTAGTGTAGTTTTTAATTCTTCTAAATATTCTTTAGCAACCATATCCTCCTGTAACTTAGAAGCATATTCAGTTCTTTTCTTTATAGACTCAGGATCTTGAGCGTAAGCTTTTATGTCGTAGCTTTTTTGAGATATACCATTGACAACTATATCTACAAACTTAGATAATATTGGAACTGGTTTCCAGTCTAAATTTAAATAAGACAAATCGCCATTAATAGACAACTCATCTTTATATTTTTGTATACTTTGTTCTCCACGAGCATACTGTCTTAATTCATGGAATTGATTCCAATTAGTTAAATATCTATTACCAGAAGTTCTGCCTTGACGAAACCACTCAAATTCAATTGCCATTGCTACCTGACTACCGTACTCTCTACTAGCTTTTTCAGCATCACTCACTACTTGACTAGGGAAAGCACTATTGGTGTTAGTATATATATTCATTAACTTATAATTTTTGATGTAGTTCCTTTATTATCGTATTTTCTTATACCTAAATCAACCGGTTTTAATTCCAGTTTACTAGAAGGTGCGTATCTATGTTTATTGCAAGCCATTAAAGCTAAACCAGAACTAATAGAAGCATCATGTGTTGTTCTATTATTTATATCAAATTGAGCCCAATCTTCTAAGGTTCTTTGAAAATAAACGTCTCCGTAACCTGTTTCTTTTAAACCTACATAGGTTTCTATATAAGTTTCAATAGCAGAAGCGTGAGCTTGTTTTATATCCTCACTAGAATTAGGTATTCCACCTATCTCTCTCTCCGTCACTGATAGTTTGTTTCTTTTTTTATCTGGTCTATTCATTGCAAAACCTCTATAACCTCTACGTTTAAAATAGTATAGTAATCTAGGTTTATTATTTTCAGCTAATATTGGCATGCCATAAAATACACAAGCCATAAGTACATCTTCAAAAAAGATCTCAGCAGTTTGAGGTCTAGCTATATATTCTAAAAAGAAATGATTAGGTGGAACTTCTTCCATGCTAAACTTAGTTAAACCATGTAAAGAACCGTTAGATCCTCTTTTGTCCACTGTTCCTGATATATCATATGGATCGCACCCAAATGCTCCACAATGCTCATTACCAGGATAATTATTTCCATTTTTTATATATCTTTTGTTTTGTAAATGTATTGGTGGAACCCACGTTATATAGAATCTACCATTTTTATTAGGAACAAATATTACTCTAGTATCTTTATCTCCGTTTTCCCATTGAAAACTTCCTTGAGTTACTTGAGTAGAGTTTTTAGTATCTTCGTTGTAATCTATCTGTTGATATATCTTAGTTAGATTAAATAAAGATTGTTTACTTTCGTCTCTAAACGCGTGCTTAGTTGTACGTGGAAACTGTCTGTAAAATTCATTTAATCCATCTTGGTCATCTTTAAGACCTTCTACCTCATTATCCCAGTATTCAACGACACCAATTTTGATTGGCGTTCCATCAGGTCCAAGCACTTGTTTTGATGGGGTATCGAAGACAGGATACCCATGAGAATCGATGTATCCTTCGTAATTCCATTCCATAGGTATGAACAAAGAATAGAGTCCTGAACGAGTTTGTCCATTTGCATTTCTTTTGTTAACGTCTGAATCATCATATAGTTTCTTAAAATTTCTACCTCCTTTATCTAAAGCATTTGAGGTACTACCCATCATACACTTACCAATAATTCTACTACCTAATCTGAGGGTGGTTTTCGTAACCCTCCAGTTGTTTTGGATGTTGTTGGGCCTTTCCCATTTCCCCGATTCATCATGGACGAGGAGCCTGAGCTTTTCTCCATCGTAGGCGTTATCCCCCGTGTTCTTCCAGTCGATGGTGGTGTCCAAACCGGTAATTTCTTTAATGGCTTCATTGGAATCAAGTTTTCTACGGGTAAATTTGGAGGCAGGGACTCTGTAGGCAAGTTCGGTCTTGGGCCTGTCCATTCCGTCCTGTATCGGTTTGAAAAAGAAGGGATAATTAACTGAGATGGGTACAACTTTATCTGTGAACATCTTCTTAGCATCGGCACCAGATTTGGACAATATTCCGTACCGTGAATCCGTTGATATTGTAGCAAGGTTGACCGATTCAGCTGAGGACATAAATGAAAAGCCTGACCTACGGTTTTTAAGATAACACATTCCATAAGACCGTGTGTCTGATTTACAAGCTTCCCAGAAAATGTAGAATAATCTATTTGATTCCCTAAAGTCCGGTTGCCCAACATCAATTTTGGACCACTGCAGGTACATATAATTAGTGCCAGTAATGTAAGTAGGAACACCTTTATTAATGAACCAAAAACCTTCTTCACGCCTTGTAAATTCTTTGTCAATATAATCATACCATTTTTCTTTAAAGTCTGATGGGTATTCTTCCCAATCAAACACAGATTTAATTCTACTTAATTGTTTTGGGTATGGCGTATAAGTCCATTTGTCTTTTTCAAATTCAACAACATCTTTTTGCTTAGGCAAAGCAATTGCGAGATTTTGTATTTCATATATCTCACCTATTTCACCTGTCTTACTTATAACTACTAAATCATGCTCTTTGTTATAACCATAATCCCATTTTTTATACCTATTCATTCTGCTAAGAACCTTAGGCTTTATGTAGTCTTTTAAGACTTTATATAAAGTTTGCTTATACATTTTTAGATCTTCCTTCTGCAAAACCTTTAAAAGATTTTTCTTCTTTAACTTCTTTAGGTTTATCTTCTAGCATTTCTTCTTCTTCTTTGATTCTAGTTAGAATCTCAAAAGCATCAAATATAGCTAGCTTTTTTGTAGCTGCGGCGTTTTTTAATCTATCAGCCGATATATCATCTGTTGAATCTATGATAGCTTCTTTAGCAACCTTGATTAACTCCTCAACTGCTACTTGCCCAGCTTGGATTATATTCTTCTTCGTCTCCTTTATATTCATACTTAATTACAATATCATTAGATTTCATACAATAAAGTCTTTCTTTATTAACTAAGAATTCCCATTCACCGTTAGGTGCGTAACCTACTAGATCACCTGGGTTAATTTCTAAGTCATTTAAGGAGCTATTGCCATATCTAAGTATACCAACAAGACCGCGCTCTTTATCAACCGTTAGAGATTGATTACTTTTTATAGGTTTTATAAAACATCTGTCACCTACAGTGTTCCAACCTTCACTATTTTTATACAAATAGATTTGATCTATAGCACAAAAATATAAATCGTCTTTAAAAAAAGATCGACTCTTTTTCTTTTCGCCTCTCATATCATAGAACACTCTAAAAACATTTTGATGCACGACTACTATATCCCCAATTTTTATATTTAAATTAAAAGCTAAAGGTGTTTTTATAACCTTAGCTAATCTATTTACAAATTTAAAGTCTTCTATTTTAGTATTAACAACTAGTTCTTTGCCATCTACCATAATAGTATTGCTGTACTTATCTCCTAGAGGTTCAACAATAAAATCATATAAACTATTCATTAGTATTCTAAATCATACTCAACAGATATAGCCATGTTAGAATTAAATTTTTTCCATGGCAATACCTCGTTGTTTTTTTTGATATGTATATTATAAGAGTTGTCTGAGTCTTCAAAAAGTATATGTGATATTTCGTGACCACCATAAACTTGCTGACCTACAGAATAATGCATAGCATCGTTCTTGTAGTCTGACCCAATACTAATCTTTCTAATATTATTTGTCATCTTCTTTTTCGATCTCAGTATAAGAACCGTCTTTTAAATCAATGTTTACTTGACCATATTCGTCTTCTAGTTCTTTTTTAGTAGCTTCTATCTCTTTAGATAATTCAGCTATTTGTCCGTGAACGTTTTGTTTTTGAACATCTAGTACTCCTAAAGTTCTTAACCCTTCTGTTAATTTAGCTTGTTGATCTTGAACGGTTTTTAGTTGTTCTTCTGTGATCATTGCTTTAACCATTTCTTTTACTTTACTCATAATTTGATTTTATTTAATTGTTGTTATTTACTTATTTATATAGTTACTTGTATATTACTTATTTACATATAATAACGTCAGCCTCAGTTACTCCTGCTCCTAGCGCTGTTATAAAATCTACAGCTACTGGTAAAAATGATCCAGCTTGCACGCTTTCAAAAGTTATTGCTTGTGCGGCAACTGGTACCCCATCGTTAACTGCCGTAATAACCGCTGTAGCGCCTCCAGCACCTCCACCAGCTTCGGTAACTGTAATTATGTCACCTACATTATAACCTGATCCAGCAGTAACAATAGCTAAAGATTGTATAACTCCGGCATTTTGTGTTATAGCTACTGTTAAGTCTTGAGCCATATTATTAGAGCATGTTGTAGCTGCTGTTACATCTGTATAAGCAGCTCCTCCTGATGTTAAACTTAACGCATTAACAGAAGCTAGACTTGTTCCTGCTACAATAACATTTACGTTACCTGTAGCGCCCATGTATAATACAGAGCTTTTTAAATTATTACCTAAAACACCTGTTTGGTTTTCAAAAATCCAAGCTGGTTTACCATTTGGAGTTCCTACTAAACCTGTTGAACGCATTGCTTTACCAGCTATGCCATCACTTATTGGAAATTTACCCATTTTTTATTTTTTATTTATTACTTATTGATTTGTATTTTTCAACTCCACGTGAACCAAAGTACGCTATGTATACAGTTGTTAATAACTGTTTTAATAATCCTATCCACTCTTGTTCTACGGTGAAAGATATCTCATGATGACTATCAACCCATATAAAAGCTATAGCCATAAACGATAAGAATATAAGCGCCATAGGACGCGTATTTTTACTAAGCCACGAATCAGAAGTCATATCCGACTCCCAGCGTTTTGTTACTTGATCTTCTGCGCTAGCCGCTGCTTTTTCAACTATAACTTGAATTTCTTTTTTTATTTGAAGTTTTTCTTCTTCTGTAGTTGTTAGTTTATCAATAACATCACCAACATCTTTGATGACATTACCACTTAACCATTCCCATATTTTTTTCATGTGTTTGATCTTTTGTAAGCTTCCGCTTCCCATGGAAGGTCTTTAGCACCTTCTTCCATTTCAGATCTGGAATATTTTTTTCCTTTCCAATAAACATTATCATTATCATAATCTAAGTCGCCTCTTTCCATTTGTTCTAAATGAATTTTTTCATGTGCAACTACATCGTCAACTTGACTAGGATCTAAGTCCATGTTTAAAACTATAGAACCATTGTTATTAGCTTTACCCATTACGCCTTCTTCCATACTAACTCTGTATATAGGTGTATTGTCTACTACGTAAGGTGGGTTTGATAATTTAAAAGCCATATTATTTTTTATAAGGTAATACTTTGTTTAAAGCATCCCTGCGACCTGAACAGCCGCAAGGAATGTTTAAACCTTTTGATACATTGTCAACTAATTTCTTGATACCTGAAGCTTTAGTAAACTTCTCTATGTCGTCACCTAAGCCTCGAGATTTCATTATTAGCTTATTACAAAGTTTTTAAAGTATACAGTATTCGCGAAGTTGTACTGAGCACTACTAGCTTGAGCTAATGGTAAAACAACAGTAGAAATAACTCCACCTGGATTTGCTGCGATAGCTTTAATTATAGCTGCTTTTAATACAACATTGTAAGCAGCAGATCCTGCAGCGTCATTTGTTCCAATAAAAGGTGCGTCTCCTTGAGGATCAACAGCTCCAGCAGCAGTAGCTACTGTTACTACAACTGTATCTGCTCCTGCAGATGTACCAGCTATGTTAAGAGTAATATCTGTTTGAGATGTTCCAGTTCCAGCATTAGCGGTAGCTATGCTAAAAGATGCAACTGAGCCAACTAGTATTAAGTTGTCTCCGTCTAATTGTGGTGCAGCTGCGCCGCCTCCTACAAACCCGTTTGTCACGGGGAAATTTAAATAATTTGCCATTTTGTTTTGTTTTTTTGTTTTGTTAAGTTTAGTTATGAGTTTTGTACAGTTCTCTACTGTTATTTTTTAAATTGCTCAAAATCTTCTTTTTGAACGCCAGGTTTTCCATTGTGCATTTCATCCATTTTAGCTGGTGATCCACCGCCCATTTTTGATTGTGAGTGCTTAGACATCCATGACACACCTCTTCCGCCACTTGCGTCTTTAGCTATTGGATTGTCGTTCATTAAATCTTTTTTTTCTTGCCCAGCGTAACCTTTGTTTTGGTTCATTATTGGATTTTTTTCGTATGCCATTTTTTTATTTTTAGTTATTTATTTTTATTCTGGTGATAAACTATTTTTTGGTTCTTTATCATCTGCTTTTCTATACGTACCACCAGCTATATGCTTGTGAGGGTCATCAAAGGTATCATGCTTAGCAGGTGATCCATGCTTCTTTTCATCGTATTTTAAATCTCCAGCTAGTTTAGAAATATGTTTTTCATCAGCAGTCATTTTTTCATCGCTATGCCCGTGTTTATTGTCATATTTTATATCTTGTTTAAGATAATCCATATGAGCTTCATCATCTCTTTTTGTAGCTCCCATGTTACTGTTTGTAACCTTTGACCATTTAGCGTTACCGCTGTATTTCCCGTAATGTCCTTTATGTCCCATTATATTTTTGTTTTTGTTGAGGTTGGATATTTATTGTCAAAATCAGCTTGTGTCATGGTGCCAGCTTTTACTAGAGCAGCGTCTCCTTCTCTAGCTTCTTTAGCTTTTTTTTCTTTACTAGAAGCTAAATACTCCTTGGTTCCAGCTTCTATTTTATTAAATAGATTTTGATAATGATGGGCTGTACTAGCTCTTTTGCCAATACCTCCACCTGTATAACCTCCAGCTTGAAGTGGAGTGCTATCGTTAGTTACGCTTGTTTTTTTTTAGCGCCGTGATCTCCTTTAGCCTCTTTAATTTGACCTTCTATTTTTGCTATCAATTCGTAATCTGCTCCTCCTTGGCCAGTTACGCCTTCGGTTCCTTCTTCTCCTGATTTTACTTTTGCTAATCTAGCCTCTAACGCTTTTAAAGCTTTAGGGTCGTGTTTTGCTAATGGTGACTTAGCACTAAATGATCTTTGAAATGGTGAACTCATGTTTTTATTTATTTACAGTTTTTTCTTAATTGTTCTTTTAATATAGATCCAAACTCTGCGTAAGGATCTTTAGCTAATACTTTTTTTAATTCTGCTCTTTTTGATTGGCACTTTTCAGTTGACCATCCGCTTTTAGATTCTTGCTTTTTTTTAGCATTACTCTTAGATTCTGATCTTCTTTTATTAACAATAGCTATAGCTTCTTTTTCACTAACGCTTTTATTTTTCATGACATTTTTTACAGCACCTGGGTTTAAAGATTTAGTCTCTTGATCCTCTTTCATGTACAATCCAGAATCAACCATCTTTTGAGTAGCTTTATCGCTTTCTCCGTCTTGGCCTCTTTCTAATTGATCTTCTATCTTAATTTTTTTTCTTTGTCGTCTTTTAGATAAAGTTTCTTTTGAATTAAGCTTTTCTAATTTTTTCTTACGTCTTCTTATTTCACCCTCTGTAAGATCTCTATCTGGACTTCCAACTCCTGGAAATGGATCCACATGACCTTTTTCGTGACTGTGTAAAGGAGAACCTCCGTAGAAATTTTTTATTTTAAATGCCATTATTTTTTCTTTTTAGTTTCGTCTTTATATGTAGGATCGTTTTCTTTTTGTTCCTTTTCATTTGCAACCCACTTTGGATCTTTTTTATTACAAGCTAACCTAGCAGCGGCGTTAGCCTTTGTCATTTCTTTAGTCATTTTACCGCCGTGTTTTCCTTCATAAACCTCTTTACCAGGGTAAGGTATTTTACAGGGTTCTTTTTTTAAAAAAGGACTTGATATGCGGAAACTCATAACTTCTCGTAATTATCTGTGTTAGTAGGTGTGTTTGTTAAAACACCATCTTCACCTTCAACATATACTTTATGTTTTTTACTATAAAATGGTTTACCTCTTTCTAAAGCTTTCTGTTGTAAGCTATCTTTAGTTGCTTGAGGTAATTCTTCTTTCTGGTCTACTTCTACAGAAGACTTTTTTTTGTGACCTAATTCATGTTCGTGAAAAGGACTCTTTGCCATAAATGGTGATGAAAATGCCATAATTTTATTTTTTATTTTTACAACCAAAGTTGTTTGCGTAGTTTGCCATTTTGACAACTTCCTCGCTATATTTATCTTTACTTGACATAACTGATGATGCAGCTGAGCAAGCGTCTTTAAAGCCGTTCTTTTTAGCCCAAGCCGTAAACTTACCTTTGTTCTCTGGTTTTATTTCAGGAAATCCTTTTTTATAAAACGGAGATCTCATGTTATATTTTGCCTTGAGCTTTCATTGTTATAGGTCCTTTTTGATAAGGTGTTGGTGCTTTTAGTATTTGCATACCTGTAATACCTGAGCTTGAACCAACTCCGTGAGCTCTACCTTCTTGATCTAGAGGTCCGTCCCATACGTGAGATTCACCCACAATACCAACTTTACTCCCTGGTTTTAATTTTTCCATTGATGGATCATATTTTCCGTGGTGCATAATTTATTTCTTTTTTAGTTTACAACTTCCTTTATATTTTTTCATAAGAGCTAATGCGCTTCCTTGTTCTTCATCCATTACTTCACCTACAGCTCCAATTTGTTCTGGAGCAGCAATAGCAGTAGCTTCACCTACCGGAGCTGCTGGATCTACTTGACTATCTACTTTAGATGGATCTGGTTGAGCTCCTATACTTTTAAGTTGCTCTGATATACCTTCTAAACTTTCAGTTGTAGATTCTTGAAACTGTCTTGCGTTTTGAGTTCCTCTACCTCTTCTTCCTAGTATGCCTCTAGCTATACTGTCGAGGTTTATGTTCAATGGACTATTACTCATCTGTTCTTATCTTTATTTACGTTATATATAGCTTTAGTTAAAACTTTATCAGTATAACTATTGCCAGCTATTAATTTGTTTCTTCTTTTACTTATAGGTAGATCATCTTCACCAAGCATTATTCTATATATTCTACTTATTAGTTGTTTACATTTAAATGAAACTTCATACAAGTTAAACATTTGAGTGGATCTGTTTCTTTTTCTCCATACAACTATCCAACCTTCTTTTAACAATCTGTTCCATCTTCTGTTGTCCCAACTGTAAGAATAACTACCTGCTTTAAAATCTTTCTTATTAAAAAAACCTATACAATGTAAGTAAATTAATAACTCTAAATCCGCATCGTTTAAATCATTATTTTTACAAGCCCATTTACGAATTATTCTATAGTGTTTCATTAAGTTTAAGTCCTTAATGTCACCAGCGTTTAATGGTCTCATAAAACAACAACTACATCCTGTGCTTTGATTACATGATATGTTTGTTTTTCTAATTCTATTTTATGACCAGCATGTCTATCAAAAAAGATCTTATCGTTCTCTTTCATTCCAACTATATCAGATCCTACTGAAACAACTGTTGCTTCTACATATCTAATATCTTCTCTCTGGTTTTCTGCAAGAAGTAAACCACCTTTTGTTTTAGTGGTTCCTTCTTTTGTTTTCTGTATAATTAAATTTCTACCTATTGCCTTCATCGATTCTTAAATTATTGATTACACAATCGGTTGACAATATCGTAGTAGCTACTGAAGCTGCGTTTTGAAGAGCACTTTTTGTAACGAGTAAAGGATCTATAATACCTGACTTAATCATATTTACCATTTTTCCTGTAACCACATTTAGACCTCTCCCTTTAACAATAGGTAAATCATACTCTACAATGCCAGCATTTTCTAATATCGTCTTAAACGGTGCTTTAATTGCTTCTAAGAGCACTTGTTCACCAATTGATTTAGATTTAATATGCTGTGCGGCATTTAATAGAGCGATTCCACCTCCTGATACTATACCTTCTTTAACAGCAGCTTTCGTAGCGCAAATAGCGTCTTCAACTCTATCTGTTTTTTCTTTAAGTTCAATATCTGAATTAGCACCTATTTTAACTATAGCTATTCTAGCTGCTAGCATTGCTAATCTTTTTTCTAATTTAATAACTTCGTGAGAAGGTAAGTCTTTAGATAGTTTTTCTTTTATATCTATTATAATGTTATCAATATCATCAGATGTTTGATTAACTTGAATAACAGTATCCACATGTGACGTTACACTTTTTAAACAAGAGCCTAAATGCTCTACTTGTATAAGATCCATGTCATCACCAAGATCTTCATTTATAATAGTAGCTCCTGTTAATAAAGCTAAGTCATCAAGAACTTGTTTTTTGTTAATACCATATGTAGGTGCGTTAACAACGTTGACCTTGATATTTCCTTTATTTTTATTCATTGCTAAAGCTGATAAAACACCTTGTTCTAAATCGCCTATGATAAGCAAAGGTTTGTTGTTTTTTATTACATACTCTAGCACTGATTGTATTTGTCTAATTGTATCGATTGGTGATTCAACTAACAATACTAGTGGGTTTTCTAGTTCAGCTGTTTTTGATTGTTTGTTTGTTATGAAATGAGAATTAGTAATTCCTTTATCATATTGAACACCATCAACAACATCAAACGTTGTTTTACCTGAAGCAGATGTTTCCATCATTACAACTCCAGTGTTATCAACCGCTTTAAAAGCCTCAGCGATGATCTTACCGAGTTCTTTATCATTGTTTGTAGATATAGTTGCTATTTGATTTATCATGTCTCCATGAGCGTCTATTGAAACAGACTCTAAATACTTAATAACTTTATCTACAGCAGAATTAATACCATCTTTTAATTCCCTTGAATTTGTTTTATTAGAAACTTTGTAAGCTTCTTCTAATATTGAGTGAGCAAGTACGGTTGCAGTTGTTGTACCATCACCAGCTTCTCTCACTGTTTTTCTTGCTGCTTCTTTTAATAGAGTAGCACCCATGTTTTCCACAGGATCTAATAACACTATTGAGTCTGCAACTGTAACTCCATCTTTTGTTATAACTGGTCTTCCGCTAGCGTCTTCTAGCATTACACATTTGCCGCTAGCTCCTAATGTAGAGCTAACAGCAGTTGTGAGTTTAGTTATACCTTTAAATACATTTTTCCTAGCTTCGTCACCGAAGTTAAGATTTTTGACTATTGAGTCTGACATAATTTAATTTGATTAGATTTAATTGATTTTACTTAAAGGTCTTTACGACTTTTGGTCCATTAGCGAACTCTAGCTTTTTAGCGTAATGAGCAACTGATGAATCAATCGCTTGTTCTGCTCCTTCTAAAGTTTCACGCCTGGTTACGTCGTGCCAAGTATCTTTTTCTTTTTGATCTTGGTGTTCGGTTTGATAGAAACCGTTTGGTAATTGCACAATACGCCAATTTGACTTATCAGCAACATGCTTCCAAAGGTCTAGGGTTTCTTGTGTGATTTGTGGTTGACTACTCCACGAACTAGTCTGGTAATAAAACGTCATTGGTTTTGGTTTTTAGTTTGACATCGGTTTTATGCCTTATGGCATATTGCTATTATTACCTGTTTTACTCGATATTTACCTATTCAACTGGTGGTACTGGATTTTGCCATGTAAAGTACAAGTCTTCGTTTACTGGTGTAATTTCAGATTGAATAGTTGCAGCTATGCTAGCTTGCATTGCAGGTACGTCTAACGATCCTTCTAACCATCCAATAACTACATTTTCAAAAGCTTCTGTATCTTCGTAAGGTATAAAAGGATCTCCTGCTACATACGTGTAACTTTGTGTTCCAATGTTAGTTGACGAATAAGTTTCTCCTCCAGATTCTTCAGAACCTGTGTATCTGTAATGTACTGTGTAGATTACATTGTCTTCACCATCTGCTTGAATGTGAGCGTTCATTTGTGGGATATCCCATTTGTAAGTAATTGCCATTTTTATTTATTTAGTTGTTGTTTAAGTTCTTCTATTTGTTTTTGTTGTTCTTTAATCGCTTCTATTAGTACAGCTGTTATATTGCCGTAAGCAACACTTTTTATACCTTCTTTATCTTCTAGGACAAGCTCTGGTATAATCTTTTCTATTTCTTGCGCTACTACACCTATTTCTTTTGTACTGCTATTTATTTTATTAAACTCAACACCTTGCATTTGTTTAACTTTATCTAAAGCACTCTCAATTGGTTTTATGTTTTCTTTTAACCTAACATCTGAGTTTTGAGTAAGTGTACCAGTTATGGTCATATTGCCACTACCATTCAAAGTCAACACTGGGCTGTCACCCATTGTAACACCATCGCCAACTCTAATGTCTAACTCATCTGTATCAGATGTTATTATACCGTTTACTTCAGAGTCGTTCTCAAAAGCAATATGGCCATTAGTGCCGTCGTCTCGTATGTTTAGCTTAGAATCGTTATTTTGCGAATCTCCAATAGCTATCACACTTCCTACTGTTTGCAATAGAGTATTGCCTCCGCTTTGTATTTTAACTTCAGAATTAGCGTTGTTTGTAGCGTCAATAATCACGTTGCCTACGGAATCTATTACAACATTACCGCTTCTTCTATTACGTACATAACCATTTGTTCCATCTGAATACAACTCTAATTCACCAGCTGCATTGGAAGTGCCCATATTTATTCTTGCATCATTTGGAAATTGAGTTACTGGGTAATTTAAGTTTACACCTCCGTCTAAGTAAAAATATGTTTCAAGTCCACCTAGGCTATCGTCACATTTAAATATAATATCTCTATTGTCTCCTCCATTTTGTATAATTAAATCTCCAGAGTTCTGTGTATTAGAGATGTAACTATCATTACCATTGTGATATATTTGAAGATCATTATCATTTCCAAAAAATAATTGATTGCCATCGTTAAACTTTACGTTACCAGTTATTGTTCCGCCAGCAAGTGGTAGATAAGGACCTGCGCTACCGCCTGTTCCTGATGGTATATTTGTTGATTGAACTACTTTACCTGAGGAATCTACACCTAATAAGTAAACAGAATTAGCAGTCTGTTGAGTTAAAGTATATTGATTAAGAATTATTTCACCTTCTGTTGCGATAGTCATTCTTGTAGCAAACCCTAACGCACCTTGAGTTTGAAATTGAAAAGAACCTTTGTTATCAGCACCGTCTCTAAAGCCAGCTACTGTAGCAAAAGTGTCTCCATTATTACTAAAAATTAATTCACCAACTGCGCCGTTATTTCCATCGGTTCTTTTCCCGTCTATAATTATATCCGCAATTGAGGTTGTTGTGGCGTGATTTTGTACTTCTAACTTAGCACCCGGACTCGTAGTTCCGATCCCAACCTTACCATCAAAATAAGATACACCACTTGAATTAACATCAAAGATTGGTACACCTGATATATCCGATACAGCAAATATGCTTCCGCTAAGATCATCTGTAACTGAGAATAACTGGCCTTGTGTTCCTTGTATGTCTAATTTAGCTAAAGGAGTTTTTGTTCCAATACCAACATTACCAGAGGAACCTTCTAAATACAGCACTTTATCATTTGCTCCACCAGCTAAAGTAACATTAACATCACCACTTTCGTTACCTATAACAACAGAATCATTTGAAGCATTATAACCTCCAAACACCAATAGATTTCCAGCATATAACTGAACTTGGTTTGTGCTTAACCATAATTTAGTAGTAGGTTGACTGGTTAATTCAAAATA
>Ga0066605_10001351_pt1 | contig 16220 bp, 20 predicted proteins | sample SaaInlLV_DNA_10m_FD_60385 | JGI IMG/M metagenome (GOLD analysis project Ga0066605, IMG submission 60385) | Marine microbial communities from expanding oxygen minimum zones in the Saanich Inlet - SI075_LV_DNA_10m | ecosystem: Environmental > Aquatic > Marine > Unclassified | place: British... | reverse complement strand
GGGAGTTTCGACGAAGTTAAAGTGGCAGCATTGCGTGCTGCAATTATGGAAGGGAATTATCCGCTCGATGCTAAGCGCATAGCGGAGAATATGGCAACGTTGGAGCGACTTATAGGTTAGTAGGACTGTACATGATGCCCACGTCCCTCGATGAAATTACTAAGCAAGGACTAAAGAAAGCTGAGGCTCTTTTCGGAGCCTTAGAAGAAGAGAGTGTATTACTGGCGAAGAGGTCGATAGACGAATTCGAGTCCCTGCAGCCTGCAAAACTAGAGCTGATTGAGAGCCTCCAGGTGATAATTGAGGCATTGAATAAGGAAGGTAATAGCGGATCTGCAGATGCATTTACATACCCTGAAGAACTCTCTAACTTATTGGGGAAATGTCGACAGCAGCACGAAACAAATGCGATAGTAATCGAGCGCCTTTTAAAGTCAAATACGGCTGCATTAAACGTTCTGAGAGCAAGCCTGCGAGTTGAAACGACTGAAACCTATGACAGACTCGGCAAAGTAAAGCAGCAAAGTACGCTCGGACACACGTCTGAAGTTTAAGCGGCCGCCTGTAACAGTACTTTTTTAAAAAAATTGCTATAAACCTATATAAAGGCGCACCTTAACTATATCGGCTAGCTTGGTCGATCACCCCTCAGCCAAAATACCCAAGATAGAACGACAGCCACAGAGCGGTAAAGTGATTCTGGAACCTCCTCTCCAATATCGACCTCGGTCAAAAGCCTCTGCAAAGTTTCGTCCTCAATGACGGGCAAATCCAAGTCGAATGCTCGCTCAACCATGGCGCGCGCTGTTTCGCCCTCTCCCTTAGCAATTACAGATGGCGTAGAGGTTCGTCCATATTCTACAGCTACGGCGTTCAGTTCTTTTGGGTTCTTCATACTGATAGGTCGACAGAGTTGAGTGATTTCGACTTACGATCATTCGTGGCTTTTTCGTTCGTACATACGTTATCTCGAGCAGCATTTACAACGGAAAAGCCCACTAAATTTAATCCAAAAGCTAAAACCTCTGTCTCAAGTGTTTCCTGTGACCCACGTGCAGTATTGTAGAGCTCAGCGTCCGTAAGCCAAGCAGTTAAGTGTAGCTCCGATTTTTTTGCGGAGTGTTCCGCTCTCAACCAAATTTCAGAGTTCTCTCTAAACCTCACGTACATATTAACTATCCACTTTTGACTTTCTTCCTGCACATCATTTCTACTACCCCTTTGAAGAGATAGCTCAATAGGTGTCCCGTTCAACCAAAGGAGCACGTCTAATAGGATTACATCGTGGCGCTGTGCATTCGATAATCTCTCGGCTCGAGCAAGGAAGTCCTGTAACAACACCTTGGCTATCTGACTTATTTGCGGATCTTGGACCCGAAGTAGCCGTAGCAGTAAGGAGGGCCAAGAGGCGCTGTTTACATCAATGCTCGATGACTTCAGCAGACCTGTCTTTGCGAAAATTCCCTGTAAATTAGTGAGCTGCTGCCTAATCGACTGGCTTGGCACAAACTTGTGATCGAAAGTCGCTAAATCAGTTTGCATCCCTGTAGGGATACCACCCCTCAAACTTGAACCCATGAGCAACGCAAAAAGTGACGTCGTGGGCCGCTGAGAAGGCAGTGACGAGCTAGGCCTCTCGGTATCAATCGCGTGTAAAGAGATTGGTTTCAATTGATGACTACCGTCAACTGCCCGCGACACACTAAAAGCTAAAGTCCTGCCTAACCATCTGCGAAAATAATCCGGCAATACAATAGATTGATTAAAACCCTGAGTATTTAAGAAAAGCTGACCTGCATTAGCTGAAATCACCCCCTTCACCACCTGGAAATTAGTAAGGCCTAAATCAGCCGAGACACTGCGGTCTAATCGAAGCGTGGGAGCTCCTTCAGAAAAAAGTGGTGCTACGCGTGAGCTCAAACTCAAAAGCTCAGGGCCTAACATAATACGCTACTCACGAACGTAGCCGGGGCCCCGCAACGCGCCTTGCTAAGGAAATGAAACCCAGAGTTCATCCGAGTTCTCACGCTCCATTTTTTCCGATCCCGGCACAACGTAGTCCATAATTTCAGTGCGTGTCGGAATTTTAAGACTGGCTCCAGCCATGAGCCAATGCGGATTACCTCTCCGGAAAGCCTTCTTATTTGACTCCACGATTACATCTTGTAGAACACGTTTATTCACTCCGTATCCGCTTAATCTAGACTTCATAATTCCGCTAAGAGTGTCACCAGGACGCACTTTATAATAACCATCGACGACCAATCCGCTCGAATTGCTTCTACCGTCAGAGGAGACTGCTTCTCCAATAAATAACCGGAGCTTGACCAAGTCCGCTTCTGACATCGCCCCTTCGTTTTGCGCGATCGCTGTCCCACCGATCATAGATGCACAGATTGAAGCCACTAAGGAGATAAAAACACGACGGCCATCTCCCGCAAATATAGTAATTTTCATCTATGTAGCCTCTCTCCTATTGCAAGTCCGACGTAAGATAAATCATCGCTCTCTTTTCCAGCAGCATATGATGTAACGGGAGTCGCTATAGCAGACGAATCTCGGACATCTGTAACCTTTAAAACAAACAGACTTCCGATCGTCTTATCAGAAACTATGCTCTCTATCATTAAGCCGCGATCACCCACTAAAAGCCAATCGCCGGAACGAATCCCTCTCATTAAGCCGGCATCAATCTCAAAGGCCCCATCGTTCGCCTTAGATACGTTAAACGTTTTTGGCAGGCATGAGGCCTTTTCGTTGAGATTTTGTATCATCACCTCCAAAGCCGAGTTCAATGATTTTAGACTCTCGCTAAATACAAGCTCTCCTGAGCCCGAGGTCTTAGAGACGGTCATAGGAATAGTAAGCCGTAATGAATCGAGATCGCGGTTCGCACTGGGCTGCGTAAGCTCGACCTTGATCGCCAAATCGAATGAAGAGGAATTCTTGTTAAAGGCTCCAATCATAGATGCTGCAGCAGGGTGATTAAAAAACAGGGGATTGGTTCTGTTCTGAGCCTCGCGAACATCAAGGTCAACCCGGACTAAAAAGTCCGAGGATGGGACAGCGCCCCAATCCCCCAAAAGATATCGGTGATATTGTGACGAGCTTGTTTCAACCCCTTGAAATTTGGAAACGCCAGCGAATCCAAAACCCTCATTCTCGGCGCTTTTCTTAACTTGAGAAACGAGATCGCCAACAAGCTTTGACAGCACCAAGCCAGCCTCGGACTCACGACCCAAACCGGTGTAGACCTCTAAACTCAGTAGGCCAGGGATATGTACGCCGTCGCTTGCCAAAATTTCGCACCAAGAAGCTTCATCTAACACCACGTCATCTATCTGTGGCTGGAATCCCCCCCTGATGGAAGTCAGGTAACTCGATACCTGCATGCCTCGTACAGTCGCTTTGCTCGAAAATACTGTGTTGTTTTCAAGCTTTCCCGACCCGTCAACATATGAAAGAGATGCCACGCTTACACCCGAGTCTATAGCGGCATCTAACATCTTGCTCTTAAACGATTCGAGATAATCTACCGAGCCTTGATCATCCGCCGCTTCGCTAGGATCAACAGGGAATACGAACAGGAACACAGACAAGCTGAATATCAGCCATCTTTTACCCAGCGTCTCGTTTGATCCTCTAAGGAACACCATACTGCTCATCAACCTTTGGCGATCGATATTGAGTCTAAGTACAGAATTCTAAGGTCATTCACTATGCTTTTATCAAGTGCAAGAGTTACTTCATAAGTATCCCCACCGCGAGGCTCGATTTGAACTAGGGTGGCGCCATATATGACACCTTCAACCCTAGATCGAAATGTATCGCTCCTCACAACCATCTCCGCCACCGTAGTAGTGGCATCGATATATTGTCCATATACCTGCTCTGTTAGGGCTCGGTAAGCGTCTAATTTTGCGGCTCGAATTGCGAGCAACCGCCGCTGAGCGGGGTATTCACTCGTCTGTACGTCAATGACTGAATAGCCGGTTGCCGTTAAAGTGTCCCGCCTCTCAACCATCGGAGCTATTTGAAAGTCACTTTCATTAAGCGCTGCATATTCATTCGTTTGACAGGCACTCAACACCGCAAGGGCTAAACCCATCACACACCACTTGGCCTCTCGTCTCACGTTTTATCTCCCTTGCAATCTTGAAAGTGAAATCTGCAGCCAAGAATGGCTAGCACTTAGTTTCTTATTTCTGCATACCTAGTATCGGGCTTTAGCGGCGACTCTTTAGAAAAAATTTAGACTAACTAGCTATAAAAAAGCATTGTCTTTAGAAAGTTGGCACTAACCTTGCTAGATAACAGTCAGAGATGTTTTTTTTTAGGTTTATGGAAGCTAGAGGCTTATTTTGAACGCGATAACGTCAAATTTTCGTCTGATCTCTGACCAATTAAGGTCCATGGACATGTCAAACGTCGGCGGGCCGACACTTGTCCTACTTATACTCGCGCTGCTCATCGTACCGTTACCGACGATCTTTTTAGACATCCTATTCACCTTCAACATTATGTTGGGCTTACTGATGGTGATGATAACCCTTAATACGCGTTCTGCGCTGGAGTTGTCCTCATTCCCGTCAGTCCTTCTCATAGCAACACTCTTGCGTCTTGGCCTCAACGTGGCGTCCACCCGAGTTGTTTTGCTTGACGGACATACTGGCACCGACGCCGCGGGCCAAGTCATACAATCATTTGGCGATTTTGTAATCGCAGGAAATTACATTGTTGGATTTATAATTTTCCTCATCCTAATGATTATTAATTTTATAGTCGTTACGAAAGGCGCTGGGCGAGTTTCCGAGGTAATCGCAAGATTCACCCTTGATGCCATGCCGGGAAAGCAGATGGCCATAGATGCCGACCTAAACGCAGGAATCATTGACCAAGACGAAGCTCGACAGAGACGGCAGGATCTTTCTCAGGAATCTGATTTCTATGGGTCTATGGATGGAGCGTCTAAGTTTGTCCGCGGAGACGCAGTTGCAGGCATCTTAATTTTAGTCATCAACATCGTTGGTGGACTGATCGTTGGGACCACCCAACACCAACTAAGCTTGAGTGACGCGGGTTCTATTTATGTCTTGCTGACAATAGGAGACGGGCTCGTTGCACAAATACCTTCGCTTCTTCTATCGCTAGCTACTGCGATTCTAGTAACACGGGTCACGACCAGTGAAAGTATGTCTGAACAGGCATCGAGCCAGATTTCTGACAGCAATGGCATTCTCATCGCAGCCAGTATCATTACGATACTTGGCTTAATTCCCGGCATGCCACATTTGATTTTTCTCAGTTTAGGCTTAGGGGGGATAGCATTGAGTTTCTATCTGAAAGATCGAGAAGGCAATGTCGCTAAACTACAGTCCTCAGAAGTAGAGCAAGCGGGCGCACAGGCAGCCGCACCAGAACTAGGCTGGGACGATATCGACCAGGTTGAAGTAATAGCGCTAGATATCGGTTACGGACTGGTGCCTCTAGCAAATACACAATCCGGCGGGCAGCTGCTAACAAGAGTTCGTGGGATTCGGAAAAAACTTTCTGCAGAATTAGGCTTTTTAGTCCAACCCATCCGAATTCGGGACAACTTAGACCTCGATGCCGAGACGTACCAAATCCTTCTTCACGGAATCGTCCGAGGGCAAGGTAAGGTCCGCGTTGGTAAATTGCTAGCAATTAGCAATTCCGATAGCGCACCAAGTTTGGATGGGGAAGCGACAAAAGAGCCTGCCTTTGGACTGGATGCCGTTTGGATCGACCCTGCGACATCGGAAATAGCGAGCAGTCTTGGCTATACCGTTGTAGATGCTCCGACTGCTATTGCTACGCATGTCAATACAGTCCTTCGCGAAAGCGCTAATGAGTTATTAGGTCAAGACGAAACACAACAACTGCTTGATAAAATTGCATCGAGGTTCCCAAAAATCGTGTCAAGCTTAACTCCCGACCTCCTGCCCCTGACTACAATAAGTCAGGTTCTGCAAAACTTATTGTCGGAGTCGATTCCCGTCAAAGATATGCGCAACATAATTGATGCGCTTACAGCGCACGGCAAGGAAACTAAAGATGCAAGTGAGCTGACTAATCTAATTAGACCGAAGCTTGGACGTCAGATTGTTCAGCCGCTGCTTGACAGTGGCGGCACGCTCAAAGTTCTGACGTTGACGCCTGACCTCGAGCAACTTTTAGAGAACAGTAAAAATAATGCTCAAAACGATGCGATGACACTAGACCCTAGCTTGGCGTCATCAATCATAGAAAACCTAAGTCAAGAAGTGTCTAAGGTACAAGACGATGGCTGGAACATCGCTTTAGTCGTTTCGCCCGCTTTGCGACCTTGGATGTCGAAATTCGTCAGAGCTCGAGTTCCTGACTTAGCCGTCCTGTCATATACCGAAATACCAGATGATCAACGCATTCAAGTTCACGCCAGTATCGGCGGTGAAAAAGCAATAGAAAGCAATTAAAGGGAGCTACTATGCGAGTTTTAGTGCAAGAGGCAGTAGACCACAATTCCTGCATGGCGCAAATCAGGGCGACCTACAGCAAAGACTGTACAGTGGTGTATGGTTATAAAACAAGCGATCGTTATCGCATGATCATAGCGCTTGAGAGCGACAATCTAAAAGATGATGAGACGCCGGTCACACGACCACGACATGCGCAAACTAAAACAAGTCAAGACCCCTCAACTAGGCCCAACATAATAGAGGGTGAGATCACACCAGCTCTTTTGGACCTCGCGGCCCGAGTTAAAGCCCTAGAAGAAGCGAGTTTCCCATCTGGACCCATCGGGCCGGAATCCCCAGAGTTCAAAGAAATAATCTTCTCCGACGTTCTTTCTAATAAAGCCCCACCTAGTACCGAGGGATGTGCCAACATAACAAGCAGTCGAGCAGAAAAAGCAGAACGGACAGCAAGTTTGAATCTTTATCAAAGTCCTAAGTCCATCACGAGTAATAACGAAGGGCCGTATCTGGCTCGAGAGCTCAAGCAGAGTTTCCAAATCTCGGCTGATCGTCGCTTAGGCGACAGCCAAATTAAGGACGTGTCAGATAACGCGAGACGATTCGCTGATATCATGACCGATCAAATTAGCTGTTCTTCAAAATCTAGTCTCATAAACAGCAGGCCCTCAGCGGCGCGTGCTGGCGGTAGATTCTGAATTTTGGAGGAAACGAGTGTGGGCATTATAATTTTTAGTCAGCAAACTTAAAGGTGGTGAAGATATGCGCGTAATCGGTATTACCAGCGGAAAAGGTGGTGTCGGTAAGACTACGGTAGCCGTCAATCTCGCTGTCGAACTTGCCTCGAGAGGTAATCGAGTGCTGCTGTTAGATGGCGACTTAGGTCTAAGTAATGCACAAATCCTACTGAATGCTCGAATCGAATATAGCTATGGTCATGTACTGACGGGACAAAAAACTCTTGAAGAAGTACTGGTGGAGTCTGAATACGGCGTAACTCTGGTACCAGGATCCAGTGGTTCATCAGCCTTAGCTCAGTTAACGCGGCTTCAGCTACTTGGTCTAATCCACGCACTTTCCACATTGGAGAACTATGACTACCTCGTCGTTGATACCGCAGCGGGAATCACAGACAACGTTACCGTCTTGTTTGGCTCATGTGACGTTAAGCTTTTGCTAATCCAAAACGAGCCGTCTTCTATTGCAGATGCCTATGCGACCGTGAAAGTTTTGCAACAAGAGTTTAACATCTCAGATGTAAAACTGACCCCAGTGCAAGTAGCAAATGAAGCTGAGGCTAAAAATATCCACAAACGAATAGACAACGTAACGTCTCAGTTCCTTGACCTTTCAATAGGCTATTCGTGTGGCATACGCAAAGACCAGGCGGTTTTGAACTCGGCGCGCATTGGCGAGCCAGCCATGCTTCATGCACCTGACAGCCATGTAGCAACAGACATACGACGCCTAGTTGACTTGATATACGCGTCTGATAGCGTAGAGGGTAATAACGGTTTAAATATTTCGTTGCCAAGCGGGAAACATTAATTCAATGAAGGGCTACGATGTTTACGACGGACAAGCAAAACTCGATGGTGGAGACTCCAGCGCAGTTCTCGCTCACCTGAGCCTTGTCCACAAAACAGCGGCACATATTAAGGCTAGACTACCCGACCACGTTGAGCTTGAGGAGCTGGTGCAGATAGGAATGCTTGGATTACTAGAAGCTACAAGGAAATTTGATCCGGCTATGGGGGTAGAGTTATCGACATTTGCGAGCAAACGTATTCGTGGAGCGATAATTGATGAAGTGCGAAAGCGGTCACCGCTATCGCGTGCAGATAGTTCTTACCTTGAAAGTCAAGGTGATGCCGTCACCAGACTGAGCAACGAGCTGGGAAGAGCTCCAACGGCAGCGGAAATCGCCAATAAGATGAACAGCTCGGTCTCAGACTACGAGAGACAGCGAACAAAGGCACAGAGTAAGATAATCACCTCTATAGACAGTGAGCAAGAGGGTGCCGAGTCAAGTTTTGTCGAACACTATGGCCCTGAAAATGCGCTGGAAGATACCGAGACACTTGATTGGCTATCAGATCAAATATCGGATCTACCGCAGCGAGAGCAGCTGATATTGTCACTGTATTACACGGATGAAATGAACTTACGAGAAATTGGAGCAATCCTTGAAATATCAGAGTCAAGAGTTAGTCAAATTTTAACGAAGACTGTACAAGTACTCAGAGAAAAACTAATAGTTTAAAGAAAAATAATGTTTGGACGAAAAGCAAAACTCGAGAAAATTAAAGCTACTGCGCGCAAAGATTATCTGAAGTGCGGCGCATTTGGGCAGCTGGATAAGTTGGAACGGCTCTTCGTCGCACGCATTGCGCAAAGGTCCAGGCTAAATCTCGATAAAATTTTCGTTCAAGGGGCAAAGGACGAAGAAGCCTACCAACTTGCGCTCATTAATGTGCTGAGGTCCGATAATTTGGAGCTGCCAGTAAAAAAAGAAGTGCATGATGGCTTTAACCTTTTAAAAGGAACTTCTGGCACCGTCATGTCTTGGGTGCCCGACGAGTACGCAACAAAAATATACACCCTAGGTGCCGATTATCAGAATCAATCTAAAGGTACACATGAAGTCCTAGCTGAAGCAGACCAAATTGCCGAAAAGGTAATTGATGATCTACAAACCAATCAGTCGATCCAATTACTCAAGCTTTTAAGAGAGGGTAAGGATGCCGACTGACATAATAATAAGAGTAGTATAGCTAGAGAGCGCGCTAATGATTTCAACATTTTCGCTAACATTGTTGGTCCTATTAATAGGTGTTTCGCTTTTGATCCTGATCGTTTACCTGATAGGGCGGGTACACGAGCTGGAGCTTAAGACAACGAATGCCTTTGCATCGTCAAACAATGCCTCCAGTCCGGCGCCACAGAGACCACATAAAATATTTTCGGGGCTTCGAGGCCAACAATTGTGGGATCAATATGTCAACCTAGCGGGGGGGCATGAGGACGCGTATGACTTGCTTCAAGATCAAGATCGATTTTTTGCTCTTACTGAATTACACCTACGCACCCTACTTAAAGCGGGGCTAAAATCTCAATCCGACACCGCTAGCTCTATTCCTCCCAACCCTCTAATTCTAACTACGTTGCGAGGAGAGTTCGAATCTTATCTTCCAACTTCTCAAGCTGCTCGGATATATACCATCGGGCGATCTCTGGGTACAGACGACAGCGAATCGAATACACGTAGCAGCTCCATCAGCGAAGCACGAGACTTAATTGACCAAATTGCTATGGCTATCGGTGCTGATCAGTCATTAGCCGATAATGTTATGTTTGCTTTTGAATAGGGCGCTGCCATTGTGCTCTTTGTCACCCTTGAGGCTGGGGGTAAACGACTAGCCCTGTGTCTTGCTCCACTACATCTTCGGGTTCTATGATCTCGATATTGTCTAGTTGCGCCTTCTCTAGAGCTAACTGTGCTTCAAAAAGCTCCTTTAAATTTTCCTTCTCTATTTGGATTAATAGAGCGACTTGGGCGTTTAGTGTCTCCACAGCACGAAACCCATTTTCTAAGCCCTCTACTCGCTGCGCGAGTAAAGCAAGTCGAGCGGCCTGCTGTTCAGCAGAAATCAATGCTTTTTGCGAATGGTCGACTACCGCACCATTGCTTATATTCAATTTCAGCAGAGTTGACTGCAATTCTCCAATCGCCGCGTTTACCGAGCTTTGATTTCCCTCACTCGTTGCCTGGAGCGATGTAACTTCTTTAACCAACTCAGCATTACCCTGATCGAGCAGCATGAATTTTTGATCGAACAAGCTCATTGTTTCTAGCGCTGAATTCATATTAACAATGCGCTTTGCGAGCGACATAGAAGTAGCTTGAAGTAAATCTACTTGGCTTGCCATCCTGCCGCCTGCGACTAACAGAAAAATTACGGCGCCAAAAACGATTGAAACACTTCCAATAGCCAATCGCTTAGCATAAAGATCCAAGCGGTCATTTAAGGAGCCTACGAGCATGGGGATTTCATTGGCTTGTGACGACCGGGAACTGGCGAGGCCCGCCTTAGGTAGAGTCTCATTGCTCATACCCTCACCTCTTGTCTCAAGATCCGTACTGGGCTCATCTTCCTGCTCCATTACCTACTCCAACCTTTACCATTTACTTTATCGGATCTTAAGTCCCAAGATTTAGCTCTCTTACAAGTTTTCCTAATAAATCCAATAAGTCATTTAGCGCCACCATAACCGAAGTGAAGGCGCTGTCTATAAACTCGTAAGATTTTTCTAAAAATCGACTAGCATCAATATTTAAAAAGCCAAGGTAGTTAAGCAGGGCCAGTGACGCTAATAGCAAAAATGAAATGTAAACTACTCCTAGCGTCAGAGGCATAGAGGTCTTCTCTGCTGCACCCTCATCTGCAAGAGGGTCAAGCATCACTTCAGACTCGGTGCTCCGATCCAAATCCCCTTTGAAACTTTCATCACTCGCAGCCTCTCTAACAAAATCCTCTGAGATCGGGCTTTGAGCGGCCGAGGTGGCCAAGGTTTTCGTAACTAAGCTATGCCACCTAGAATTCAATAACGAGTTAACGACGTCATCCAAATGACCCATTGACCGAGCTCTATCCAAGAAGCGAAGCACAATCTCCTCACTTAGCTCTGGCAACTCGACCAATGCATTTCTTGACTTCGTACCGAGACCTCTAAAACTCGCAGCCTTCTCGCCCTCATTGCAGGTGAAGGCTACTAAGCTGACATTTGTACCTGGAAAAGTGCTCACTAAAGACTCGCAGGCTGACCACTCCTCCGAGGTACTTGGCCCCATGTCCGAAACTATCAAGACATGTTTCCCCCCACTACGTGCTTTCGATGCTTGCTCAATCGTAAGAGTATCTGAAAGCGAATTAATCAGGGATACCGTCTCATCAATACTAGGAGCCATCATACGATGGACCTCAATGCGATCGTTGGCTCTGAGCTCTTTGTAAAATGCGAGGAAAAAAATATCTAACCGAAATTCGTCTTGACCAAGAACAAAAATATTAGCTGAGCCCAGATTTACCTTCTCTAGAATCTCGCTTAGTAAGGATTCGTCCGCAGGGTGAACGAATAAGGAACTCGATTCCTCAGTCATGGTCTACCGCCTCTCTTCCTGGCCTCCCAATAAAGAAGGCTATAAATGGATCTTAAACGTCGATTATGGAAGTTCTATTTCCATCCGAGTCAAACAGCATATCATCTGGGATTTGTGGCTGCGGGACAGACGCCTCGGGACTAGATCTATTAATGCTATTTAAGTTAAAGATATAGGCAATGACGACAGCAACTGCCTCAAACAAAGCTTCAGGCACATAGCTGCCGACTTCCGTAGTAAAAAACAGCGCCCTCGCCAAACTTGGCGACTCGAAAAGTGGAACCCCCGACTCCGAGGCTTTTTCCTTAATTCTTTCGGCAATCAAATCCGCGCCTTTCGCAATGACCATTGGAGGATCGTCGGATGATGGGTCATAAGCTAGGGCTATAGCGAAGTGATCCGGGTTGGTAATCACTACATCAGCATCAACGATCGCATCTATCATCCGAGCATTTGACAACTCCCTTTGCTTCTGCCTGATACGCTGCTTTACCTCAGGCGAACCATCTGTTTCTTTTCTCTCGTCTTTCACCTCTTTTAACGACATCTTCATTTTTTTATTTTGCTGAAAAATCTGATATGGCGCGTCAATAGATGCGATGAGAATAAGCATTGAAGACACAACTAAAAAGGATACCACTATGATGGTCGACCCCGATTTCAATCCCGGCTCCAGCGCCATCAGCGATATTTGACCAAAACTATCAATCGAGTCCAAAATCAAAAACGCACCGACAGCAGCAACCACACCGAACTTTGAAAGCGCCTTAACGAGCTCAACGATGCTCCGCATACTAAAAATTTTATTTTTAATCCCTGTAATCGGATTTAACTTTGATGCCTTAGGTTGTATCGCCTTCCAACTAAAGTTAAAGCCTCCGACTAACCCAGAAAAAGCCAAAACGACCAGCATCAAAATGGTAAATAATGGGATTAGCGCGACTAGAGCATCTAACATAGAGGAGGCGAGACGTCCGGATGCGACTTGCGGCTCCATCACACCAAGCTTGTCAAATACAAAATTACTGGCGAATATTTCTGCTAGATCAGACACGAGCGTCGTGCCGAAAATAGATAAGTAAAGAGCCACACAAATCACTGAAGCTGCAATCGTTACTTCTTGAGAACGCGCAATTTGACCATCTTCTCTAGCCTTAGCGAGCCTTTTGGGCGTCGGCTCTTCAGTTTTTTCCTGACTCTCGTCCTGCTGTTCCGCCATTTCTATAAGACCCAAATAGCCTGGGCGCTTTCAAATGCTCGCATCCATAGCCATTGAATTCGTTGACTAATGTTTACCATGAACGCAATTAATAAGAGGAGTCCAATTAAGACCATAGCGGGAAACCCAACAGCAAAGATATTCAGTGCCGGAGCTGCACGGGTGACAATTCCAATACACAAATTAACTAGCAGCATGATCAATACTATAGGCAAAGCCACTAATACTGCGCCAAGAAACACCATAGCAGTCCACTCAACGAATCCCCATATCGTATCTTGAAATATTATCTCTCCATTGATTGGTAAGACGGCAAAGCTCTCTAGAATTATTGTTATTAAAATTAAATGCCCACCGATCGACAAAAAAACCAAAGTCGATAGAACCACTAAAAACGACGAGATCACAGGAACTTGAGTAGCATTTGGATCTATAGTTTGTGCCATACCTAGACCCATGCTCATTGAAATGAACTGCCCGGCAACAATTAGTGCGCCGTTTACAACTTGGAGTGTAACTGCAAATAATAGGCCTATAATTAACTCAGAGACTATTAATGTTAGACCAACGATAGAAATAGGGTTTATAGCGGGCAGATCAAGAGAGGGGTAAATAAATATTGTAAGTAAAATAGAGATGGAGAGCCTTATACGAACATTCACTACTGCCAAAGAAACTAACGGTGCAGCTAACATAAGGGCCGAAATACGTAAAAAAGGTAATAACCCGGAAAACAGGATTTGAACGACGTCATCTAAAATGAAATTCATCTAACGAAAGCTTCTGGAATTTGCTCAAAAATAGTTACAAATAGGTCCTGGAGGATAGCGAGCTGGTAGTCGCCAAATATAAGAAGGGCAGCGACCATTGCCATTAATTTAGGAATGAAGCTAAGTGTCATTTCTTGAATCGACGTCGCAGCCTGAATGACGCCGATCAATAGGCCGACTGAAAGAGCAATGAGTAGTATTGGCCCTGCAACATAGACAACCGTCCAAATCGCTTCTCGACCAATAAATAAAATTTCGCTAGTTTCCAAGTTATACCTATCTAAATATAGCTTCGAGTTAGAGACGTCATCAGTAACGTCCATCCGTCGACCATTACGAATAGTAATAACTTAAACGGCAAAGAGATAATCATCGGAGATAACATCATCATACCCATTGACATCAAAACACTCGCAACCACCATATCGATAACAATAAATGGCACGTAAAGCATAAAACCAATAGTAAATGCACTTTTAAGCTCTGAAGTGATAAAAGCCGGCATCAAGATGGTTAGTGGTGTGTCTAGGGGCGCGTTTATCGTTGGCGGTTCTGGGGAAATAGCGACAAACGTCTGGAGATCCTGCTCTCTGGTTTGCCGAAGCATGAACTCTTTTATGGGGAGTTGGGCATTAGCAATTGCCTCTTCAAGCGCAATTTCATCATTGGAGTAAGGCTGAAATGCTTCTTCATAAACCCTCCCGAAAGTCGGTTCCATAATAAATATAGTAAGGAATAGTGCTATACCAAGTAACACTTGGTTTGGAGGAGTCTGGGCCGTTCCGAGTGCCTGCCTGAGAAGCGATAACACAATAATTATGCGAGTAAAGCTAGTAGTCATGAGCAGAATCGATGGCAGCAAGGTCAAGATTGTCATCAAGCCTAGGAGCTGTAAGGTCACCGAGTATTCAGTTGAGCCCGAAGACCCCTCAACGGCGCTAAGTATTGGTAATATATTTTGAGCCACAGCCGCACTGGGAAGTGCGGTGAACATGAGTAGCAGCACGAACCGAAAGATCATAAACCATTCCTCACAGCGATTGCGTCGAGTGGATGGCTACAGTAAGCCACAATCTTCAGTTTGTTTCACTATTGGCTTTGTCTGAAGAAGGCTGCGACAAAGTCGCTAACTTAGAAACTTGAGAGCCACTTGAGCCTACTAGAAGTCTGTTTCCGTCAACCTCGACGATAAATAACTCGGTCGTTCTAGTCAGTCGAACTCTGCCGGTTACTTTAATCGGTAGCCAATGCTTCGATTTTTCGCTAAACCTCCGAATTGCTGGTTGAGCGTATAGAACTGCTACCACCAATAAAAGGCAGGCTAAAACAGTACCTATCAAGAGGGAATATTCATCGCCCATTTAAAAAACCATTTCTTACAGCTTTTCGACTCGGTCTTCGGCCGGAAGAATTCGCGACAACCTGACACCATATCTATCGTTAACCAGTACAACCTCTCCTTGCGCTACCACAGTATTGTTGACTAGCAAATCAAGCGGCTCCCCGGCATTTCTCTCAAGCTCGATTACACTACCTTGCTTAAGCCTGAGTAAGTCACGTATTTTGAGTCTAGTTCTTCCGACCTCTACAGAGAGCGTCACTGGCACGCTTTGAAGAACGTCGGCACCTACCAAGGAGTCGAACGTAGCTAGTCCCGCGGACTCCGATACTAAACTTTCCAAACCATTACTCTCATCATTTTGTTCATCCGAGCTCACATGTACCTCCTGAAGATCAGCTTAATAATCTACTTTGCGTCAAGCTCTACTGAACCTGATAACTTTACAGCACCATATCCATTTGCCTGACCGGCGTCGGCGTCAAATAGAGGCACATCACCAACCATAACCCTGACAGAATCAAATTTACGCATATCTAAAACGTCGCCTACAGACAGCTTTTCGAAATCGCTTACAGTCAAATCCACCTCGCCAATAATCGCTCGTGCTTCCAGGTCCGCGTCACCCGTAGCACCCGCTAACTCTCTAGCCCAAATGTCATGATCAACAGACGGGTCATCTGAATCTTGGACTCTGCCCCGCAACACGTCTCGAATCGGCTTGAGAGTAGAAAATGGATAAACTATATCAATCGCGCCACGCTCCTTACCCAGCAACTCAACCTCCAGGTGACAAACGATAACCAAATCATTTTCATCCACAATCTGAACAAATTGTGGATTTATCTCAGATGCGACGTGTTCACATTGAACATCCATGATCGGGGCCCAAGCCTCACCCAGAGAAGCAAAGATCACATCCAGCATAATATTTATTATGCGAGTCTCTGTAGGCGTAAACATACGGCCTGGTGGAAGCCCATCGATACCTCGCCCGAAACCACCGAAGAAATTGTCCAAAGCAGCAAAGACGACATTTGGGTCAATGATCACCATCGAAGTGCCACGCAATCCACTCATCCGGATGGTATTTACGGATAATGGAGCTTGCAGGGTGCCAAGGTAGTCAGAAAATGTGAGTGTCTTTACGCGATCAGCGGTGATACGCGGGTTGGTCCGAAGGACTTCAAGTAAGCCTAATCGCACATGGCGCGTAAATCGCTCTGTGATCATGTCTATCGCAGCTAGATTTATA
>Ga0066605_10001348_pt1 | contig 16237 bp, 10 predicted proteins | sample SaaInlLV_DNA_10m_FD_60385 | JGI IMG/M metagenome (GOLD analysis project Ga0066605, IMG submission 60385) | Marine microbial communities from expanding oxygen minimum zones in the Saanich Inlet - SI075_LV_DNA_10m | ecosystem: Environmental > Aquatic > Marine > Unclassified | place: British... | reverse complement strand
CCTGATCCACAAAACCGATCTAACGTCACACCAGAAGAGCGCACATCGTACCCCGCATTCAGTGCCGCCATCCGGCCCAGATCGCCGCCCTGCTTGCCGGTTTGTGAAGACGTACCCCAGATAATGTCGTCAACCTCTGCCGTATTGAGGTCGTTCCGCTCCGCCATAGCTGCGAGAACGGTTGATCCCAAGTAAGAAGGATGCAGGTGCGCGAGCGCGCCTTTACCCACTTTCCCAATCCCCCTGGGGGTGCGACAGGCATCAACGATATAGGCATTACCCATTGGACTTTCTCCCACAATTTAGCTGCAGCGCAAGTCAGCGCCTGTTATTGCTCTTGATGACTGCGGAGCAGCCAAAGAGGCTCGCACGCTACGTGTCACGATATCTCGGGTCAAGTGGCCGACACCATCTCACGCAGTTCGGTTTTCAGAATCTTGCCGATATGACTCCGCGGTAACTCATCGAGTTGCTTTAGCGCCGAGATCCGCTGGGTCTTACCCAGCTCGGCATTGGCACGTGCGCACACTGCCAGCAGGTCCAGCTCTTTCCCCTCAGCCGCCACCACAAAGCCCAGTGGCGTCTCGCCCCACTCCTTAGAGGGCACACCAATCACCGCTGCATCCGCTACCTCGGGTTGCTTGAGCAAAACATCTTCGAGGTCGCGTGGATAAACATTGAAACCCCCGGAAATGATCATGTCCTTGGAACGACCAAGCAGGGTCACAAAGCCTTCATCGTCAACTCGGCCGATATCGCCCATGCGCTGCCAGCGCTCACCCTTCTCGTCGTACCAGCTCGCTTCCTCGGTTTTCTCGGGCTGGTTCTGATACCCCGACATCATGGTGGTGGAGCGCCCTACCAGCTCCCCGATCTCCCCCGTGGGGAGCCGATTCAATTCCTCGTCGATGGTGACCACCTCACTGCCCATCCAGGGGATCCCCACCGTGTGAAGCTTATCGGGGTGGGTGTCGGCTCGGAGTAGGCACACCACGCCGCCTTCAGTCATGGAATAAATCTCGATGAGTGCGCCCGGCATTCGCCTGACCACCTCGGCCTTCAACGCCGCAGAAAACGGCGCGCTGGTGCAATATTTTAGTGCAAGGCTCGACAGGTCATACTCATCAAAATGCGCGAAATCCATGAGCCTCTGGTACTGCACCGGCACCAGAATCGTATGAGTTGCCCGGTGCGCCTGCGCCAGTTCTAGCCAGCGCGCACAATCGAACTTACGCATCAGGATGGCGGTCCCTCCGTAAGCCATGGTGGCCACAAAAATGCCCAATGTGGTGTTGGAATACATCGGCGTGGAAAGCAACGTGACCTGACCAGCCGAACCCAGCCCACTTGCCTCACCCACAGCCATTTGATACCAGCGCATCTGACGGCTGTGCACGATCCCCTTGGGTGTGCCAGTGGTGCCACTGGAATAAATAATGTTGTACGGGTCGTCGGGGCCAGTATCCACCTCAACAGGCATGGCGCCCCCGTCGGCCATCCACTCAAATAGAGACGGGGCACTGTTGGCGTCATCCACCGAGTCGATCATCACGTGATGGAGAGGTGGCAATCTGACGCCGCTGTCCATCAGCTCGGCCCGCTTGATGCGATCAATAAACAGGTGGTCTGCGCCGCTATCCGCCATCATGGCGGCGAGTTGTTGCGGGGTGGCCGAGGTCGTCAGTGGCGCGGCGCATCCCCCTGCCACGATTGCGGCGAGATACACGAGCGCATAGCGAACCGTAGTGGTGCCCAAAATAGATACGGCCTGTCCCTTCTCCAGCCCCTGAGTTTGCAGCTGGGTCGCGATCTGATTGACCAGTGCGGCGGTCTCTGCCCAAGTGAGTTTTTCTTCGCCATCATCCAGGGCAATACGATCCGGCTGACCCGCGGCGTGGGCGTTAATCAGCCACGCTAATTGACCAAAAGGTTGTTTCAGATACTCGACCGTTTCGAGCAAGCTGGCAGAATAGTTTGATGTCATGGCGTGCCTGGCAAGCTTTCGCAATCAGTTAGACAGATCGCCTTGTACCACGAGCGCTCGAAAAGTGGCAGGCTTTAAGCCCGGACGCGGGCAGTCTGATTTTTGCCGCAGTGAGTGGTGCCACTGGCAATCCCTGCCTTGATCAGATTAGTGGGTAACTTGTCGGCGCCGCATTGTTTGACCGAAAAAACCGCATTATCAAGTAAACAGCTCTGCCCTTTCTGGCGGCAGCTCGGACTCAAATAATTGATAAGCGCTGGGGACACCCTGGCCTCGATCGCTTCTGGGGGAGAGCCCCATGTACTTGCGATAACAACGACTAAAGTGGGTCGTTGAGACAAAACCGCACATGGACGTGATCTCGACGATCGAGCGCGAGGTCTGCTTGAGCAAGCGGCGCGCGCGGTCCAGTCGCAACTTGAGGTAATAACGTGAAGGTGTGCTGTGCAGGTGCTTGAGGAATAGTCGTTCCAGCTGCCGACGAGAGAGATGCACGTAATCCGACAGTTCCTGCAGAGACAGTGGCTCCTCAAGATTAGCCTCCATCAGCTGCAAGACTTCCTTGAGCTTGGGCTGCACCTCGACTTTGCGCGACCACATGGGTATGACCTGCATCTCGGCATCTGTGCGATGCCGTTCACACACCAGCATGTCGGCAACACCGTCAACCAGTGATTGCGGGTGCCGTTTACTCATCATCGCCAACATCATGTGTAGAGGCACCGTTCCCCCGGTGCAGGTCATGCGATCACGATCAATGGTGTAGAGGTGAGAATTAAAATCAATTCCCGGAAACTGCTCTGTCAGCAGCGTGAGGCAATCCCAGTGCGCACTGCATTCATAACCATTGAGCAGCCCAGCACTCGCCAGTGCGTATGAGCCAGTGCATAGCGCCCCTATCTGGACCCCTCGTTGAGATTGCTTTCGCAGCCACGCTAAATCAGTTTTTTGCACGTTGCGCTCGATATCGATACCGCCCACCACAATCACCAGATCCAGTTCGACGTCCTCACTGAGAATGTGATCAAGCGTCACTCGAACGCCGTCGCTGCTCACCTGCTCCGCTTCACATGAACCGATCAAGCACCATTGGTACAACTCCCGGTCCGATAGTAGATTCGCTACGCGCAACGGATCGATGGCACTTGCGAGTGAGACCAGTGTGAACTGATCCATCAGCAAAAACCCCACGCGCTGCGCGCGCCTCCCTGTACCACCGGCTCCACTTTGCATGAAGAGCACCTCTGCTGATCTCAACACCCGACACCCGCCCGACATCATCACGGGCACCGCATTACGCCATTTTGACGGAATATAAGGCCTAAAGCGACATTAAGGATACAAATGCGACACTTTTTGCACACAGCTCGTTCGGTGTGCGGAAAGAAATTGGGGGCCGATGCCCCCGTCATTCAGCTTTTGACTCGCTCGTTATCGGGGTCTAGTAACGCGCGGTAGCCTACCGAGACTATTTTAGCGGTAAAGAAACAGCCAAAGTACTCCATCAACACCGAATCACCCTCTTTGGCACGATCCGACGGCAGATACCCCATGGCGATATTCTGCCCGAGTGAAGGACCATAGGCGACACTGGTAGTGTAGGAACGTCGCCCATGGGAGTCGATAATGACCTCTTTGCTCTCAGGGTCTAGTAGCGGCCAATGGCCCACAGGGTAACGTTCGATGCCGCTGTCATCGGTCGTGTTCTCAAGCACAAAAGTGCACAGGTAAGCCGCCTGCTCGGGCAACTCCCGCTGGGCAACGTAGGCCTCTTTACCGTGGAAGTCTGCTGCTTTGACCTTGGGTCGCGACAGACCCGCCTCATAGAGGTTGTAGTCTGTCTCAAGGTCGTCATTTTGCAGACGCAGACTTTTTTCGAGACGGCGGCTGTTGGCATAGGTCTCTATCCCCACCGGGGTCACACCGAGCTCAAACAGTGCGTCCCACAGCTTGAGGCCGTCGGCAAACGGGAAGTACAGCTCCCAGCCCTGCTCTCCCACATAGGAAATACGGAACGCCCAGATGGTCATACCCAGCACAGTGATTTCCTTTGCGTGCGCATAGGGAAACGCCTGATGTGAAACGCTATCCGGATCATCCATCAATTTTTGCAAGGTGGTGCGAGCCTCGGGACCCCAGAGGCCCAGCGTGGCGATCTGCTCGGTCTGGTCGATGAACTCGACTTTCGTCAGGCCCATCTTGTCAGCCATCCGTCTCATCCATACATAATCGCGATGACCTGTATCACCGCCGCAGATCACGCGGAAGCTGTCCTCGGCTAGGCGCACAATAGTGAGATCCGAGTGAATACCGCCTGTGTGGTCGAGAAAGTGTGTATACACGCCCTTGCCCACCGGCGTATCGGTACCCACCTTTGCCACCGAACAAAACTCGAGAAGGGCCTCCGCCTCGCCACCCACCACGTCAAAGATCGCAAAGTGCGACAGGTTAATCATGCCTACCCCGTCACTCAAAGCCAGATGCTCCGCGTTGGAGACCTCCCAGAAATGGCGGTTATCCCACTCTGCTTCGCGGCTTGGCACCTGATCGCGATATTTGGCCAACAGCGTGGCTTCATTGGCAGCATAGCCGTACGCACGTTCCCATCCGGCTACTTCCATAAAGTGGCCACCGAGCGCCACTTCTCGCTCGTAAAATGGACTGGTGCGAAGCTGACGCGATGTCGCGTAAGGCTCACGCGGATGCACTGCGGGAGTGTAGATCTTTTGCGCGATCTCATAGGTGCGGTTGCGGATAAACTCATCGGTAAGTTGGATCGGATAGTGCCGCGCAGGATCAATACCATGCGGATCCATATCAGTCCGTCCGTTGGTCATCCAGTCGGCCAGCAATTTGCCCGCACCGGGGCCGTCTTTTACCCACACCGCCTCGCAGAGCCAGAGCCCTTTTACCTGTGGCGACTCACCAATCACCGAGCCGCCATCGGTAGTGACCGACAACAGGCCATTGAAGGAACGTCGCTCCTCCCAAGGGAGCTCTGCCAGTATGGGCGTCAATTCTACCGAGCGCTCATAGGCCTCGAGGACCTGATCAAGCGTGAGATCATTCATAGAAGGCGACATGCGCGCGTCTTCAGGCTCGGAGATCGCCGTCGCCTCGACCATGCGCGGCTCAAAGGGCTCGTAATAACCCCACTCCAACAGGCCGCCTTCAGGTGTTGTCGGGTCGCCCGTGTCGCGGACGTAGGCTGAGTTACCCTGATCTCGGAACAAGGGGTAAACAATGTCTTTGCCAGTACCCTCAAGCGCATCCCAGGGGCCAAAAAACAACAATGGATGCTCAACGGGCATCAACGGCAATTTCACGTCGGCGGTCTCGGAGACCAGAGAGCCCCAAATACCAGCGCACAGCACGACGTAATCTGCCATTACGGTGCCCTTGGCCGTCTTCACACCCACCGCGCGCCCGTCTTCAACAATAATTTCATCCGCAGCCGTATAGGGAAAAACCTGCAGCTTGCCCGCCGCGACGGCCTCATCCACCAGATCGCCAGCCACTTTTTGCGAGCGCGGCGTCACGAGACCTGCATCCGGGTCCCACATAGCGCATTCAATGCTGTCTTCTTCGAGCAGCGGAAACCGCTCTTTCGCCTCGGCCGCAGTGATCATGCGGGCATTGGTTCCGAAGGCCTTACCTGAGCCGACTTTGCGCAGCAGCTCCTGAACCTGGGCGTCGTCGCCTTTGCGGGCGACTTCCATGCCACCGATCTCGATAAAATTGCCCCGTGAGCGATAGAACTCCCGGCTGTATGTACTGGTGAAGACATTCAGCTTGTCGTGACTGGTCATATAACAAAAATCGGAAGCGTGGGAAGTCGATCCGATATCAGTGGGAATAGCCGATTTCTCCAGACCGACGATGTCATCCCAACCGGCTTCCACCAGATGATGTGCGACGGATGCGCCCACAATGCCGCCCTGTCCAATAATCACCACACGCGCTTTTTCGGGTAACGCTGCCATACGACTCTCCTACACTCCGTACTCGTGATGCCTTCCCTGCTGGCACCTGCAAGGTGCTATGGGTCGTCATTTATCGTCTTGTTTCACCATTCGGGCTCACCCGAAACGGTCGGTTTTCTGGTCCGCATTTGGCGCCTTCTGCGTCAAAAGCGCTGTTTCAAATCCGACACCAGATTGACCAAAAGCGTCACCCCGGTATCGTCGGTATCTCTAGAGATTTTCCAGCGCTGCGTGCACATCCAAGCAGAGGCTATCCGGTGTCTCGGTGGCAATTTGCCGCAGTGATTTATGCATCACGGGTGTCCAGAACTGGCGCATATGATGGCAAATCTGTGCGGGCACATCGTCGCGTACCGGAATGCTACCCGCGATCTGATTGGCCATCTTCACAAGATGGCGCTGCTGGTAATCCATCGCGGTACTCATGCAACCTGACCCGACGACGGGCGAATCTCCACCGCGGTTACCTTGTACTCAGGGCAATTGGTCGCCCAGTCCGAGTTATCCGTCGTAATCACATTGGTGCCGCTTATCGGGTGGTGGAAGGTCGTATAAACGACGCCCGCTGGAATGTCATCGCTGATTCGCGCTCGCATACGAGTCTGCCCCGCTCGGCTGGCAATCTCGACCCAATCGCCGTCCTTCAGCCCGCGCGCCTCGGCATCGGCCTCATGAATATCGAGCACGTCCTCAGCATGCCAAACCACGTTTTCGGTACGGCGGGTTTGTGCCCCTACGTTGTACTGGCTGAGAATCCGCCCCGTGGTCAGCAACAGCGGGAACTTGCGCGTAGAGCGTTCATCGGTCGGCACATAGGGTGTCGTAACAAACTGCCCCTCGCCGCGCACAAAGCGGTCTTTGTGCATGATGGGTGTGCCGGTTGGTGCCTGGTCGTTACAAGGCCATTGCACACTACCGAGACGGTCGAGCAGATCAAACGAGACCCCGGCAAAGGTGGGCGTCAACTCCGCGATCTCATCCATAATTTCGGCGGCACTCTCGTAGGGCATGGGGTAGCCCATGGCCTCACTCAGAGCGCAGGTCGCCTCCCATTCGGAGCGTCCGGTGCGCGAGGTCATCACGGGGCGCACTCGATTAATGCGCCGCTCCGCATTGGTGAAGGTCCCGTCTTTCTCTAGAAACGAGGTTCCCGGCAAGAACACGTGGGCAAACTTGGCGGTTTCGTTCAGGAAAAGATCCTGCACGATCACGCAGTCCATCGCAGTCAATGCGTCAGCCACGTGCTGAGTGCTGGGGTCTGACTGGGCGATATCCTCACCCTGAATATAGATGCCACGGAACGATCCCGATAACGCCGAGTCGAGCATATTGGGAATGCGCATACCCGGGTCGTCCCGCAAGTTCACGCCCCATATCGCTGAGAACTGCTCACGGACCGTATCGTCAGAAACATGGCGATAGCCCACAAACTCATGAGGGAAAGAGCCCATATCGCAGGCGCCTTGTACATTGTTCTGGCCACGAAGTGGATTGACGCCCACGCCCACACGCCCGATGTTGCCGGTCGCCATGGCGAGATTAGCCATGGCCATGACCATGGTCGAGCCCTGTGAGTGCTCGGTCACACCGAGGCCGTAATAAATCGCGCCATTACGGGCGTTGGCATAGGCTCGCGCCGCAGCACGGAGTGCCTCTGACGCAACGCCAGTAATCTCGGCCAACGCCTCAGGGCTGTTCTCAGGGAGCCGGATGAACGCTTCCCAGGCTTTGAAGGAGGTCATATCGCAACGCTCTGCCACAAAGGCGTCGTCGATCAGCCCTTCGGTCGCGACCACGTGTGAAATGGCGTTCAACACCGCCACGTTGGTACCGGGCATTAATGGCAAATGATGCTCGGCGTGAATATGAGGCGAACGCACCAGATCGATCGAGCGGGGGTCGATCACGATGAGATCGGCGCCCTCACGCAAACGGCGCTTCATCCGCGAGCCAAACACAGGGTGCGCATCGGTCGGATTCGCACCAATGACCATCATGACATCGGAGTGCTCGACCGAGGCAAAATCCTGAGTTCCCGCGCTGGTACCGAAGGTTTGCTTTAAGCCATAGCCTGTTGGCGAGTGGCATACGCGAGCACAGGTGTCGACATTATTGGTACCGAAAGCGGCCCGCACCATTTTCTGGACCACATACACTTCTTCGTTAGTACAGCGCGAGGAGGTAATCCCTCCAATCGCGTCAACACCATGGGCTGCCTTGATCGCCTTGAGGCGGTCGGCGGCAAAAGTAATCGCTTCGTCCCAGGCTACCGGGCGCCACTCGTCCTCAACGCTGTCACGAATCATTGGTGTAGTCACGCGATCCTGATGCTGGGCATAACCCCATGCAAAGCGGCCTTTAACGCAGGAGTGGCCCTCATTCGCCCCACCCTGTTTATCAGGCACCATACGGACAACCTCGTCGCCGCGTAGCTCTGCCGTGAAAGAACAACCCACGCCACAGTAAGCACAGGTGGTTTTCACTTTGCGGCTCGGCACCCCGAGGTCGATCACGCTTTTCTCTTGAAGCGTGGCCGTGGGGCAAGCTTGCACACAGGCACCACAGGAGACGCACTCGCTGTCGAGAAAAGGTTGCTGCTCACTCGGCGACACCTGCGAACCGAACCCGCGTCCGGCAATGGTCAGCGCAAAGGTGCCCTGCACTTCGGAGCAGGCCCGCACACAGCGGCTACAGACGATGCATTTGCTGGAATCGAAAGTGAAGTAAGGGTTTGACTCGTCTTTGCCCCGGTCTAGATGGTTCTCGCCCTCCATCCCGTAACGCACGTCACGCAGACCGACGGCACCCGCCATGTCCTGTAGCTCGCAGTCACCATTGGCAGGACAGGTCAGACAGTCGAGGGGATGATCAGAGATGTAGAGCTCCATGACGCCTTTACGCAACTTGTCGAGGCGCTGAGTCTGCGTATGCACAGACATGCCCTCGTGACACGGCGTAGTGCAGGAAGCAGGTGTACCCGGGCGGCCTTCAATCTCTACTAGGCATAGCCGGCAGGAGCCGAAGGCATTAAGGCTATCTGTTGCACAGAGCTTGGGAATGTTTGCACCCACCATTGCCGCCGCGCGCATGACCGACGTGCCTTCGGGCACACTCACCGGCATACCATCGATCTGAACGGTGACCATCACATCAGATGCAGCACCGGGGGTGCCAAGATCCTGTGAGAGATCAATCTGAGCCGGATCAAACTGCTGGACCATATTCATCGCTGTACCCTCACCCTGTGGCAATCACAGGAGACGCAAAATCTTCCGGAAACTGGTTAAGCGCGCTGAGCACTGGATTGGGCGTCAGCCCTCCCATGGCGCACAATGAGCCCTGAGTCATCACATCACAGAGATCGCGCAGTAATTCGGTATTGGCCTCGACATTTTTCCCTGCACGGATCTTGTCGATCGTCTCGACACCCCGCACCGCCCCAATTCGGCAAGGCGTGCATTTACCGCAGGATTCCTCGACACAGAAATCCATCGCAAAGCGCGCCTGCTCCGCCATATTAACGGAGTCATCAAACAGGACCACACCACCGTGGCCAATCATGCCACCGGCGTCGATGAGTGTTTCGTACTCCATTGCAACGTCGAGCTTTTCAGGGATCAAGTAAGCCCCAAGGGGGCCACCAATTTGCACCGCGCGTAGCGGTCGCCCGGAGCGTGTGCCGCCGCCGAAGTCATCAATCAGTTCGCGCGCGCTAATACCAAAGGCGGTCTCGACAATCCCGCCGCGGGCGATGTTACCGGCCAATTGGAAAACCTGCGTCCCCAATGAACGATTCTGCCCTAATGCGGCGTAGGCCTCGGCACCGCGAGCGAGGATAGACGGCACGCTGGCAATAGTGAGTACGTTGTTAATCACGGTAGGGGTGCCAAAAAGGCCCTTGATGGCGGGCAGGGGTGGTTTGGCGCGCACCATGCCGCGGCGCCCCTCCAGGCTTTCGAGCATAGCGGTCTCTTCACCGCACACATAAGAACCCGCACCGACACGAATCTCTACATCAAAATTGAGGTGTGAACCCAGAATGCCCTCACCGAGCCAGCCCTGCTCCCGGGCGATCCAGATCGCCGCCTGAAGAGTGGCGATGGCGTCGGGGTATTCCGAGCGAAGGTACACCAGCCCACGATCAGCACCCACTGCGTGTGCCGCAATGGTCATGCCCTCCAGCAAACAAAAGGGGTCGCCCTCCATCAGCATGCGGTCGGCAAAGGTACCGCTATCCCCTTCATCGGCATTGACACAAATATATTTGTGGGCTGGCGCAGAGGGCGATTCCCCCGCGTGCGGTGCAGGGGATTGATCAGCCACCGTGCGCCACTTGATGCCCGCCGGAAAGCCCGCGCCACCGCGACCGCGAAGTCCGGAATCGGTGACGGCCTGCACAACATCGCTGCTACTCATGGCCAATGCATTTTTCAGACCAGAGAGACCACCGTGGGCGAGATAATCCTCCGGGTCGACCGGGTCGGTGATCCCAACTCGTTCATAAATCCAACGGTTCTGGCGAGCAAGATAATCGATCTCCTCCACCACACCGACATACTGCTCGCTCTGCTCATCGGGCAAGCCGGCCTCGATCTGGGCGGCGGTCATGTTCGCCCAGCCCACCCGGGCACCATGCCGCGATTCAGCGCGTTCCACCAGCGGCTCCATCCACAGCATGCCGCGACTGCCATTACGGATCACAGTCTCACCGCGGACCTCAAGCGCCATCGCGACCGCATCAGCACCCATGGAACGGGCGGCCGCGTCGCGGGGTACAAACCAGATACTCACGACGCCTCTCCTGCTGCTTGAGCCTGTGTTACCGCTACTTTCAACCGCGCGACATCAGCACAGCCCAGTAACTCCCCATCGACCAGCGCCGCGGGACCCAGCGCGCAGTTCCCCAAACAAAAAATCGGCTCATCGACACCCGTAAGCGCCGCCAACTCGGCGTCGTCACCACAGGCGGTAGCCCACTCGGCTTTTAGGGCGCGGCCACCCACTGCCTGGCAGGCCTCGGCGGCACACAACCGCACTGGCACGGCGGGGGGCGGGGTATCGCGAAGATCCGCATAAAAGGTAAATACACCGTGCGCGTCGGCACGGGAAACATTGCAGGCCTCGGCAATCATGCCCACGGCGTCACCGGGAACATAGCCAAAGTGTGCCTGCACAGCCTGCAGACACAGGAGTACTGGACCGGGCTCTGCCGCCACAATGGGCGTAATCAGTGCTTCGGCCGCCTCAGCCTGCCATTCTGGATAACGTGCGATGCTCATTGTGCGACGCGATCTCCCCCAGCATAAACATTCAGGCGGTCATCCCGGGTAAATCCGACCAATACAAGGCCATGGGCCCGTGCCAGATCTACTGCCAGTGTTGTCGGCCCGGATACCGCCACAATCCCCGCCATGCAGGCCCTGAGCGCCTTGGCGACAATCTCGTAAGAGACCCGTCCACTGACCACCAAAGTGTGATCCGTGAGTGGGTAGTCCTCGCTGAGGAACGCACTCCCGATCACTTTATCTACCGCATTATGGCGCCCTACATCCTCCCGTACCACCTGCAAAATACCGCGCGGTGACACAATCGCCGCGGCGTGCAAAGACCCCGTCAGCTCAAACATTTTCTGTTCACCGCGCATCGCTTCTACCCACGCGTGTGCATCCTGAGGCGTCAGTTGCCAAGCCTCGGTCTGGAGCATCGCGCGGGGTCGAGGTGTGGCTTCGATGACCTCGGCGCTGCAAATACCGCAGGAGCTCGAAGTCAGGTAAGCCCGGGGCTTAGGAATTTCTACAGATGGCGCTACGCTCAAAGAGACCGTATCGACCGTTTCCTCTATTCCCTGCACCCGTGACGCTGCTGCACCGTCCCGCGCAATCTTCAGTATCTGGCCCCGCTCGGCGAGATCGGTCTCGCTACCAAGCCAACCCACCGCAAGATCTTCGTCGTGACCGGGCGTGCGCATAGTGGTGGCGAGCACCTTGCCATCGACCGCTATCGACAGCGGCGCCTCGACGACCACAGGGTCAAAATCTTCCTGCGATATTGCGCCGGAGGCCGTAACGGCGCTCACGCGCCGAACCGGTCGGGGATCCGTCGCGTGGGACGTCATCAGAAAAGGCCTACGATCTGTCCATCGACCACGTCGATCTTCTCACTTGCTGGCGCCTTGGGCAGGCCGGGCATGGTCATCACATCGCCACAAATAGCCACCACAAAACCGGCGCCAACCGAGAGTCGCACTTCGCGGATGTCCATCACGTGGTCGGTCGGTGCACCCTTGAGCGCCGGATCGGTCGAGAAGGAGTACGGTGTTTTGGCAATGCACACAGGCAAGTGGCCGTAGCCTCCATCGGTCAGTTCTTTGATGCGGTCGCGCACCTTGGTATTCGCGGTGATTTCACTCGCGTGATAAACCTTGGTCGCCACCGCCTCAAGCTTCTCCCACAGGGACAGTTCGTTGGGATAAACAAAAGAATCGTGCGGCGTGTTGGCCGGCGTGCTATCGGCGTCGCAGATCTCTGCAACCATATGCGCAAGATCTGTCGCCCCCGCGCCGCCATTGGCCCAATGACTAGAAAGCGCTACCTGCACCCCCAGCGCCTTGCAATGCTCCATAACCAGTTCGACTTCGGCATCAGTGTCGCTCACAAACTGGTTGATCGATACCACCGCCGGGACACCGTAGTTTTCGCGCAGGTTGTTGATGTGCCGGTTCAAGTTGGCAAGCCCCGCCCGCAGTGCCGGCAGGTTTTCTTGTGTCAGGTCCTCGCGCGCCACACCACCGTGAAATTTCAACGCACGAATAGTGGCAACCAGCACTGCAGCCGATGGCCGAATACCCGCAGACCGACACTTGATATCAATAAACTTCTCGGCCCCCAGGTCGGCACCAAAGCCTGCCTCGGTAACCACGTAATCCGCGAGTCGAAGACCGGCCATGGTGGCTATCACACTGTTGCACCCGTGGGCGATGTTGGCGAATGGGCCACCATGCACAAAAGACGGCGTACCTTCGAGGGTCTGCACCAGATTCGGTGCCAGCGCGTCTTTCAAAATAGCGGTCAATGCGCCCTCGGCCTTCAAGTCTGACGCCGTCACCGGCTCACGCTCGCGGGTATAAGCAACAACAATCCGTCCAAGGCGCGTTTTCAGATCGTCGAGATCCGTCGCCAGACAGAAGATCGCCATGATCTCGGAGGCCACCACAATGTCAAAACCGTCCTCACGAGGGTACCCATTACCCGGGCCGCCGAGGGAGACAGTGATATCGCGCAGGGCGCGGTCATTCATGTCGAGAACGCGCTTCCAGGTGACGCGGCGCACATCAATGCCCAGGGCGTTGCCATGATGAATGTGATTGTCGAGCAGCGCGGACAGTAAATTATTGGCCACACCGATCGCGTGCAGGTCGCCGTTGAAGTGCAGGTTAATGTCTTCCATCGGAATCACCTGCGCGTAACCACCGCCGGCCGCACCACCCTTCATACCAAACACCGGGCCCAGCGAGGGTTCGCGTAGACAGATCGCGACATCCTTGCCGATATGCTTGAGCGCATCACCCAGCCCCACAGTGGTGGTGGTCTTACCCTCACCGGCGGGCGTTGGGCTCACCGCTGTTACCAGGATCATACGAGCGCTATCGCGCACCGGCTGCTTCAGCAGCCAATCCAAGTTGATCTTGCCCTTAATACGGCCGTAGGGCTCAAGCGCCTCTTCGGGGATATTGAGTGCCTCAGCAATCTCGGTAATAGGTGTTGGCGTTGCGGCTTGGGCGATATCGATATCCGATGCCATGAGATGAACTCCGTTTACTCACATAAGTGTTGGGGGAAACCAGCAGTGGACCTGATCACCGAAAAAAGGCCAAAAGCGACTCGGCCAAAGGACAGCGGGCGCCATTATTGGGACAATTACAGGGCATGGCAAACGCTAAAAAACGGGAAAACAGGGGCAGACCGAGGCTTGTCGTTTTTTGGCTTTTCTATGTCGCGTACGAGCCCCTGAAATTGGCACTTTTCTAACAATAGACATCGTGTTGCGCACTCGCGATCGCGAAAACCACGATCTGGCGCCACGATACTCCCGCTTCACCAGAAATAACCGCAGTTCACTCTTGAGGTCGATCTCAGCATTGCGGCGGCACAGGCTGATCAACAGGCACCTAATGTTTAGCGATTACACGTTGAGGGCCAAACCCACCAGCGTCATTGTCCACAATGATAAGTGGGCATTGCGGCCAGCCGGAACGTGATTGGCCCGGCTTACCCGCAACGCGGCGTTAGCCGACGACACATGCCATCTCAGGCGCAACGCATTAGCTCCTGTTGTCGCAGCAATAAATGCGCTGACCGCCACCCCAGCCAAAGTGATTGTTGTCACAAAATGTTATTGCAATCCAGCGGCATCTCTTTAGTGTGGCGTGACTGAACTTACAGGCTGCAAACCAACGCGGTTCAAGAGGCGATCAGCGAACAACGACCTTTCGTAGCGAATACAAATACTTTTGGGGAATACTTAACATGAAAAAGCTCTTTATGACGCTCGCGACCAGTCTCGCAATTGCCATCACCGCCGGGTGCGGGTCCTCCACTGACGAAGCGGCCGAGGCACCCGCAGCGACCGAGACACCCGCAGCGGCGCCCAGTTCTGCGCCTGACTTTGCCGCAATCCATGCTGATGATTCGGGCGAGAAAATTCCGGTCACCCTCGAGAACTACGAGGTCGCAGAGAGCGACTTGGCGTTCTACAACATCACCAAGCTGGTCGGCATGAATACGCTGTTTCACTTCCCCACCGGCGCCTTTGATCTCGATAACCAGACAGTCGTGAGAATGAATCGGGACACCTACTACAGCGGCGCGATCATCGATACGACTCAGGGCGCGACCGTGACCATCCCCGAGACCAATGGCCGTTACCTGTCGGTGATGGTAGTGCAAAACGACCACTACATTGACCAGGTATTTCTTGAGCCGGGGACCCACGAGATCACCAGTGAGACTGACTTTGCGATGGTGGCCATGCGCATACGTGCCAATCAGAGCGACCCAGAGGATGACGAGGCGATCGCGGCACTCCGTGCCGGTGTGAAGCTAGAAGTTGGCGGTAGCGGCAGCCATGTGAGGCCCAACTACGACATGGAACAATTGGTAGCGCTGCGCGATGAACTCACGGTTGAAGGCACCAAGCTGGGCACGCTGATGGGCATGCAGGGCGCACACGGCACCATTGAACCGATGATGCACCTTTATGGCACTGCCATTGGCTGGGGTCTTTTGCCCGACGCACAGGCCCAATATCTGGGTTCACCCAAATTTGCCAATGACGGTTGCTACATGGCGTCCTTCGCCTCGCCGCCCTTTAACTCACCCGGATTTTTCTCCATCACTATTTATGACGCTGAGGGTTGGATCTATGCCGAAAATGGCATCCTCAACGAGTTCAACATGAACCTCAATGAAGACGGCTCATTTGACGCCTACTTTGGCGAGTGCGGCGATGTTGATAACAACCTACCCACCGTCGACAATTGGAACTATATCTTGCGGATCTACGAACCCAAGCTGGACGAACTGCAGGAATTCCGGCTCCCTGAGATGAAGAAAGTGAGCTGAACGGCCGAAGGCTCGAGTGTGGGGTGCCGGATCTGGTACCCGACCTCAAGCCCTGCCTGCTGCAGGCACCTCTGATGCCCGGCCTGCGCTGTAAAGCGGTGTCTGGCCAAATGTCGACCCACTCGACACCTTAGAACCTCCCGCGCAGCCAACCCCAGAAGGAGAGTACCGATGTCTTATCAACATGTGCCCATTCAGGACAGAGTCGATATCGACAACCTCTTCTCTGCCTATACCTACCTGATGGACGACGGAGATACAGAAGGCTGGATCGCGCTGTATACAGAAGACGGCGCGTTCGACGTGCCCGGGCTCAACCGTTTCGAAGGTAAAGGGGAACTGCGTGAAATCGCAGAAATTGTGACCGAGACCAGTCAGGGCAAGTGGCGCCATATGGCGACCAACGTGCTCGTGACGCCGGGCGCGACGAGTGACGAGGTTGCGGTGCGCCTGCGCACCTTGGTTACGGACTGGAGCGTTGACCCCGCGGGGCTCCAATTCAATGACTATTGCGGCACATTGGTGCGACTAGATGGTCACTGGCGCATCAAGGAGTTGATCGCAACCCCGACCAAAATCATCGTCTAACGCCTCGCTCTCCACAAGGCGCGGCGGCCTTTTTAACCGGGGCCGCATCGGCTAACCTTACA
>Ga0066605_10001347_pt1 | contig 16244 bp, 8 predicted proteins | sample SaaInlLV_DNA_10m_FD_60385 | JGI IMG/M metagenome (GOLD analysis project Ga0066605, IMG submission 60385) | Marine microbial communities from expanding oxygen minimum zones in the Saanich Inlet - SI075_LV_DNA_10m | ecosystem: Environmental > Aquatic > Marine > Unclassified | place: British... | reverse complement strand
TTTCAGCCTTGACGGGGGGCATATCTGAATCGAAACGGTTTGCCCATGTGGTGAAGAAATCACCTGTTTCCAACGCACCTTGACCATCAGGATGGATATGTACTGCACAGCCGTTGAAACACTGAGAAAGATGGAGGGCTCCACCTGAACACGGATAGCGTTTGCTTGTGAGAAGAATGCGGTCGAGTTCTGCATCTCCACCCAGAACACCCTTGATACGTTCAACTTGCAAACCTTGGTACCATGATGTGCCAGCATCAATCAAGAGATTGCCCATTGAGCCATCAACGACAACCAAATTGGCGTCGTGATGTATCGCTGGCAGGCGTAAGACACGCATGCCCTTGCGAAGTGCTGATACGCTTTGAACCATACTCTTCATCACAAAGGTATGAAGACTGCAATGTCATCTCCATTTTATGACGCTCGGTTGCGATTAAATAGGGGAAGTGAGTCGCAAAGGCATGGCACGATTCCCAGAAGCAGAAGTCCGCTTGCTTCACCGCAAGATTTGCATGCGCTGCAACGCACGCAACGCAGTCCGTGCTACACGCTGCAGAAAGTGCAGTTACAAGGGACTACGTCCTAAGAACATCGAGCGCAAGGGCGCATGATGAAACACTCTTTTTGAGATTCTTCTCAGTTCAATCCAAGCAACGGCATGAGTATTGCCATTGGGTCACCGAGCAAACACAACGGAAAGATTGCTGGAAAGAGGAAAACAAGCAGCGGAAGTTTCTGACTGACCCAAACTTGTTCTACGCTGGCATCCTTTAATTCCATGAGCGCAATCTCCACTTCCTCACTTGTCGGTGATTTGCGTGGTGCACGCTTACGATGGTAGGCAACAACTGAGCCATCAGGTTTCTCCACAAGCGTTGTGAGAAGCCATACATGTCGGTTGCGAACTTCATCCCTCGGCATCTGAAGAGCATGCCATGCCAAGAAAAGATCTCCAAAACCACGGACATGACCTCGAACGAGATTGAGTCCCAAGAGTATGAACGGAATCACAAGGAATGACAGACCACCCCACATCAACAAGGCAAATGCTGGAGGTAAAGCGAACAACGCCTCGGATGTTGCGGTGCCGAATGTCAATGGCATTGTTGACCAACTCGGAATTAATATGGCGACCCACATCAGTGCTTTCGCATCTGCTCCACCATGCAGCATTCGAACTCGCCAAGCAAGGTCAATCAACAGAATGAGCGGGAGTACCGCCAACGTCGTCCACCATAGTGCACCGAGGCCTTGCTCGTCTCCGAGCAGAACATCAATTGGGTGAACAGATTGGTAAATCATCGCTCCAGAGATCAATCCGAAAAGACTGACCAGATACCAAAGTGCTACTATTTGGTCAAGCCGAGACCCCGCTCGAATGTCTGAAAAAGTTGGCCGACCTATTACAGCCCCACTGGCGTAAGCAACCGACGCTGATGCTGTGAGGTAAATCGTCCAATCCGCTCCTTGAATCATCAAATCCAAAGTCCATAGGAACAATGCCGGTTTAATCCATACAAGCCAGTGTTCATTTTTCACTCGCCGTTCTTTATGGTCCATCCATGCAGCCCAGCCCATGCCAAGTAAGAGTGTAAATATCCGAGCCCATCCAAGAATATCCATTTCGGAGAGGGCCATACCCTTCGGATGGCGGCAATGGACTTAAAGACGGCCTCCACACACGACACAATACGACCAGTGGTGAACCTAAATGGATATTGAAAGCAGACTTCAACAAGTAGCCACAGTCATCAACCAAATTGACGACCCCAAAGTACCTCGTAATATTCGCCGTCAAGCCAAAGAGGCTTGCGAACAATGGCTTCTGAACAAGGCTAAGAAGTTAGATGTTCGAATCGCAATGGCTCAATCAAAATTAGAAGAACTGTATGAAGACCCGAACATCCCACCGGAATTTGGAACACTCATTTTGATGATTAACACCGAACTTGAGAAAATTCTCACTGAAGTTCTTTGATTACTCTTCTTCCATCACACGGATGAACTTGGATAAAACTGGCCGTAACTCCTTGTCGAGTTTACCCTCAGAAAGTAACGACACGACCTCGGTCATGTCGGGGTGGTCTCCAACTGCGTCTGCAGCTAACGAGATGATGTCAATTTGGTCGTCGGAAATCTTGTTTCTCTTCAAAGCTCGCTGTGCGGCAATTCTGCCGGCAATGAGTTTGACTTTGAAATCTGAATAGCCCAACAAAACTTGCAACTGGTTGAGAGATTGACTCTCAAAGTTAGAAATCTTCCCATCACGCATAGCGTCATCCCATGCTTCATCGATAGAAGGAGCCCGTTCTGACATTAAAATTGCAAACGGTTGAGTTGCTTCAATATTTTCAAGCACAATCTTCACAATCACAGCAAACGGTACGGCAAGGACCATTCCGAGAATTCCCCAACCAGCAAACGAGATGGAAGTGACAAGAAGCAAAAGAACCGGTGAGAGGTCGAGAGCCCGGCCTGCCCATTTGGTTTCGATGATTTGACCCCACACTTGTTGGTTTGCGAGAAGCAGGAGAATCAAAAGCATGAGGGAATTTGGTTCCAGAAGGATTACTCCCAAGATGATTGGTGGCATAGTAGCAATCAAAGAACCGATGTATGGAACGTAGTTCAACAAGAAAGTAATGAGTGCCCAAGTAAACCACAAGTCAATGCCGAACAGAAGCATGACTACGCCTGCACAGAGCGCTGTACCGGCTCCAACACCTGTTTTCACGATGATGTAGGTATTGACACTGGCTTCAATCTTTGAACGAACAATCTGAACTTTTTGGCTGCCACCATCTGGCCAAGCACGTTCGATTCTCCCGGGAAGTAAACTGGCTTCGAAGATGATAAAAATGAGGAAAAACATGACTGTTACACTGGTTGCCAACAATCCCCCGACATTCGTAAGCATGCTTAATCCCGCATCCGAGACTTGCTGGTCATCTTCAAGCAAGCCCAAGGAGGAGAGATCATCCACGAGTGTAGAATTCGCAGAGTCTGAATCGTCGCTGAAAGCTGAGTCAATCAAGGGTGATTGTTTCAGGTCACTCCATCGCTCTTCTAATTTCAAATTGTATAAATCCATTTTTTCTTGATCTTGGACCAAATCATTCGCCTGTTGATACGCAATAAATGAGGCTGCGGAGACGATCAGTAATGTGAGCAAAACCATAGTTAGATACGATAGAATAACCGGAAATCCGTTGCTTGAGAGATAATCCGAACCTGGCTTAAGCACAAAGTAAATGCCCAAAGCAATGAAGAAAGGCTGGAGAACTCCTTTCAGTACAATGAGCCAAATGACCAGCAAGGTCACCAACAAAGAAATGTGGGCGAATGTCGATACGCGGCGGTTAAATCGACCAGAGTCCCATGCTGGACCAACGGTGCCTACACTCTCCATACGCTGAGATAAACACCTTCACTTCTTGAGTGTTTAGGATTCTTCACCGATTCCAGTTGGGGTGTCACTTCCTTCATCGACATGAGGAAGTCGCAATGAGAGAAGGGCTGCAAGAAGCATCATCAATCCACAGATGTGGAAGGCGGTGTGATAATCCAATGGCCATTCCCGAGTTGCGGTTAAAGTCCATACAAGGCCCCCAGTCAGTGGGCCAAGAATTCGGGCAAACGCACCGAGTGATTCCTGCGCACCCATGACGACTCCAAGTTCATAGCCGTTCGATTTGGCTATCCGGGTCAGGAAAGAAGAAGAGGATGGCTGAAAGATTCCGTTGCCTAAGGCGATTATGACCGACACAATGAGGACGTGAAGCCAACTGTTATCAGCCTCAGTATACGGAATGAGAACAAGGCCAATTCCTGTCAAAACGCTTGCCAACGGGATAAGATTTCGTGAACCGAACTTCCGAGTTAAAGGCCCAATGAAAAGCCCCTGAGTGAGTATACCAGTGATGCCAATCATGGCAAATACTCGTCCATTGTCCGCTTCGGAAAATGCCAGACCTCCGTTTTCTGGAGCCATTTCGGTGTAGAGGATGAACACGGCATGCATTATCGTAAATCCAAACGTAAACAGCATCGAAACCCAAATAACAAGGGAAACGCTAGGTGCTCGTAGCATAGAAACGGAACTTTTCATGATGTTCGCCATATTCGTCAGCCATGGAACTGACTCTTTCTGCGTCCGTGACTCTATTGGCAATGACTCTGGCAGAGAGCGATACGCAATGACGAGAGAAAAGACCGACAACACACTCGCAACTAAGCACGGAAGCAGGTACGGATGGGTTTCAAAGATAGTTCCTACGAACCACCCCCACCGCGCAGCAGGGTCGGAAAGTTCACCGCCAATAAATGGCCCAAATGTGAAGCCGAGACCAAACGCTGCCCCGATGATGCCCATACGGGTTGCGAGCTGTTGAGGTGTGCTCACATCACCAATGTAGGCGCGTGCAACGGCGATATTGCCGTTAAACACACCCGCCATGAATCGTGCCACAAAGGCAATGATGAGGGTGTTAGCGAGACCGAACATCGTGAAGAACACGGTATTACCTACAAGACCGACCATCAACACTGGGCGGCGACCGATTCGGTCGGAGACTGACCCCCAGAACGGTGAAAACAAGAATTGTGCAGCAGAATACGAAGTCATGAGTAGCCCGACCCAAAGACCAATGTTTGCCGTTTGACCTACGGGAGTCAAATCTTCGACTAGATATGTGAGAAACGGAATGACAATTCCGAAACCAATCATGTCAATCATGGTGACGAGAAAGAGTACGAAGAGGGCACCTTTGCTTGCATCACGGACGGTAATGCCTGTCGTTGCTGACTCAGTCATGCCACCGCCAAGCCTTGGCCTTTTAGTAACCCTCGCTCAGAGTATTTGGAGGGAAGTTGGTTCAATCGTTTTCACGCTGATGTCAAGGTGCTTGCAGCAGGAGTGAGTCTGTCGATGACTGCACCGAGGCGCTCAACCAGACTTTCCTTTTGATCGTGCATGATAAGCGCATATTCCATGACTTCGTCGAGAGTATCGACTGGGACAACTTCGACCATCTTTTCGAACTTCTCATCCAAGAGAACATCTTGCATGTTTGCCCGTGGGATGACGATGGTTTTGATTCCGGAACGTGCTGCAGCCTCAATCTTGGCAGTGACGCCACCGATTGGGAGCACTTCACCACGCACTGACAAGGAGCCTGTCATTGCCAAGTCCTGTCGAATTGGAATGTTTTCCAGTGCCGAGATGATGGCGGTGGCGATGGTAATGGATGCTGAATCCCCATCAACTCCGTGCGTATCTACAAACTGAATGTGGATATCGTAGTCGGAGATGTCTTTTCCGGTTAACTTCTTGATAACTGCACTTACATTGGTGACGCTTTCCTTTGCGAGGTCGGACAAACCACCAGTAGCGTGAATCTTACCGCCGCCACCCAGGGATGGTGTCACCAAGGCTTCGACAGGTAGCATAATGCCACTGAAATCGGATAGACCAGAGTTGGCTCCGAGAACTGCCAAACCATTAACACGGCCGATTCGTTCTCCTGAATTGACAATCATAGCATAGTCAAGACGACGTTCAATCATTCGGTCAGCAACCTGTTGTTCAAGTGGCTTAGCAATGTTGCGTGCACCGAGTACGTGCGCTGCAGTGGTAAGAGGTGCACCCTCCTCCATTGCTAAGTCACCGGCAATACGTACAAGTCCGCCCAGTTCACGTAGACGTAGCGAGAGTTTTCCACGGCGGCCTGCACGGCGTTGAGCTTCTCTTAGGATGATTCCTACTGCAGACTTTTCAAAGTGGGGAATCTCGCGAGAAGTTCCTAAATCTCTGCGAACTTCCTGTGCGATGAAACGGATAAGGCGACGTCGGTTGCGTGCTGTATCTGGCATTTCTGAATTGACATACACCTCGTAACCGTATCCACGAATACGACTGCGAAGAGCAGGGTGCATCCCTTGAATGGCATCGAGGTTGCCTGCTGCGATGAGAATAAAGTCACAGGGCACAGGCTCTGTCTTGGTCAATGCTCCAGAGGAACGTTCTGAGCGACCAGAGATAGGGAAGGCACGCTCTTGCATTGCGGTGAGGAGTGCTTGTTGTTCTTCAAGACGAAGCAAGTTGACCTCGTCGATGTAAAGAACGCCCTTGTGAGCACGGTGAATGGCACCAGGTTCGACTCTGTCATGAGCTGGTGTTTCCATTCCACCAGATTGGAAAGGATCGTGACGGACATCGCCCAAGAGAGAACCAGATAGAGTTGCAGTTGCATCCACGAACGGTGGCATGTCTTTGCTGGCATGCTTAACCAATACCTTTGGAATTCTGCTTTCATCGCCAGAGCCAAGACGCCCACGGATGAACATGTAACCAAACATGAGCAAAAATCCACCAAACAAGAGCGTGAGTATGTCACCGTTTTGGATTGTAGCGATAACAAGAAGGAAACCAACCGCAGCGAAGGCGATTAACAGCATCTTTTGAGAGCGTTCCCGTTGGGTGCGCATGGATTCCTTTTGCAACTTAACAATACGATCACCACGACCGGCAGGAACTGAGCGAACTCGAGGTTCGTTTTCGTCGTCCTCGTTCGGGTAAACCAAAAGATCTTCAAGAGCGTCTTTGGGCAAAAGGTCTGTCATGGAACGAGCCAACATCGACTTACCAGTGCCCGGATCTCCAATCATGAGCATGTGACGGCGCTGTTCTGCCGCCTTTTTGATAACAACAGAGCCGGCTTCTTGCCCAATCACTTGGTCGACCAAACGGTCAGGAATAGGTACATCCTCGGTTGATGAGAAATTGACGGATTCAATCCATTCATCGATGCTAGTGCCGAGTACATCATCTGAGTCAGGTCCGGGCTCGGGAGCCCAGATTGTTACCTCTTCAACATCTGCAATACCATCAACCATGTCGATTGATTCTTCGACGTCCGAAGACGAATCTAATGTCGTGTCGTTGTCGGTCATACTGTACCCTCGGGTCGCTCCCCTTTATGGGTTTACAATCAACCATGTATGAACTTGTGTTAAGTTCATAGTGTACCATCGAGGTATTGTTGGCCGTAGTAAGCCCATTGTTCGGGGCTCCAACCTGCCGGCAAACCGCCTGGTGGCAATGGAGGCCCAGGTATGGCTTGAGGTACTGGAGCAGGGGCGACTGTCACTGGTTGTTGGAAGATGGCTTGAGCGCCTCCATACATCGAGTTAGCGACTGTGTCGTGAGCAGGAACCATGTTTGGGTTCCATGCTGTGTCGTTCCAGACATCCTTTGGCATTGAATCGCCGTTACGACGAGAGAACATGAGTCCAATGAGAAGACCTGCGAGGATGATTCCGCCAATGAGACCAATCATCTGGAGGTTCAGTTCATTGCCAGCTGTGTCAAGAGATGTTCCGGCAACTGTTTCCTCTGTGCAAGAGGCACGGGGGTCGTTGCATGCGAGTTCAAGTTCGACGGTAAGTTCGGAGAGTTCAAGTTCAAGAGCACTGGAATCCTCTCCATCTGCTAAGGCCTCAATCTGTGCGACAAGTTCTTCCTTGTCAGCAGTGAGATCCTCAAGATAGTCAGAGAACATTGTATCATCCATTTCGACAATGGTCGGCATTGTTTCGGTAATGTCCCATTTCAAATCTGACATCATCTTGTAATCGTCACCGTTACTGTCGACTGCGGTAATGACCAGTTGGTAGTAGTCCTTGTACTGTGAGCCGTCTTCACGAGCAAGTTCGCCAGGTGTCAAAACCGAAGGCACAAGAAGTTCGTCGGTCCAACCAACATTGGATTTAGAAGTATCAAGGTTGTATTGCATCATTCCGTCACAAGTTCCTGTGAGTTTGTTACATACATTCCACGAGACGGAAATGAAGGTAAATGTTGGAGAGTTTTCAGTGAGCAGCATTGTAACAGTCGGGATTTGGCCAACATACGTATCCTCAAGAGTGACGAACATGTAACTGGTGTCGGATTCTTCCTTCGAAATCAAGAATGGATATGCATCAAAGACATCTACATTGAGCGTATAAGACTGTGAATCGAATTTGTCTTGCAATAGGATAGTGACCGTCTGCATGCCGATTTGTTCGAATTCAAGAGTAAGGCTTCCATCAATGAAACTGTAACGTGCAGCGCCCGCCTCAGAGGAGGATACGGTGATGAAGGCTTCTTCTGCTGGGTCATCAACATCGACAACACGGCTGGCTAGGTCAATCACCATTTGCGAATTTCGCTTCAAAGTGAGGTTTGTGATGTCATCGATTGGAACAAGACGAGGTGCGTCATTGATTGGTTGGATGTTAATCGTGATGGTCGCATCAGATGTTTTTACCCCGTCGCTTGCACGCAGAGTGAGAACCGCTTGTCCGTTTGAGTCATCATCCACTGTTTGGAAGCCGATTGTGTTTCCCTCAAGGGAAGCGATTATTGCCTCTTCGTTGGAATTGCTGATGAGTTGGATGGAAAGGTCTTCGACAGGCGTTGGGTTTCCTAGGTCATCAGTGTCAAACAAATACGGGAGGAGCGCTAGGATTCCGCTGCCACCTTCATCGACGGACTGCGAAGGCAAACCATTCCATCGGGGTTGTCCGTTTTCAGTGACTCTAAACAACATTGTACCGTATGGAAGTTCTCCAGTGTCGGAGTAATCGCCACCATCGTCGATGGTAATTTCAATCCCTTGTTGCCCGAGAGGGCATCCGTTGACTTCGGACCATGCAAAGTTGACTTCGAGTTCCTCTGTAAGAGGGTGCCATGCGATGAACGATGAATCGGATGATGTGACAACAAGGTCACCAAGTGGTGTCTCGGGGTCAACAATATGTCCGGCCATCGAAACCTTCGTTGGAGTATCACACATTACCGAAGGAATTGGGTCGACAATCACGACTGGAGCGCCGTTTTTGAGTTCAAAGCCAGATTGACCGTTGATAACCTTCCAGTCACCGACTTGTCCGCGTGAATCGACTGCTTGTGAACGGACATCATACCATCCTGCAGCCATTGACGCAGACGGCGTGATGACGTATTCACGGCCTTCATTGGCTGTTCCGGCGTAGACCACATTTTGCCCACCAGAAATGACTGAACTGGACCATTGGTTGAGACCAGCAGGGGATATTTCGACATTGAAAGACATGGTCGCAGTCGTATCGACGGTGTCATCGGCCTCGGCCTTTGCGAGAACCATTGCGTGATTTCCACGCTCGATAAGTTGATCTCCTTGGATTTGTGGACTTTTCGACACAGGAGGACGATCTTGGTCGTATTGTTGCAGAGCAACATTGTTCATCCCGCTTACATCGCCAATAATACCTGTGAGTTTAGCACCAAACGTAGTTTTCCAACCAGATGGGAGGGAGGAAGAATCGAAGGTGTATTGCTCAGTCTGCGTTCCTTGAATGTTGAGATTGTTCAGCGAGTATGAGGAGAGTGTGACTTCCGAAGCCACGTTCTTGTAATAAAATACGAGCGAGCCACCGTCAGAGTAATCCAAGTCGCCTACATTCTTCACTGTAGCATCAATCGTCATCGAATCGCCAATGACGAAGCCAGAGTTTGCGGATTCAGCAGAATTCACTGCAAAGTTAGAAACAGAGATATCCAACTTTGGACCCATGTTTGAATCAGCAGCAACATATACATCGTTCCAAGATGTGTGTGGGCCGCCCATAATTGCACCAATTGAGATAAAGTTGTCAGCCGCTGCGGTAGCCCCGTTTGCCCGTACAGTATTCACTGGCATTGTCCATGTCTTCGTGACTGGGTTGTTTGGAGAAAGGGTAAACGATTCAAAGCCGTTGTTGTTTGAGTTGAGCAACCAAGAGCGGATGACATTGTGAGGGTGAGTTTGGCCGTTGTTGTATGTATCTGGGCTGGTCTCTTCCGCCACAACCGCAAGAAGGTACACCGTCTTGCTTGACGAGCTACCGAGGTATTCGAGAGTATAGGTGATGTCCATGTTTGAACCCGTTTGAGATTGGCTGACTGAGAGTTTGAAATCATTCACTGACTTCATATCTCCACCGTTTGAGAATTCAGTGTCGTATGTTGTGGTTCCGGTGGCTGCACCAAGCTTGTGGTATGAACTACCTGCTCGGGCATCACCAAATGACGCTGCAGGTATCGAACCGGTACCATCACGAACGTGGCTAAGTCGATTCAATGGATCGCTAACACCCTGGCCGTTCGACTCGAAGTAAGAAATGTAGACATAATCGTCAGGGAAATTACTCTTCAGAGCGTGATGAGAAGGGGACCCACCGTTTTGACATGGAGGACACCAGTCTGCGCCGTAGTATTCAGCGAAGACGGTGTGTCCGGGAGAGGTCGCAGCACGGGAGATTACACGCTCGTCGTCAAGCGAATAGTCGTCGTTTTCGGATTGGAGTGGACCAACGAAGTGTGTCATCGTACTACCGATGAACAAAGCCGTAATTGTGAGAGCCATGAGGCGCGCTAGCATCTTCATGCTTAACCCACTGCCAAGACAGTATATGAAACACTCCCTTTCCAGTGAGAAAAATCTCACCATGGAATCAACACACATATAGATTTCTCCGGACAACAAGATTTAGACGCAAGGGGGAGTGGCAGGGCCATGAACCCAGTCAAATGGTCAGCGTTTGTTGAAGCAGACGGTCGAGTTCATGTCGTTGAATTGCTGGATGGAGTTCGGAAAATCAAAGGACTTGGAGTCATCGATGCGAATCAACTCTTCTCAGGCATGGACATCGGAGAAGAGGTCCTGGTCGGGCAGAAAGTGCTGACAAGAGTACCCCTCCGCCTCCCTGAGATGAGCAAAGGCATGCTTCGACGTGCCCAAACAATTTCTGCCAAAGATGCTGGGTTCATGACTTCACGAATGGGAATTGGACCTGGCGACCGTGTGCTTGAAGCTGGAATAGGCAGCGGAGGTCTATCGATGTATATCGCCCGTATTCTTGGCAGCAGTGGAATCCATGTCACCGTTGAACCTCGCAGTGAGCACGCTGATGTTGCACTCGAGAACTTGCGACGTTGTGAGGAAAGCTGGTCAGAGTTTCCATCGCACCACCACATTGAGGGTGCAATCGAAGAAGTCAGCAATGAAATATCGGCAATAAGCCCGTCCTTCGATGCGATTATTCTCGACCTACCAGAGCATCCTTCAGCGATACACTCCGTGGCGTCAATGCTCAACATTGGAGGTCGTATGGTATGTTACTGTCCAGTAACAAGTCAACTCGAAAATGCGTGGATTGCCTGTGAAGAACAGGGCCTTGAAGTTGAATGGGCTGGCGAACTCATACAACGCCAGTGGGGCAAAGCCTCCAAAGGTGGCGTTCGACCAGTCAACGGCCCATTTGGACACACTGCGTTTTTACTTCTCGCTTACCGGCGAGAATGATCATTCAATCACTCGTATGAGCGTCGAACATTTCGGACAGGTGAATCTAAACGGCGGCTCACTACCTCGGGGGACACCAAGTCTAGCATCGCATGAAGGACAGGAAACCTTGTCACCTTCCAAACGGCATTCATTGTAGCCAAGTTCTGCAGACACCTCTTCGACAACTTCTGCTTCATCGTCTTCAGACATGTCTTCCTCTGCTGAAAGAACTGTGTCCTTCTTACCACGCCTTAGGTAGAGCACTGAAAGGATAAGCAGTGATAATCCCCAACCACCAAGCATTGCGTTGACTGAATCGGATTGACTGAGTGCAACATCGAACGGCAGTTGAATGCCATTAGGTGGCAATTCGGGGCCAATAATGCGAACCACTACATCACCAGAGGTCTCAGAAGAGGTCGTATCACCGATGAGGTACGTGGCCCGGGCTCGAAGAGTCGCTTCTTCGTTGGTGGAAACCAGAGAGGTTAAACTGAGCGTAAACTGCATAGAAGAACCCGGTGAAAGCGTCATTTGGTTTGTTGTTGAATTATCAGAAAGTCGTGTCCATTCGCTGACCATGAGGCCGTCACCGATTCCATCAAGCGATAATGTCCCAGTGACTTGGGCATTGGCCAGATTTGTAACGGTGAGAACCATTGATGAGCCACCGGACGAAGGAACGGAGAGTGATGCTTCATCGAACGCCAGTTGAAGTACACCAGAATCACCCCAAACTGGTTCAACCGTATAGATTTCGACACTGCTGTCTGAAAACGAGGTTCGTGAAGAACTGGTAACTCGGAATCTTAATTCTTTCAAGCCAGCCTCAGCATCTTCAGGCAAGATGCACGACCATGGTAGAGCTGTTGAGGATTCACCGGCACCGAGAGAAAGTACTGTCGAAACACCACAATCAATTCCCACGGTACTGAGAAGCAATTGGTCCGAGCCAGAACCACTGTTTGTTACAACCACAGTCCCGTGGATAACACCGGAAGGTGGAGCAGAATCATCATCGGAGAGGACGACAATTTCAGCACCGGCGACAAGAGCCTCCACTGTGAGGTTGAGTTGTGTGAAGATGGAGTCATCGCTTGACGAGCGCAGTTGAACGGCCACGGCAACACCGTTGGATGGAGCGCCGGAAGAAATCTCTCGGACATTGAGTGTTACGGGCATGGATTCACCTGATTCAAGAAGCAGAGAAGTTGCTGAGAGTTCAAATTCAAACCAGTCAGAAGCTCCGTTATCGACCAAACTTACGTACAGTGTGTCAGTGGTAGTACCGAGGTTGGTTGCATCAAATGTGAACACAGCGTCTGTGCTCGGTCCAGCCACCACACGGGTGCTTGTGGAACCGAGTAGAACTGCGATTCGTTCTTGAACTTGCAGAGAGAGAGTCAAATGCGCTGAAACTTCCGAATCCATATATCCAAAGGTGATTTCATTGGTGCTGGCTGATGCGGAAGTCGAAACAGTGAGCGTTAGTTGAACTTCTCTCAGTTCCCCAACATTGAGGGCTACTGAATCATTGCTCAATGTCGCCTCGACCTCGGCAGGTAATCCAAGGAGAGCTGCGTTCAGTGAAAGCGTCGTAGTCCCAGTGTTTTCAAGTGTGAAATTGGTAGTGACTGATTGACCCGGTCGGACCTGAATCCTCCCATCAAGAGGACCTGTAATAGTTGCTTGACTCACGCCCAAGATCTCAATATCAATAGCTGCAGTCGATGATGCATCGGAATAACTTACCGAAAACATCTGCATGAGAGAGCCAGACTGGCCCAAGTTAGCATCGGTATTCAGACTCCATAGCCCCGATTCACCAGGTGCAACTGTGACGCCCGAACCTGAAGAGATAGTCGTCGTCAAACCAGATGTAGAAAGTACGTCAAGATAGAAGGTAACTGTCTCACTACCGTTGTTGAGAATCCGCATTTCGTATTCAACAGGAGTCCCCGGTGAAACCTCCAAGTTTGTCGAGGGGCCGACCAATTCAAATTCGACCAATTCATCAACATCGATTGTGAACAAATACGGTTCAGCAGAATGTTGCTCAGAATTCGAGGAACCTGTTCCTTCGAATTTCAAATCGCAGTTTTCGGACTTTGTAGCCTCTTCATGAACGGATAATTGGAAATCGACATCCACGACATCATTCGGCGCCAGAGAAGATGTTGCCGTAGCAAGCATGACTTCACAAGGACCGTCTTCAACCGAGAGTTCCCAGTCATAGTCAACCATGGCGTTCCCCGTGTTCGTGACTTGAATTGAAGAATCGGTTGCAAGCCCTGGAGTGAATTCCTCGTTCTGGCCAAGGAAGGCTACACTGAGTTGGTGATCTTCGTTAATATGTACCACGAGCAAAGTCGATGTCGACACATTACCGCCCGTGGAAGCGCTAAACAATCTGAATCCGTAATAATCCGGTGCGGCATTACTTGGGACTGAAATGTGAAGGTTTGCGATTTGTGAACTACCTGCTGGCATGTTCGAATACTCGTCGTTGGCCCAATGCACATTCCAACCACTCGGAATGCCTCCACCGAGTCCACGGGGAGATGACATCATCATGCTCGACGTCGATGGAGAGGATTCCCAAGGGTAATCGATGTGCGAAGTTTCGTTGAAGACTGTTGCAGCAGCTGCTTGTTGGAGTTCAAGTTTGAGAGCTGCACTAAGCGACACTGTATCGTTGGAACCAACAGGTGAATTGCCAGTCATGGTCGCATAGAGAACACAAGCAGCGAGATAACTGCCTGATGCGGAGGGGTGGCTTCCATCTGAGTCATACAAATTGTAGAATGTATTGCCCGATGCGGTTGGGTCGACTCCACCTGCGACGATGTAGTCGTGAATGTGTTCAAAGGCAAGCCCTACTGGTGCAATCCATACCGTATTTCCAGCAGCACTCATGTTCTCTGCATAGTGGTAATATCCATCGGCTAACCGGTTTTGCATATCCGTAAAGTTTTGATTGATGTTGTTGTATTGATGCCATTGGCCCGGTGATTCACCGCTGCGTCGCCCCCATGTCATGAAAAGCACGGAGTCTCCACCTTCAACTTTGATTTCGGTAGCGAGATGGACTGCACCGTTCTTACTTGCCTGCCAATTGGTATCGTTTGTTGGCAATGAGGGAATTTGGCTTTGGTCTTGTAAGACGACGAAGTCCCAGTCAATATTTGGGTCACGCAGTGTAGTGTTCGAATTGCTTCCAGAAAAATTGACATTCGCCCAATGATCTGCGAGGTCATTACCACCAGCTGCAACAACATCTGCGTTGGTAACACCCATTGCTTCGACCATAGTGCCGAGTGAGTTGAAGAAAGTGTAACTGTTGCCAAACATCAGTACATTGTCGACGGTCAAAGTCGTGTTACTGCCGGTACCATTTCCTGTTCCGTTTCCAGTACCAGTCCCATTGCCGCCTGTTCCGTTTCCAGTACCAGTCCCATTGCCGCCTGTTCCGTTTCCAGTACCAGTCCCATTGCCGCCTGTTCCGTTTCCAGTACCGTTACCGCCGGTGTTGTTGCCGGTATTATTTCCAGAATTGTTGCTTGAGCCATTGGTGTAATTAGCCCACCATGCTGCCAAGTCGGGCTCAAATCCTACATCGAGGAGTAATGTGTCTTCAACTGAGCCGAGGTTTTCGACTCCGATTGAAAACGTAGTGTTTGAACCAGCCTCCATCGAGGTAAGTGGCCCACCCATTTGCGAGAGGTCCAACGATGGATTATACGATGGGGCGACTGAAACATAAATCGTAATTGAACTGCTGAAGTTTTGATCAGGTTCAGTGACATGAATATCAAAAGAGCCACTGTCGGTTGAGAGAGCACCTTCACTGAGGCGAACAACAATGGTTGTGTTTTTGCTCCATGTTGGAAACACATTTTCAACTGTACTCTCGCTTGGGATAACTTGCCAAACGGATGAGAGCCCTGAAGTGTCGACAGTGACATTGAATGATTCAATAGCAGTAGCATTGTTTCCGATGGTCAAGGTAACATTGCCGGTTTCGCCTCCCATGAGGACGACATGAGATGTGTCTGTTGACAAGAGGATGCTCTGGTGAGCGCTGACTTGCAATGCAAGTGGGGACATGCTTGCGAACAGCAGCACGAGCACAAAGGCGACGGCACGAATTGGACGATTCGACATAAGACCAAGTCAAGCCACCCATGCATACCACTTGAGTGAATCGGCCCTACGGGCCGTTCAAAACTGGCTTTTTCAGTTGAGCAACGAGTCGATTCGGCTTTCCTCAATTTGCTCCCAAGGGAAACTCCCATCGGAACCTGGGTTACGACCAAAGTGACCGCCGGACGCAGTAACTGAATAAATTGGGTTGAGCAGTTTGAGATCTCGAGCAATCGCTCCCGGACGGAAGTCAAACGTCGATTTGACACGCTCAGCAATTTCACGTGCTGGTACGGTGGATGTTCCAAAGGTTTCAACCCGAACGCTCACAGGTTCTGCAATTCCGATCACATATGCCAGTTGGATTTCACAGCGTGATGCGAGGCCAGATGCAACAACGTGCTTGGCTGCCCAGCGGGATGCATACGCCGCAGAGCGGTCGACCTTCGAAGGGTCTTTTCCAGAGAAAGCGCCACCGCCGTGACGGCCCATGCCGCCGTAAGTGTCAACGATGATTTTACGCCCGGTTAGACCTGCGTCGGCGTATGGGCCTCCTGGGTCTGCAAAACGGCCGGTACCGTTGACCACTACTTTGCAATCTTCGTCAAGAAGATTAGCGGGTATGACTTCTTTCACGACGTGTTCAAGCACTTGCGAACGTACGTATTCCAATTCCTCCTCTTCAGAGCCATCGAATTGGTCTTTCAGTTTGTCATCGTGCTGAATAGCAATGATGACTGTATGGACACG
>Ga0066605_10001329_pt1 | contig 16391 bp, 11 predicted proteins | sample SaaInlLV_DNA_10m_FD_60385 | JGI IMG/M metagenome (GOLD analysis project Ga0066605, IMG submission 60385) | Marine microbial communities from expanding oxygen minimum zones in the Saanich Inlet - SI075_LV_DNA_10m | ecosystem: Environmental > Aquatic > Marine > Unclassified | place: British... | reverse complement strand
CAATTCTTTAATTTTAGGATCTGATAAATACTCATCAAAAGAAGTATGTCTATCAATGACTCCTTTTGGTGTTAACTCTATGACTCTATTGGCAACGGTTTGAGCAAATTCATGGTCATGGGTTGTGAACAAAACCGTACCTTTAAAATTAATTAATGAATTATTTAGTGCTTGAATAGACTCTAAATCTAGGTGATTTGTTGGCTCGTCTAACACTAAAATATTTGCTCTCTTCATCATCATTCTAGAGAGCATGCAACGTACTTTTTCTCCTCCAGAAAGCACATTACTTTTCTTTAAAGCTTCTTCACCAGAAAAAATCATTTTCCCTAAAAAACCTCTCAAAAAAACTTCTTCTCGTTCTTCTTCGGTTTGTGCATATTGCCGCAACCAATCTACCAGATTCAATTCTCCGTCCTGGAAAAAAGAGGAATTATCTAAAGGTAAGTATGATTGCGTTGTGGTAACACCCCAGTCATATTTTCCTGTATCTTGTTGTTCGTGATCTGTAATAATTTGATAAAAAGCACTTACTGCTCTAGAGTTTTTAGAAATAACCGCAACTTTATCTCCTTTATTTAAGTTGATGTGGACCTTTGCAAATAATTTTTCTCCTTCAAATTCTTTGGATAAATCTTCTACATTTAAAATTTGATCTCCAGCTTCTCTATCACTCTTATAAATAATAGCAGGATACCTTCTACTTGAAGGTTTAATTTCATCAACATTTAACTTCTCTATCATTTTTTTTCGAGAAGTTGCTTGTTTAGACTTTGCCATATTTGCAGAAAAACGTCGAATAAATTCTTCTAACTCTTTCTTTTTATCCTCTGCTTTTTTGTTCTGCTGTGCTCTTTGTCTTGTTGCCAATTGACTGGACTCGTACCAAAAAGTATAATTCCCAGAATAATGATTTATTTTACCATAATCAATGTCTGAAATATGAGTACATACAGCATCTAGAAAGTGTCTATCATGTGAAACTACAATAACACAATTATCAAAATTTGCAATAAAATTTTCTAACCAAGCTATCGTTTCAAAATCTAAATCATTTGTTGGCTCATCCATAATTAGTACATCAGGATTTCCAAACAATGCTTGTGCAATTAATACACGTACTTTTTGCTTACCATCTAAGTCTTTTAATAAAGTATAATGCAAATTTTCAGAAATACCTAAATTGGATAGCATTGCAGCAGCATCAGAATCTGCATTCCAACCATTCATTTCTTCAAAAATTATTTGAAGTTCTCCAATTTTCTCTGCATTTTCGTCTGTATAATCGGCATATAGTTCATCTATCTGTTTTTTAATTTTAAACAGTTCTTTGTTTCCCATAACAACTGTTTCTAAAACAGGAAACTCGTCAAAAGCATAATGATCTTGAGTTAAAACAGACATTCTTTTTCCTTTCTCTAAATGAACTTGTCCAGAAGTAGGTTCTTGAACACCAGAAAGAATCTTTAAGAACGTTGATTTTCCTGCACCATTTGCACCAATAATTCCATAACAATTTCCTGTTTGAAATTTTGTATTTACATCATCAAACAAAACTCGCTTTCCGAATTGTACAGATAAATTAGAAACTGATAACATATACTTTTTTTTTAAAATTTTCTGCAAAAATACAAATTTGATTTATCTTTTGCAGCATTGAATCAAATGCTTTTAAATAAATATTTATTGGATCTTTTAAGACTATGTTAAGAACTATTTTAACAATGAATTAACAAAAAGAGCCTAAATGAATACTTAAATTTGTTAGTGTAGACAGCATTTATATCATATGTTTAAATACTTATATTCAATATCACTAGCAATTTCAATCTATTTTTTTGTAAGCTGTAGTTCTAATTCTAAACAAACAGAAACATATTTTGGGGGCAAAATCATCAATCCTAAATCTGATTATGTGGTGTTATATTCCATGGATAAAACTATAGATACTATGTATCTTGGTAAAAACAATACCTTTTTAGGAAAGTTAGAGAATGTAAATGAGGGATTGTATTATTTTATGCATGGAAATGAAAATCAATACATTTATTTAGAGCCACAGGATAGTTTAATGTTGCGTTTAAATGCGTGGTCTTTTGATGAATCTATAGTTTTTGCAGGTAAAGGAGCAGAAAGAAATAATATTCTAATTGATTGCTTTTTAGAAGATGAAAAAGACAATCGAATGTTTTACAAACTAAACCATTTAGAGGCCAATGAATTTGAAACAAAAGTAGATTCTTTACTAGCACTTAAAATAGCTACCCATGAAGAATATGTCTCCAAACATCCGAATGAAACAAACGGTTTTTTCCAAATTTTAAAAATAGCACTTACCCATCCTATTTATGCAAGAATTGAAAGGTATCCAATAGCTCATGTAAAAAATAACAAAAAAACAGAATTTCATACTATTGATAGTTCTTTTTATGACCATAGAAAAGTTATACCTATAGATAATGACTCGCTATTATATTATCCCCCGTATTCTAAATATGTTAGAAATTTTTTATACAACACCACTTATTCTCTAGGACATAAGCCAATGTCTAATGAGTATTCATCAGATTTTACAATCGATTTACTAAAAACGATAGACCATTCAATAACATCTAAAAAATCTAAAAATGCTTTCTTAAAGCAAACTGTTATTGGACATTTCTATAGAAAATCTAGTTCCGATATTAATAAAAAAGCATTTAATACTTACTTTAATTTAAGCACGAGTGCTAAAGACAAATTACTCGTAGAACGATTGTTATCAGACTGCATGTATTTCCAAAAAGGACAAAAATTACGAAACTTCGTAATTACCGATTTTAATAATGGATCAAACTCCATAAAAAAAATTACAAAAAATAAAAATTCCTTATTATTATTTTGGAACCCTTCCTACATTACAACTGACTATATAAGTTCAAGAATAAACTATTTATCTCAAAAATTTCCAGAGATACAATTTATTCAAATAAAAATAGACGGCTCTATAAAAGATAGAATACATCAACTCGATATAAAAAATCAATTTTTCATCAACTCCAACAACTCGGCTAACAAGTTCTTAACGAGTAAAATGCCCAGAACTGTAATTCTCAATAGAAAGGGGCTTATTACAAACGGTTTTGCCTCTATCGCCTCTAAAAAAATTCATACTGAATTAAAAAACCTAAGTAAATACTAATTCTCTTCTTCAATTTATAATAATACTGTACATTTGCACGATTTTAATTTTGAGGCTAACTCATTAAAAATCAGGTCGAATTTATAATCGGGTTTACAGGTGAGCGTTCTGTGAATCCACAAAAAACACAGTAATGTCAACATTTTTAGAATTGGGTTTAAAAGAACCTATCACCAAAGCATTAACAGATTTAGGGTACGAAAAACCGACTGTTATTCAAGAAAAAGCAATTCCACAAATCATTTCATCTACATCAGATTTAAAAGCATTTGCACAAACAGGTACGGGTAAAACTGCTGCTTTTAGTTTGCCAATATTAGAGCTATTAGATGCTAGTAATTCAAATGTTCAAGCAATTATTTTATCTCCAACAAGAGAACTTGCAGTTCAAATTGGAAATAATATCAAAGATTTTTGTAAATATCTTAAAGACGTAAGAGTTACAACAGTTTACGGAGGTTCTAGTATGGAAGATCAAATAAGATCTCTGAAAAGAGGATCACAAATAGTTGTTGGAACTCCCGGAAGAACAGTTGATCTCATAAACAGGAGAGCTTTAAAATTAGGAAATGTTCAATGGTTGGTATTAGACGAAGCTGATGAAATGTTAAATATGGGATTTAAAGACGAATTAGACAAAGTCTTAGAAGCTACACCAGAAACAAAACAAACATTGTTATTTTCTGCCACTTTCCCCAGAGAAGTAGAATCTATTGCAAAAAACTATATGACCAAGCCTGTAGAAGTAACATCAGGTCAAAAGAATAAAGGGGCAGATAGTGTTAGTCACGAATATTACTCAGTTACTGAAAGAACTCGTTACCCAGCTTTAAAAAGAATTGCAGATTTAAATCCAAACATTTATGCAATTATCTTTTGTAGAACAAGAAGAGAAACACAAGAAGTTGCAGACAATTTAATAAAAGACGGTTACAATGCAGACTCATTACATGGAGATTTATCTCAAGCACAAAGAGATTCTGTAATGGGTAAATTTCGTAAAAAGACAATTCAAATATTAGTGGCTACAGATGTTGCTGCTCGTGGATTAGACGTAAGCGAATTAACACACGTAATTAATCATAAATTGCCCGATCAAATAGAAAATTATACACATAGAAGTGGTAGAACTGGTAGAGCTGGTAATAAAGGAATTTCTATTGTTTTAGTAAATGGGAAGGAGAAAGGGAAATTAAGACCTATCGAAAAAATTATTCAAAAGAAATTTATACAAGCCAAAGTGCCTTCGGGGAAAGAAATTTGCCAGAATCAATTAATGAATCTAATTGACAAGGTGCAAGCCATTGAAGTAAATGAAACTCAAATTAATGAGTTTTTACCAAATATTTATGAGAAATTAAAAGATTTAGACAGAGAAAAACTCATTCAAAAATTTGTTTCACTTGAGTTTAACACAATGTTAGCGTACTATGAAAATGCAAAAGATTTAAATGATTTATCATCTAGAGATAACTCTAGAGCTAGATCAGTAAATGAAAATATGACACGCTTTTTTATCAATATAGGTAGAAAAGACAGTTTAAACCCTGCTAAATTAATTGGTTTAATTAACGACCAAAACATTGGTGATAAAATAGAAATTGGTGCCATTGATATTCTCGATACCTTTTCTTTCTTTGAACTAGATAAAAACTTTGAAAATAAAGCTTTGGAAGCTTTTTCTAGCAATCAACCAGATTTTGACGGACGCTCAGTAAATATAGAAGTTACAAAAAAAGAACGCTCGGGTGGCGGAAGAAGAGGTAGTTCTAAAAAACCTTTTGCTAAAAAAGATGGCGGATTCGGTAGACGAAGAAGTTCGGAAAGCTCTTCATCTAGAACTAGAGGAAGGTCTGACAGACCAGACAGATCTGAAAGAAAATCGGGAGGAGACAGAAGGTCCTCTGGAGGATTTGGAAGAAAACGTAGAGAAAGTTAATCAGCAAATAAAGTAATAATTAAAGCCCATCATTATAATGATGGGCTTTAATTATTACAGAAATTTGTAGTCTTTAAACAAACAAATTTAATCTAAAAAGTATAATTGTTTAAATTATACTAATGATTTTATCGCTTTTAGTTCATTCACATAATTGAGATAACTTTCTTTTCTTTCCTTTTCAAAACGATTGCGGTTCTCAAGAACCTCATTTTTAATCATCAATTGAGATTCGTTAAGCACGGACTCATCAATAGAATGAATAGAAAATAAATAAAATTCAATAATAATAGGCAAAACTGAAAGCCCCTTATTAGTGGCAATATATTGTCTACTTTTTTTTGTTCCTTCAGGATCTAATAATTCAATAAATCCGAAAGAGTTCATTGATTTTAACCTATTTGAAAGAATATTAGTTGCAATATTTTCTTTTGAGCTTCTAAATTCTTTAAATCTAGTTTTTTTGTGTAAAATAATGTCTCTCAAAATTAAAAGAGACCATTTATCTCCTAAAAGTTTTGTGGAGAAAGCGATTGCACATGTAGGGTCAAGTGTTTTCATTTTATTAAAATTAAGTTTTATGCAAGGTATTTAAATTAATACCCAAAACCAAATTAAAATAATTAAATTCAAAATAAAGTTTGCAAAAAGTTGTATTATTGTAAAATGAGTAAATAATTAACTTAACACAAATCAACATGAAATTTAAAATATTAGTACTTGTATTCCTAACGTTTACTTTTTTAAACTGTAATAGTAAAGGAGGTTCTTACCTTGGAGAAGGTCAAAAAAATGGAAAATCATATTCTTTTGGTGATGATTCTTCTACTAAGACAATCTTAGGAATCTCTGAAGCATATTCAAATCAAAACGCAGATCAATTAAATACCTATTATGATGCTACTTTTCTGGGTGAAAATGGAAAGACAGATACAGAAAAATGGTTAACGTCAATGAATTCAATAAGTATGAAACCTTATAAAGTTATACCATTATCTATGAATGGAGAAGATCAACAAGTGTTAGCATGGTCTAAAGAAGAACGTGATTATAAAAATGGTTCTTATGAGAAATTAGATTTAATGGAATTATTTGTTCTAAATAAGCAAGGGAAAGTAAAAGGATTTAAACAATGGAAATCCATAGATTCTGTAAATTTCGGAAACTCTTATGGAGGAAAGTATTTTGGTAAAAAGCCAGGAGAATATACTGGCCGCCCTTTTGTGTTTTCAAATAGAAATGAAACAGAAATGCTAGAAACAATGGTAGATCACTATAATAAATTAAATATTACAGCAGTGAGAGCATTTTTTGCAGACGAAGTAATCATTAATGATTATCAAGGAAATGTTACAAAGTTGAGTAATAAAGAACTTGCTGGAATGTTTAACAACTTCAAATCTGTTAGCTGGACACCTCATTCTATAATACCCATTAAAATAGCGAATACTGATGCTGCATCTGGAGTAATGATGTTTTCAAATGAACGTAGAGTTTTAAAATCTGGAAAAATTTGGGAAAAAGAACTAATGGAAATGTTTTACTTTGATTTGGATGGAAAAATCTCATCATTAACACAATTTGCAAGATAAAAAAGTATCTTTACTTTTTTTAAATCTAAAACCGTAACTAAATTGTTTACGGTTTTTTTATTGAAGTATTTTAGGCTTTACAAAGCTTTTATTAAAATTTTAAGCTATATTTTTTTTGAAATATCAATTACATATTTATCATATTTTAATACAAAAACATAAAGTCTTTATATAAAAAAGAGGTAGCTATTTTGAATTTAGGACTTCATTTATGCTAAGTTATAATCGATTCCTTTCATAATCTTAATAGAATCTAAAAACATACAAGAAAAAAAAAACTAATTTAACTCTTCCATATTTCTACATAGTGATTTTCACCTCTCAATATTCGTTTTTTGAAGAAAAATAATTAAAGTTGTAACACAATACTTTAGGAATCTCTTCTGTTTCATCACAAGTAACTCAACCACCATTTATCTTTATTTGAAACTTTATAAATCATGTATTTTTTACAAATTGGATATAACAAAGCGATAAGAACTAACCATATTAAATAAACAATAAATAAATTATATCCGTAGTCTACCAACAATTGATTCTTAAAACTTGTAGAATTGATAATCATTAAACTCCAATCGTCTCCTGCTATTAATAAAACGATGATGGCGAAAACATGAATTACCAATACATGAAGAAAATAATACAATAACGGAACTCGTCCAAAAACAACAAAAAAATCGGTAAATTTATTTTTGTACTTTTCTATAAATGCAAGAAGGATCAATGCTGGCCCTACTGTCATTAAAGTATAATGCAATGATGGTGGATATTTACTTACTTTGAAGAAATCCATAATAGTCCTACTAACGGATTTCTGAATTTCCCACAAGTGAGCATCACCATAGAAACTTAAAAACCTCAAGAGAACGAAGGCAACAACTGCACCAATACCAATTTTATACAAGAGTGCAATTCTAAATTCACTACCTACATCTTTTGTATATAAACTACCTAAACAATAGCCTAAACACATAATTCCTGTCCAAGGAATAACTGGATAGAAAAAATTTAAAGTACCATCATTAAAAGGAATACTTCCACCTTGGTGAAGGATATACCATAGTATACTTGTAAAATTTGTACCCTCAACTATAAGCTGATCAAAAAGATTATGAAAAAGCGTAATTAGTATACCTATAAAAAATATGTATCTTTTGTGAAGATATACCAATCCAGAGAGCATTACCATACTTATGCCAATTGCCCAAATAACTTGAAAAACAATAAAATTATAAGTAATATCAAACCACCAAATAAAATTATTAAGTATTAATTCTAGAAAAATCAACCATAAACCTCTTGTTAATAAAAATTTAGAAAGCGTTAATTTACTTTTTTTAGAGCCATATATATAGGCCGCTGTTCCTGTCAATAAAACAAAAATAGGAGCACAATAATGCGTTATGATTCTTGTAAAAAAAAGAAATGGTGTAGTGGTTTCTAAATCGGTGGGGTCCCCTATAAAAGCACCATAATTAAAATAATCTCTAACATGATCTAGCGCCATAATAATCATTACAACTCCTCTTAAAAAATCTATTGACTCTATTCTATTTGTTTTTATTTTCATCGATACCATATTTTAGTCTACTCGTTTTATTGTTTGTTGTTTTTTTTAGAGAAGGACAAGAAAGATAAGTAGTGGACTATTTAAAGAGTATTCCTATAAGAACAAACGAAACAATAGATCAAATAACTTTAATGGAGGGGGCAATCTTTTGAAGTAAAATTATAGAAGTTTATACTTATTTAAAAATACTATGAAACAACACTAAGGCGGCTAAAATAAAACAAAATGATATAAAAAACTCTAATAAAAGTTTTTTATTTATGCTTAATTGTTAAAAAAATCTTCTGTTATCTGTAACGAGGTTTGTATTTACAAAATGTCCTTTATAAAAGTCCATTCTAGATGCTTTAACAGCAACAGGAAAGAAGCTTTTTCCTTTAGAGACCATTTTTAATGAATTTTCACTAAGTATTGAGAAATTTAGTTTACCATCAACTAGGTTCGTTAAATCAGAGACAAAGTTTGAATCGATAGAAAAATCAGTTTCAATTTCAACAACAAGGTTTTTAGCAAATAGAACACCCGAAATTATGAGTATATTATTTTTGTTAGCATTTTTCAATAATGCCTTATTCGGATGCTTAAAATCTGCATTTGATAAATAATTTTGAATTTCGCCAATGGGTATCTCTTTCGTAATAGAATGATCGTAGCCAATACTTACTTTTTTACCTGATACTATTTCTAAGGACAGTTTAAACTCTCCCAGACCTAGTGAATCTAAAATATCTTCTAACAATGAAATTCCGATATTAAAGCCGTATTCGTCTTTTGTGGAAGCATCTATTCGAAGAGCTTGATTTTCTATCTCATACAGAATAACAGAACTGGTAAAGGCGTGTTGTAATTGTGCATAGTATAGTTCTACGTCATTAAACATAGTTTTCAACCACAATTGTAATAAATTATGGTTTCGAATAGGTCCTTCTATTAAGTCGTATCCTTGTTTCCTGAGTGTTTTTGTAAGATTCATTTCGATTTTATTATTTCTATTAATCACTCTTTTTGACTAAAATTAACTTGGTGACAATAAAAAAAACACAACATTATGAAAGTCTTTTTAATAACCACAGATAGTATTAGAAATTTATTATTAGATTTAACTAAGTATAGTAGCTTTTTTAAAAAGAGCTGTTTTCGTATAAAAACCGATGTGAAGTTTGACTTTTTTTGACAGACTTAGGGGGTCCGATATTATCAATCTAAATATAGTAAAAATTAATTTAAAAAATCATGAAAACCTTAAATTATGTCTTAGATTTAAATATCATAAAAAAATAGCAACAGAATATTATTGAAGGTAGACAGTCTTCTTTGTATTTTTCGATAGGCCTAAGGAATTGTGGCTTCAGCTTTTTGTTCTCAATACTAAATACTGGCTATTCACAAAAAGACCACTCGTTTTTGACTAATGAGGGCTGACAAAAGAGAACCAATTTCTGCTACAAGCTCAATGTTTAAAGAACTGCTATGTTATGCTTTAAAGAAGTACGATTCATTTTATTATTAGTGTGTGTGTGTGTGTGTAACAAAAAAGTGAGAGGTGTTCATCCGTAGAAATACGGATTCAATGTTTTTTTGAATCCATATTCAATTTTATTATTTATGAATTTCTACCACGGCTCCATTCTTTGGAGTCCATATTTTTAAATTTTCAGGAATTTCAAAAGTATTACTATTTAAAACCTCCTTCACGTCTTTAGAATTTTCAACAATTACAGTGCGGCATTCAATTTTACTTTTACTTACAAAAATCCATTTTATTTGATTGAATTTTCCAGAATCACGAGTCCAACTTTTGTTGTCGTTATTTGTTCTTAAAGGAGCTCCCCAGCAACCTTCGCCAACGTATACTGTTCCTTTTTTATCTTCGCGAATAAATCCTTCTTCACTGTTACTTGCAGTACTTGGTTTCAAGGGCCATGTAGTTTTAACTGTATGTGCATCACATTCAACAACCAATCTGACCTCTTCGTCATAAAATAGTTCAGCCCAAGCTGCATATTGCAGGTTATGTTCTCGTTTCATAGCAACATGTGGACGCATAGGTTTGTGGTATTGTGCTAATTTCCAAATGATATTTTTATTTTTTTTCAAATCTTTTTTGAGCCATTCTGTTTGGTTTCCTTCGATGGCAATCATACTGTTTAAAGTGTAGGTTCTAAATAGATTCTTACCGAAGGTGATTGCGAAATAAACATCTTTCGAAGGAGTGTCAAATAAATTGTAAATAGATGTATTTGCTCTTTCATGATTTCCACGAGTAGCAATAATCGGAATCATTCTACCATCTTTTGAAGTTGTCAATTGCCAATCATCCATCCAATCTTTCCATTGCACTGCAATATCTCTGGCTGTCATATCTCCTCCAAATAATACCGCATGTGGTTTTAGCTTTGAAACCAAGAGATTGGCATGTTGCCTAGGCAAGCGATTGTTTCTAGAATCTCCACCCGCTAAGAAAGATAATTTATCATTTTTAGAGGGTGCAGTTTTAAACCAAAACCGTTCACTTGTTCCTTCGCTGTCCTTGATAACAAAATAATAGCGTGTATCTGCTTTTAGCTTGTCGAGTCTAGCAAAGTGGTTGTTCATACCATGGTGCAAAACTACTCTATCGGCCTTGTGATTATATTTGTATTTTTTGAATTGTATTCCCTCGTCATCTTTTCCATAATAAACAATTGGATCTTCTCCAGAAATTTGATTCCAACACACCACAATAGATGAAGAAGGATTGCTTCGAATAGTAAGTCTATATTTATCGGTTTTTGCAACGGAGTAATGGGAATATAGAAAAAATACAAGGAAAAAATAATTGAACTTTGTCATTGGATATAATTAATACAATTTCTTTGTGTAAAGGTAAAAAATAAGTCCATTTATTTAAATTGTTTTTGAATCATATTTGAAATGAATTATACCTTTGTATAAAATTTTTTACTAAACTTGTAAATTAAATTTTAATTGATGAATGACAGAAGATTGACACTTGTAGCAAAAGGAATCCTTCGTATATCTGTTTTTTCAGTTTTCCTTGGTAGGGCATGGCAACATTTGTTTTGGGATGCTCCATACCGAAGTTTGTTTTGGGATGAAGAATTATTACAACCTTTGATAGAAAATATATTCAACATTTCTTGGTCGAAGTATGTCACAGCAGCTTCTACAGATTTATGGATACAAAATTGTGTGTTTTATACTGGTGTTCTGTATTTACTTGGAGCTATTTCGGTGCTATTTTATGAAAATTATAGATCGAAAGTAATGAAATATATCATCTTGTTTGGAGGAATGAACTTGGTATTGCTATCTTTTTTGTTGATGAAAGAGAAGTTTTATCAATTTGCACAGTTTTTTGAACACTCAATTCAATTTTCACTGCCTTTTATATTTGTCTATACTTTCGGTGAGCGATTTAGAATAAAAAAACTAGTATTCTTTGTGAAAATTTTGGTAGCCATTGTATTTGTATCTCACGGTTTATATGCGATAGGGTATTATCCTGTGCCAGGTAATTTTGTAGATATGGTAATGGGTATTTTACCGGTTTCGGAATTGTTTGCGAAAACCTTTTTGTCAATTGCAGGTTTTTTAGATTTTCTAATGGCATTCTATATATTTATTCCCAAAACCCTCCGAATCGCTTTGTGGTATGCTTTTATATGGGGAACGTTGACAGCCCTAGCACGGGTTGTTTCAAACTTTCAAATCGATTTTCCATGGCAGTCTATTCATCAAGAAATGTATGAGACCATATATCGATTTGCTCATGGACTGCTCCCTATGTTTCTTTTAATCGTACATAGACAAAATAAGCTTTTGGAAAGAAACAGAATGCAAGAAGTTATTTAATTACCCTGGAGATGCTGATTCTAACAGTTTTCTTATTCTTTAATAGATAAGAAAAATCTTCTTTGTAAAGATTTATTTGTAATTTTCCTTAGATACCTTATATCGAAGGTTTTTCTTACAAATAGTATATATTGAGAAGGGAATAAATAAATCCCAAATTACATCATGCTCGCTGCAATTTTTTTATAGGTCCCATTTTCTAACAATACTCGAATCGCAGAAAAAGCCGTAATAGTTTCGTCTATGTCCTCTTGAGTGTGAGTTGCTGTTGGTATTAATCGTAAAATAATTAATCCTTTTGGTATGACTGGATATACTACAATAGAACAAAATATTCCATGATTCTCTCGTAAATCATTTACCATTGCCATGGCTTCTGGAATATCTCCTTTTAAAAATACAGGAGTGATACATGTTTGTGTAGTTCCTAAATCAAAACCAGCTGCTCGTAACCCAGATTGTAATGCATTGGTGTTTTTCCACAATTTTTCTTTTAACTCTGGCATGGTACGTAACATATCTAAACGCTTTAAGGCACCTTTTACCATGGCCATTGGTAAGGATTTTGCAAATGTTTGCGAACGCATGTTGTATTGTAAATATTGAATAACTTCTTTATTACCAGCCAAAAAAGCACCAATACCAGCCATCGATTTTGCAAACGTTGCAAAATATACATCTATTTCATCTTGCACCCCTTGTTCAAAACCAGTACCTCTTCCTCCTTCTCCAAGAGTTCCAAATCCGTGAGCATCGTCTACTAAAATTCTAAAATTATATTCTTTTTTAAAAGCTATAATTTCTTTTAAACGTCCTTGTTCTCCTCGCATTCCAAAAACACCTTCAGAAATCACTAAAATTCCTCCACCTGTTTTTTCTGCCATTCTTTTTGCACGCTTGATGTTTTTTTCGAAACTTTCCATATCGTTATGGCGATATACAAAACGCTTTCCTGCGTGAAGACGAACACCGTCTATAATACAAGCGTGCGTATCAATATCATACACAATAATATCATTTTTAGTAACCAAAGCATCTATAGCAGACATAATTCCTTGATACCCAAAATTTAATAAATATGCTTTTTCTTTGTCTACAAAGGCAGCACATTCTCTTTCTAATTGTTCGTGTTTGGGCGTATGACCAGACATCATTCTTGCACCCATTGGATATGCCATTCCATGATCTTTAGCTGCTTCTCCATCAACTTTTAATACCTCTGGATGGTTGGCTAATCCTAGATAATCATTGATACTCCAAGTAACTACTTTTTTTCCATTAAAAGACATTCTATTAGAAATTGGTCCTTCTAACTTTGGAAAAACATAATACCCCTCTGCGATATCTGCCCATTTTCCAAGAGGTCCTTTATCTTCTTTTATTCTTTCAAATAAATCTTTCGTCATGTGTACTTTTTTTATTTTTTAATCGAAATACAAAGTAACCGTTTTTTTTGCAGTTTATCAAATTGTAAAGTGCACTTATCTTGTTACAAAAAATCGTTTGCTTTCATCCAATCATCGCTATAAATTTTATTCATATACCGAGAACCATGGTCGGAAAAAATTAACACAACAAAACTGTCTTTAGTAAACATGTCTTTTGCTGCGTATTGTTTTGTAGCTTGCATTACTGCACCACTTGTATATCCTAGAAACATACCTTCTTTTTTAACAATGTTTCTTGCTTCTAGAGCAGCGTCTTTATCAGATACTTTTTCATAAACGTCAATTACATCAAAATCGGTGGCAGTTGGAATTAAGTTTTTACCCAGACCTTCAATTTTATAAGGGCTTACTTCATTTAAATCAAGCTCTCCGGTCTCATGGTATTTTTTTAAAACAGAACCAATAGCATCTACTGCTAAAATTTTAATGTTAGGGTTTTGCTCTTTTAAGTATTTACCGGTACCAGAAATAGTACCTCCTGTCCCGCTTGCTACCACTAAATGAGTTATTTTACCTTCTGTTTGATCCCAAATTTCTGGCCCTGTACTTTTATAGTGTGCTTCCGTATTTAGCTCATTAAAGTACTGATTTATATATACAGAATTCTTAGTTTTTTTATGAATTCTTTTGGCAACCTCATAATACGATCTTGGATCTTCTGGAGGAACATTAGCTGGACAAATATGCACCTCTGCTCCCATCGATTTCAGTAAATCTATTTTATCTGTTGAGGATTTATCGCTGACAGCTAAAATACATTTATAACCTCTTACAATACTAATCATAGCCAAACTAAAACCTGTATTACCTGAAGTAGTTTCTACTATAGTGGCTCCTTTTTTGAGGATGCCTTTTTTTTCTGCATCCTTGACAATGTGTAAAGCGATTCTATCTTTTGCGGAATGTCCTGGATTAAAAGCTTCAAATTTAGCATAGTATGAACCAGGAAGATTTTTAGTAATCTTATGTAGTTTAATCAGTGGAGTTTCTCCTACTAATTCTAAAATTGAATTGGTAATTCCTTTATTTCTAATCATTCTATCATAATTCTCAAAGAAGATACTACATTTTAAAGAAGACAAAATTTATCTTTTATTTGACAAAAATCTCTTGTTTACAATCGCAAAAAAACTATTTTTCTCTGAAAGTTTCACAAAAATACATTTTAATCCTTAAATATTGAAACTGTTTTTAAGACTTAATTTTTATAGCAGCTAGTTTGTTTTCAAGAGCTAAAAAGAAAGTGTACATTTTAGCCGTTTCCTTTAAAGCGTCAAACCGACCAGATGCACCACCATGTCCTGCCTCCATATTTGTATCTAATAATAGCAAGTTGGTATCAGTTTTTAACTCTCTTAGTTTAGCTACCCATTTGGCTGGTTCCCAATATTGAACCTGCGAATCATGAAAACCGGTGGTTACCAATATATTTGGATAGTCTTTTGCAGATATTTGATCATAAGGTGAGTAGGATTTTATATAATCATAATATTCCCTGACATTTGGATTTCCCCATTCGTCGTATTCACCTGTTGTTAAAGGAATACTATCGTCTAACATGGTAGAAATAACATCTACAAACGGAACAGATGCAATTATTCCATTATACAATTCTGGATTCATATTTACAATTGCTCCCATTAGCAAACCTCCTGCAGATCCTCCCATAGCATATAAATGCTTTGGAGAGGTAAATTTTTTCTCTATTAAATATTTAGAACAATCTACAAAATCGTTAAAGGTATTTTTTTTATTCAACATTTTTCCATCTTCATACCACTCTCTACCCAAATACTGACTTCCTCGAATGTGAGCCAATGCATACACAAAACCTCTATCTAACAAACTCAAACGAGTCGTAGAAAAGCTATCAGGTATAGTATACCCATAGGAACCATATGCATATTGTAAGATTGGTGTTTTCTCAGATAACTCTGTATCTTTGTGATACACCAATGAAATGGCAATTTGTTTTCCATCTCTAGCGGTAACCCAAACACGTTTACTCAGATAATTCTCTTTTTTAAACTTACCCCCTAAAACCTCTTGTTCTTTTTTAATGTTTTTTGATTGATTCCTCATATTAAAATCAATTACTGAACTTGGTGTTGTGAAGGAATTGTAAGAATATCGAATGACATCAGTATCAAAATCTGGATTTGAATACACTCCTGCAGAATACGTTTCTTCTGAAAAAGGCAAGTAGTAGTCTTCCTTACCATCCCATCTTTTTATTCGTATTTTATTTAAACCGTTGTTTCGTTCTTCTAGCACTAAATAATCTTTGAAAATTGAAAAATCTTCTAACAAGGTATTATCTCTATGCGGAATTACATCTTCCCAATTTTCTTTACCTGTTTTCGAAACTGGCGTTCTCATTAATTTAAAATTAATGGCATTGTCTTTATTGGTTAACAAATAAAAATGATCTTCAAAATGTGCTACATCATATTCTAAATCTCTTTCCCTTGGCTGTAACATTGAAAATGGGGCAGTTGGAGTGTCTGCATCTAAATACTGAGCTTCTGAAGAAACCGTATTGTAAGAACCAATAATAATGTACTTATTAGATTTTGATTTTGTTACATAAGTACCAAACGTATCATCTTTTTCATGAAAAACCAACACGTCTTCTGAAGTTGGAGTCCCTAAAATATGTCTATAAATTTTAACACTTCGAAGGGTAACAGGATCTTTTTTAGTGTAAAAAATAGTTTTGTTATCGTTAGCCCATACAGAACTTCCAGTAGTATTTTCTATAACATCTTGATAAATTTCTCCTGTTTCTAGATTTTTAATTCTTAGA
>Ga0066605_10001308_pt1 | contig 16526 bp, 12 predicted proteins | sample SaaInlLV_DNA_10m_FD_60385 | JGI IMG/M metagenome (GOLD analysis project Ga0066605, IMG submission 60385) | Marine microbial communities from expanding oxygen minimum zones in the Saanich Inlet - SI075_LV_DNA_10m | ecosystem: Environmental > Aquatic > Marine > Unclassified | place: British... | reverse complement strand
GTGACAAACATCAGCACCAATAGTAGCAGGATTTGTGAGGCCAACCTGTGCATTCATATTAGCACCGTCCATATAAACCTGCCCACCATGATCATGAATAATTTTTGTAATTTCTTTAATTTCTTTTTCGTAAACTCCATGAGTAGAGGGATAAGTAACCATTAAAGCTGCTAAGTTACTTTTATGGATTTCGGCTTTTTCGCGTAAATCATTCACATCTATATTTCCATTTTCTGCAGTTTTGGTAACAATCACCTTCATTCCTGCCATTACTGCTGAAGCAGGGTTTGTTCCATGAGCAGAGGCAGGAATCAGACAAATATTTCTATGTGAATCTCCGTTTGATTGATGGTAGGCTCTGATAGTCATTAAACCCGCAAATTCTCCTTGAGCACCTGAATTAGGTTGTAAAGATGTGCCCGCAAAACCAGTTACTATATTTAATTGCTGTTCTAACTTTCTTAAAACTTCATGATATCCTTCAGCTTGATTTAATGGAACAAAAGGGTGAATATTTCCCCATTGTGGATTGCTTAAAGGAAGCATTTCTGAGGCTGCATTCAATTTCATAGTACACGAACCTAAAGAAATCATAGAATGATTTAAAGCCAAATCTTTGCGTTCTAATCTTTTGATATAACGCATCATATTTGTTTCAGATTGGTAGGTGTTGAATATATTATTTTCTAAAAACGTGGTATTTCTTTGAAGCGCCTCAGGAATTATGGTACTTGAGAATGATGATGTACCAGTCTTAAAAACCGGAAGATTGAAAGCTTCTTCAAAGCAACTTACAATGGCTTTAATTTCTTCAACTCCAACAGTTTCATTTATAGAAATAGAAACATGATTTTCATCAACATAATTAAAATTAATGTTTTTGGCTTCAGAAACTGACTTTAATTTAGCTGCTTCTACTTCAATTAAAATCGTATCAAAATAAGAAGAGTTGAGCTGTTTAAAACCCAAATCTTTTAAAATTATAGATAATTTTTGGGTATTTGTGTGAATTGTATCTGCAATGTATTGCAAGCCATTTTTACCATGATAAACGGCGTACATTCCTGCCATAACAGCTAATAATACCTGAGCGGTACAAATATTAGAGGTTGCTTTTTCACGCTTAATATGTTGTTCTCTCGTTTGGAGTGCCATTCGCAAAGCACGATTTCCATTTCTGTCTTTGGTAACCCCAATAATACGTCCAGGAATACTTCTTTTGTATGCTTTTTTAGTCGCAAAAAAAGCAGCGTGCGGACCTCCATAACCCAGAGGGATTCCAAAACGTTGACTTGTTCCAACAACAACAGAAGCACCAAATTCGCCAGGTGATTTTAATTTTACTAAGGATAAAATATCTGCAGCAACAGCTACTTTTATGTTGTTTTCATTAGCTTTAGCTACAAATTTTTCATAATTAAAGATTCGTCCAAACTTTCCTGGGTATTGTAAAATAGCTCCAAAAAAATCATCAGAAAAATCAAATTCTTCATGACTACCAATTACCAATTCAATTCCAATAGGGGTAGATCTTGTTTGGAGAAGGGATACTGTTTGAGGTAGAATTTCATTGGAAACAAAAAATTTATTCGCTCCTGCTTTTTTCTTAACTCGTTCTCTAACATCAAATAACAATGTCATTGCCTCTGCAGCAGCGGTAGACTCATCTAACAAAGAGGCATTTGCCAATTCCATTCCTGTTAAATCACAAATCATTGTTTGGTAATTTAACAAGGCTTCTAAACGTCCTTGAGCAATTTCTGCTTGGTAGGGAGTGTATGCTGTATACCAACCTGGGTTTTCTAAAATATTACGTTGAATTACACTCGGCACAATCGCTTCGTGATACCCTAAGCCAATATAGCTTTTAAAAACTTTATTTTTTTCAGATAATTCTTTAATATGTGCCAAATACTCATATTCACTCATTGCAGGAGCAAGATTTAGCTCGTTTTTTAAACGAATATCATTTGGGACTGTTTCAAAAATTAATTGATCTAAAGTCTCAATTTTTAGGGCTGATAACATTTTTTCTTGTTCCTTCTTGCTAGGCCCAATATGTCTATTTTGAAACGAATTTGTATTCATTAACTTTCAGTTTTATTTGGACATATTTCAATCTATTTAGTTGGTCTAGAATAGACCAAAAAATTTATTGAATTTATAAGCAACAAAAATAAGTCTTTTAGGAGTTTCAAAATTTAAATTAAGTCGATAAAAAAGGTTAATTATTAACCAAATATAAATGTTATCAACATAACCTTTACTTTTGTAAAATGAGATTCTTTAAATTACTGTTTGATTTTTATTTAAATGCAAGTATTCATGTTGCTTTTTCAGCATACGCGTTTTTAAGAGTTACAGAACTATATTTTGAGCTTCCATATAATGAAAATCTAAATTATTTTATTTTTTTTGGAACAATTTCAGGCTATAATTTTGTAAAATATGCTGGTGTGGCAAAATTACATCACAGAAGTTTAACGAAAGATTTAAAAATTATTCAAGTTTTTTCATTTTTTTGTTTTTTAACATTGTTATTTTATGCTTCTCAAATTTCTCTTAAAACACATTATTTCTCAATGCCTCTCATATTACTAACTATTTTATATGCGGTTCCCTTTTTAAGTGGTTTTGAAAAAAACTTGAGGGAGGTAAGCTATTTAAAAATTATAGTTGTGGCTTTCGTATGGGCAGGTTTTACTGTTTTAATTCCGTTGATTGAAGTGGGTAAAGAAATTTCTTTAGAGATCATTTTATCTATAGTGCAACGTTTTGTCATTGTTGTTGTTTTAATATTGCCTTTTGATATTAGAGATGTAAAATATGATGCGATTTCTTTACAAACAATTCCAAAGAAAATTGGAGTTCAAAAAACAAAGAAGTTGGGATTGACGCTGATGATTTTTTCTTTGGTTCTAGAATATGTCTTCTCCTCTAATACAATCGTAAAAATACCATTTATGATTTTCTTTTTTTTATTGATTATTTTCTTAATGAGAGCAAAAACCTACCAATCTAAATATTTTAGTTCGTTTTGGGTAGAGTTATTGCCAATTGTTTGGTGGTTACTTCTTTTAGGATTTGATAATTTTTAGGAGTTTAATGTATTTTTTTTGTAAAGTATTTTAATATTTATAGGTTATAAAATAGATATCACAAAACTGTAAAATAGCTTCTTACTTACCGTCTAAATTTGTAAATTTACACACTTAAATTCAACCTATATTCTTAAAGTAATGATTCCCAAAAAAAGAAATTATATTTTTGATTTTGACAGCACTTTAACGCGTGTTGAAGCTTTAGATGTTTTAGCAGAAATTACGCTTAAAAATAATCCTAAAAAAGAAGAAATTATTCAAGAGATAATTGATATCACTAATTTAGGAATCGATGGCGAAATATCTTTTACAGAATCTTTAGAGAAAAGAATTAAATTATTAGATGCGAACGAAGCTGATTTATCCGGCCTAGTAGTTGCTTTAAAAAAGCAAGTCTCAAAATCCATAGAAAGTAACAAAGATTTTTTTGAAAAATTTGCAGAAGATATATATGTCATATCTTGTGGTTTCAAAGAGTTTATAGATCCTATTGTAAAAGAATACAATATCCCTTCAGAAAGAGTGTTTGCAAACACATTTGAATTTGCAAAAGATGGTAAAATTATTAGCTTTGATGCCAATAATCCGCTTTCTCAACACAATGGAAAAATCCAGTGTTTAAAAGACATGAAACTAGAAGGAGAAATACAAGTTATTGGAGATGGGTATAGTGATTATGTAACTCGTGAAGCAGGTATAGCAGATAAGTTTTTTGCGTATACAGAAAATGTTTCAAGAGTTAAGACAACAGAAAACGCTGACCATATCGCCCCAAATTTAGATGAATTTTTATACGTAAATAAGTTGCCAAGAAATATCTCATACCCAAAGAATAGAATTAAAATTTTATTATTAGAAAACGTTCATCCTGATGCTTTTTCAAAGTTGTCTTCAGATGGTTTTTCTGTTGAAACCGTTTCTAAAAGTTTGTCTGAAGATGAATTGATAGAAAAAATAAAAGACGTACATGTTTTAGGGATCCGATCCAAAACAAACGTTACCGAAAGAGTTGTTGCAGCTGCTGAAAAATTGATGGTTGTTAGTGCTTTTTGTATCGGTACTAAACAAATTGATTTAGAAGCCTGTAAAGAAAAAGGAATTGTTGTTTTCAATGCTCCATACAGTAATACACGTTCTGTGGTTGAGTTGGCAATTGGAGAAATTATCATGTTAATGCGTAGTGTTTTTCAAAGAAGCACAGAAATTCATAATGGTCAATGGAATAAAACTGCAGAGGGTTCTAGAGAGGTTCGCGGTAAAAAACTAGGAATTGTTGGTTATGGAAATATTGGTAAGCAATTATCTGTATTAGCGGAGGCTTTAGGAATGGATGTTTGTTATTATGACGTAGAAGATAAGTTGGCACTTGGAAATGCTACTAAAATGGATACTCTAACGGATCTGTTAGCCATTTCTGATGTTGTTACTTTGCATGTAGATGATAATGCTGCCAATAAAAATTTCTTTGGAGAAAATGAAATCTCTCAAATGAAAGATGGCGCACATTTGGTGAACTTAGCAAGAGGTTTTGTGGTAGATATTTCTGCATTAGCTTCTGCTTTAAAAAGTGGTAAAATTGCTGGTGCTGCTATTGATGTATATCCCTCTGAACCTAGAAAGAATGGTGACTTTTATACTGAATTAAAAGGATTAGATAACGTAATTTTAACACCACATGTTGGGGGTAGTACAGAAGAAGCACAAAGAAGTATTGCAGATTTTGTTCCTAGTAAAATTATGGCTTACATCAATTCTGGAAATACGGTTGATGCTGTTAATTTTCCAAATATTCGTTTGCCAAGACAAACGAATGCACATCGTTTTTTGCATATTCATAAAAACGTTCCAGGCGTGATGGCAAAAATCAACGAAATTTTAGCGAAATACGATTTAAATATTACAGGTCAATATTTATCAACAGATCCGAAAGTTGGTTATGTCATAACAGATTTAGATAAAGAATACAACAAAGAAGTAATTGAAAGTTTAAGAAATGTTGAAGGAACAATAAAGTTTAGAGTTCTTTATTAGTTTTAAAATTTATAAAAAATAAAAGCCTTTCAATTCTTTTTGAAAGGCTTTTTTGTGCTTTGTATGATTTCTGCGAGGGTAGAAATCTAAACTAACTTTTATAAACTTCTGTATTCAAAGGGGGGGCAATATAATTAGATTAAAGTTTTATTTGCTTTTTTAGGTTAATGATTTTTTCATCTACAACCCCCAAATAACGTTTGCTGCCTATATAGCGGTTTTTATTATACTCATCATAATTTGATTGATTTGAATCCATAGAATTCAAATGTACATTTCCAGAAGCGTGAATAAATTCCAATTTGTCATTTCCCAACCAAATACCAACATGTGTAACACGTTGTCTTTTTTCTGATGTTGCTTTTGTTCCGAAAAACAATAAATCTCCTTTTTCTAAACCTTCAAAATTTAGATTTTTATCAACAGTTTTACCAGCGTAAATTTGTTGAGAAGCATCTCTAGGAATGACAAAACCATTCATTAAATATACCATCTTTGTGAATCCACTGCAATCCATTCCTTTTGACGATGTTCCTCCCCATAAATAAGGGAAGCCTTCCATTTTTCTGGCTTCAGTCTCAATGTTATCATTATTGGAGACCAGTTTTTTTAACCAATAATTGTAAACCAGTCCTTCATTTTTTTTAATAAAACCAGTTCTGTTGTCAGGATATTTTACTTCGTAAAAGTTGTTGTCTTCAGAAACGTATTTTAAAACTCCACCTAAAGTAATATCAGAAACAATTTTGGTTTTGTCAATTTTAGTAGCATAAACATACCCGAAATTTTGATTGAAAATCACTTTTTCTGCTTGATTCCAGGCATCAATTTGGTCTTTAGTCATTCTTGTAATTCCACCTTTATCTACCCAAGAAATATACTTGTCAGGAGTTTGAACTCTGTAAAAGTCTCCTTTTTTATCTAGTATTTTTAAAGACATTCCTAACAAACCCTGTGTACCTAGTTCAGCAGAATGCTTGGCTTTTGATCGGATATTGATTACAGAATTTTTAGCCACTGCAAACTGTTGATTTCCTATTGCAGAATCTGGTAAAATTCGAACCTTATTGGTAAATTCAATTTTTCTATTTTTTAAACTATCTAAAAGGATAGAAAACGCTTTTTTTATTGTGGTTTCACCTTCTAGAGTCAGTTTATTTTGATTTAGATTAAATTGAATATCAAATAATTCAACGCGTTTATCAGGTGCAAATTCTTTTTTTATTGAGGAGTAAATTGATTCTAATTCTTTAGATATTTTCAGATCATTTTTACAAGAAAAGGAGATGAAAAATACAGTTAGAAAAATAAACTTGAATAATTTCATTAAAATTAGTTTTGTGTAAAAATACAAAAAAAGGTCATCAATTAAATGGCTTTATTAATTCATAAATATTGAAAAATAATGAGGATTGTTTTATATTTGAAACAAATCAGTTATTATTAGATGCTTTATCAAAATTCCTTGGCATATGCTACACAACAAGATTCTGAAGATTCACTTTCTCACCTTCGAAATCTATTTCACATTCCAAGAGATAAAAATGGAAACGATTCGCTTTACTTTACAGGAAATTCTTTAGGGTTGCAGCCAAAATCAACAAAAGAGTATATTAATCAAGAATTGGAAGATTGGGCAAATCTTGGTGTAGAAGGTCATTTTGAAGCAAAGAATCCATGGTTAAATTATCATGAATTATTAACGGATAAAATGGCAAAAATTGTTGGGGCAAAATCAAATGAGGTTGTTGTGATGAATACATTGACAACTAATTTGCACCTGCTTATGGTGTCGTTTTATAGACCAACCAAAAAAAAATATAAAATAGTTATTGAATCTGATGCTTTTCCTTCAGATAGATATGCAGTTCAATCACAGCTTAAATTTCATGGTTTTTCTGAGGATAATGTTATTGAATGGAAGCCAAGAGATCATGAACAATTGTTAAGAATTGAAGATTTAAAAACAATTGTTGCTGAAAATGGCGATGAAATTGCTTTGTTATTAATTGGAGGCGTAAATTATTATACGGGTCAGTTTTTAGATTTAAAAAAAATTGCAGAAATCGGTCATTCAAAAAATTGTATTGTTGGGATTGATTTAGCACATGGAGCAGGAAATATTAAGCCAAATTTACATGATTCTGGTGTTGATTTTGCAGCCTGGTGTACCTATAAATATCTAAATGCAGGTCCTGGAAGTTTAGCCGGAATATTTGTGCACGAAAAACATGCAAAAAATAAAGAGTTGCCTCGTTTTGCTGGTTGGTGGAATCACAATAAAGCAACACGCTTCAACATGCGTCAACCCTTTGATGTGATGGAAGGAGCAGAGGGCTGGCAATTATCAAATCCACCCATATTATCAATGGCAGCTATAAAAGCTTCTTTAGATCTATTTGATACCATAGGAATGGATTTATTAAGAGAGAAATCTGAAAAATTGACTGGTTATTTTGAGTTTTTGATTACTGAAATTAATTCTAAGAATATTAAGATTATTACACCCTCAAATCCAAAAGAAAGAGGCTGCCAACTTTCTATTCAAGTAAAAAATGCAAATAAAAGTTTGCATGAAAAACTAACTAAAAATAAAATTATTACAGATTGGAGAGACCCTAATGTTATCCGTTGTGCTCCTGTGCCGATGTATAACTCTTTTCAAGATGTCTATCAAATGGTTTCTGTTTTAAAAGACTTGTTACAAAATGAATAAAAAAGATAAAATACTAATTATTGGAGCAGGACTTAGCGGTTCATTACTCGCTTTAAGACTTGCGCAAAGAGGATATAAAGTTGAGGTGTATGAAAGCAGGCCAGATTTAAGAACTGTAGACATTTCCTCTGGTAGAAGTATAAATTTATCTCTTTCAGAAAGGGGATTATCAGCTTTGCGTTTATGTGGAATGGAAGAAAAGGCAAGACAAATCTGTATTCCGATGTTTGGTAGATTAATGCACGATACGAATGGAAATACTTTTTCTTCTAATTATTCTGGTAGAGAAAATGAATTTATAAACTCAATTTCTAGAGGAGATTTGAACTCAATTTTATTAAACGAAGCAGAACAACATGAAAATGTGAATATTTATTTTAATAAAAATTGTATAAAAATTGACATAGATAGTAGCATTGCACATTTTAAAGATTACAAAACTAAGGAATTATTTTCTATCAATGCCACTGTTATCTTTGGTGCAGATGGGGCTGGTTCCTCTCTAAGAAAAAGTTATATTTCTGAACGTAAATTTTTATTTAGTTATTCTCAAGAATATTTAAATCACGGTTATAAAGAGCTTGAAATTCCAGCAAATAAAGAGGGTAATCATCAAATAAGTAAAAATCATCTACATATTTGGCCTCGAGGTGATTTTATGTTAATTGCTTTGCCAAATATGGATGGAAGTTTTACAGTAACACTCTTTTTAAGCTACGATGAAGGTGAATTTAATTTTGAAAACTTAGTATCCAAAGAAAAAATAACTACCTTTTTTGAGAAGGAATTTCCTGATGCGTTGAGCTTAATTCCGAATATTAATGAAGAGTTTTTAAATAACCCTACAGGGCCTTTGGGTACCATCAAATGTTCTCCTTGGAATTTTCAGAATAAATCATTGTTAATAGGTGACTCTGCTCATGCTATTGTTCCGTTTTACGGACAAGGAATGAATGCTTCTTTTGAAGATGTTTTGGTTTTTGATCAAATTTTAGACCAGAATTTAGACAATTGGAAATCTGTATTTAATGAATATGAGAAAGTAAGAAAGAAAGATACGGATGCCATTGCAGATCTCGCAATTGATAATTTTCATGAGATGAAAGACCATGTTGCAAATCCTTTATTTAAAGAAAAACGAAAAATAGAAATGGATTTAGAGAGAATGTTTCCAATGCAATATTCATCTAAGTATTCTTTGGTTACTTTTAATCAAAGAATTGGTTATTGTGAAGCGATGAAAAGAGGTAGGGCTCAAGATAAGGTGCTATTAAATTTAATTGAAGATAATTCTATTAATACACATTTAAATATGACAAAAACCGAGCTGAAAATAATTTTAGATAAAGTTAGGTATGAAACAAATGCAATTTTGCAAAAAGATACATTAGAAACAAGTTAGTTTATTTGGCTCTCGAGTAATGAGAATTTACAGATACTGGCATAAAAAAAACAGGAATCACAAAAACTCTAAATTTTGCCCAATTTTGAGCTCCTTCCTATTAGGAAGGGTTTTTATGATGAGTAAGATAACAACAAGAAACACATTTGCTCATATAAGAGTAGTTGCAGATTTTATATTTGTATCAGGAACAATTTCTAGAATAGCAGATAATACCATTGCAAGAGTTGATGTTATCGATGAATTGTGTACAAAGTTTCTAAACATAGAAACTCAAATAAGAGTAGTATTCAAGAATATTGACAAAAATTTACAAACCGTTGGCGCAAGTATTAAAGATGTGGTTGCTGCTATTGTTTTTTTAGCAACTAGGAGGGCAAGTTATATAAACGGAATTAACATCCTCATTGATGGTGGTAGGATAAAAAGTTTGTAAATTGATAAAAACTTAAAGAATATGAGTAATTTAGTACAACCTTTAAATTTTAAAAAGTGGATTGACACACATCGTCACTTGCTAAAGCCACCAGTTGGTAATAAACAAGTTTGGGATAATGGCGAGTATATTGTAATGGTTGTTGGTGGTCCAAATAATAGAAAAGATTATCATTATAATGAAACTCCTGAGTTTTTTTATCAAGTAGAAGGTGATATGATTTTAAAAATCATAGATGCTAAAGGGACAATGATTGATGTTGAAATCAATGAAGGGGATATTTACTTACTGCCTGCAAAAGTGCCCCACTCTCCTCAGAGGAGAGAAAATACCGTAGGTTTAGTTATTGAATATCCGCGTTCTGAAGGAATGTTAGATGCGCTGGAATGGTATTGTGAAAACTGTGGAAACCCTTTGTATAGAGAAAAATTTATATTAGATAATATTGAGACAGACATGCCACTAATTTTTGACACTTATTATTCAGACAAACAAAAATGTACCTGTGATATCTGCGGAACTGTTATGGAAAAACCCTAGTGAAGTTGTTCCTTAATTACTTTTAGTCGTGTAAATTAGAAATAAATAGATTCTTGCCTTCGTAGAAATAACAGAAATACTGAACTAAATTCAGCATAAGATGGAAAAACGTAAATTACGCATAAACGGACATTCACATTTGTTGCCATATCCAGAACAAATTCCCCAATTTATGAAAGATAAAGAGATTTTTTGGGTAGATGACGAACGAAAACATATGCTACAAAGAGGTTGGAAACGTCCTGTTACAGATTCTAGTTTTTTCTTAGATGAGAAGCTGCTATGGATGGAGAAAAACAAAATAGACCATGCAGTAGTCTTGAATCTTTCTCAATTGTATGGTAATGGATTGCGCTTAGAGGAAATGAAAAAAGCCCTGCGTTTTCAAAATGATTTTAACGCAAAAGTTCAATGCGATCATCCAGGTAAATTCACTTGCGGTTTTGTGGTTCATCCTGGCTTTATCTATGGAGCTCTATATGAAATGGAACGCTGTGTTGAAGAGTTAGGTCTTAAAGTATTGTGTCTTCCAACTCATTTTATGGATTCTATTGGGCAATGGCGCTGTGTTTTTGATAAAGAAAACGACCGTATTTTTGAACTGGCAGACAAATACAAATTAGCAATAGAGATTCATCCGTATGATGGAGATAAAATGATAAAATTAGAAAATACTAATTGGCGTTTTCATTTGATTTGGATGTTGGCACAATGTGGTGATGCATACCATTTTTACACCTTAAATGGTATGCAAGAACGTTTTAAAAATATTAGAACTTGTTTTGCGCACGGTGGCCAATTGGCACAAATGAATTTAGGTAGAAGAATTCAAGGTTTTGATGGAAGACCAGATTTATTTGAAGGAAAAACACACCCAAGAAAAGCAGTAGGTCATAAAAATATCTTTTTTGACACTTTGGTTCATGATACAGATTCATTAAAATTAATGATAGATAAACAAGGTTCTGATCAAGTTTTAATGGGTTTAGATGATCCGTATCCTTTGGGTGAAATGGAAAGCGATGAGCAATCTTCTTACCCTGGTAAAATTTTAGATTTAGCAAAAGATAGAAATATTATAAGTCAAACACAATACAATCAAATTTGGAAAGACAATACTCTTCAATGGTTGTTTGGAGACGATAAAAAAGCAAAACAAGATTTGATTGATAAAATTTTAGGATAAAAAATATTTTTTTTGTAGAAAAATTTGAAATTCCGGAGTGGTTTTTTTTGATTTCAGTATGATTTATATTAGTCGGCTACATACTTATTTCTATAGTTCTATTTTTAATTAATTTAAACTTTGCGTCAATATATTTTGGTGGTCCCATAAAGCCTCTTGCGTTGTTAGAACAACCATATTTTTCTTTTGGAATACCAAATAAATTGGTGTCCATTTTATTATTATTATTTTCGTCATGAATAAAAGAAACAGCATATTCTCCAGCTGCTAAATTTTTAAAAATAACATAAGCTTCATTGTTTTTTATTTTAATGACATCACTTCTGAATTGATTTTTTAAAAAATCATTTTCATTTGTGTAAATACCTACTATTAAAGTTCCTTTGTTAGAGTCTAATCCAGAAATGTTTACAGTAAGCGTATAGGTTTCTTTTTCTTGACCAGATACGTATAATACAGTGCTAAAAATGAGTATGATGAATAGTCGTTTTTTTTTTGTGAGAATTTGTTTCATAAGAATACAATTGAGCTAATTTTATTGTTCTTAACTTTTTCTAGAGTAAATTTATAAAAATAATTTTATTTCTGTTCGTTTTTTATTTCTTGTAATGATTTGTCTGAATTGATAAATTCAGATAAAACTTTGAAGCGTAATTCAACAATCTCTGAATCAAAATATGTAGCCCATTTATTGTTTTTAAATAAATCAGTTACCTGTTTAACTCTTTTTTGAGCTTCAGAATAGGTATATAAATATTTGATAGAGGTTTTTTTATTTGATTCAATTTTTGCTATTTTGTTTTCATAATCAATCGTAATAAAAAAGACTTTTTCTCCGGTATTGATTGGGTGAAAGTCACTCCATTTTGCAAAACCAATAACGAAATTTTGATTTTTATAGTTTTTACTGTTAATTAATTTCCATCTACAATTAGCAACCCTTCCCCAATGATTTGATTTTCTGTAAACACCCTCTTCACTATAATAATAAATACTTGCTGATTTACTTTTATAGTTCTTGATTTCTGGAAACTTAAAATTGGTGACTTCTTTAAATTCACAAAAAGTATGTTTAAAGAAGTTGGTTTGGTTATAGGTTTTCAAGTATTTTTTTTGTAAAAGTAATTAAAATGTCGCTGAAAGTAACATTGAAAATATGATTGATAATGTAATTAAGGGATTGTAATGATATTGCTTAGTTCTTTTCAATGATTCAAAAAAAAACGCAATCAAATTAATGACTGCGTTTCTAGTTTTATTTCAAATGAAAAAATTATTTCACTTCTTCGAAGTCTACATCTTCAACATTGTCTCCTTGAGCGTCATTTGCCTCTGGTTGACCTTGTTGTTCAGCTTCAGGGTTCGTCCCTTCAGCGCCACCTTGAGCAGCATACATTTCTTCAGATGCAACTTTCCAAGCTTCGTTAATAGTTTCCATTGCAGCATCAATTTGCGCAAGCTCTTTAGATTCGTGAGCCGCTTTTAATTCAACTAAAGCAGCCTCGATTGGGCCTTTTTTATCATCAGATAATTTATCCCCAAATTCTGCTAATTGTTTTTCTGTTTGAAAAATCATAGAATCTGCTCCATTAATTTTTTCTGCAGTTTCTTTAGCAGTTTTATCTGCATCAGCATTTGCTTCTGCATCTTGTCTCATTTTTTCAATTTCCTCTTCTGATAAACCTGAAGAAGCTTCAATTCTAATTTCATGAGATTTATTGGTGCCCTTATCTAAAGCAGAAACTTTGATGATCCCGTTTGCATCTATATCAAAAGTTACTTCAATTTGAGGAACACCCCTTTGAGCTGGTGGTAAACCATCTAAATGAAAACGCCCAATGGTATTGTTATCTGCAGCCATCGCTCTTTCACCTTGTAAAACGTGAATTTCTACTGAGGGTTGGTTGTCTACAGCAGTAGAAAACACTTGTGATTTTTTTGTAGGTATGGTCGTATTTGCATCGATTAACTTTGTAAATACATTCCCCATTGTTTCAATACCTAATGATAAAGGAGTTACGTCTAATAACAATACATCTTTCACATCACCAGATAAAACTCCTCCTTGAATTGCAGCACCTAAAGCAACAACTTCATCAGGGTTTACGCCTTTACTTGGAGACTTTTTAAAGAAATTTTCAACAGCTTCTTGAACAGCAGGTATTCTTGTAGAACCACCAACTAATACAATCTCGTCAATATCAGAAATTGATAAATCTGCATTTTTTAACGCTTTTTTACAAGGCGCGATTGTTCTTTTTACTAAATCGTCTATTAATTGTTCAAATTTAGCTTTCGTTAAAGATCTTACCAAGTGTTTTGGTCCGCTAGCAGTAGCAGTTACATATGGTAAATTGATTTCTGTTTGTGCAGAAGAAGATAATTCAATCTTCGCTTTTTCAGCAGCTTCTTTCAAACGTTGTAAAGCCATTGGATCTTCTCTTAAATCCATGTTTTCTTCTGCTTTAAACTCTTCGGCCAACCAGTTAATGATTTTCTCATCTACATCGTCTCCACCTAAATGTGTATCTCCGTCTGTAGCTAATACTTCAAAAACACCATCACCTAATTCTAAAATAGAAACATCATGGGTTCCACCACCAAAATCAAAAACAACAATTTTTTTATCGTCATTAGATTTGTCTAATCCATAGGCTAATGCAGCTGCTGTAGGTTCGTTTATAATTCTTTTTACTTGTAAACCTGCAATTTCACCAGCTTCTTTTGTTGCTTGTCTTTGCGCATCGTTAAAATATGCCGGAACAGTAATTACTGCTTCAGTAACATCAGATCCTAAGTAGTCTTCTGCAGTTTTTTTCATTTTTTGTAATACCATTGCAGAAATTTCTTGAGGTGTATACAAACGACCATCAATATCTACTCTTGGTGTATCATTATCTCCTTTTACTACTTTATAAGGAACTCTTTTAGCCTCTTTAGTAGATTCAGAAAATTTATTCCCCATAAAACGCTTTATAGAATAAACAGTTTTTGTTGGGTTTGTTACCGCTTGTCTTTTAGCTGGATCTCCAATTTTACGTTCTCCTCCTTCAACAAAGGCAACAATAGAAGGTGTTGTTCTTTTTCCTTCTGCATTAGGGATTACAACTGGCTCATTTCCTTCCATTACGGAAACACATGAATTTGTTGTACCTAAGTCGATTCCAATTATTTTACTCATAATAATTTATTTATATTAATTTTTTAAACTTCAATTTCATTCAATCATATTCAAAGTGTGTGCCAACCTTTTTTTGAGTTTAAAATGTCAGTATTTGTAAATAAATAGATTTCATATGTGTGACATATTGACATATATAGCATCAAATTAATGTAATTTTTATTTTTTTAAAATCTAAGTCATGAAATATGAAGTTGTTTTTTTTAAATTATATATAAAAAATAAACTATTTGAGATAAAATATTTAAATTTGATTTAAATATTTAATTATTTTTTACGAATGTCGCAATTTATTAGTGTTTTTGATATGCTTAAGATTGGTGTTGGACCCTCAAGTTCCCATACCTTAGGTCCTTGGAGAGCTGCTCAAAAATGGATTTCTGAATTGCATATAAAACATCTTTTTTTACGGGTAGATACTATTAAAATTGATTTGTATGGTTCACTTTCGTTAACAGGTAAAGGGCATGCAACCGATACTGCTATCTTATTAGGATTAAGTGGTGCAGATCCAGAATATATTCCTATCGAGCATATTGATGAAATCATTAACAGTGTTAAAGAAACGTCACTTTTATATTTGAATAATGAAAAAATGATTTCTTTCTCTATTGACAACATCAAATTTAATAAAGATTACTTAACAACAAATCCTAATGGGATGACATTCACTGCTTATCAAAATAATGAAATTATTTCTCAAGAAACCTATTATTCGATTGGTGGTGGATTCATTACTCAGAATGATGTTCTTTTGCTTGATGAAATTGAAGTGACTAAACATAATTTTCCATTTCCGATAAACAAAGCTATTCAGTTGGAAGAATATTGTAAGAATGAAAACTTATCCATATCAGAGATTGTTTTTCAGAATGAATTGGTGCTCAATTCAACCGAAAAAATAAATACTGAATTAGACCGAATTTGGACTACAATGTTAGAGTCTATGTATATTGGATGCCATACAGAAGGTGAACTCCCTGGAGGATTACATGTGAAAAGACGTGCTTTTGATACTCATAAAAAATTAATTAAAGGAACGAGCTATACAAATCAGACTGAATGGATAACAGCGATAAGAAGTACAGAAGTAAAATTTAGAGAAATTTTAAAATGGGTGAGTTGTTTTGCGCTTTCTGTAAATGAGGTAAACGCTTCATTAGGTAGAGTTGTAACAGCTCCTACAAATGGAAGTGCTGGTGTGCTACCTGCGGTTTTAATGTATTATTTGGTGATAGAGAATCATGATGCTGATTTTAAACAGATAAAAAGTTTCTTATTAACCGCAGGAGAAATTGGTAGTATTTTTAAAAAAAACGCGACAATATCTGCTGCTATGGGTGGTTGCCAGGCCGAAATAGGAGTTTCTTCTGCTATGGCAGCTGCTGCATTAACAGAATTATTAGGAGGAACTGCAGCACAGTGTTTAGTAGCCGCAGAAATAGCCATGGAACATCATTTAGGATTAACGTGTGATCCGATAGGTGGTTTGGTTCAAATACCTTGTATAGAACGAAATGCAATGGGTGCAATTAAAGCAATAAATGCAGCAGAAATGGCCTTAGAAACCGATCCTAAAGATGTAAAAGTACCTTTAGATAAAGTAATAGATACTATGTGGGAAACTGCAAAAGACATGCATAAAAAGTACAAAGAAACTTCAGAAGGTGGTCTAGCGATTAATGTAGGTTTTGCAGATTGTTAATCGGTTTTTTTTTTATTTTCTTTAGTAAAAAAGAAAAAAACCCAATAGTTTTCATAACTATTGGGTTTTTATTATTATTTGGTGTTCTAAAAATTATTTTTCAGAACTGTTTACAGCTAATGTATAAACAACTAAACCAAATCCTATTTTGTTGATTGCATCACCGATGTTATAAATAACATCCATGTCCAATACTCCATTTAAACCATCATACCATCCTGGAGTTCC
>Ga0066605_10001307_pt1 | contig 16536 bp, 12 predicted proteins | sample SaaInlLV_DNA_10m_FD_60385 | JGI IMG/M metagenome (GOLD analysis project Ga0066605, IMG submission 60385) | Marine microbial communities from expanding oxygen minimum zones in the Saanich Inlet - SI075_LV_DNA_10m | ecosystem: Environmental > Aquatic > Marine > Unclassified | place: British... | reverse complement strand
CTTGCACAAACTGTTGTCGCTGTGCGAATTGTTGTTGTTGGTAGGGGGACATCTCAGAGTATTCATTCTGAGGTGAGAATGAATTCTGATTTGTCGAAGAAATTTGCTGACTCGGAAGCTGGCTGGGTGAGTTTGCCAGCATTTGAGGTCCGCGTTGAGTTCGTGACTGATCAGGTCTCAGCTGACCTGTTTGAGAATTGATCATGACGGGACCACCATTCAAATTTTGGCTCCCTTCCCGATCAATCAAAGCAAGACGCTCTTTTAATTGTTGCTCATTGAGTTGCGATTCATTGTGCGGTGGATACTGATATCCACTCGCGGAGTTGTGGAACTGCATCATTTCCTGCCGAGAAGCCGTGACGTTTCTCGCTGTCTGCGTTTGCTGAACCTGCGGAGTGATTTGTGGCTCGGAATTGCTTCTCGAAAACAACTTGTCTACTAACGATTGATCTTGCGAGTTCGCAGCGAGCTGAGTTTGGTTCTGAACCACCTGTCGCGCTTCTTCAGGACTCATGACTTGCGCGAGCACAGACTGTGCTTTGCCGGGTTGTCCCAGTTTGGCGTAGACCTCTCCCAGATGTTTCACAGCGTCTACATTCCCAGGATCGATCTGCGAGGCTCGGGACAGATATCGTTCGCTCTCCTGAAGTCGATTCTGCAATAAATATGAGTAGCCTAAATTACCCAGAATATTGGTGTCACCCGGCGCTTGAGCCAAAGCGAGTTGATAATGTTGTTCAGCGACTTGATAATTTTTCTCTAGATCGGCAACAACTGCCAGTCCGTGCAGCGAATCGACATTCCCTTTGGGTTGGAGCTTCAATGCTTTCCGGAAATTATCTTTTGCGGCAGAGATGTGGCGGTCGTCTTGATCCTGATACCAAGAGACAATTTCCTGCTGACCACGTTGTACATATTGCTCAACTTGCAGCGATTCGTTGGATGCCTTTTCTTTGATCTCACTCAGAAACTGTTTTGAATTCTCTTCGATCTCAGCTTGAGACTGGACATTCTTCTTAGATCCGGGCAATAGATTCGCCGGATTAAGCTTTGATGAGAAAATATCAGCTGTTTGACAGCCCGTGAGTAGCGTGCTGCAACAGAGAATTGTGTAAGCAATCCGTTTCATGATCGATCCATGCGAGACAGATTCGCGTCACCAGATTGCTTCCAATCATCTTGATTTTCAGCAATATGGTTTAATGATAATGGGGGGAGGAATTTCTGAATTTGCCGGAATCGGCAGTATGGAAACCACCCGAATAGGGGATATTCGAGCATCGTACAACAGTTACTAACGAAAACTTGATTCTGTGTCGAGATCTGTCTGAATGAGGGTCGGCGACCACTTGTTGATTGAAATTCATCAACGAAGATTTATGCAGATTTCGCAAACTGAAATGGCTGTCCAGCGACATCATACCCAGGTCTCAGTGCCACGTTCGCAAGTAATCCAATTCCCAGACATGTTGTCACAAGCGAGGAGCCTCCGTAACTCAAAAGAGGTAAGGTCAAGCCAGTGATCGGAGCCAAGCCGACTGTCATTGCCATGTTAATTAATGCTTGTGTGCCGATCATCGCAACGACCCCGGTGGCAATGAGTCTTCCAAATGGATCGCGGGTCTTCGCTGCGATTTGTAACCCACTCAGACAGAATCCTGTGAATATCACCAAGACTGCCAATGTCCCCGGCAGTCCCCATTTTTCACCGATCAGGCAGAAGACAAAGTCAGTTCTACCCGCTGGAAGCCGATAGGCTGCCGGATCGTCTAACGGCATCCCGGTGACTGAACTTCCCCACACTCCTCCTAAGGCGAGCATCTGTTTCGATTGCCAGAGGTGATATCCATCACCAGTCTGAGGTTCACCCTCATCCACTTGCAAGAAGACGGTCGTCACGCGCGACTTTTGCTCCACGCTCATCACTGACCACAACAAAGGTAGCACCGCAATACCTGCGAGTAATGTCGCTCCCAAGTGTCGAAATTTCGCTCCTGCCACAAAGAGGACAGCGAACAAAACCGGGAAAAACAAAAGCGATGTTCCTAAATCAGGTTCTCGAAGAATGAGTAAGACCGGCAAACATGTCATCAAAAATGGAACGACCAAACCAAGAAAGGTACGGTGATTCTCCCGGAACATGAGGTATCGACTAATCGCCAGAATGTAAGCAACTTTGGCTAATTCAGAAGGTTGCAGGAACATAAACCCCAGTGAAATCCAGCGACGAGCACCGTTTCGAGGGGGAAAGAAATAGACAGCGACCAACAGTACGATTGTCGCGACCAGTGCGGGATAAGCCCATTCTTTGAGTTGCCGATAAGGAACAAACAAGCTTCCGAACATGGCAAACGCAGCAAAGAACATCCACATCGTCTGTCGCGGTGCGTACTCTCCCCACGTTGCGAGTTCATCACCTCGACTGATGCCTGAAATGCCTAAGATCAGCAACAGCATCGTCAAAAGTGAGATCGCAACCAACGTCCAGGGGATGCTTCGTCCTTGATGCATCGGTAAAAAATAAAGAACTTTGAAGATAGAAATCAATAAGTGCCGGAGCGACATCGTTCCGGCACTTATTATCTTATGTTGTTTTCACAAAACTCCGAAAGATCATTTCACGTTCTTGAGAACATAAGTTCGATTCTTAGGCTGATTGATCTCGAAAATCTCATCTTCGAAAGTCTTCGCCTGTTTGTTCAACTCAGCGACTCGCTCATTCAAAACTTCGATTTTCTTATCCAAGGCAGCCAGCTGCTTCTGAAGTTGTTCATTCTCAGGTGCTTCTGCGGCACTCCGACGTGTCCGTGCATATTGCTGGAAATCTCGCCACTGATTTCGCATTGGACGAACAGCCACTTCATTTCGCTCTTTATTTTTCATTGCGACAGCAAGTGCCTGCTGATACTGAGGAGTTTTAGGATTGCCTTGCAACTCGATATGTCGACCAAGCGCGTTGGAGTTGTATTTCCCTACAACTTCACCGTCGATTGTTAGTTCGTACATACCGGGATCAAGACCATGGATTTCCAGCATCTCACCACTCAGTTTGTGACCGAGTCTTGTTAATCTAACTCCGTCGGCAGCATCTTCTGGTAAGACCCACGGCAATGACTTGGCGTGCCACTGAAATGTGATTCCATCTTCAGTTGCTTCGACTGCTGACATTTCTCCGCCAGTTGTCTCGCTTCCCCAGCTTCCGTCAGCATTCTTGAAAACCTTGACATTCGAAACTCTACGTGCCAAACCCAAGTCATCGATCATCGCAGTTGCCATCACCACTTGACCAGACGGACCAGGATGCACAGCATCCGCAATCAAAGTGAACTCAGGATTAGATTTTCGTTGTTGAAAAGTAATTTGATTCAACGGTCCCCACATGTCGACGAACCCAAGACCTCTTGCAGTCGCAATCTCCCGACACCAGGTTCCGTAATAAGCCAGAACGGAATTGTACATCGTGACGGAATCTGGATCTCTTTGACGACGAGGCTTAATACGTGCAGCCCGTGCATCAAACATCGTCGGTGTCATCAGAATTGGAGTCGCCCCCGCATCAACAATTCGATCAGCGACCTGAATCATATCCTGTCGATATGTTTTGAATGTTTCGTCGTGGTAAGGAATGTAGGTTCCGTCATTCATTCCCAAAAGCACCGAAACATATTTCGGTTTGTAAGCAGCGACATCATCATCGAATCGCTGCAACGCATCCCAGGCACGAGCCCCACCGACTCCAGAGTTATGGAGCTTCAATCGCATCTCAGGAAAGCGAGTATAGAAGTAGTCTTCCACATACTGCGTGTAGAGACATTGATGCGTGATACTGTCACCCAGAAAGACAATGGAATCACCATCCTGCAACACAAGCCTTGCCAGCGGGGACGGGAACTGAACTGGCTCAGCATCTTGAGCATGCACTGCACCATGCAAGAGCGAAACTGAGAATAAAAGTAGAACGAGTCGTCGCATCAATCGTATTCCTTGAAAAGAGAGAGATTCTGTCTTCAATCATGGTAGACTAAAACGATCAGAATTTGCTATCAGAGAGAGAGAATGCAGGACGTACCAACGTTATTTTCTGAAGATTATCAATCAGCCAGAAAAAGTTTCTGCGATGCTGCATTATCAAAAGGTTGGTCGCTGCAATCACATCAGCGAGATGGAGGTCGCGACGGAGAATTGTTTACCGACATCGCCAGAATCGGTGCTGAACATCCACGAAAGTTATTCGTTCTCTCTTCCGCATTACACGGGGTCGAAGGCTTTCTCGGATCAGCGATTCAACGACAACTGTTAGAAACGCTAGATATCAAACAGATTGAAAACTCTCAGTCAGCGATATTGATCGTCCATGCACTCAACCCCTTCGGCTTTGCAAGAATCAGAAGGTTCGACGAGAAGAATGTCGACGTGAATCGTAACTTCCTGCTACCGGGCGAAGACTACAGCGGATCACATCCATTTTACCGCCAGTTAGATTCACTATTGAATCCCAAGAAATGGTCGAAATGGGAACTTCCTCCACACGTTCAAGCTCTCATCAAAATTCTCCCTTACGGAGTTCAGAACCTTCAACAGGCAATCGCACAAGGTCAGTATGATTATCCCCTCGGTCTTTTCTTTGGCGGGAATGAACCAAGCTCAACAATGCAAATGATTCAAGAGACTTTACTCCCTGAGTTTCAGCAAGCTCAGGAAGTCCTGCACCTCGACGTTCATACCGGTCTCGGAAAGCGAGGAGATGTACAACTTCTTTACGATTATCAATTACAACAGAGTGAAGAGAATCAACTACAAAAGTTGTTTGGCAAGCAATTTAAAATCAATAACGTCAGCGAGCACTATGAAGCTGTGGGAAGTTTTTATCGTTGGCTAAGAAATCATGCCCCACAGACTGCAACTTTCTGCTGGGAGTTCGGAACCTATGGACCAATCACTGTCTTAGATGCCTTACGATCTGAAAACGCAGCCTCCCATTGGAGCGACCGCGGTTCGAAATCTTTCGTGAAAGCAAAAGAAAAACTGAAAGAAGCCTTTTGCCCTCAATCACCCAAATGGCGAACGCAGGTTCTCAACGCAGCACAAGAGAAAACAGAAACAGTTGTGGGTCAATGGCTATTGAAGTAATTCTCATTATCATTTCAATACAAGAAATTATTCACCACGGAGACACGGAGAGCACTGAGGAAAGAATGGTTCAGCACCAACCATTTTGAAATTCAATCCACTGACCCCAAGATCATCTTTCCATCCCACGGATAACATAATTATATCGTAAGCGTTACGGATTTGGTTTCAGAGACAGCTCGAGAACCACGAAATACACGAATCGCACGAAAGAAAAAAACTCTGAATCGCTTCAGGTCAGCGAGTATTGGCGATACAGGCTCGATGCAAAATCCTGCTTATCAAGCTTTCAAAAAAAGTTTAGACAGGATGAACATGATTGACAGGATAAAGTGAACACTTTCGAATTCGATGAACAGAAAACATGTACAATCAAACGATTGTCTTACCAGTTTGGGTTCGTTTCAGCCAAAAGAAGATTGTTGAATTTGAGGAGGGCATCGTAACACTTATCCTGTTCATCATGTCAATCCTGTCTAACATTTACGGAATAAGAGAGACAGGGTAGTCAGTCACTGAATTCTTTTCGTTTCATTTGTGTGTTTCGTGGTCAGCCAATAGTTTCATCGCTTTCAACGTATCGTTCTTTCACTTCTCCGTGTCTCAGTGCCTCCGTGGTGAATTACTTTTTCTTTTGAATCCAGAAACAAAACCATCCGAAGAGCCCTAATTAACATGCACATACTCATCATCGGCTGCGGTTACGTCGGCAAGCGATTTGCAGAACAGGCTCTCGAACGTGACTGTCAGGTCAGCGCCTTAACACGTAGTCATCAGCGAGCGGAAGAACTCGCAGCGATGGGCATTCAACCGGTGATTGGGAATGTCTTAGATGTCGAGTCTCTCCAAGGACTCCCCAAAGCGGATCTCTGTTTATATGCCGTCGGGTATGACCGATCTGCCAGCGATGATAAACGAGATGTCTATGTCACTGGTCTCAGAAATGTCCTTACTGAAATCAAAGAAACGATTCCGCAGTTGATCTACATTTCCAGTACGAGCGTTTATGGAGAATCATCAGGGGCATGGGTGAATGAGAAAACCGATCCACAGCCAGCCAACGAAAGCGGAGAAATTTGCCTCGCTGCCGAACAAGTTGTTCGAGAGTTCTATCCAATAGAAGATGAAAGTAGAAACGGAACCATACTGAGGCTCTCTGGGATCTATGGTCCCGGTCGTTTGATTGGAAGAAAAGAACAATTACAAACTGAGAAACCGATCTCAGGCAATCCAAATGGCTGGCTCAACCTGATTCACATTGATGATATTCTACAAGCGTTGTTTCGTGTGGCTGACTCTTCAAGTGAGTCGCCTCTCTATCTACTCAGCGATGAACAACCAAACCGTAGAATCGAATTCTACTCAGAGTTGGCAAAACAGTTGGGGACGCCTCCCCCAGTGATGCCAGACAAGCCAACAAACAATCTCGGAAAACGCTGTGACAGCTCATTGATTCGAAAAGAACTCGATCTCAAATTGCTAAGACCAACGATCCAAGAGGGCATTCCGGCAAGTATTACTTGATGTTAGTTTTGCAAATGATCGTTTAGCTGCACACTTTAAGTGTGCAGCTAAACAATCTTCGGTCCTTGCTGGATTGCGAACTCTAAATAGATTCAAATAGCGAAACTCGTCCGAGATATTTCCTACCTGGGGGCTTAATTCCTGACTTGCCCGCTTAACGAGGACTTCCATCAATGAATCTCACCCGCTGCATCTTTCTTGTTGGCCTATTTGCTGTCATCCCATCGATTGCCTTTGCTCAAGTGGAACCGTCATCGGAGTATGGTCCCTATTCACCAGAGGAAGCTGCCAAGAGATTTGTTCTACATCCCGATTGCAAGATTGAACTGGTCGCCTGCGAGCCGGATGTGATTGATCCGGTGCATATTGCTTTTAATACTGATGGAAAGCTGTGGGTCGTCGAATACACCGACTACCCAAACGGTCCCGGCGATGGACAACCGGGGCTCTCCCGTATTCGTGTCCTCAGCGACGATGACGAAGATGGTCGCTACAACAACCCGGTCACCTTTGCAGAGAAACTTCTGTTCGCGAACGGGTTGATGTTCTGGAAAGATGGAGTCATCGTCACCACCGATGGTAAAATTCAGTTCATGCGAGATACCGATGGAGACGGCAAGTCCGACGAGACGCAAGTCTGGTTCGAAGGCTTCGCCACCAAGAACCCGCAGCTACGCCACAACCATCCACAACTCGCCATCGACTGCAAAATCTACGTCGCCAATGGACTTCGTGGCGGCGACATCGTCCCCGGACCTGATAATCCATGGGGGCTCGATCCAAAGGCGAAACCACTCTCCATCTCCGGTCGCGACTTCCGCTTCGATCCATTGAATGGCAAGTACGAAGCGATCGCCGGCATGGGACAATTCGGCATGACCTTCGACCAGTTCGGCAACCGCTTCGTCTGCACGAACCGAAACCCCTGTCGACAAATAGTATTAGAAGACGAACAACTCAAACTCACCCCCGGCTTAAGAATCCCCCGTTTCTACGAAGACGTCGCTGCCGCGGGAGAAGACTCGAAGTTATATCCGCTCTCACGAACTTGGACGACTTCGAATTTACATGCGAATCAGTTTACGGCTGCTTGTGGGGTCTTGATATACAATGGAGGGCCATTGGTCAATGAGTTTAGTAAGAATGTATTCACATGCGATCCAACAGCTAATCTTGTGCATCGAGAAACACTTCAAAGGTCAGGACCAACATACAAAGCAAATCCTGGTCGAAAGAAAATAGAGTTTCTAGCGACAAAGGATGAGTGGTTTCGCCCAGTGAATTTATCACATGGTCCAAGTGGTTCATTGTATGTCGTAGATATGTATCGAGCAGTCATTGAGCATCCACAGTTCATGCCTACAGAGTTGAAGGATCGACCGGATTTACTACTTGGAACTGATAAGGGAAGAATTTGGAGAATATCACGACCGACTATTTCGATTTCAAAACTAGGGCTTCAAGAGCATGGCTATCATCGTGATAAGTTAGGGGCACAGCCAGTTGAAGAATTAGTCAAAAACTTGAATCTAGGTGGGACTCGATTGAAATACGTCGCACCATTCTGGGTTCGTGAAAATTCTTTTCGTCTACTTGTTGAGCGGAATGATGAGTCCGTCAAACAGGCACTTTTAAACTCAAAACATCATACTCTGTATCACATTCCCCTGCTTAACCAGAAAGGAGTGCTAACTCTCAATCATTTAAAAGACTGGTTTATCAGTAAGAAGATTGATGACATTTCAATTATGCCAGGCGGCGCCAACCTAGCTATTAAAACCGGGCAGGGAAATTTCCAGAATGATCCTAAATGGATTGAGATTGTGAATCAATTCGTAAATCGTTCTGCGTCTGGACTCGGAAACTTAAACAGTCTAAATCCTCCATTAGATAAAACTGGACAACAAATCTTTGTTGCTCCAATTATTTCTGATTTGTACTCAGTACTAGGGAATTGCGAATGGAGAAGTATTACTGCTGACAATCGAATTTCGCTGCTCAAAACTCTCATTGACGGAGCTACACCTAGCAATGCCCCTTACTGGCTCTCTACATATCTCGGAATCAGTGCAAGAACTGATTCATTGATGGTTTTCGAAGACTTACTAAGTGCTTTAAAGGGCAGCGAGTCAACTCTGATTCTCGCTCCTGTCGTGCATGACCTTGCCGAACTTGTGGCTCGTCAAAATCAGCCTGGGCAGATCGATCAATTACTGACTTCGATTCCAGCCGATACTGATCTCGATGAAGTCACGAAACTGGCTGCCGTCGCCGGCTTGGCAGATGGTTATCCTGGCGGTGCAGGAGCGCTGCGTGGTCGGGTTGCGAAACTCGATGCGGGGCAGAACGCTACGGTAAAGAAAATTCTTCACAATGCAGCTCAGCAGTTTGCGGAGAAGAAACTCGCTCCTCAGCTTCTTCCACTGGTGACATCACTGTTAAGTGTTGCGGATGATTCCGAATCGCTGCAACAACTGGTAGAAGCTACCGGATCGGGAGATTCTACTCGTGCTTCGTTGGCACTCACGGCACTTCTCAAGCGGCCAGCCGAGCAAGTCAATCCGACGCTTGTTGAACTGTTACCAAAACGTCGCGGATCTGTTCGTCGGAGTATCCTGCAAGCGATGGCGAGTAATGTCTCTCGGGCGCCGGCATTGCTTGATGAAATTGAAGCGGGGCGTGTTCCTCCGTTAGAAATTGATTCGACGATGGAGAAGATGTTCTATCGCCTTTCTGACAAAGAGATTGTTGCGCGAGCGAAGATGTTACTCAAACGTGAACCGCCAGCGGATCGGGTGAAGGTACTCGCTGACTATCAACAGGTGTTAAAGATGGACTCCGACCCGCTGCGGGGCAAGGCCATCTTCGAAAAGAACTGCGCGACGTGCCATAAAGTCGGTGATGTCGGAGTGAACGTCGCTCCCGATATTTCTGATTCACGTACCAAAACGCCAGACTTCTACTTGATGAATATTCTTGACCCGAATCGTGCCATTGATGCCAACTACTTCAGTTTTAATGTGCTGGATACCGATGGCAAAGTCCACACGGGAATCGTCGCTTCAGAAACGTCATCAGCTGTCACCTTGAAAATGCCAGAAGGGAAACTGGTCACCATTGATCGCGAAGAAATTGAACTCTTTAAGAACAACGGGGTCTCGCTGATGCCAGTTGGTTTGGAGCGAACAATCAATAAACAGCAAATGGCAGATGTCATTTCATTTATCAAAAACTGGCGGTATCTCGATGGGCAGATTCCCAAAGAAGTCATAAAGTAATTCACAATTGTCTGTGATGCCGGACACTTTAAGTGTCCGGCAAAACATTCCAACCAAGTAATATTCAATGCGCGTTCTAGTCACCGCTGGTCCAACTCGTGAGTACCTCGACGATGTTCGTTATCTCTCGAATGCCAGTAGCGGCAAAATGGGATATGCCATCGTCGCAGCCGGACTCAAAATCGGTTGGGACATGGTCCTCGTCAGCGGTCCAGTCGACTTACAACCGCCGGTTGGGTGTGAGTTTCATTCAGTGATGACGACAGGCGAGATGCGCAGCGAAACGATGAATCTCTTCCCCGATTGCGATGGAGTGATCGCTGCGGCTGCGGTTTGCGATTACAAACCGAAAGAACGCATCACCGGGAAGATCTCCAAAACCGGTGGAGCTATTCAACTCGAAATGATCGAAACGGACGATGTCCTCGCTGAGTTGGGGACCGTTAAGGAAAACCGCTGGGTCGTCGGATTCGCCCTCGAAGCGCAAAACCCGCGTGAAAACGCACTGCAAAAATTACGAAAGAAGAACTGTGATCTCATTGTCCTCAATCACCCCGATGCGATCGGTTCCCAATCGAACTCCGTCGAGTTGATCAACTCCGATGGTGAGACCGAAGAGCATTGGACCGGTGCCAAATCCGAGGTCGCTGCCGAGTTGACGAACTGGCTTTCTAAGAGAATGTCGTAATGCCAGTGATTCAAGTTGAGTTCTACGGAGTCCCGAAGCTCAAAGCTGGAATCGCTTCAACTCAAGTCGAAGCGAATACGGTCGCGGAGTTGCTGGAACAACTCAAGCAAGTTGTTCCGTCATTTGCAGATGCGTGTCTAAAAGATGATCAACTCGCTACGGACTATCTACTGAATATCAACGGCAAAAGTTTTACTCGGGACGCAAGCACGCAACTTTCAGCGGGTGATCATGTTTTGATTCTTTCCGCGGATGTCGGCGGTTAATGTTGCTTCAACATAGTTTGCCCCACACTTAAAGTGTGGGGCTAACTTCTTTCAAGCGTATCAACATCAGTTCGACTAACTTGTCATGCAATCCAATCGGCGGGCAAACGGTACAAGCTATCTCCGGATACTTAGCGATGAAGTCCTCTTTGAATTTCACTAGATCACTTGAGACATGCGAACCCTGCGAGAGAAAATACGGCAAGATCGCAACCTCGGTCGCTCCCCGTTCTGCGCATTTCTTTAAGCCGTCAGGGATTGTCGGCTCTGTCAGTTCCAGATAACCGATTTCGATGATCTCCTCATCGACTTTGTCCGAGATCATCTCAGCGAGCCGAACCAAATCGGCGTTCGCTTCCGCTCGACGACTTCCATGGGCAACGAGTAGAATGGCTGAGGGCATCTTTGTAGGCTTAGTTGAGTGATAAGTGGTGCGGGGACTATAAATGACAATCACGTCGACTTCCGATCTCCTCAATTGTAGACAATCGTGAGCAATTCCAACTCTGAATCCCCTGATGACTCGGAAGATTTCGAATCCGAGCCGATTTTGCCGACGTCGGTCGGTCCTTACTTCATCGAGAAGAAGCTAGGTTCCGGTGGCATGGGGACGGTCTATCTCGGACGGCATAAAGAGACCGATCAGTTTGTCGCTGTCAAAGTTTTACCTGCGTCGATGGCGCGTGAAGCAGGGTTCGTTGCCCGTTTTGATCGCGAGATCGAAGCGATGCGTCAGCTCAAAAACGCTCACATCGTCGAACTCTACGAAAGTGGAGAAGACGACGGTTCCTATTATTATTCAATGGAATATGTGGAGGGAGAAACACTCGCGGATCGACTGGTTCGCGAAAAAAAAGTCCCTTGGCAAGAGACGATCAAGATCGCTGTCGAGATTTGTACCGCTTTGAAATCAGCTCATAATGCCGGGATTATTCATCGCGACTTAAAACCGTCCAATCTTCTTATTGATAAAAACGGAGTTGTTAAACTCGCGGACTTCGGAGTCGCTCAAGTTTTCGCCACAGGGAAACTGACTGCCACCGGAGGAATTCTCGGAACTGCCGAGTATATGTCTCCCGAACAGGCACAAGGCAGACGGGCAACAAAGCACAGCGATATCTACTCGCTGGGAGCGGTGATGTACGTCATGCTGACCGGTCGCCCACCGTTCACAGGAAAAACACCGCTCGACATTATTCAGAAGCATCGGTTCGCACAATTCGATAGTGTGAAGCGACTCAACCCAGAAGTTCCATTCTGGCTGGATGAAATCGTCTGTAAGTCTCTTTCCAAGAAAATGGAGGAAAGGTATCCCGATGCTTATGTGCTCAGCTTGCGACTGGAAGAGGTTCTCAAGAAAGTCGAATTACAACAACAGAAGCTCGCTGAACAAGACCTGATTGGGGCAACAGCTGAAACTCTCGCAGAGAATTTGACTGAAGATGATCTTGCGGATGAAGTCGGCGGGACGCTGGTCCGCGATCTCTTTAAGGCACAACTGGAAGCGGAACAATCAAGCTCGAAGATCACAAAGCTACTCGATAATCCGTGGGTTTTGATTGGCTTGTTAATACTGATCAGCGGCGGTGCGTATGGCTTGTCGATACTGAACACACCTTCTCAGCAAGCCATGTTTGACCGTGGTGTTGAACTCATGTCACGACCTCCGGGCGTCGCTTGGGATGCTGCAAAGAATGAGCATTTCAATGAATTATTAGAGCTGGATGCTGAGCGTTGGCAACCTTTGGTGACACCATATCTCACGGAAATCAGTATCTATGAACTTCGCAAAAAGTTGTTAGGACGGTCACTCAAACAAGCAGCAATTCCCGAAACTGAACCGGCAGCGATCATCCTACAAGCGATGGAACTACGAAAACTCGGTTTGCCAACCGCTGCCCGACAACGGTTCATGGCGTTACGCACATTGCTCGACCAAACGAAAGATCAAACACTGATCGGGCTCCTTGATCAACTCATCGAAGAAACAGCCCAAGAGGCAGACCCTGAACGGTTACAGTATTTGAAAGATGCCTTAGACCGCGCCGAATCTCTTTTTGAGAAAGGCAACATCGAAGAGGCACTTTCGATTTGGTTCGGCATCAAGAATCTGTACGATCAGAATCTCGATGCGAAAGAGCTTGTCGAACTTGCTGAGCAAAGATATTCAGATGTGACGAGTGCAAAGCTCCCGAAATCACGACAAGAGATATTCAGATTATTAAATCTAGAGAATCCAGAAGAAGACAAACCACATGAACCTAAAAGATAAAATTCGTAACGTCGCTGACTTTCCTAAACCGGGCATCATGTTTCGCGACATTACCCCTCTACTCTCTTGCCCGGACACATTTCGGGAATCGATCAAGCAGCTCGCTGACCATTATCGAGATCAAAAAATTGATGCGATTGCTGCCGCTGAGGCACGCGGTTTCATCTTCGCAGCACCTCTTGCACTGGAACTCGATGTGGCATTTGTGCCTGTACGAAAACCGGGTAAGTTGCCGTTCTCCACGAATTCATTCGATTACGAGCTCGAATATGGAACCGACACTTTAGAGATCCACACCGATGCGTTTTCGGAAGGCGACAAAGTGCTGATGGTCGACGATCTGCTGGCAACAGGCGGAACGATGAATGCCTGTATCAAATTGATCGAGCAAGCAGGAGCGGAAGTCGTCAGCTGTGCATTCCTAGTGGAATTGAGCTTTCTCAAAGGCCGCGAAGTCCTCGCTCCACACGACTGTTTCGCACTTCTCACCTATGATGACGAGAATTAAGCGGTCTACGTCGATAATTGCTGTAGAAACTCAATCCTATTGTGTGTGAATGCGGAAAGTCCTGCATCCTCACAGGTGAAATGCTTGCCATTATCCGTTAACCTATCAATAATGGATGATGTACGACTGTTGCCCTTCGATTAGCAACATCTCAATAAAATTTATCTTTCATCAATATAGATGAGTCTTCCCTTTTAAAACTTAAGGACAACGTATGCCTAATAAAACGACACGGCGTGATTTTCTCCAAACCAGTGCAGCGATTGCTTCGGCTGTCTATGTGACTGGTCCCAAAGTGTATGCACAGAATGAAGAGCGTTCAGCGAACGAACGTGTTTCGTACGCCTGTGTTGGTGTGGGTGGAAAAGGGTCGAGTGACTCAGCAGATGCAGCCGCCCATGGAGATATCGTCGCCATTTGTGATGTCGACTCGAAAACCTTGGTAAAAACCGGTTCACGACCTGGCTTCAAAGAAGCTGAGCGTTTCGAAGATTTCCGCGAAATGCTCGACCAAATGGGAGACAAGATCGACGCGGTCACCGTTTCGACTCCCGATCATACTCACGCTCCTGCTGCTGCCATGGCAATGAAGATGGGCAAAGCCTGTTTCTGCCAGAAGCCATTGACACACACTGTTTGGGAAGCTCGACGACTTGTCGAAATTGCCAAAGAAAAAGGTGTGAAAACGATGATGGGCAATCAGGGAACTTCAACCAATGGTTTACGACACGCTGCCGGTTTGCTTCGTGCAGGAAAAATCGGACGTGTGAAAGAAGCTCACATCTTCACCAACCGACCCGTTTGGCCACAAGGCGGACCTCGCCCTGAAGCTACTGATCCACCACCGAATCTCGATTGGGATCTCTGGTTGAGTGCCGCACCTGAACGACCTTATGGCGACGGTGCTTACCACTCGTTCGCTTGGCGTGGCTGGTGGGATTTCGGAACTGGTGCTCTTGGAGATATGGCGTGCCATACTTTCAACATGCCGTTTGCAGGTTTGAATCTGGCAAATCCGAAGACGATCCATGCAACAAGTTCGGGGCATAACCAAGATAGTTATCCTCAGGCTTCGAAAATCGAGTTCGAATTCGCTCACCCATCAGGCGACGGCATCATGCCTGTGCACTGGTACGATGGCGGAAACAATCCTGATCCAGCGTTGCTGAAAGGGATCGATTTCAAGCACAAGTCCGGTGCCATTATCGTTGGTGAAGAGTTCACCTTGTATTCATTCCAGGATTATGGCGACAACTGGGTTCTCATCGATAACGATGGCAAAGAGATCGCTCAGAAAGATGCTCCTGAAGTTGAGTACGAACGCTCACCCGGACACTTCACTGAATTCCACGAATCGATCATCGGCAAGCGTGAACACGCGATGTCAAACTTCGCTGAGTACGCTGGACCACTCACCGAGACTATCTTGCTCGGTAACCTGGCTGTCTGGGGAGCCGCTGAAGGCGAAAGCAAGAAGATCGAATGGGATGCTGAAAACCTCAAAGCGACAAACGCACCAGAAGTGATGAATGTCGTGAAGAAGAAGTACCGTAAAAACTACGGTGAATACCTCGACGCATAGTTTTGTATCGCAAAACATTGTGTAGATAACAGCCTTGGGGGCGCTCCTCAAGGCTGTTTTTTTATGGCTTTGATGACCAAGAGTAGGCATCTTCCATTCGGCGGTTGGGTGGCTGGGGACAAATTGCTGGAGTGCACTTTCCCTTGTAAACTGAGAAATTCTGCAATTTACCCCCAGGAGTTGGAGCGATTAGTTTCTGGGGGCAGATTGTTAATGCCGTCTAATTTGACCTCATGGTTGCTTTACGACAATCTGTCCCCAGCCACCCGTCGAGAATTGTTTCAAGTATATTTAGGATTAGAAATGTTTGAATACTTGGAAAGGTATGTTGGCGTTAAGAAGCCACCTAATCGTTTCTGGACAGTCGAGCAACATGAAATAGAAAGTGCGGAAGTATGCTTGGGTTTTTCTTTTCCAGAGCAGCTTTTCGGCTTCTACTCTGAAATTGGTTCTGGATTTCTTTCTCAAGGTGTAGAAGATAAAGAGAGAGACCCAAGTCTAATCAACGGGATTTTAAGTCCCGGTGAAGTAGAAGACGTGCTTTTAGAGAATGATAATCCCGCACGTCCTTTAGAAGGGTTCACAACAAACGCAATACCTTTTTTTGATGCTGGCGAAAATACCTATTTAGTTCTTTTGCCCCACTCCGAAAAACCAAATCGTGTATATTGGCCGGACGGTAAACAAGTCGTTTCAGAAAGTCTCGATGAGTTTTTCCGTTCACTCTATCATCGAGCAGGATTTTATCGTTCTGAGTAACGAGCAGGTAGAGTCATAGAGCTAGCTGAACTGACTATAATCAGGTGTTAGTGACTTCTTTTGGCAAAGTTCTCCAATGATAGTGAACTTGGCACCATACAACTTCAAAATGTGAAGTAAAAGTAGGGTGGGCAAAGTTCGGCAATTCAAGTGAATTGTGCGGTACGCAATGAATCGTGACTCAAAATCAATTCTTCTTGACTGGAAAGATCGAGAACGTAACTCACCTTTCCCACGAGCGCTGACTTCATCCACTCTACGAAACTCAAGACTGTTTTTTATGTTTTTGAATTCCATGAGTAGGTATCTTCGACTCGGCATGTTTTGACAGTGTAACTCTTGTACCACTGACTTTGACCAAGGTCTTGGGCGACTTGGTGTTCGAAGTTCTTCTTCCAGGCACGAATGGAATCTAAATTCTCCCAGTAGGAAATTGTAATCCCAGCTCCGTTCGCATCACGTACAGATTCGATTCCCAAGTAACCGCTCTGGCTTGATGCAAGTTCCTCCATTCGCTGAGCCATCT
>Ga0066605_10001301_pt1 | contig 16563 bp, 22 predicted proteins | sample SaaInlLV_DNA_10m_FD_60385 | JGI IMG/M metagenome (GOLD analysis project Ga0066605, IMG submission 60385) | Marine microbial communities from expanding oxygen minimum zones in the Saanich Inlet - SI075_LV_DNA_10m | ecosystem: Environmental > Aquatic > Marine > Unclassified | place: British... | reverse complement strand
AGTAATATTATCTTGTAATATAAAAAATAAAAAATTTTATGAAAAATGTAATTTTAAAAATGAAAATATTGAAATGTGTTATCGGTATTAAATTATATAAAAACATTATTGTTAATAAATAAAAAATTGATAATTATTTACTTGATATGAATAGAAATTATAAAAAGATGTTGCGAGACGGAAGGTTTATGTGTTTTTTAAGCAATAGAACTTCTATTAAACGATGCCATCATCCTGTTCGTGGTAAGTCTTTAATTTGCAATAGCCATTTATGTAAAAAAATGTGTAATTTTAAAACACCAATTACATTATATAATGGATGTGTGTGTGTTTTTACTGATAAAAAAACTATTACAGATGTTTTAAATAAACCTGTTTATTTATATAAAAAATATAATATTGATTTTGTTAATTATAAATTTGATCAAAATAAAATAGATAAACAGTGTAAATTAATAAAAAGTGGAACTTCAAATCAAACTGTAAATTCTATTTTAAGAGAAAACATATTAAAACTAAAAACAAGACAATCTGTCATTAATTTTTTTAATGAATCTAAATCTAAAAAAACAGAATCTAAAAAACTTATAAATAATGGTTTAGCAAGAGCAAGATATTTTATTGGAGTTTTTTGGTATTTCAAACGACACCCAGATAAAATTATTAATATACAAAGATTATATCGTAAAAGAAAAAAGGATAGATTTTATAAAGAAAAATATAAGAATGATTTACAAATAATCAAAAATATCCAAATCTTTTATAAATATAAATTAAATAAAAGAAAATGCCCTGTAAAACCACTAAGAATGAAGTTTTTTAGAGAAAAAAAATCTTTATCAAAGATTAAATTTATACAAACTAATTTTAAGAAATTTATTAAATATAAAAAAGAGCATTCTCATGATTGTCCTTATTCTATAGAATCTTATATTGATATTCCTTCTAAATACCGAATATGTTATAAATATACCGAAGGTAAAAATACCCATTGGCGATATTATAATATAAAATGGTTACATAATGATTGGAATTCACAAACAAATAATAAAAGATTTGTAGTAGAACCAGTTACAAAAAAAGAATTTGATGAAAAGTTTGTTGAAAAAGTTGCAAAAAAAGTCTGGATTTTATCAAGAATAGAAAGAGATTATTCTCTTGAAAAAGATGAAAAGTCAGAATATAAGTATTCTAAACATATTGATTGGGATAATACTCAAAAAAGAAGAGCATTTTATTCTTTTGTAATGTTATTTTATGATTTCTGTTATATTGTTGATATTGATATAAATAATGTAAAGAATCTTTCTGGATTGCGTAATGAAAAAAATAAAAGAATTTTCTTTTATTTTGCTCTAGAAATGATTCAATTATTACATAAAACATTATTATTATTTGGTATTGCACATTATAAAAGTTATACAGAAAGGGCTTGGAATATAATATCAAGCCCGTATAATAATCTTCTTCAAACAGAACAAGAAAAAAATTCAGATATTGTTTGTTCTTTATCAATCTTTACAATTTATAGATTACTTGAAGATTTAAAATCAAGCGGTATTAAAGTTGGTAGTGAAACATTTTTTAATGCTATAATTAAAAAGGAAGTAAAAAAATATTTTCAAAGTTTTTTTATTAATAAAAATTATAAAAAATATTTTAATTCTTTTTCTTAAAAAAATGATAAATATAAAAAGAATATAATAGTATTATATAAAAATGTCAAAAATAATTATTTTTGATGTTGAAACAACAGGTCTTCCAAAAAAAAGAAATATCCCCTCTAAAAACTATGAAAATTGGCCACATATCGTTCAATTTTCATGGATTATTTTTTATGATAAAAAAATAACTGAAAAATCATTTATTGTAAAACCAACAAATTATATTATACCCAAAGAAAGTAGTAATATACACGGTATATCACATAAAGATGCAGAAGAAAAGGGTATTGATATAAGAGGAATTTTAATAGATTTTTTAACAGATTGTAAAGAAGCGTCTTTATTGATAGCTCATAATTATAATTTTGATATAAATGTTATTTGCGCATCTTGTTATAGATATAATATTAAACCAGAAACATTATTTAATAAAAAAAAGTTATGTACGATGAAAACAACGACTGACTTATGTAAATTACCTGGTAAATATGGGTATAAATATCCTAAATTATCAGAATTACACTTTTATCTTTTTAACAAAGAAACAGAATTAAAATTACACGATTCTCTAAATGATGTTAAAATAACCTTAAAATGTTTCAAAGAATTATGTAAAAGAAATTATTATAAAAATTGATTAATTATATTAACTAATCTAATTAAATAGTTAAAATGAATATTGATAACTGGTTTAAAGAATCTTTAAAATATCATGTAACAATAGGTGATATTTTAAAGATGAAACACGGTGAAAAAAAAATTTTTCATATTGATAGAAATTGTCATGATTTACTTGATGACACAAAAAAAGGAGTAAGAAAACCAACCGATGTATTTAAAAACAATTATTACAGTGTTATTCAAAAACCTGAAATTAAAGGAGAACCTTTTTTTACAGTATGTAAAGGTGCTTTAAATAAAGGCGAAGATAAATTTAAAATTACAAATTGGGATATAGATTTAGGTCATATGTGGTGTCCTTTAAAAGATGGAAAAGTTCCTCTTATAATTGATTTTGGATTATTTGATATTGGTCCAAATAAAGGTAAAAGTTGGGAAGAACTTCCAAAAAATACACGAATCGGTTGGAGAGGACCGTGTATTTTTTATGAAGATATTAATAAAATTGGAAACATAAAAATTGATTAATACATAAAATATATATTTAAATAGTTAATAACAATGAAGAAATATGGTCTTCATGTTAAAATTCCAAAAAAATATGGTGTTCTTCAAGATACACCATTAACTTCTATGGCATTTTTTCTTGGACCACCTCAAAGATGGAATATTTCAAATTGGAGTGAAAAAAATATTAGTAATTTTAAAAACACTTTATGTAATTGTCAAAATTTAGATTCCAATGGAGTTGTAGTTCATGGTTGTTATTTAATAAATCCAGCATCTACTAAAGAAGAAGTAAAAATTAAATCTGAAAAAAGATTTTTAGATGAAGTTAAACTTTGTGATAAATTAAATGCTGGAAATTATGTATTTCACCCTGGAACGTGTAAAGATACTCATAAAGGATTAGCGGAAACAGTTGATTTAATAAAATTAGGATTACAAGAAACAAAAAATGTTAATATTCTTGTTGAAAATATGACAAAAACAAATACTTTATGTCAATCTTGGAAAGAGGTTGAGTGGGTAATAAATCATGTTAATGAAGAAAGAATAGGGTGTTGTTTAGACACAGCGCATTGTTGGGGTGCTGGTCCTAAAAAAGGAATGTTTATGGATACCTTAATAGATGACTATGTAAGAGTTGTTGGTGATATTAAAACTTTAAAAGCAATACATTTAAATGATTCCAAGGTAGAATATGGGTCTAATAAAGATAGACATGAAGATATTTTAAAAGGAAAAATTCCAAAATCATTTTGGAATAACTTTGTATTTGATGAAAGAATTAAAGATATTCCAACAATAATGGAAACCCCTTCTAACTGCCATCCTATTTTAACAGATATTATTAATAATAAAGGTGTTATAATTAAAGAAAAAAAAAGAAATATCACAGATTTTTTTGAAAAAAAAATAATTTTAAAAAATCTAATTTCAGAAAATTGGAAAAATATTTTAAAAAGTGAATTTGAAAAAGAATATTTTATTCATTTAGAAAATGAATTAAATAAGCAATTTATAAAATATAAAATATATCCACCAAAAGAAAAAATATTCAATATCTTTAATTTATGTCCTATAGATAAAATAAAAGTTGTTATATTAGGACAAGATTGTTATCATAAAGAAGGACAAGCAGAAGGACTAAGTTTTTCTGTTCCAACTGATAAAAAAATCCCATCTTCTTTACGAAATATTTATAAAGAATTATCTAATGATATACCAGATTTTAAAATGCCAAAACACGGACATTTAATAAGTTGGGTAAATCAAGGTGTTTTTCTGTTAAACTCTTCCTTAACAGTAAGAGAGAAAAAACCAGGTAGTCATATTAAATTAGGATGGCAAAAATTAACAGATATGGTTATAAAATATATTAATAAAAATTGTAAAAATATTGTTTTTATGCTATGGGGAAATTTTGCAATTTCTAAAAAAAATTTAATTGATGAAGATAAACATCTAGTACTAACATCATTTCATCCCTCTGGACTATCCGCACATAGAGGATTTTTTGGTTGTAAGCATTTTTCAAAATGTAATAAATATTTAAGTAATAAGAATATTACATCTATTACTTGGAATATTATTTAGGTAATATTATGTAAATGTTAAAATCAATAAAAATAATACCTCCAAAAGATTTATTTTCTTTTATAGACAATAAATATTTTCCATATAGTTTATTACCAAACATAAAATTTATATATAAAAATAAAACAATATCCTATGACAAAAAAGATATAATATTAATATACTCATTAAATAATAGTATAAAAAGTTTAAAAAGAAAACTCTATGAAAATAATGAACTTATAATAGACTTTAAATATATTATCAATCCTAATAAAATTATTTTAGATAATAACTATGATATATTAATAAATAAAAGAATTAATAAAATAAAAAATATATTACCATTCTGTAATAATATTACAAATCTTATTATTAGTTTTTTACCAAAACCTAATTTATCTTGGAAAATTAAAAAAAAAAGAAAATGGGGATGGTCTTCAAAAGATGTTATATTTGATACATATTCATTTTCTAATAATACTATCCCATTTTATATTCCAAAGACTAAAATTTATAACTATAAAACATATTTTTTAAAAAAAATAATATATGGAATTTTTAAAAATAATTCTGATATACCAGAAGAAATTAAAATAATTAACTCATTTAATTATAAATATATACCAGTATATAGTAATAAAATTACAAAAATAATATGTATAATGAATAAAAGAAATTATATTGAAAATATTTAAAACTATTATTTCTCACACGAAACCTATTTCAAGTGAATCAGTTTGGTTCCAACCTTCTTCTCAAGGTACGAATTTATAGGACTAAAACATGATAAAAATACTCATAATCCCAATCAGAATCATATGCCAAACTGTCATAATAGCGATCTTCTTCATCGCTTTCTATCAAACCTTCTTTTCGATCATGAAAGTTTCTTGAACTAGAATCGGAGTAACAATTACTTTGGTTTTTTCTTTTACTCCTAATTTTTTCTTTCCTTTTTTTTTCTTCTTTCTCCCGCAGAAGCCGCAGAAGCTCCCTTTCGAGATCCCTCCTTTCTTTCTTTGAGAGACCACTTTTGATTTGTTTCTTTAGGGAAGAAATTTTCTTTCCTAGTTGAAATGAATGTGTCATTTTCAACTTAAATAATACTTACAAAATAATACTTACAAAAATATAATCATTTTTTTTATTATTTTTGTTTAAATAAATATATAGTTTTATCAATAATTTCAAGTATTTCATCTTTTAAATTAAATAAATCACCGTTATTTTCTTTATTAAAAAGTTTGGGAGCAATATTATTTAAATATTCCCTTGCTTTTTTAAGAAATTCAATTATTTTATTATCAGGAATATTTAATATTTTCATATTTTTATTTAATTTAATTGTATTATACTTACCTTGATATGCTTCAATTAAACTATCAAGAACATCGTCATATTTTTGTAAAAAAATATGAGAACCAACATGTCTAGAATGCTTTTTAGTCTGCCAGTGATATAATTTCATTTGATTTTTTAACTGTAATAGATTTAACAGTAATTCACTTGATAATTTATTTCTATTTTTATTAGACATATTAATATAAATATTCTTTTATTTCTATATAATTAATAGTATTAAATAATTTATTTTCCTTAAAATATAATATTCTATACTCAAAATATTTTTGAATTATATATAAAATAATATCATAAGAATTAACTATGTTAAAATTTTTTGAAATTCTTTCTACGACATTAATTAATAATTTATGAATAACTTTATTAATTTTTATAATATAATTTGGTGTTAAATCAAACGATTCTATTAAACTACAAATATTTTTATTAAACTTACATAATAATATTTTTCTTTTTTTATTATAATCTTCAAAATTATTATATAAAACACTATCAAAATAATAAAAACATTCTTTTATTTTTATATTAAATAACATTAAAATCTTTATCACTAAAAAATTATCATAAATTTTATTTTCAATATTTTTTTTAAACTTATTTTGAATTTTTGTATATATATAATTTCTAGGACTTTCTGGTATTAGTGTTTTTAATAAATTATAGTCTAAATTGTTATTCATATAACGAACAGGGTTTTTTATGATATATTCATATAAATTTATAGGTATATTTGCTCTTTTAAGTTCTGATGGATATATTTGAATAGTCCCATTTAAAGTTTCATGAACTATAGTAAAAGATTCTATTTGGTTATACGCTGGTAGTTTACTTTTAACATAATTTATTATTTCCATATAAGAATTATGTTTAATATTTGAAATTATAAAAATTAAAATATCTTCTGTAATATATTCATCTCTTAATTCTAAAATAGGTTCTAAATCGTAAAATAATGGTTTATCTTTAAAATTTTCTATGATTTTATTACATAGATTTTTAAATTCCATCTAATATAAATTATATAATAAAAATTGATTATTGTCCTATGGTTTTAAAATTAAATTATAATAAAAATAAATTGAATATATTATGAAAGAAATAGGTTCTCGTCGTGAAGTTTGGAATAAAAAAGCTAAACGGACAGTTGGCGGTTTAGAAAGAAAACATTTTTTTATAAAAGAAGGTAAAGTAAAATCAATTAAAGCTAGTAACTCATCACGTATAAGAATAAAAAAAAGACTTATGGAAAGAAAGGGAAAACCTCTTTCAAAAAAGTCAGCAAATAATTCTTTATCTTTAAAAAATGACTCTAAAGTAAAAAACGAGCCTAGATTAAAAAACAAACCTTTTTCAAAAAAAAAATCCTTATCTTTGGAAAATGCCCTTAAATTAAAGGAAAAACTAAAAAAAGAATGTATTCAATTAAGTAATAAAGCAGTTTTATTGACTGAAATGAACGAAAGAAAAACTAAAGAAAGTAGAAAGTATCTTCGTTTATCAAATATAAAAATTGATAAAATGAAAAAAATATCAATATATATTAAAAACTTAAAAAAACAAATATAAAAATTAAAATCTAATTTTTATATTATTTTTATATAAATAGTTTAATGAAATAAATTTACATGTTAGCTTTCTTAGCCTTTTCCCTTTCCTTCTTAGCTTTTGCTTTGGCCTTAGCCTTAGCCTTTTCACGACGAAGTTTCTTCCTTTCCTGAACTGCTTTACGTGCAGCTTGCTTTGCTGGGTCAAGAGGAACTAATCTAACTCTTTTTCCAGTAGAGCGTTCCCAATCAAGAGCGAATTGACGGGAGACAATACGGTTAATTTTAGATTTGCATTTTTCAGATTCACCTTGTGCCATATACATTACTCTTTTTCCGTTATGTGTATTTTTCTTAATAACTTCAAAAGATCTCATGGTAAGTTTCTTTCTATGGTTGGGACCACCATCTAAGCATAATCCACTAAGACTCATTTTTATTTATATATTATACGCTTAGAAAAAAAAAATAACCGTTAATTTTAATAAAATATTAAAAAATTGAACTTTTATAATCAAATCTATTAGATATTTATTAAAAACATAAAGATGGATAAATACGTCCTAGTTTATAAAATATCTGAAGATGAAGAAACTGATAATATTCTTGAAAGTATTATTCAACAAAATTCATCTTCAGATGAAGAAACTGATAATATTCTTGAAAGTATTATTCAACAAAATTCATCTTCAGATGAAGAAACTGATAATTCACAAGAAAATCTAAAATGTTCTGAGGTTAAACTTATTCAAAAAAGAAAAAAAATTGCTTCTTTAATAAAAAAAAATATTAAAGAAGAAATAAAACCTTCTAATCATGTTCACCCTTTAATTTTATTTGGAATTGATAATAGAGAAAATTGGTTATTTACTGTGAATATGAATATTAACATGATGAATTTAAAAAAATTAAATAGAATTTCAAATTCACCAAGTCCTCTACATATGTTTCATTATTTATGTTGGAAAAAAAATAAATTTGAAACTTCATATGTTGCTGATAGATATGAAATAAAAGATATTAAAAAACTTTTATGGAACTATAAAGAAATGTATGAATTTAAAAGAAATCAAGATGTAATTGCCATTATTGAAGACCATAAAAGTCCTCAGTATGTTAAAGGTTATTTATCATTTGATGATAAAAATTTTGAAGATAATAGACACGCTATTGGTATAACAGAATGTTCCGATGTTAAAGATAGTATTGAAATTTTTGATATAAATGAAATTTCATTATATGGTAAAAAAGAAATGCCTTATTATTTTGAAACTGAAAACAACGAATACTATATTTTTAACAGAAATTGTATTATTAATCCATGGGATATTAAAACAGATAAATTATTATCTCTTACTTATTTAGACGAAGAAGTTTGTAAAGTAAAACATTTTAAAGTCTTAAAAAGAGTTAATGGATATACAAAATGGATTGTTAGAAACAATGATGGAACAGTAGAACATATTGATTTAGAGGAATATAATACACCTATTATTTATGAAATAGAAGAAGAAGAAGATAAATTAGATGATTATATAAGAATATCTTGTAATACTGGAAGAAAGAAAAAATTTAATAAAGTTTTACATTATTCTTTTGAAGTAAAGGATGAAAAAATATATAGAAATTTAATACCAGTAATAAAAGAAAGTATTACTTTAGGTGGTATTGGAAATGAATTATATCTTGATAATCATCTTACTAATATAACTTCTTTTGAAATAACAGACATTAATGTTATGATAAATAATGTTAAACAAATTTTATTAAATTATATTCCAAATTTAAATATTACCATTAATAATACTGGTTTATGTATTATTTTTAATATTAATTAACAAGTATTAATATAATGGAAAAAAAGTTAATAGTTTATGATAAAAAAGATTTAAATAAAATTTTTTTTAATTTAAATTTAACAAAAGATATTATTAAAATAATATTAGATTCTATGTATTATAATTATTATAATTTTATAAATAATAATTGGGATAAATTGAATGAAATAGATTGTATTTATTATACTAAAAATACAAACCATACTAAAATATTAGAAAATGTTATAAAAAGAATAACTTTTGAAAAAAAAAGAAAAATAATTTATGAAATATTACCATTTTCTATAACAACTAATAATTTAAAAATATTTAATATATTAAAAAATAGTTTAATAAATATAAAAGATAGTTCAATTGATTATAAAAATAATTACAAAAAACATAAAGATGAAAATTATAAATTTTATTATTTTTTAAAAACAAATTATAATTTGTCTATTAAATTAAATAGAAAAGAATTTATAAAATATTTTAAAAAAATAAAAAACTGGTATATTTCTTATTATCAAAGAAAAAGTTTAATGTATTCATATTATTAAATTGCTTAAAGAGTTTAGAAATATTTTTTATTAATAAATGTTTGATATATTACTTTCATTAATAAAAAAAGAACAAGTAAAATTAATTGAATTTTATCTAAAATTAACAAAAGAACAAGGAAATGGTATATTAGCATTAAGCACTGGTAATAATAAAGCAGATTTAAGATATTATTTACCTAATAAAATTCCATCTATTTATTCTGATATTGAAAATGAGATTAAAGAAAAACTTAAAAAAATAGAAAACAAAAATAAATCAATAGAAGTAAAGGATAAATGGATAATAACATTACCAATTATTGAATTGGAATCTGATAAAGATGTGGTTATACCAACTTTAAATTTAATATTAGATGACAATAAAAATCATGTATTTTTTCAGGGTTTTCCACAAGAAATTAAAATAAGTGAAAATAAAAATGGATTACAATATGTATTGGTTGCGGAACCTCATCAAAAAACTATTTGTAAAAATAATTGGACTGTAGAAGCAACTTCAAATGGACAAAGATATCTTGAAACTTGTTTAGAATCATCTAAAATTTGGTATAAATTTATGACATTTCGTTCAGATTCAAGTTATTGTAAAATAGTTATACCTGGTACAAAAGATGAAGGTTCTAAAATTTTAGAAAGAATTAGTGATAACAAAAATATAATGGATAATCTTGATAATTTTAGAAAAAATGATAAAGTTGGTGCGCCAATAGCTTATAATTATGGAAAGAATGGTATAATATCACCTGGAACATTAAAACATGTAAATACTTTATATGAATTACAAAAATATTTTGGTGATATGAATAAATGGAATATTATTGAATTTGGAGGAGGTTATGGTGGATTAGCATATATAATGTCTAATCTTGTTAAATGGACCAAATATTCTTTTGTTGAAATTAAAGAACCATTAGAATTAGCAAAACAATGTTTTAAAAGTATGGATTTAAAAAAAATAAATCCTCTATTGCCAAAAGATGTTGATAAAGAAGAAAAATATGATCTATTCATAAGTGAATATGGATTTTGTGAATTAAATAAAGATGGTATTGATAATTTTATGTTTATGCTAGAAAATAGTCAAAATGCTTATCTAACTATGAACTTATGGGATAAAAATAAGAAAAAAGAATTAAAAAATAAATTATTAAAAATATTTAAAACTGTAGAAGAGCATGAAATATTTTTAAAATCAGAGTGGGGAGACTATTTATGGGTTTGTAAAAAATAAAAAATTATTTATTATTTTTTTTTAAATTTTGTAAATTCTTTATTAAAATCTTTCCATAGAGTAAAATCTGGTGATATTATATAAAAATATGTTCTTATTGAATTTTTTATATCATAATCACTACCAGTATTAATAACAAATTTAAAAAATTCAGATTCATAAGCACATTTCTGAAATTCTTTTTGTCCTAATTCTTGACCGATTTTATTAAATTTAAAACTTATTGATATTTCTGGAAAAGTAATATTATTACTTTGGTCTTTAAACCAATTTTTATTTTTTTGTAATTGTTCTTCAATAGAACAAAAATTATATTTTATTGGACTTTTATATAATAATATTTTTAATTTTTTTTCTGATTTTTTATATTGTTTATAAAAATCAGATATTATCCATCTTTTGTTACCAGATTTATTTTTTTTTACTATATAAACTTTTCCATTTTTACCCATCCTCTTTTTTCCAACTTTTTCATCTGTGGCGAAATAATTTAATCCTTTTAATTTTATCATTTATACAATTGTAAAAATAAAATTTGATAATATATATTAAAATGAAGGTTGATGTTGATTTTAAAGAAAGAATTAGAATTATAGCTATGTTTTTGTTGCAAAGTTATAAAGTATTAATGGGTTCTTTGTTGTTATTATTTGTTCCACAAGAATGTGGTGATGAATTATGTACTATGAGTCAAAGTTTATCTAATGACAATATTTTATATAGAATTTCATTAATTATTAATTTTATAACAGTTGGTTTTTTTGCTTTGACATATTTTATTGAATTAAGAAGAGAAAATTACTGTGTAAATAAATTTGATATAGACCATAATGTAGCAGATAATAATTTATCTTTGGTTTTAAAAGAAAAACCATTTTTATTATCTAAAGTTCAAAAACATAACAAAAGATATTATTATGTTACTATTTCAACATTTATAATATATTTTATAAATTTTATATTATCAACAATAATATTAGTTCAAGATAATATATTTTTATCTACTGGTTTAACACCATATTTAAGTTATATTATTTTAATTCTAATGAAATTATATGACTGTTATTGTATTTCATCTACATCCATAAAAGAAGATAAAGCATTAAGCTCATATATGGTTGAGTTTACATCTTTTAATGTCATAGATCCAGATAAAAAAGATAAAATTGAATTATTAGAATTAAAACATAAAGATGAAAAAAATAATATTGAAGTATAAATTATTATTTATTATAAGTTATTTATATAAAGAATTTTTATATAAATAATTAGGATTATGGATAATTTTAAAAGAGCGGGAGCATTAATACTTAGTAATGATTTAAAAAATTGTTTAATGGTTTTTCAAAAAAGTTCAAAATTATGGGGGATACCAAAGGGACAAAGAGAAAAAAAAGAAGATAGTTTTATGTGTATGTTAAGAGAAGTTAGAGAAGAAATTGGTTTAAATCTTAATCATATTAAATTCGAAATTTTAGGAAATATTGTTATGTATAAAGAATCATGTATTTATATTATTAGATTATGTTTAGATATTTTACCAATATTATCACCTCCATTTGAAGAAGGAAATGAAAATCATGAAATATCAAAAATAGAGTGGGTTAAATTAAAAGATTGTTTTAAAAGAAAAAACAATTCTATTACCAGAAATGCTCTATATAGTTTTAAAAAATATATTGAAAATAATAATTCTGTTAAAATTATATAAGTAAATAAGTAGTTATTTATAAAAATGAATGAAAAAATAAATATATTAATAAATAATTATAAAAATAATAAGAATAATTCCAAAGTTGAAATAAAGATACATAACTTAAAATTTTTAGAACAATACAGAAATGATGATTTATATTTTTTGATAAATACAGCAACAGAAAGAGGTTATAATGGCATAGAATGGATAGATTTTAATGGTATTGGTGGAATTGATATAAATATATGCGTTAAATGGGTATATGAAAGGATTGAGGAGCAAAAATTAGGAGATGTTATTGAACCTTATTATAATAATGTAAACAAAAGGTTAGGTATTATTATTATAAGAAATATTTTAAAAAAAATAAATATTGAAAAAAATTCAATATGTCTTCCTTTAGAACTACAAAATAAAAAAAAGAAAATTGTTAAAATTGAAACTATAAAAGAAGAAAATATTGACAATGAAGAATTTATTAAATTAAATTCTTGTATAATAACAAATCCTAATTATGAAAGTAAAAAGAAAAAATCAAGAATTAGAAGATTTAGTAATAAAGTTGGTAATAAACTTAGCAGTATAACAAATATTTTAACTAAAAGTTTTAGCGGTTCTTCAATTAGTAGTATAACATCTGTTAAAAGTCAAACTCCAAAAGAATAAAATTGATTATTATAAATACATTATTTATTTTCTTTATAAAAATGTTATCAATTGATAATAAAAAATGGTTAATATTTACAGAAAATGAAGTAAATATATTAACAAATTCTATAGAAAATTCTAAATATAAAGATACTTTTATTTCTTGTAAAAAAGACATAAAAAAATTTTTAGTATATCATTTTAGAATAAATGAGGCAATATCTAATAAAAATACAGGTATTTTATCTGATATATCAAAATTATTAAAAAATTTTACAAAAGGTAATACACCTACTAAAAGCCTAAAAAAAGAACAAAAAACCAATGTAAGTAATAAAAGTCTAAAAAAAGAACAAAAAACCAATAAAAATGGACCTAAAAATGGATTTAAAATATTATCTGTTTCAAATAAATATATTTTTCCATTAACGGTTTATAAAAAAAAAGATGAAGATGAAGTTTCAAAAAGTATTGTAAAAAGTATTATAAAAAAAAATAAGTTAGAAAATAAAGATGTTACATTTAATTTTACTATTATTAAAAATACAAAAAAATATAATTATGTATATAAATCTAAAAAAATACACAAAATAATTTAATCAACTTATTTTTGGAAAAATCTTTAAATTTAATCAACTTATTTTTTTGAAAAACCTTTAAATTTAAATTCATCTAATATATTAATAGTCGGTCTCTTATTACAAGTACAATTTCCACAATAACATCTTATTTCTTTTTTATTTACCTTTTTATTTACCTTTTTATTTAAACTTTTTTTAAAATTTTGTGGAAAATAAAGTCTTTTAAATTCTTCTAAGTTTCTAGTACCCATTGATTTATTACAAGTAGAACAAATACACTTTAGATTTTGTAAATTAGTCCCACCACCATCATAAACAGAAATTACATGCCCTGCTTCAAAACATTTTGAATTTATAATAATTCCACACACATAACATAGTCCTTCTCCAGCAGATGCTCCAAAAGTAGTATCCCACAATTTATCTTTCAACGATTTTGGAACACTTTTACGATAATTAGTTTTCATTACTTTATTATACTATTAATAATAGAACTATCTTTTTATATAAATTTATAATAATTTTAAATTTTTTTTGGTTTATAAAAAGGATATCCATAATAATATCTTGGATAAGTGTAATATGGATATCTATATGGCAAGGGATATGTATATCTAATTGGATATTGAAATGGATACTGCGATGGATACCACAATGGGTATTGTAACGGATTTCTCCAAGGATTTCTTAGAAAATCATACCAAGTATAATAAGGTTTAGATGTTAATAATTGAATTTGTGTTCCAGATATAAATCCTTCTGTTATAACACTATTTTTATATAAAATATAAGATATTGAAATTAATATTAATATTAACAAAAATCTTAAAAATATTTTCATTTATTTATATCTTAGTTTATATTTTAAAAAAAATGATTTATTTTTTCTAGATGTTTGAAATACATTGTAAGTTAAAATGAATCCATTTATTATGAATTTTATGGATTCTGAACCTACTGTGGATAATTTCTCTTCTAAAAAAGAAGAGACTGATAAAGAAAGGTTGTTGCGCATGGAGAGAGAATCAAAGGAGATGAAAGAGAGAGAGAAATTGTATGAAAAAAAGATGGCAGAACTTCGTAAGAAACTTGCCGCAGAAGAAAAGGCGGCAGCAGAAAAGGCGGCAGCAGAAAAGGCGGCAGCAGAGAAGAAAGCAGCAGCAGAAAAGGCGGCAGCAGAAAAGGCGGCAGCAGAAAAGGTGGCAGCAGAAAAGGCGGCAGCAGAAAAGGTGGCAGCAGAAAAGGCGGCAGCAGAAAAGGCGGAAGCAGAAAAGGCGGAAGAGAATGCAAAAAAATTATTAAAAGACGATGAAATTATATTTGGTAAATTATTTGGGAAAAAAGCAGAAGAAGAAGAAGAAGAAAGTAAAAATATAGAAGCAGAAAAGGAATATAAATCTTCAGAAAATGATGAAGATTCAAGCGAAGATTATAATCCTGCTACTAGCGATGAATCTTCGGAAAGTGATGATGATGAAATACCACTTATGCTTACTCGGCTTATTAATAATAAAAAATGCTGTGCAGTAAAGCTTGGTGGAAAATACTGTGGGGCTACTGCGAGCTTTAAAACCAAAGATAAACCAATAATGTATTATTGTAAAAGAGATCAACATTGTAAAAAAAATGGTAAAAATAAGGGTAAACTTATTGAAATTGAAGATTGTCAAAAAAACAAAACTCCACTGAAAAAAAAACGCAAGTCAAAAAGAGATTTAAACTATTTTTATGAGAAGAGGCAGAGAGGTATAAATAATGATATGTCCTTTTACAACTACATTGTAAAACGCTTTAAAAAAATATACGAGAAAAATGACTTCTATAATTTAATTCAAGAGTATGTTTCCAACAAAAATGAAAAAGAAATTATTCTTCTAAAGAAAACTCTAAACTCTCTTATATTTGATAAAAGGTAAATTAATTTTAAAATTAATTTAATCTTAATTTTAACTTTAATAAATAGTATAATAAATCTTCGTAGATGTAAAAATCAAACTATTAAATAAAAAATTACGAGATAAAATGTTTTCTACAAACACTTATATAAGAATCAGAACCACCAACTAATATATTATCGGTTGAATTAACAATTCTTTTACTAAATATACTTGGTGTTCCATCTTTACATATTTTACAAAACCCTCTTAATTTTGTTACTGTATCACAATAAGGTATTAATTCTATAACACTTTTGAATGGTTTTCTTTGAAAATCACCGTCAAGTCCAGAAGCAACTACTTTTTTAGAATATTTTTCAGCGGCATCAATAATAAATTTTATATCGTTAAAAAATTGTAATTCTTCTATTAAAATAATATCTGCTTTTTTAAATTCTTGTGAATAGTTTTTATGAATATCATTTAATTTTGACACCATTATAGCATCAATACTTAGTTTATCATGTGTTGTAATTTTATTAATACCATATCGTGTATCTTTCTTATTATTTATTGCTAATATTTTTTTACCAATACTCTCATAATTTTTAGCAGTTTTAATTAACATAGAACTTTTACCAGAAAACATAGGACCTATATAAAGTTCAATAGACCCCATCTTATTATCCAATACTTCTGTCATAGTATTAAATAATAATCAATTTTACTTTTAAGTATAAATTAAAATTATTATGTAATGAATTTTTTTTAAAAAAAATAAAAAATAAGTTATGATTGAAGTTTTTTTGTTTTTCAAAAAAAAAATTGAAACCGTTTACGATTGAGGTTTTTTTGTTTTTCAAAAAAAAAATTGAAA
>Ga0066605_10001296_pt1 | contig 16584 bp, 11 predicted proteins | sample SaaInlLV_DNA_10m_FD_60385 | JGI IMG/M metagenome (GOLD analysis project Ga0066605, IMG submission 60385) | Marine microbial communities from expanding oxygen minimum zones in the Saanich Inlet - SI075_LV_DNA_10m | ecosystem: Environmental > Aquatic > Marine > Unclassified | place: British... | reverse complement strand
CTTGGATCTTCATTAGCAACTACTATTGCACGATATATTCCATCATATCTGAACTCTTCTTCTTGATTATCTAGATTATTCTTCATACCAACCACCTTTCTGCCACAGGGTCACCAACACGAACCGATTCTGTTATTTGCTCATCTGTTCGATCAGAAATAACATCACCATCAAAAGATGCACTAACTGAAGTGGTTTCTTCGTCATATGCACCATCTATCTTACCTTCAAGGATCTTGTTACCAGAACCATCATTGAAGTTTGCTAACATATTACCACCCGATACAACACCACCTTTCATTCCACCTTTAACCAAACCATTTACTCTACCTGTAACACCATCAATCTCCATTGTACCATCAATAAGTTTGACATTACCACTACTAGATGCTAGTTTTGTTAGGTTTGCATCTTTTGCCTTAGATACTATATTGCTCAATGGGGCAAACCCTGCAACTCCTGCTTTTCCACCCACAAGTTTAGTTGATACTGAACTTATAGAAGTTCCTATTTTCTTACCGACAGCACCCAGACCTGCACCAACATTTGATGCTATTCCCGATACTGCTCCTGTTGCTGAGGATGCAATATTTGATAGCCCTGCTCCTGCACTTGATGCAAGTCCTTTTGCTTTATCTGCTATTGATGAAGCACCACTGGATAAGTTATCCGCACCGATACTACCTTTTACCTTATCCAACGAACCCGATACTACTGAGGTTGCTTTCTCAGTAGCACCTGCAACCTTATCAGTAACTCCTTTCTTAGCATCTTTGATTTTTGCTTGTGCATCTGATTTAGCATTGGAGATTTTATCACTTGGAGATTTATTTGCCTTAACTTTCTTCTCTTCCAAGGATTTATCAGTTGCCTTTTGTGCAGGAGGACCACCATCGGGAGCATTCTCAAGTCCTGTTCGGATAAAAAAGCAACGAGGTCTATACTCATACCTATCACCATTTTGATATAGGTCATGCTCTATTCTACTTAGTACCCAATTACCACTCAACGTTTCGTCAGCAATACCAACACTATTTTGCTGATTCCTTGAAGGGAGTCTAATATGGTATCGGTAACCAAGTTTTAGATTTGGACTAGGTGCTACTGTACATTCCATAACAAAGTTCTGGGTTTGGTATTGATAGAATCTACTTAGAACCTTGTGCTGTACAATAGGTTTCGGTTCGCAGTCCAATTTCATGTTAGTAGTCGATATGCCTCTTTCTGTATCCTTTTCGTGGAGTATATCACCAAGTTTAGGAGTCACCTCAGCATTCTTGGAAACAGTTGTAAAGAATGGATTGGTATAACCACGTTCACTGTTATCATCAAACAATGGACCTATCTCATTCCCAACGAAATCGTCCATGTCTAGTGCGTTAGGTTCGATTCCCTTCATATCGTTGAATACATACAACCCTTGATCCTTGTAATCTTTGTAAACTCTATCGGCACGACTTGGACCATGTATATAATAATCAGTCTTTATACCATTAGTGTAAGTATCATCTGGTTCGACCTTTAATGGTTTCCCGATACCATATAAACCCAACATGATGTATTGTAAAGGATACATACCAACATTTACTTTTGATATTTTAGATCCCTCGTTCTCATAAGAGATAATCATTTTCCCTGGACCACCAAATACATAGTTATCCATAACATACTTCAGTAATTTTCTCTTTGTCCAGTAGGGATTCAAAAGTAATGGGATGTTTATAGGGTTTCCATAATCTGGTGCTTCAATATTGAAACCACCTTCTAGTGTTGAAAATACATCTTTGAAAATATCTTGTGCAGTTTTATTCTTGTATGCCTTCTTTGTCTTGAAACCAACCGATAGAAAATTATCAAATACCTCAACACACTTCACACGAATACCCTTGTATTTAGTATCCTCGGTGTATATGTTTTTTACCTTAACATCTTGAATACGAACCACGCAAACATTTAGTGCATCTTGTGGACTATTATGGTTTCCATATAGGAAGGTCTGATCTTCTTGTTTCTTCCAAAGACCTATAAACTCATTTGTTCCTTGATCATCTAAGAAGTCAAGTACCCATGTTCTACTATAGTCATTAATATCTTCTACCATCATCAATTTTGATGGCACGTAAGGGGTTACTTCACCTTTACCATTTAACCATAGAAAAGCACCTTGAAATATATAATCTTTTTGTCTACTCATCTAAACTTTCAAAGTCAAGAGTTTCAATTCTCTTGTTGATTTCCCTAATTAGGTCAAGGATGTAAGATTGATTTAACAAACGAACCTCTTGGATCTTCTGCGGAACTCCATTATCATAGAATAATTGGAAAGGATCTTCCACATTGTTATATAATGCTATTGCCCACCATAGTCTTCTCTCACCATATATTTTGTGTGCGATGGTTGACCAAGTTTCGTTACCTTCTACTTGATATACTGTATATGCAATGGAGTTCTTTATGAACTCTTCAGTTATGGTGAATGCGTTCCAAACATCCAAGACAGTCTTTGCATTTATTTCTGTTTTTGGGAATAAGATGCTTATATCATTATACTTTGCCATCTTATACCCCTAGAAGACATTCTTGATCACTGAATTAGCTGCATCAAATATGCCACTCGCAGCTGTACCTTTAGATACATTGATTTTCTCCCTTTCTGGTCGAACTAACCAATCTTCTCCAAATATCTTTTCATAATTTGACGTTAGGGTTATAGACACTTCAGCATATGATGGGTAACCACCTTCAAAACTAGGATCTGTTTCACCAGAGAAGTCAGCAAGTCCTTCACCTAATGAACCTGGAAGTGCTGAACCAATACTAGATATTGCAGATTTACCGAAGTCTAATGCGTTTGGGAAAATTGATTTCACCATTGAACCTACTCCAGACTCTCCTCCCTGTGCACCACTACCAACTATTGATTTTACTGCATTTGCAAACTGAAGTGATTTTGCGTACTTGCCCTCATATTCTCTAACAGGGGAAACCCATGGTGAGTGATATGTAATATCGAGTGAAGATATATGAGCATATTTCATGTTCATAACACCAGATGATGTTTCAACAGACCAGAAGTTTGGTTGTGAACCTGTTTGGTATCTCCAGTTATTACCACCATCCGACCCAAATGCTTTACCCAATTCATCAAGAATACCCTCAGCAGACTCAGCAGGTTGTTCTTTAGTGTCTTTACCATCACCCTTTTTGCCTGGACTAGATAGATTTTCCATTGCAGTGGGTGAGATATTTGGTGCGTCAGTTTGTGGAAAAGAATTACTATGACCATTCAGCATATCTACTAGTGAGTCTTTGTTCTCTGGTTTTATCTGAGGATATGCAAGGTAAGTCAAGAATTGAGCAGGTAATACAACTTCAAGGAATGGATCAGTATGTGCGAGTAATATGAAATTAAAAGTAAAACTTGGTCTAGATGATCCTTTGAATATTGGTGCAACATCCAACCCTCCAAAACCTGTTTGTGCTCCTTGAAATACGTTACCTGTTTGTAATGTATTCTTTATCCTTGAGAATGCCCTAGTTGCTTGATTAGCACCCTCTAACACTTCACCTACGAATGAGTTTGACCAATCAAAACTATGGGATACTGAAAGACTTGGAGCTGCATACAAAAGTTCCATTTCAAAGTTCTTTCTTCCATTATCCTTATCTGCCTTCTGTTCTCCTGTCTTTTGTACTTCTGTTGACTTCCATCCCCTTGAAGATAATTTTACTCTGAATAAGTCTTTGCCAATGTTATAATCCTTCAATAGAGGATTGATTGGTAGCAATAGGTTGGACTTTGGTTCAGAAGGAGTAGAGTCAGCAAAAAAGGATTTCAAAGGAGAAGCAAAGTTTGCTAATCCACTACCAATGTCTTGGATCTTATCACCAAAAGGTATTTTGAACCCCATTATATTCCTAGATTGCGATTTGTAAGATTGTGAAACGACATGAGATCATCATGGACCGTTGCACCTTTATTTATAGACGTAACTTTAGACTCTAGTGATTTTTGACCAGATAAGATTTGCTTTATACCATCAAGAACAACTGTAATTCCTCCAAGTGCTTCTTCTGATCCTCCTCCCATTTCACCCATCTTCTCAATAAGTTTAGTTGCAATCTTATCTACCCATTCATCCCCACGTTCAGATTCAAGGTCAGATACAACTGCTTCTCCCTTATGGATGTTTGCAGGAACATCACCACCTATATTACTATCAACAACTCCTCCTTGTCGAAGTCGTAATCTAGTTTTATTTTCGGTTTCATAGGTGTTCTTCAATTTTATCATTATAGACTTAATGATTTTAGGATCAACATCACTAGTTATTGCTTTATCCGATTTGATTTTTGTTAGAATGCGTTCATGCCATGAGTCTTCCTTAGTGGGTTTAGTAGGACGTTCTCCCTTTAGTTTTTCCTCCGCAATAGATTCTGCCCTTTGTACCATAGCATTTATAGGATCTTCTTCATTATCAGAACCATAGTATGCTTCGTCCATTGCTTCGAAGGATTCTAATTTTCCCCCCGCTTCTTTGTATAGGGAGAATACAAGATCTTGAAATTTAGTATCGAATGCTTTGCTTGCTAGTTTATAAGATTCAAGTTCTGCTTTTCTCTCACCGAAAATAGTGTTGACTTGTCCCTTTACATCTTTACTGAGAACACCCATTATTTCCTTTCTCTTCTCCCTCAGTTTTTTATAATTCACCTTATTGCCTACAGATGAATCTTTTTTCTTTTGTGTTTTAGCAGGTTTCTTTGATAATTGTGCCTTTATTCTCTCGTCTTCTCTTGCTGATGCTTCTTTCCATTCCTTACTATCAAACCCAAATTCGGCTGCCTTTTGGAGGTCCATTGAGTCTTCTTGATTATTCAATGCTCCCATTGACCCCTTAACACTAACACCTGTTTTTGCTTCGAATGCCTTAGTATTCGTCTTGCCCATAGCAATGGTATTATTTACTTTTTCTACACTTGATGGAGTTCCACCACTAGCAGGTTTGCCGACTGCCTTGCCTACTGGGTCTTGTCCAGATTTGTTTCGAACTGTATCAAACTGTGCTTGGATTTTCTGTTTCTTCTCCCAACTCTCTTTAGTGTGTCCCTTGGGTATGTAAGAGGATTCTCCCTTTACTTCACCACCCATCACAGTTGCAGTTCCACCACCCAACTTAGATCCAGTTTTTACTACATTAGCAAGTTCAGCACTTTCCTTTGCCTGTGTTTCAGAAAGTTTTGCTTGAACAACTGTTGCTTCCTTTGCTTTAATTTGATTATCAATTATTTCTTGTTGCTTCTTTTGTGCCTCTGCTATTTGGTCTTTCTCTTTTTTATCTCTGGCCACTCTTTCTTCTACAATAGTCCTTTTCAACTCATCAATAGATAAATCAGATCCTCTTTTCTTCTTCTCTTCTAGAAGACTTGCAATTTCAGCAATGGTCAATTTAGATTTGCCTTCTTTTTCTCTTTGTGTTTGAAGATCTCTTGCCTCTTTCATTTTAGCACGACTATCTCCAGAAAATGCTGAGAGGAAACCAAAGGCCTTTTTATCCTTCTCTTCCTCTTTCTTCTTTCTTGCTTCTTGTTCCTTTTGAAGTTTCTCCAATTGTTTTTGTTGATTTAATGTGAGGTTATTCTTATTTTCTAATAGTTCAGCAAGTTTTTCTTCTTCCTTCTTTCTTTCTCGTCTTGCCTTCTCATCATCAGTTTGACCTGCTTTAAGTTCTTCCGCATCCATGCCTAGTAATTTTCTACCTAACCAAGATTCTGCTATAGACATTTGAAAACTAAACCACCAGTCACTAAATATACTACTAACATCATTAATTATACCTTTCATTTTATCCCAAACCCATTGAATACCCTTACTAATATTCCCAGGAAGTTCTGCAAAGAAGTCTGTGATATTCAATACCATATTGATGTACCAGTCAGAGTTTGTTATGTCACTGAATACGTCAAAAGCACTACTAACCGAATTGTAGATTAAATTAGGGAGAAATCCTATAGTATTCTTTATTAGCCCTATACCGAAATCTTTGAAGTGTTCCCAAGCACCTGCGAAGTCTCCCGAGAACAAAGCACTAATCATACTGCCTCCAGATTTGAGGGTATCCCATAGTCCCGAAAGAGTCTTTACCACTGTACCACTTATGAAGTCAAAGAGATAACCCACCGCACCATCCATAGTACCTGCAAACAAGTCTCCTATCGTTTTCATTACTTTTACCACAGGATGATCATCTCCAAGTAACATTCCGAATAAACCTGCGATGGCAGATGGAATGCCTGTAAATGAACTAACTACAGACATAAGAGTTTCTTTAAAGAACATTAGTATTTTGTCACCAACTCCAAGACCTGCTCCCTTTGCTCCAAATACAGCAGAGAAACCATCCCACAGTGCCATACCCACAGTTAATACTTGACCAATTACAGGTATTTTAAGGAAAACCCCTTTTAATAATGCAGCCATTGGTTTTAGAAACCCTCCGAGTTTAGATACTCCACCGAAAATGCCGAAAATCTTAGAGAATAGTGGTGAAACCTTTGAACTAATCCAAGAAACCTTTTCCATCAGTGTCTTCATCATTCCACCAGTTCCCTTTGCTCCCTTTGAGGCAATATCTTTTACCTTTGATACTCCATTTGCAATTTTTCCAGTTTTAGCAACCTTTCCATTTGCAATACCTTTTGCCTTTTTAACATCACCAACGTCTACTGTTTTTTGTATTCGTGCCTTTTGATCTAATAATTTTGCTTTCTGTTTTGGACTTATGCCCTTTTTATTTACAGCATCATCAAGTTTATCTAATTTATTTTGAAGTATCTTTTGCGCCTTACCTTGGGATTTGTTTAGTTTTACCTTAGATACTTTTGTTTTTACTGCCTTTGCTGTGCCCTTCACTGCTCCTTTAACCATATCACTTTTTAAAAACTTTCCCCATAGTTGTAACATAGCAGGGTTCAACCCTATTGCGGTTAGTCCTGCGGCTATCAATCCTGCAAACATAGTTCCTTTACTAAACATACCCATTAAGTTGTCAAAGAAACTCCCTCCATTCGAGAAGGTTCCCTTTAGAGCACTCAGTTTTGCCATCAATTCACCTTTCAATGAATTAATTCTTTTGTCGTTCAATAAACGATTTTCGAAGAATTCATTATTTAGTTTATCACCAAAATCTCGAAATCCTTTATTGGACGCAATGCCAAGACTCTTTACACCATTCATGGTAGTAAGACTTGCACTTTTGACTACTGAAGTTGTTTTCTTTATAACCCCAGTATTAGTCTTGGTTGCTTCTAGGTTGGTTTTATTTTGTTCTTTAGATTCGTCACTAATCTTTTGAACTTGTTTAGTGGTACTATTTACGTCTTTTTCAATATTACCAGTCTTCTCTACAATAGTCTTTTCAAGTTTATCATTACTTACTTGGTTTTGTTTTTGGGTTTTGTTGCCCTGTTCGTCTATTTTCTTTTGTACAGTTTCACTGTTATCTCTGTTTTCCTTTTGCGTTTTAGCAGATGCTTGAGTTAAAGACTTTTGTATATTTTTACTTTCTTTCTGTAACCTATCAAAGTTTTCCCTATATTCCTTCTTCATTGATTTGAATGAAGTTGAAACGATTCCCAGTAGTTCCTTCAACATACTTCCCTCGGACTTGGGAGGTGCTACTGGGATAGGGTCTAGTGCTTTTGCCATTTATAGTCTCTTATTGTTTCTGTTTTCTTTGTTCTTGTTTTCTTATATCTTCTTGTTCTTTCAACATATTGTCTATAATATCTATATAAGATTGCCTTTCAAAAGGTGGCAAATTCTCTACATCCTCCTTAGTAAACGATAAAAAATCATAAGCACAAAGTTTTAGTATTTCTTGAAAAACATTAGAAAAACAGGTTCCTGCGATTATCACATTAAAAAAAAATCACTCCAATTCAGTTCAACTTCAATTTTATTATCACACTCAGTACAAGACTTCTCTCCAATGTTCAAGTCATACCCATATGCTTCAATACCCTTTAGAAACTCTTCAATCTTTTTCTTATCATCCATGTGCATCTCTTCTAGGATGTTGATTCTATCGTTGAATTGAAGTTCCATTTCGGTTGCTTTTCCATCTTCATCAACTATTTCCAACTTCTGAATAGAAATTGCCAGAGTATAATTCATTAGGTCTACCGCACTTGGATCTTTTGTTGTAGCAGAAACTTGTTTGAATAGCAACTTCTCAAACTTTCTTGATGGTAACTTGAGAGATAGTTTTATTGGTCGGTCAACCAATTCAATTACCTTTTCCAGTTTCTTCTTATCCTTTAGTTTTTTGAACTTGAGTTTAGATAGACTCATAGTGCCACTATTGTTGTGTTCGCAAGAATTACACTCCCAGTTGTAAGAAAAGTCCTCACTTACTGATTCCTTTCGCAATTCAATCAACAGGGCATCCCTGTCCTTTGTTAGGAGGGTATCCACATTGAATCCCTTAGTAATAACACAATTTGTGATAAGGGTGTCAAATGCCTCGTTCATTAGCACTTGGTCTTCTTTCTCGATTGCTTTTAGAATTGCCTTTTGTTCACGTGTTGTGAAAGGTCTTAGGAAAATGTCTTCACCTGAGGATGGGATGGTGAACTTGATTTCTGGTACTTCTGTTTTTGCACCACGAAACGCACTTAAAGCATTACTCATAAATAAACTCCGAACTAAACGAACTGATTGTACATTTATTTATAGGAGTTTTTTCTAAAAAGGAACTTTTATATCAGTAGAAAGTGGAGCATTGATAACTTTATCTCTAAATGCACTTCCTGCTGATCTTAATCCACCACCAAATAATCCACCACCTGTTTGGAATGCCTCGTTCACTTCATGTGCCATTGCAAGTCCGAAACCCTCAACATCATTCATCTTAAAATAATCATATGAGAACGTTACTGAAAACTTTACTATTTCTCCACTACTATTATCTACTGAGAAACCTCCAATTTCGGATGGCCACAACCCTTTAAACGAATAGCAATGGATTGGTATGTCTGTGGGTGATAATAGGCAAGCAAAGGCACTGTATGACTTATATGCGGATGGTAAACCATATGAGTGGTTTGTATCATTGGTTACTAATTGATGCCACTTCAATAGCATACTTCTAATGAGCATAGCATTATCACCATTAAACTCTACGGTCCAAGGACTATATACTTTTGTTCCTGCTATGTTTATCTTAGGCAACCCCTCTTGAATATTTACTGGGGTGGCAGGGGTTTGAGTTGCAGGTAGGGACATTGAAGTGCAAAACGTACTCATCACTTGAGTGAGAGTCATACCCCTACCAGAATTAACAACTGAGGATACTATCTTGTTTGCTATAGGATTAGATATTGCACCTGCACTATCCATTCCTCCTTTAAAATCAAAAATCCCAAGGTTGAAGTGATTTCCCTTTACGAAACCATTTGTTTTTCTTCTAAACCTTGCGATTTTTGACATTATATTTCACGAACTGATAAAGGTTATAATAGTACGAGACTATTATGCAGGAGCAGTAGGATTGAACCTAACTCCTGCGATACCCTTGACAGAAACACCATTGAAACGTCCATCGTCCCCAACGTCAATATCAACGTCAGAGAAGATCATGTCCCCATCAAGTGAGTTCATGAAGAATTGGTCATAAGTGAATGTTACTGCAAATTCAGCAATTGCTCCACCTGCTTGATCAAAAGCAATCTCACCAATATTAGATGGGAATGCACCAACAAACGTACAAGTAGAAGTAATTTGCCCATCAGCTGAAAGTTGCGATACACTCAAACCATCTTGCTTGTAAACATTGTGTGGTTGAGTGATAAGGTTTTGCGAGTTGTATGCCAAAGATGCCCAACTTATAAAGATATTTCTAAGTCCATGTGCTTCGTCACAAAGAAAGTTTACTTCCCATTCTGGAAAGTCTTGCCTATCGTCAATCTTCATAGGCATACCACGATATGGAATTTCCAATGTGGTGTGCGTTACAGCAGGAAGTGAAGTTGTTCTTGCCAACGCAGTTAGAACTTCTTGATCTCCAACTTGTGGAATTCTCACGATAAAGTATTGATTACGAGCAACACTGTGTACTCGTTGCCTAAAAGTTGCTAGATTGAATGCCATTGGGACTCCTTATTTGTTTGTTGCTTATTTGTATTTATATCTAATTATATGAAGTGGGGCAAAGTTTTTTCAAACTCTGCCCCGAACTATCATTTATCAGACTCCACCACCTTGAATAACCTCATCGAATGACAAGGTTCCACCAACGTCTGCGATGGTGATTTTCACGAATTCTGCAGCTGGAGTAGGTCGAATCAACAACCATCCAACGAACTCATTTCTTGCTACAACTTCAGCAGGATTGTTTGAGTCATCACAGACAACCTTATACTCAAGAATACCTCTACGTTGAAAGATACCATTGAGGTAGTTGTTTACTTGAGTTCTCCACTGTGCTCTAGTGAGTTCATCATTAGGTGCGAAGAGAACGAAGTTACTAAACTTAGCAATGTCTCTTGCAATCTTGATGTAGAGGTTTCTAACATTGAGTCTGTCAGTGTTAGAAGCAGTTGCTTGAAGTGTCTTTTGACCCATGATAACAACACCTTCAGTTGAGAAGTCAACAATAGGATTGATACGATTGGTGTAAAGAACCTTTTGTTGCTCATCCGAAGGAGTATATGCAACACGAAGAACACCACTGGGGATGATACCACGTTCGAAACCTGCAAATGCCCACCATGGATCAAAGTTATCAAAGGTGAATGCCATTCTGTTAGCAATGTGACCAGTACAAGGAATCCATCTTTTCTTATCATTGAACTCATCATATACTTCAAAGAAGTTAGCATAAATCGCAGAGTAAGAAGAGTTGATTTTCAAAGTACCATTTACATACTCTTTGATCAACTTAGTTGGTTTAGTTGTCTTCTGATTAGTAGAAAGATTGATCATGGTATCTGCTGTAGGAGCAAGGATACCAATACAGTTCTTACGTGACTGGCAGATAGTGTCAATACGTTGCTTCACTGGAGTTGGGAAGTCAAGGTCAATGATTGCATTTCCTTGAATACCGAGAGAAGATCCATAGTTGTTGTTCAATTGAATGATAAAATCATCAGTCAAGTCTCCAAGATCAGTAGTTAGAGCATCTCCACCAGGAAGTGCGGTTTCTGCTACAGATCTTACAACAATATCTTTTGCGGTATTCTCTGCTGTTCCTGCAAGAACTCTTAGGTTGTTAGATCCATTTTCAACAACATTGTTAATGAAAATGTTTTGTCCTAGAGTATCTTTTCCATCTCGGTCTACTGATACAATCCAGTTTGCGATCAAGTTACCATTTTGATACTCATAGAATGCAAATTGATCATCAGATGAAGGACCATACTCAAAAGAGAGATATTGGTTCAGAGTTGCAACGTTGATCTTGTAGTTGTTAGAAGGATCAATAATATCCTCAACAATTTCAAGTGTTACTCCACCACCAGAAGATGCAGTGTTATATGTAGTTTGTCCAAGAGTTAGAAGATCTTCTTCAGAGAATGTTTCTGAGAGTTCTGCTTGAAGGTCTTGAAGAAGGTCGTAGTCACTTCTGTTCAACATTGCAAATCCAACATTGTTATACAAAGTTCCAGGTCCTACTGCAAATACACTGATTTGGTTACTGATTTCCGATTCGTCATAAAAACCACCACTTAGTGCAGGTACGTTTGCTGTTCCTGCTGATACTTCTTGTAGTGATCCATATGTGAGGGGATACAATGCTGTTTGTGGAGTGTTAGTAATCTTCACAGTATCATTTGCTTCGACTGCTCCATCTGGATGAACAAAAGAACCAGAGATTGCTAGTTGTGCTTCACCTACTGTGATTCCTGGGCATCTTACTTCTCCACCCTCGACACGTGCGATCCACACTGAGTTGGTAGCATCAAGCATAGTTGCAACAGGAAAGAAATACTTATAGTTTATATCATCGGGTGCACCGAAAACATCAATAAGTTGTTTTCGTGACTCAACTCTGATTGCCTCGTTTACTGGTCCCTTAGAATAAGCACCTACTGTCATGAAAGACGTAATAGACGATTGTTCGATACGTTGAGAGAAAGATCTTTCGATAATCTCAACACCTGCTTTTGTGTTCTCTGCCATTGTTTTTCCTCACGAAAATTGTTTATTTACTTATATTTATAATTTCTAAGACTTACCAACCAAACTCTTCACTAACATCAATGTCAGAGAAATCCACTGGTTTGAACTCTTCTCTCTCATATTCATTTATATTGTATTCTTTATTGGTTTGGGATGTTTCTACTGCCTCTTCTGAACGAAGACCAAGTTTATTTCTTTCATATTCTTCTAAGTCTTTCCAGTATTGAGTATTTATAAAGTAACATGCCCAAACAAGTGCCATGACCAAATCATCATGTGCTTTCTTACCTTCACAGGCATAAATATTTGGTTTGGTTTCTACAAACCCTTGAAGTTCTTTATATGTCTCTTTATCATATACTTTGAGATAGTCTTCCTCAAGAAACATTTTCATGTAAGAGGTTGACTGTGCTTTACTTCTAACATTTGCAGTAACACCATGTTCTTTAGCACCATATGCACGATATAGGTTCTCATACTCAAAGGTTTCCCATAAATCAATACAGATCTGGTGTCCGAATGTATTGTTTTCCACTATAATATAAGCATCATTATATAGTCTACCTATCTCATTGATCTTCTCTGTGAACTGTTCTGGTCTAATGAAGTTGTCTCTGAATACTGCAACTTGTTTATACTTACCCTTTACTGTAACATCTATCACTTGTATGGTTGAAAAGTCTTTGCCTACTCCCTTTGCTACGTCAGCAGATAATAAATAAAGTCTATTTGGTTTTGGTTTGTGCCACACTCTGAAGTTTCCACCATCATACTCGGCAGTTGGTTCTATCATGTTGTTACCCATTCTCTCAAGATGTGAACCTGCGACCAAGGTGTTTGATGAACCAAGGAAACTCATTTCGTATTCTTGCTTCCATCTTACAAGACCAACTTCTTTGATAGTCCTTGCCTTGAACTCTTCATTACGATCTGGGACTTCATCCCATTCCATGTCTACAAGATGGAACCCATTGCCTTCGTCACTCTTTGCACCTTTATATAGGTCATAGAATAATCCAGATGCTCCATTTGGGGTTGAGATAATACAGCAACGTCCACCTGTTGACAATGTGGGTTGAGCAGCGGTATAGAAATCATCCACGATGTGTGGTGGAACGAAAGCAAACTCATCAAGCAATAGAAAGGTTATTGACTGACCACGTATAGTGTCTGGAGTTGTAGTTCCAGAACGTATCTTAGAACCATCTTCAAACTCGATAGTTGTTGCATCATACTTCTTTACACCTTTCTTCAAGTATGGTGGGAGTTCCTCATATATAACCTTTATATCATTCAACAATTGTTTTGACATATCTCCCTTATGTGCAAGTAAGAATATGTTTACTGGTTTGTCCGAGTATAGTGCAACATGAAGGACATAAATAGATGCGGTGAGTGATTTACCTGCCTGTCTTGGGAATACTGTCAATACCCTCTTGTGATTATCCATTGCATCTAACAAACGCAACTGGTAGTCACGAACATCCAATGGTATAATACCTTTGATTGGGTGAATTGCTACTGCGTGGTTTAGTGCAAAGTATGTGGATGATTTGGCACACTTAGTGTACTCATTTATCATCGTCCTCGTCCAATCATGTTCTATATTAGGACGAATTACACGTTCGTCATCATAAACTAATGCCATATACTAACCAATTAATGCTTTCAATCCTATTCCTAGCAAAATCCCTGTTGCTACTTTACTTAACCCACTCATTGCACCCTTCAGTAATTCTGGGAGTTTCTTCTTTAGTGTATTCTTTACAGAAGGGAGTTCAGCAAATTTGTCTTCTTGTTTTGCAATATCATCCTCTAATTCCAATTTCCTTTTCAATAATGGAAGAGAATCTCTATCACCATCACTTCCCTTTTCGGGAGTTGGTGGAGTTTCACCATCATCTTTAGGAGTTTCTTCTTCTGAGGATGATGGTTCTGGGGGAGGTGTTACTGGTTCTTCAGTTGAATCCTTTTCAGCATTCTCCTTCTCTTTCTTTTTCAAGAGTTTATCAGCATTCTTTACTTCTTTATCATATCTCTTCAATTGAGAAGATTCTTCGGGAGTAAGTTCACCATCTTTCTCTGTATCTTTTGCTAGGATTTTATCCAATTTCCCTTCAACTTCATCACGATAAGTTTTAAGTTCTTCATAAGACATTTTTGCCATCTGATCCTTGTTTGCCTCGACCAACATTGATAATTCCATTATCAAATATTCTTTAGTTTCTAACATCAGTCCTCGGTTGATCTTGTTTTTCATATGGTAATAATTATGAACACCTTGTGTTCCTTCACTTACTTTGGACATTCTTTTATCCTTTTCGATGACCATAATACATTCTTCCACCAATTCAGTGGATTCATTCAGATTAACACTTTTAAAATAATCTTTAAATTGCTCAGTGAGTTTGAGAGTTTCATAATCTTTACTCATAAAGGATTCAGTTTGCTTGTCATCTTTTTGTTTTTCCTTAGCACCTCTAATCTTATTCTTGGCACTCTCAAGATCAATCGGTTCCGCATTATCCCCATATAATTGATCTTGTGATGTATTATGCACACTTACAACATCATCAAGATTATATGTAGTATCCTGTACCTCGATGGTCTGCTTGCCCTCTTTTGCCATCATACTAAGAATCTTCTTTGATTTAGAAATATTCTTTTCTTCACTCTTGATGTTAGTTTCAACTTCTTTAAGTTCTTGTTTCAACCCCTTGATAACTTCCTTTAATCTTTTTGCCTGTACCTTCTCTTTGCTAGTCTTGAGGGTTCTCTTTCCATCTTCTTCAAGAAGAGTTATACCTTCAACTAATTGTCCAAACTCATAAGACAAATCATTTTCATACTTTGCGATTTCATCTCTATTCTCATTCAAGAAAATAAGGAATGCTTGCCTCTCTTCTTTAGTCATCTCTGATATACTAGCATTCTTTGCTCGGTTCTTCACAATACCCATGATATATGCCCAATCAGAATCAGAAAGTTCACTTTCCTTCTTCTTCTCTTTATCGGAATGTTGCTCAATAGCATCTTTCCAGTATCTCTCCACATCCTCTACAGGGATACCATTCTCTTTTGCTATGTTTGTTAGGGCAGGTGTAGGCATAACTAACTCAACTTCTTCGATTGCACTTTAGTAAGTTTGGTCTTTCCAGTGAAATCCTTGAACGATGCTTTCCAATCCTTTGCTTTGGACTCTGTTTCAGCAACATGCTGAACCCATGCGTCAACGAAGTCTTTTACTTCTGGGGATTTGTCTAGTCCTGTTACTTCAGCAAGAGTACCATCGGACAAAGCAATGATTTGATGTATAAGTTTCTTCACATTACTTTCAAGACCAGAGAAAATATCTTCCTCGGTTAGGGTATCATCATAACGGGTGTCCCAATCTACACTCTCTTGGAAAATATCTTGAGTGAGTTTAGTCTTAGGTACATTATCAGTAACCCAAGTATGGAGTTCCTTTTTCATACCATCACGATCAAGCATCTTACCACCTGGTTTCTTGACAGTCATATACTTAAAGTCTTTGATTACTGGTTGTCCCTTGCTGTTTGAAATGATCTCATCATTTTTATCAGTATAGAATACAGTATTCTCTCTATTGTTTAGAACAACATAGAATCCACCATCCATATCTTTAGGGAACTTACCTTTCTGGATAACACTCCACATAGTATTAGCTGCACCACTGTGGGTCTTCAGCATAATATCATCGGGAACAACTCTTTCTCTTGTAGCATTTTGCTTGACAGCAATAGAATACTTGGTTAGAATCCAAGTCAAATGAATATCCTTTGGTTGGTATCCAGTTTTAACAAGATCTGGGAGAACGTCTGTAATATCTCCAATATCCTTCGATGTAACATCAAACATAATGTTTGGTAGTCTTCCTTCAGATGCTCCTGCAAGAAGGTGGTCAAGTGTCTTTTCCTTGATTCCCTTTCCCTTTACAAACATATGAAGTTTGAATACATCTTTAGGATTCTTGAGTTCCAGTCCTTGGATCTCGGGATATTTCTTCTTGAGTTTTGCAATCTTTAGGAATGCTTTCTTCATCTCATCCACATCTCTCACACGAAAGTCTATACTGTTCATGAAGTTCTCAGATGCGAATCCCTTGCCCGATCCTGCTCCACCCGCTAGGAATACAATTTGTCCATACTTCTTGCCTCCGTTGTAGAGAATCTGTTTTTCAGTAAGTAGTTCTACTTCTTGACTCTCAACAATAGTTTCTTCTACTCTGCGTGTCTCTTCAGAAAGAGTTTCGTTGACAAGATCTACTAGACTTTTACTATATTCCATTTTGTTCTCCCTATGAAATGTACATGTTGAGTTCGTATTTCTTCTCCATCCCATATACTTGGAATTGGAGTGTCTTTCTTTGTGGTTTACCATTC
>Ga0066605_10001291_pt1 | contig 16607 bp, 18 predicted proteins | sample SaaInlLV_DNA_10m_FD_60385 | JGI IMG/M metagenome (GOLD analysis project Ga0066605, IMG submission 60385) | Marine microbial communities from expanding oxygen minimum zones in the Saanich Inlet - SI075_LV_DNA_10m | ecosystem: Environmental > Aquatic > Marine > Unclassified | place: British... | reverse complement strand
GAATGGTTGAAGCGCATGATAATATTATCATGACACGCACCTTCTCCAAATTACATGGTCTTGCTGCTTTTCGGCCGGGCTGGGCCTATTGCGCGCCTGATATTTTGACAACACTTGGCTCTATTCGGGGACCGTTTTCGGTCAACCAGATAGCAGCAGATGCTGGCATCATTGCTGTAGGTGATGTCGAATTTCAGGAAAAGAGCCTGCGTCATTCACAAAAATGGATGGATGAAATGTGCCGCTTTTTTACCAGTGCAGGCCTGTCTGTTGTGCCGAGTGCAACAAACTTCATCCTGATAGGGTTTGATGGTCATAATGGCCCAACAGCGAGTGAAACAGCACGCTATCTTGCGTCGAAAAATATTCTGTTCAGAGAGATGGCGCCCTATGGGCTTGATCAGTATCTGCGGATGTCTATCGGGACTGATGAGGAAATGCAGATAGTAAAGCAGACATTGTCAGACTTTTTTGCAGGTGCTCAGAAAAGTGGAACATTAAAATGACAGATACTGCGTTATCAAAAGTAGCCATTATCGGTATAGGTCTGATTGGCGCCTCTGTTGCGCTTGCGGCCCGCCACCGCAAAAGTGATTGCCACATTGCGCTCTATGACCGTGATGAGGCAGTTCGTAAGACAGCGCAGGGCCTTAATATTGGGGATGAAATCTGTGCTGATAGTGCGGCATGTGTTGCTGATGCTGACCTTGTTATTCTTGCGGTGCCGGTTGGCGCGATGAAAGCTGTGATGAGCAAGATTAAGTCTCATCTCAAACAGGGCGCTATTATCACTGATACAGGCTCAACCAAACGGTCTGTTATTCGTGATATTGGGCCGCTTATTCCTGATAATTGTCATCTGATTGCCGGACATCCTCTTGCCGGAACAGAATTTTCAGGACCAGAAGCTGGGTTTCCAAGTCTGTTTGAGGGCCGGTACTGGCTGATTATTCCAGGTGAGGCGCCGCAGGAAAAAGTATCCCAGCTTGAGCAATTCCTGAGCGCCCTCGGCGCTATGACAGAGCAAATGGATGCAGAGTATCATGACAGGGTTCTCGCGCTTACATCGCACCTTCCCCACCTCATTGCTTATACAATTGTTGGCACAGCAACTGACCTTGAGCAGGATTTAAAAAATGATGTGATTCGGTTTTCTGCGTCAGGGTTTCGCGATTTTACCCGTATTGCTGCCTCTGACCCCGTGATGTGGCGTGATGTCTTTATCAATAATGATGAAGCTATCCTTGAGATGCTTCAGCGCTTCAATGAAGATTTAAGCTATTTGCAGCGGGCGATTCGCTGGAAAGAGGGTGATAAGCTGTTTGAATTATTTAGCCGAACCCGCGATATAAGACGCTCTATTATTGACGCCGGACAGGATAGCTAGGCACCTAAATCCGAACAAGCGAGACAAGGTATTTACCATATTCCCGGGCTAGTAATTTTGCAGACGGCCAATGGCGATACCATGTGTTGAGCTTTAGATCAGGGGGAATAACCGCGAAGACGTGCAACGATGTTGCGCGAAGAGCCCGCTGAAATTCTTTTTTTGCCCGCGGTAGATGATAATTCGCAGTCACAAGGCGTAGACTGGTTACTCCATTAGCCTCAGCCCAAAGAGCCGCAGAATGCGCATTTCCAATAGTGTCACGTGCGGCTGCATCCAAATCAACACAGCATTCAAGAGCGCGTATCTGCGGCGCGCTCAAGCTAAGTGTGCGCTTCAGACTTGTTCGCGAAATACCCTCGCCAACACCGGTGACTAGCATTTGGGATGCCCGTCCCTCAGACAAAAGACGCAACCCTTCTTCAATGCGCGCCTGCCCGCCCGTCGCAACAACAATGCCGTCTGTTATGCTGATATCATCTGGTGCTGGTTTTGGCAGTGTCAGAATAAAATGCTGCAGCATGGCAATAAGCGATAATGTAAGGAAAACACACAACACAGCTGTCGAGCGAAGCAGGGCTTTCAGCATAGATAGGTTATCTGTTGTCATAATAGGGCTCGTAAGGCGGGGATACTGATTTGGCAAAAGTCAGAGCCATCGCCGGCTAACGTGAAGTGTCATGTTAAAGAAAGCTTATCTCAGATTTCATAAAACAACTAGCCACTGATGCCGTGATTTCGTTATGATATGGTTAAGCTAAAGAAGGGTGTCCAGTAATATGTTACTGACGTGTGAAAAGTGTGAGACTATTTTCAGAATTGAAGAGACGATGCTTACAGAAGAACAGCAGCGTGTGCGATGTTCGGTTTGTTCTCATGTATGGGAGCCACCGCGTAATAAGCCGATAATATCCGATAATGAACTTATTACCGAAACAGCCTCTCGGTTGCGAACGCCAACCCTTATTCTTTTTATGATGATGCTTTTTACGTCCGGTCTTTACATGTTCCGGGGGACGGTAACAGCACAGGTACCAGAATTGATTGCACCGTTCGAATTTTTTGGTCTGGATGTCGGGCCTGATATCTCATCATTGTCAGTGCAGAATTTAAAAGCGGACTATCACGGTAATTTGCTGCGTATTCGGGGCTCTGTTATAAATACAGCTAGTTTTCGTGCGCATGCCGCCCCGCTTCAGGTCACTGTTATTGGCGAGGATAAAATAACGCTGGCAACACAACGGATCCTGCCTGATGACAGGTTCATTGATGCTGGCGGGATGACAGAGTTTTTTCTACAAGTCGAGGTTGAGAACGCTGCCGCCGCTGATGTGCGTGTCGTCCCGGTAGCAGAGCGTCTGCAACGCTCCTTTTTCTAACAGCCAGGTTTCTATCAGCCCAGTTCCTATCAGAATGGATTATCTTCAAGTGCAATAAGGTCATCAACCGTTCTGCGGGGGCGCAATATATGCGCTTGTCCCTGATAGATAATGATTTCAGCTGCTTCGGGGCGGGTATTGTAATTAGACATCATAACAGCCCCATAAGCGCCAGCTGACATGACAGCAAGACAGCTTCCTTCCGGAACATCAGGCATCATCCGGTCAGTGCCAAGATAGTCACCTGTTTCGCAGACGGGACCAACGATATCTGCAATACCAGTTGCTGTCTGCTGCGGGCCAACTGGCTCAATACGGTGATAGGATTCATACAAAGTTGGGCGGATAAGGTCATTCATCGCACCATCTGTGATGATGAAGCGTTTATCTTCGCCCTGCTTTGTATAAAGATTGGTGACAAGCAGGACACCATTATCAGCAGCAATGCATCGGCCTGGTTCAAACCCGAGCTGATATCCACGATTCGCAAAAATACGTGTAACCAACGCACCATAGGCCGCAAAATCAGGATCACTATCGCCCTCATAGTCAATTCCAAGCCCGCCACCCAGATCAAGAATGGGCACATCCAATCCTTCGGCGCGCAAGCTGTCGGCAATTTCCAGTAGCGCCTGATAGGCCATCTCGAAGGGGGCAAGGTTACGCAATTGCGAGCCAATATGAACCGCAAGGCCGCGTGGTATAATATGGGGGTTGGCGCAAATCTCACGATAGAGATGGGCTGCTTCGCCATCCTCTACAGGAATGCCAAATTTTGTAGAACGCTGACCTGTTGAAATTTTCTTGTGGCTCCCGGGATCAACATTCACATTGACCCGCAACGCAACAGGCGCTTGTAAGTTCATAGCGTTAGCAATGGCTGAGATATGGGCAATTTCAGCTGCTGATTCAGCATTAATTTGACCGACACCTTCACCAAGGGCGGCGCGAATTTCATCATCTGTCTTACCAACACCGGAAAATACAATCTTATCAGCTGGAATGCCTGCAGCAAGAGCGCGCCGCATCTCGCCGCCAGACACAATATCAGCGCCCGCACCGCACGATGCGAGCAGCGAGAGAATGCCAATAGCAGAATTTGCTTTGACAGCATAATGAACGCGCGCATCAACTTCTGACAGCGACTTTGTGAAGGTTGTGAATGACCGTACAAACCCCTCACCAGAATAAACATAAAGCGGGGTTCCATACTGTGCAGCAAGCTCATCAGCCCGCATGCCTGAAATGGTAAGGTAGCCTGATGCATCTCTTAGGATATCACTCATCATATTATCACTTCTGTCTCACGCAAGGGAGGGCTTAGCTATTTGCCTGTTCTGCTGCTGCCTCTGAGGGGCGCAGTGGCTCTCCGCGCTTGCCGCAGGCAGACACACTGATACCAAGACTCATAACAAGTATTCCTGATATAATCAGCCGTGATAAAAAACTTTTCACATTATGCGATATCGTCATGTCTCGTGCCCTTTTTCTTAACGTCATATTATAGGAGGCTAGCCTTCAAGGAAGGCTTTTCGTGCAGCTGCAATCCGCGCCCGCACTTCATCTGGTGCTGTCCCGCCAAAACTGTTCCGGGCGGCCACACAATGGTCAATCGACAGCACCGTCTGCACCGCTTCATCAAGGCGTGGTTCAATTTCCTGCATAGCGCTAAGTGGTAATTCATCAAGCGCACAGTGATGCGTATCGGCCAGTGATACAATACGGCCTGTAATATGATGCGCATCACGGAACGGCATTTTAAGAGCGCTGACCAGATAGTCTGCAAGGTCTGTTGCTGCTGGATGACCAGAGGCTAGCGCTGCCCGCATTGCCTGCTGATTAACGCTCATATCATCAATCATACCTGTCATAGCCGCAAGACAGACTGCTAAGGATGCTTCAGCATCAAAGACGGGCTCCTTGTCTTCCTGCATATCCTTGCCATAGGCAAGCGGCAGACCTTTCAGAACGGTTAGCAAGGAAACAAGGTCACCAATGATTCTTCCCGGCTTTGCACGAATAAGCTCAGCAGCATCCGGATTGCGTTTCTGCGGCATAATGGATGAGCCGGTTGTGAAGGCATCTGACAGGCTGATAAAGGTGAACCTGTCTGTTGACCAGATAACAATTTCTTCTGCCAATCGTGAGAGATGGGTTGCACAAATTGCGGCAGCTGCCATGAATTCAACAGCAAAATCACGCGCCGAGACAGCATCCATCGCATTTTCCATAGGCCGATCAAAGCCAAGCAACGTAGCTGTCTGATGCCGGTCAATCGGATGGGATGTGCCGGCAAGGGCTGCGGCGCCCAGAGGTGATTCGTTCATCCGTTTGCGGCAATCAGCAAGCCGGCTGCGATCGCGGCCCATCATCTGGACATAGGCCATGAGATGAAACCCAAAGGTAATTGGCTGAGCTGTCTGCAGATGGGTATAGCCTGGCATTACGGTTTCAGCATGCGCATCTGCTTGTGTTAGCAAGGCCGACTGAAGCGCCCGCAATTGGTCGTCCAGACCATCAATAGCATCGCGGAGCCATAGTCTGATGTCTGTAGCAACCTGATCATTACGTGAGCGTGCGGTATGTAATCTGCGGGCAGGGTCGCCAATAAGCTCTGCGAGCCGCGCCTCGACATTCATATGAATATCTTCTAATGCCTCAGAGAAGGTAAAAATGCCATCAGCAATTTCGGTCTCTATCTGAGCAAGGCCTGTCGTGATGGCCGCTAAATCATCAGCTGTGAGGATGCCGGCTGCTTGCAGCATGGTTGCATGTGCGCGTGAGCCTGCGATATCTTGCCGGAACAACGCCTTGTCATAAGAGATAGAGGCATTTATATCGAGCATAAGCTGTGAGGGGCCACCGGCGAACCGCCCGCCCCATATTGAAGAAGCTGAATTTTGTGAAGGTGGGGTTGTCTTGTCCGTCATGGTTAATTCTGCTGTTACTCTATTAACGCTTTAAAAAGGATGTCCTGTGGTGAGTTATAAGACAGAAATACAAAAGAATCAGCATGAAATCACGCGTCGGCGGTTCACGCAGCTGTCTTGTGCAACTGGTTTTGCGTCTTTGCTCGCATCACCCCTGTGTGCCGCCCCTCTTTCTCTGTCGCTCGAAGCTGGTGAAAAACCGCTTCCTGAGGCGCCAATCAGCACGGCATCAGGTGCTGACTTTGTTCTATCTGAGGTTCGCGAATTTGACCTTATCATTAATTTCTGGGCGACATGGTGTCCGCCATGCGTTCATGAATTACCGCAGTTAAATACGATAGCTACTGAGCTGAGTGCCGACGGAATCAAAGTTATTCTTGTTAGTATGGATAGAGGCGGGGCGGCTATGGCAGGTCCATTTCTGAGTGAGCGGAATATTACAGCGCCTCTGTCTTTGTATGATCCGTCTGCTAGCTGGGCGCGCGCCTTGGCGCTAAAGGGTTTGCCAACAACGCTTCTTATCAAGAAAAATAGCGAATACTATCAGGTTCATACAGGTCCAGCAGACTGGAATGATGACAAAATAAAAGGCCAGATAAAAAGCTATCTGGCCTCTTGATATTCGGATGAACGAAGCGGCTATTAGCCGAGTTCTTTATCTAGTTCTGGGACCGCATCAAACAAATCGGCAACAAGACCATAATCAGCAACCTGAAATATTGGTGCTTCATCATCTTTATTGATAGCAACGATAACTTTACTATCTTTCATGCCGGCTAGATGCTGGATAGCACCGGAAATACCAACAGCCATATAGAGGTCTGGTGCAACCACCTTGCCTGTCTGGCCAACTTGATAATCATTTGGCACAAACCCAGCATCAACGGCGGCGCGTGATGCGCCAACAGCAGCGCCTAGTTTATCAGCTACTTTTTCCAGCATGACAAAATTCGCACCATCCTGCATACCGCGCCCACCTGACACAACAATACCAGCTGATGTAAGCTCAGGGCGCTCAGACTTTGACAGCTCGGATTTCTCAAAGCGGGAAAGGCCAGCTTCACCCGTTACAGGAACAGCTTCAATCTTTGCCGTTCCCCCTGATGCAGCGGCAGGCTCAAAGGCTGTACTGCGCACTGTGATAATTTTCACAGCTTCGTTAGATGACACTGTTGCCAGTGCGTTACCGGCGTAAATAGGGCGCTGAAATGTAGCAACATCAACAACTTTGATAATGTCAGAAATCTGAACTGTATCAATCAGGGCTGCAACGCGCGGCATAATATTTTTACCGTAAGTCGTTGCTGGCGCCAGAATATGGCTATAGTTGCTGGCAATGCCAGAAATAAGCGGCGCAACATTTTCAGCAAGCCCGTATGTATATTCATCTGCATCAGCGACGAGGACAGTTGAAACACCAGCAATCTCAGCAGCTGCATTCGCAGCAGCATCGCAGCCTGAACCAGCAATAAGAACTGAGATATCGCCACCAATTTCACCAGCAGCAGCAACTGCATTTAGCGTGGCAGGCAGAATTGTTTCATTATTATGATCAGCAATGACAAGGATACTCATTATATCACCTTTGCTTCGTTTTTGAGTTTATCGACGAGTTCGGATACAGAGCCGACTTTTATGCCGGCCTGACGAGCAGCAGGTTCTTCAACCTTTACTGTTGTAAGGCGGGGTGTTGTATCAACGCCTAAATCAGCAGCACTCATCTGGTCAATCGGCTTTTTCTTCGCTTTCATGATATTTGGGAGTGAGGCATAGCGCGGCTCATTCAGACGCAAATCAACGGTTATCACCGCTGGCATCTTCACCGAAATATGCTCAAGCCCGCCATCAACTTCACGGATGATTGCAGCATTATCACCTGCCAGCTCAACACCGGAGGCAAACGTGGCTTGCGCCCAGCCAAGCAAAGCAGAAAGCATCTGACCGGTTTGATTGCTGTCATCATCAATCGCCTGCTTGCCGCATAGCACGAGACCAGGCTGTTCTTTATCAACAACCGCTTTCAGGCATTTTGCCACTGACAGGGGCTCGGTTTCCTGATCGGCTTCGATATGGATGCCGCGATCGGCGCCCATTGCCAGACCTGTCCGAATGGTTTCTTGGGATTGTGTTGGGCCAACCGAGACAAGAATGATTTCATCTGCCTGCCCGGCTTCTTTGATCCGCAAGGCTTGCTCAACCGCGATTTCGTCAAACGGGTTCATCGCCATTTTGACGTTTGCCAGCTCAACACCTGACTGGTCAGGCTTCACACGCACTTTGACATTATAGTCGATGACGCGTTTCACAGGGACAAGAATTTTCATTATAGTCTTCCTCTTTTTTATCTTATTGGCAGACAGGAACATGAACATGGCTATTATTCAAGCCATTAGACGCGTCCTGCTGAGAATATTTTGCCTTAAATATTACCGCCCGGCACCCATAATATATCAGCTTTCCCCTTATCATTTGCTGCACGTGCAAGCACAAACAGCAAATCAGATACTCTATTAATAAACCGCATTGCATGTTCATTAACAGACTCTTCGACAGCTAATTCCGTCATGTGGCGCTCGGCTCTGCGTGCCACAGTCCGTGCCAGATGAAGCCAAGCCGATAACTCGCTTCCCCCCGGCAGGATAAAGGATGTCAGAGGATTAAGATCAGCATTGATTGCATCAATCTCTGATTCGAGGCGTGTGACCTGACTAGCTGTGATCCTCAGCTCACCATCTTTGCGCTTTTCGGCATCAGTTTCAGGTGTTGCAAGGTCAGCGCCAAGGTCAAAAAGGTCATTTTGAATGCGGCCAAGAATGTCATCCATCTGACCGGTGCAAAATCGGCGGGCTAGGCCCATAACAGAGTTAAGCTCATCTACTTCACCAAAGGCTGAGGGCCGTAACCCATGTTTTGATACACGGGCACCACCAACAAGGCTGGTTTTGCCATCATCACCTGTCCGGGTGTAGATTTTATTTAGTTTTACCATTGTTTTATCCCTGGTCTATGTCCGGCTTTCTGTCGTTAAACTCTATCACCGGCGTGTCAGCTTTGGCTGGTTATGGCCTAAGATCGACGCAGCCACAAAAGTACAACAAATACGAGGAGGGCAAGAGCTTGGACGACAATCCGGTAGCGCATAATCGTATTTGATTTACTTTTATTGTAGGCGCCGCCGCGGCCCATTGTAATCACGCCCCAAAATAAAATGCCTGCGACGCTTAGCAGGGCGATGCCCATTATGACATCCTGCCATCCGCTTGAAAGAACTGTCATGATGAAAAAATCCTGTAAAAAAACTGATCTGAAATATACTGTCCACTCTTAACATGGCCTAGCCGTGTTTATTCTCAAGGGGGGGCTCTGTTGCTACTTTCCTTAAACGTCAGATGAAAGACCACGTCTGCGGCAGGCAGCAACTAGCGTGTTGCGCAAAAGACAGGCAATTGTCATTGGCCCAACGCCGCCTGGTACAGGCGTTATCGCGCTGGCAACCTGCTCTGCTTCAGCATAATGAACATCACCTGTTAATCTAAATTTTCCCTCACCGCGCTCAGGAGCCGGAATGCGGTTAATGCCAACATCAATGACGATAGCGCCTTTTTTGATCCAGTCACCACGCACCATTTCTGGACGCCCCACCGCGGCAATAATAATATCAGCTTCACGGCAGATAGCCGGGATGTCGGGGGTGCGTGAATGTGCGATAGTCACTGTTGCATTGGCGGCTAGCATAAGTTGGGCCATTGGTTTGCCAACAATATTAGACCGGCCAAGAATAACAGCATGTTTGCCGGCCAGATCGCCAATATGGTCAATCAGCAGCATCAGACAGCCATAAGGTGTGCAGGGGATAAGGGCATCCTGACCCGTTGCTAGGAGACCTGCATTTACAACATGAAAGCCATCAACATCCTTTGCCGGGTTAATGGCTTGAATGACAGCGTGCGAATCAATTTGCTTCGGCAGGGGAAGCTGAACCAGAATACCGTCAATGGCATCATCAGCATTCATCTCCTCTATCAAGGAGAGCAGGTCGGCTTGGGTTGTTTCTGCGGGCAGCCGGTGCTCGATAGACCGCATACCAGACTGGGTCGTACGCTCACCCTTGTTCCGCACATAAACTTCTGAAGCGGCATCTTCTCCAACAAGGATAACAGCAAGCCCCGGTACAATATCATGAGCCTCTTTCAGTTGAGCAACTCTTACTGTGATGCTTGCGACTAGTTTCTCTGAAAAGGCTTTTCCATCAATGCGCGCTGCTGTCATAATTCATCCTTCTTCTTGGGGACCAAAACGAAAAAACTATGGGCCATATTACCCGGTATAATAATGGATATTTTACTGTGTGTATTCGAGCATAAGATTGCGCAGAAACTGGACCGCTAAAAAAACAATAATGGGGCTTAAATCGATGCCCCCTAATTCAGGAAGCACAGACCGAATGCGAGACAGCAAAGGCTCATGAAGGCGGCTCAGCGACTGGAGAATCACACGCACAAAAGGCTGCCACGGATTAATGATTTTGAACGATACCAGCCAGCTTGCAATGACATAAGCAAGCAGTGAGAAAATATAGATATCAATAATGCTATTAATAAGAATTATGACTGCATTCATGTTGACCGCCCGGCGTTGTCAGGTGAAATGCCACATCTTTGCGGCGTGAGTTAGCGCGTCTTTATACGACCAACTCCCATTCTTTCCGACCGCACTGTAATCCCACATGCTCAAAATGACAATATCAGCCCGCATATTAAGGGCTAAAAAAGGTGCGGCATAACTTCTACTGAGTATTAGTTCCTTTGAATAGCGCCAGCTAAAATGAGGCAGAAGGATAATTCAAAAGAGTTGGTCATTCACCTTAAGTTCAATGACATAATTGAGTTAATTCTAATATTCCTGATGGCATAACAACCTGTCAGGAATATGTCATGAAAACCCAAAAGGCTAATCAAATCATTTCTTATGTGAGCTTGTTTGGTTATTCTTGTGGCGATTATGCTTTTGCGTTTTGTGCCTGTTTGCTGGTCAGTTTCTGTATCACTTTGACAGCGTGCGGTGGCGGCGGCAGTAGTATCACGGGTGGCGGCAATACTGGTATTTCTGGTGTCGGCGCTGTGTCGGAATTTAGGGCGCAGTCAGGCTTAGCGTTGGTCTCGGCAGCTAGTGCTTACCATGGAGGGCATGATGGTCAGTTTGTGAAGGTTGGTGTTGCAGAAGATAGTCAGGTTGTTGCGTAAGACTGGTAGTTGCTTTGTTATATAATTTTAAGAATACCTGATAAGGTGCCTTTGCAAAAAAACCGTTATTAGCCGGTAGGCAATCAGTGATAACGCTCTGCTGATTGCCTGCTGGATTCTATGTCACGGCGGGCTCGTTATGTTTTATTTTGCCGGTTTTCAATAAGCTCTTCTACAACCGATGGGTCTGCTAGTGTTGATGTATCCCCAAGATTGGAAAAATCATCAGCAGCAATCTTGCGCAAAATCCGGCGCATAATTTTGCCTGACCGTGTTTTTGGCAGCCCCGGTGCCCATTGTAATAAATCAGGGGTTGCAATAGCACCAATTTCAGCCCGTACCCATTTTCGTAAATTTGCCCGCAATTCGTCAGACGGCTCTTGTCCGAGATTGAGTGTGACATAGGCATAGATACCCTGCCCCTTAATGTCATGCGGATACCCAACGATCGCTGCTTCAGCAACATGTGGGTGCGCTACAAGGGCTGATTCAATTTCGGCTGTTCCCATGCGATGACCAGACACATTCAGCACATCATCAACCCGCCCCGTAATCCAGAAATAACCATCTTCATCGCGGCGTGCCCCATCTCCCGAAAAATAGCGCCCTTCAAATGCTGAAAAATAGGTTTCGATAAACCGCTGATGATCGCCATACACAGTCCGCATCTGACCGGGCCATGACCGATTGATACAGAGATTGCCTTCGCCAACACCCTCGATAATATTATTTTCATTATCAACAAGCACAGGCTCAATGCCAAAGAAGGGGCGCGTTGCAGAGCCAGGTTTAGTTGGTGTAGCGCCGGGCAGGGGGGTAATCAGAATGCCGCCTGTTTCAGTCTGCCACCAGGTATCGACTATGGGACAACGGCTATCACCTACAACGTCGCGATACCACATCCACGCTTCTGGATTAATCGGCTCTCCAACCGAGCCAAGTAAACGTAAAGACGATCTGTCCCATTTTTTGACTGGCCCATCTCCTTCACGCATCAACGCCCTGATGGCTGTTGGCGCAGTATAGAACAGGCTAACCTTATGCTTTTCGATAACCTGCCAGAACCTGCCAGAATCAGGGTAGGTGGGAACGCCCTCAAACATCAGCGTTACGGCCCCATTCGCAAGGGGGCCATAAACAATATAACTATGCCCCGTTACCCAGCCAACATCAGCCGTACACCAATAAACATCACCATCTTGATAATCGAATACATAATGATGGGTCATAGAGGCATAGACCATGTAGCCGCCCGTTGTATGCAAAACACCCTTAGGCTTGCCCGTCGAGCCTGATGTGTACAGGATAAACATCGGGTCCTCAGCGCTCATGTCTTCTGCGGGGCAGTCAGCCGATACAGCAGCAGTGGCGTCATGATACCAGACATCACGCCCGTCGACCCAGTGAATGTCGCTGCCTGTGCGTTTAACAACAAAGCAGGTTGTGCAATCTGGGCAGGTTTCAAGCGCTTTATCAGTATTTGCCTTAAGCGGGATAGCTTTGCCGCCGCGGACGCCTTCATCGGAGGTGATAACACAGTTTGACTGGCAATCTTGAATTCTGCCTGCCAGCGCTTCAGGAGAGAAGCCACCAAACACCACAGAATGGATTGCCCCAATGCGCGTACATGCCAGCATAGCAACAGCAGCTTCAGGCACCATAGGCATATAAATTGTAACGCGGTCGCCTTTGGTAATACCGCGCTCTTTCAGCGCATTGGCAAACCGGCAGACCTGCTCATGCAACTCTTTATAGGTAATATGAAGCGCATCAGCCGGATCATCACCTTCCCAGATGATGGCTGTCTGGTCACCGCGGGTGGCAAGATGTCTGTCGAGGCAATTTTCTGAGGCGTTTAACGTGCCATCTTCAAACCATTTAATCCGAACATCTGCTTTATCATAGGATACATCCGACACCGTGCTAAAGGGCGTTTTCCATGTAATGCGTTTTCCATGTTCGGCCCAGAAGCTATCATTATTCTCGAGGGATGCCTGATATAATGTCTGATAACCGGCCTCATCAATATGAGCCTGTTCTGCCTGCTTTGCGCTTGGCGCGAAAATGCGTGTTTCAGTCATCTGTAAAAATCCTCCGCAAACTTCAAAATTATATGTCTTTTGTGAGCCGCCACCTTGATGCTCCGTGATATTATAAAGACGCGCCAAGAGCAAGTATGGGCATCTGACACTGGCTTAGTTTTCGCCGGCTTCAGTCACCTCATAAAGCAGGTCTTCTGCCTCTTGCTGGCTTTCAAGAGACAGCACGCGGCGGGCATGTTCATGAGAAAAACCAGCGCGCGCTAGTTTTCCAAGCTGTTTCTGCCGCTCATCCAGTTCTATCGGAAAATTTCGACTATAAGGCCCGATGCGTTTTTTGCGGGCACTGATAATGCAAGCGGCAAGTTCTATGGCGTGTGGGTCATGACGGCCAGTATCAGACGGAGGGCGTGACATAAGCTCAGAGATGAGGTCGCACTTAATACCTGACTGCATGAGTTTATGCGTAAGGGCGGCGCGTGACTGGCCTTGTGCCCGACCACTGCGTATTTTTGAAAGGGCAAATTGCTGGTCATCGACATAGCCGAGGCGCTGACAGTCTTCGATAGTTATTGCAATAGCTGGCAGCAGCCTGTCTTCGGGTACTGTTTCAAGTTTGCGGGCGGCAAACCGGATCAGAACCTGTTTTAACCGATGGGTTGTGGTTGCATAGCGCCCAAGATAATGCAGTGCCTTATTGCGAAGCCGTGCCTGAATACGGCTATCTGAAGGAGGGGGGCGTGCATCGGACCTGTCGGCAGGACGGCGAGTTTTAGACGGCTCGTTCATGACCGTTAGTCTAGCAGTTGCTATTGTGGGCGCACAGCCTTATTTCTGAGATGCAGAAGAACATATCAGGGTAGCCAGACACAGATGACAAAACATACCGAACAGACGGATAGCGCGGCGACGCTTCTACGCCCCATCCAGATAAAGTCATTGAATGTAATCGGGATTACAACGTTATATCAGAAAGAAGTTCAACGGTTCATGAAAGTCGCGATGCAGGCCTTATGTGCGCCTGTTGTAACAGCGATGCTGTTTATGATGGTTTTTTCGGTTGCGCTTGGCGACCGCGCTGCGCCCTATGAAGGGATCCGGTTTGCAGCCTTTCTTGCGCCGGGTCTCATTATGATGGCAGTTCTGCAAAATGCGTTTGCCAATACATCCTCATCATTCGTCATCGGAAAAGTTCAAGGCAATATTGTCGATATTTTGATGCCGCCTCTCGGGCCGGGTGAAGTGCTGACAGCAATGGTATGCGCAGGCATTACCCGCGGCGTTCTTGTTGGTTGCGCCTGTGCTATAACGCTTATTTTTCTGGGCGGGCTTGGCATGCCAGCCGCGCCCTTCATTGCTGTTATCTTTCTTGTTCTTGGTGCGGTATTGATGTCCTTTGCCGGTGTTCTAGCCGGGATTTGGGCGCAGAAATTTGATTCGCTTGCCGCAATCACTAATTTTATTATTCAGCCACTCGCCTTCCTGTCAGGAACATTTTATTCAGTGCATGCCCTGCCAGCGCCTTTTGATGTTATCGCCGCATCAAACCCTGTCTTTATGGTGATTGATGGGTTTCGCTATGGTATGATAGGACAGGCTGATGGCTCTCTGCTGTTTGGGGGCAGCATCTTGCTTGCGCTCAATATTTCGCTCGCGGCAGTTTGTTTTTACATTTTAAAAAGTGGTTATCGCTTGAAAAGCTAACCTACGCTCTGGCACACTATGCGGCATATCGTTACCGGTTTCCGCAAAATATAACATCTCCTTCGTATGACTGGCCGAAAGACACATGCTGATGACTGAAAATACAAAGACAGATGCGCGCTATGACGGGATTTTACCTGTTCAGCAACTTCATCAGGCCGTTGCCGCAGGCCAGCTGATAGCATCAGCGCCGCTCGCAGATGGCCAGCTTCAGCCCGCCAGCCTTGATTTGCGTCTTGGCCCGCGCGCGTGGCGCCTGCAAGCTTCTTTCCTGCCTGGAGCAGGTCAGAAGGTGCAAGAGAAAATTGATAGATTTGCGATGCATGAACTTGATCTCTCAGATGGCGCGGTTCTGGAAAAAGGATGTGTTTATCTGGTTGAGTTGATGGAACGGCTTGCCTTGCCAGAAAATCTGTCAGCCATCGCTAACCCGAAAAGTTCAACTGGCCGGCTAGATGTTTTCACCCGCCTGATTAGTGACGGTGCGCAGGAATTCGAATCTGTTGCTGCTGGTTATGAAGGCCCGCTTTATGCAGAAATATCGCCGCGTACATTTTCTATTTTAGCCCGTCAGGGTAGCCGGCTATCGCAGCTTCGCCTGCGCCGCGGTGCATCGCGTCTAGATGATGCCCAGCTTGCAGAATTGCAGCAAAGTCATGGTCTTGTCAGTGCCACTGCTAATCCAGATGCTGGCGGTAAAGATAATTCGGACTTTTTAGCCAGCATCAATGATGGGATTGGCTTGTCTGTTAACCTGCATGCCGATGGGCCGGATGGCATTATTGGCTGGCGTGCCCGAAAGCATGCCGGGCTTATTGATATTGATAAGCCGGCCAGTCAGCCGATTAGCCGGTTTTGGGAAGCGGTACGCACAGATGATTTAACAGGCGGTGGTCTGGTTCTTAATCCAGATGAATTCTATATCCTTGCAAGCCGTGAATTTGTTTGTGTTCCGTCATCCTACGCAGCAGAGATGCGGGCATATGATACGCGGGTCGGTGAATTCAGAGCTCATTATGCTGGGTTTTTTGACCCCGGCTTTGGAATGTCAGATATTGGTGCAGCGCCGACGCGCGCTGTGCTTGAGGTGCGCTCGCATGATGTGCCGTTCCTCATTGAGCACGGGCAAATCGTCTGCCGGCTTGTTTATGAGCCAATGGCTGATGTTCCAGAAGCGCTCTATGGCGCACAAGGGTCGGGTTCTAACTATCAATCTCAGGGGCTAAAACTTGCCAAGCATTTCTGCTAGTTTTGCATGTCCTGCTTGACTCATTATATGATAACCAGTCATACAATTCTGTTCTTCTGATCGTTGACTTAAAAAGGAACAGCGCATCATGGGCGCACCAGATGAGATAATGAGAAAAGCTGTTATGCCAACCTATGGTCGGGCACCCGTTTCGTTTGTGCGCGGCGCTGGCAGTTGGCTCTATACAGCTGAGGGCGATGCTTACCTTGATTTTGCCTCTGGCATAGCGGTGAATATTTTTGGGCATAGCCACCCGCGTCTTGTTGAGGCGCTGACAAGTCAGGCTGGCCAGTTATGGCATACATCAAACCTGTACCAGATTCCGCAGCAGGAAAAGCTGGCTTACCGCCTTGCCCAACATGCCAAGCTTGACCATACCTTCTTCTGTAATTCAGGCGCTGAGGCAAATGAAGCTGCAGTGAAAGTGGCGCGCCGGTTCCAATATCGCTCAGGTCATCCGGAAAGAATAAAAATCATTTGTGCCGGTGGTGCCTTTCATGGCCGGACACTTGCCATGCTTGCTGCAACAGATAAAGAGCTATTCCGAGAAGGCTTTGGCCCAATGCCGGAAGGGTTTGTGCATGTCCCGTTTGGCAATCTGAACGCGCTACGCGATATGATGTCTGATGACGTAGCCGCCATTATGGTCGAGCCGGTTCAAGGTGAAGGCGGCGCA
>Ga0066605_10001290_pt1 | contig 16614 bp, 15 predicted proteins | sample SaaInlLV_DNA_10m_FD_60385 | JGI IMG/M metagenome (GOLD analysis project Ga0066605, IMG submission 60385) | Marine microbial communities from expanding oxygen minimum zones in the Saanich Inlet - SI075_LV_DNA_10m | ecosystem: Environmental > Aquatic > Marine > Unclassified | place: British... | reverse complement strand
ATTCCCACAACACAACTCGACAAACTCAATCCAGAATCTGCTTCTGCTTCATTTACGGCATAACGAATTGATTCGATGGTTTGAGTAATATTAGAAACCACACCACGCTGTACTCCCAAAGATTTTGCTTTACCAAAACCTAATATCTCCATCTTACCATACTCGTTTTTATGACCAACAATAACAACAATTTTTGTTGTCCCAATATCTAAACCTATGGCTATTTCTCGCTGTTCCATTACTTTATCTTTTTGTACAGACTACCTGATTGTGATACTTTAAATTTATCATAGAATACCTATCCCAACCTACTTTTCCGAGTCCTTGACGATAAAAAACCTTTAACTTTTCAAACTTATTTCTAAAATCTTCTGCTTCACCCAAGATAATTTTATGACCTCCAACTCTTGGATAAATAACAAGTTCATTGTTTTCATCAAACACAATCCCTGTAATTTGAGCTTTCAAAAATTTATCCGACTCAATCAATTCAATCAAAGAACCTAATATCTCAACTCTAAACGCTGTAAGCTCATCCCAATAAACCTGTAAAATCCTTGCAGTATACTGATCGGATAGTGCAAACTGATTCATTTCTTCATCTAAATAATAAGATTCATTCCCTTCAAAAACTCGAACTAAAGGTTCACGCTGTTTCACATCAATAGACAAGGCTCCATCTAATGTTAAATATAATTCTGCTTTTTTAATATTATGATGCTCATTAACGAATTCTTCTAACAAATAAATGTTTATATCTTCATATGATTTTCCAATTAAAGAATCCTCTTTTGAAAATATCATTTCTTCCACCATTTCAGTATTAATAAAAAACAAATCACCTTCTGTATCTACTTGGATTTGCACTTTACCACACTTTTGTAAATCCAAATGAAATAGACTGGACCATGATATGTAAAAAAGTACCGTTACAATCAAAAACAAATAACTGATATTTAAAAAACTTCTCACGATACTAAATACGCTTTAATAGGTTGAATTAATTCATCAATATCTCCCGCACCAAGGGTCATTATAACGGGGGACTTATCAATAGCTTCAGGAAATTTAGACTTGTCATAAAGCCCTTTATTTTTAACTGTGATTTTATCTAATAGAACACTAGAATTAACACCATCTATAGGAAGTTCTCTGGCCGGATAAACATCTAGTAACATAACATTATCTGCACATGACAATGCCTTTGCAAAATCATCCATAAAATCGCGTGTACGCGAAAACAAATGTGGTTGAAAAACAACAGTCAATTCTTTATTTGGATACAAATCCCTAACAGAACGAATAGCCACCTCAATCTCTTTTGGATGGTGTGCATAATCATCAATATAAATCTGATTATCAGTTTTTACATGATACTCAAAGCGTCTTTTTACGCCTGAAAAAGAAGCAACGGAATCTACTATACCACTTACAGAAAGACCCTGAATATAGGCCATAGAAAATGCAGCTAAAGCATTTTCCACATTATGAATTCCCGGCAATCCGCTAATAACATTCTCACAAACACCTTTGGGGTAAACGAGATCAAAATAATAAGCACCAGATTCTACCCGAATATTTTTAGCAGAAAAATCTGCCGTATCAGAACTTAATGCATACGTATACTTCGATGGTATATCTAACCCCTCCTTAACAATTAGATTACCATCTTCTACCTTATCCGAAAACAAACGAAAAGATTCTACAAGGTGATGAGCGGTACCATAAATATCTAAATGATCCGCATCCATGGAACTTATTAGTGCCCAATTTGGTGAAAGCTTTAAAAATGACCTATCAAACTCATCAGCTTCTACAACAGCAATATCTGCAGACCCGATTCTTAAATTTGAATCAAAATCAGTAGCAATACCTCCTAAAAATGCTGAACAATCAATAAGGTTATCACTTAAAATATACGCCAAAAGACTCGAAATAGTCGTTTTACCATGCGTTCCTGCAATAGCCAAACATTCTAAATTTTCGGTGATCATCCCCAAAATTTCGGCACGCTTACACAATAAATAATCCTGATCTTGAAAATATTTTATCAGCTTATTATCTTCAGGAATTGCTGGAGTATATACCACCAAAGTTGTTGTTTTTTCTCTAAATGAAGGCGGAATAAAAGTAGGGTCATCATCAAAAGAAATCTCACATGAATCCTTTTTTAAAGAAATACAAATCTCAGACTGATCTCTATCATAGCCAGCAACTTTAAAGCGCTTAACCATAAAATAACGAGCCAATGCACTCATACCTATCCCTCCGATTCCGAGAAAATAAATACGTTCTATGTCATCAAGCTTAATCATGAATAAGTTCTTCAATAATATCTACAATTCTTTGTGCCGCTTTAGGCTTATCCATTTTCTTACAATTAACCCCTAATTTCTTTTGCATTTCAACATCCTTTACCAGTAGATTTATCGATTCGAAAAGTTCCGTATCAATATTCTTTTCTTCTACCAAAATGGCGGCATCATTTTCAGATAATGCCTGAGCATTTTTCTTCTGATGATCTTCTGCAACATTTGGAGAAGGAACTAAAATACAAGCCTTTCCTAAAGAGCAAAACTCAGATAAAGCAATCGCTCCAGCTCTGGAAACAACAACATCTGCAGCAGCCAAAGCCGGCCCCATTTCGGTAATAAATGCCTGTATTTTACCTGATTGACCCAAATCCATTTGAGCAGCCTTACACCTGTCATAGTACAACATCCCTGTTTGCCATATTAACTGCACCGCATTATCTTTAAACCAGGAAATATTATCGAGTACTGTTTCATTTATTCGCTTCGAACCCAGGCTTCCTCCAAGAACTAGAACCATTGGTTTATCTTTCACAAAACCAAAAGAACTCAAGACTTCATCTCTATTATAAACCCCTAACTCAATTTCTGCACGAATTGGATTTCCTGTAAGATTTAGCTTCTCTTTAGGAAAAAATCTTTCTAAATCAGGATAAGCAACACAAATCTGACTCACCTTTGAAGATAAGATCTTATTAGTAATTCCTGGATAAGAATTTTGTTCTTGAATAATTGTTTGAATCTTCAATAAAGAAGCTACCCACAATATAGGACCGCTAGCATACCCACCAGTACCAATAACTACTTCAGGATTAAAACGAAGAATAATAAAGAATGATCGAAGGACACTAAAAATTAACTTGATGGGAAAAAGTAAATTTTTCAAAGAGAAAGAACGTTGAAACCCTGAAATCCACAACCCTTTAATCGAATATCCTGCAGCAGGAATTTTTTCCATCTCCATCCGATCTGAAGCACCTACAAAAAGTAAGACACAATGCGGATAACGACGCTCAATTTCTTTTGCTATTGCAAGAGCAGGAAAAATGTGCCCGCCAGTACCACCACCACTAATTAAGAAGCGTCTCTTCATCATTAAGCAAATTTTCAAGTTGGGGTTCAATACTATTACTAACACTCAATATCAATCCTATTGCTGCGCAGGTCATCCATACCGATGAGCCTCCTGCACTTATTAAAGGTAAAGTCTGTCCTGTAACAGGAAGTAGATTTACTGCTACCGCCATATTAATAAATGCTTGAGAAATAATAGAAAAACCTAGTCCAATGGTTATCAAAATCGCAAAATCATCATCACTCTTACTTGCTATTCTTAATACTCTAACAAGTAACATCAAATACAAAGAAATTATAAATAAACCACCTACCCTACCGTACTCTTCGACTATTACAGCATAAATAAAATCTGAAGAAGATTGAGGTAAAAAATATTTCTGAACACTTTTCCCTGGCCCCTGGCCCCACATACCTCCTCGAGCAATAGCCATTTTAGCATGATTTACTTGATAATTCTTACAATCCTGATCAAAATAACATTCGATTCGAGCATTCCATGTTGCAACGCGATTGCTAATATTTGGAAACTTCGTTACAACTAAATAAAACAAAGCTAAAGACCCAATGCCAATGATCAGCATAACACCAAGCCATTTCAACGAAAAACGGCCAATAAACATAATGAGAAAACTAATCATAAATATGATGGCAGAAGTAGAGAAATTAGATGGTAATATTAATGCACATATTAGTATTACAGGGCCTAAAATTGGTAAAAAAGACTGTTTAAAAGAGTGTAATTTATCTTTATAATGGACTAGATTACGAGCCAATAAGACAAACAGTGATAGCTTTGCCAATTCAGATGGCTGAAAAGTAAATCCTGCAACACGAATCCATCTACTTGCATTAGCTCCACTAATCGTTTGCCCACCACTAATGGCCCAACAAATCAAAATAATTGCAATTGCAAAAAAGATAATAGAGCTGTTATAAAAATACTTAAATGGTACTCGAGACAACATCCACATAATACCAAAACCTATACCTAAATGAATTAAGTGTTTTAATAAAAATGAAATGGTATTACCCTGTTTAAATGCAAATGCAAGATGACTACTCGAACTATATACTAAAACAATAGAGGCTAATGATAGTAAAATAGCGATCGCCCAAATATACGTATCACCCTTTATGTAATTAATCCATTTCAATTTTTACAGGAGTCTTATTTGTTTTTTAAACTGTCGGCCACGATCTTCATAATTAGAAAACAAATCGAAACTTGCACAAGCTGGAGACAATAATACAGCATCACCTTTCTGAGCTAGCCTATAAGCAACTTTTACAGCATCTTCCATTGAAGAGGTATCTTCAATGACATCAACTACTCCACCAACATTCTCTATAAGTTTGGAATTGTCTTTACCTAAACAAATAATGGCTTTTACCTTATCATTTATCAAAGGCAAAAGTTGTTCATAGTCATTTCCTTTATCTACACCACCACAAATCCAAATAACAGGTTTAGTCATGCTGTCTAAAGCATACCATGCCGCATTCACATTTGTTGCTTTAGAATCATTTATATAATCAACACCATAGACGCTAAGAACCGGTTCCAAACGGTGTTCAATTTTCTCAAAATCTGCTAAGCAATCTCTAACAATTTCGTTTGTGATACCTAACAATTTTGCTGCAACTCCTCCTGCCATAGAATTATAACAGTTGTGTTTTCCTTGTAATGCTAATTCATGAATTGTCATAGTTAAATGCCCCCTATTTATGTTTATGTTAATCTCTTTATTTGCTACATATGCGCCTTCGTCTTGTATTTTATCACCAAAAGGAATTTTAATGGCTTTCACATTTTTTAAATTCTTTTTTAACCACTCATCTTTTTCCCAGTAGACGAAATAATCCTCATGGGTTTGATTTTCAGTAATTCGCATCTTTGAAGCAACATACTGCTCCATATCCCCACCATATCGATCCAAGTGATCTGGACTTAAATTCAGAATCATAGCGATATGTGGTTTAAAATGATGAATGTCATCCAACTGAAAACTACTTAGTTCTAAAACCCAATAATCACGGTCGGAGTGGGTTAATTTTCGTGCAAAACTCTCCCCAATATTACCTGCAAGTGCCACATCAAACCCTGCGCTTTTTAAAATATAATAGGTTAAACTTGCAGTAGTAGTTTTACCATTAGTACCTGTTATTGCTATTATACGACCTTCGCTAAAACGCGATGCAAACTCAATCTCTGAAAGAACTTCTATACCCTTAGCTCTTGCTTTAGCAACAAGCTTTGTTTCGGGTATACCTGGGCTTTTAATTAGTAAGTTCGCTGATAGAATTTTTTCTTCATTATGCTCACCCTGTTCCCATTCTAATCCAGCCAACACTAACTCATTTTGAAAATGATCTTTCACACTTCCTGAGTCACTTACAAATACATCATAGCCTTTTTGTTTGGCTAAGAGTGCTGCACCCACTCCACTTTCTCCGGCTCCTAATACTGCAATCATCTATTAACGAAGTTTTAGGGTTACAAAACTCAAAATGGCCAACATGATGCCCACAATCCAAAATCGAGTCACAATTTTACTTTCATGTAGACCAGCTTTTTGATAATGATGATGAAGAGGAGACATCAAAAAGATGCGTTTACCTTCACCAAATTTTTTCTTTGTGTATTTGAAATACGAGACTTGAATTAAGACCGATAGATTTTCGATTAAAAAGATTCCACAGATAATAGGAATCAATAATTCTTTACGAATGGCAATGGCAAAAACAGCTATAATACCCCCAATTGCCAAACTACCTGTATCACCCATAAATACTTGAGCTGGATATGAATTGTACCATAAAAAACCTACACAAGCACCAACAAAAGCAGCAATAAATATTACAAGCTCACCCGAATTTGGGATGTACATAATATTTAGATAATCTGCAAAAATGATGTTACCAGACACATAAGCAAAAATGGCTAAGACCAATCCAATTATGGCAGAAGTGCCCGTTGCCAAACCATCTATTCCATCGGTTAAATTAGCTCCATTTGAAACCGCAGTTACAATAAAAATAACCATTGGAATAAAAATCAACCAGGCCCAATCTTGAGCAGTATCTCCAAGCCATGACAAGAGATCTGAATAATCAAACTCATTATCTTTAACAAAAGGAATGGTTGTCATCGTAGACTTTAAATCTTTCTGAACAACTACAACTTGAGCTGATTTATCAATAGTACTAATTTGCTCACGCATGACCACATCTGGGTGGAAATAAAGAATAAAACCAACAAGTAAACCAAGAGAAACCTGACCTAAGACTTTAAACTTTCCGGCCAAGCCCTTTTTATCCTTTTTAAAGACTTTTATATAGTCGTCCATAAAACCAATTAGCCCCATCCAAAGGGTTGTAATGATCATTAGGATGACATAAATATTATCGAGCTGTGCGAATAATATAGTAGGAACCAATATTGAACTTATAATGATAAGCCCACCCATGGTAGGTGTACCTGCCTTCTCAACTTGCCCCTCTAAACCAAGATCTCTTATGCTTTCACCCACCTGTTTTTTTGCCAAAAAACTTATGATTCGTTTCCCAAAAATCAATGAAATCAATAAAGACACAATTACAGCCATAGCTGCCCTAAACGAAATATATTGAAACACGCCAGCGCCTGGAAAATTGAAAGCTTCTTGTAAGTATGTAAATAAGTAATACAACATATCTTAGTGTTTAAAATGCTCTTTTAAAATTGCCATATCATCAAAAGGGAATCGCTCTCCATTTATTTCTTGATATTTCTCATGTCCTTTTCCAGCAATCAATAAAATGTCTCCCTCTGAACATAAAGTGACACCTAATTTTATAGCTTCTCTTCTATCCTCAAGACTTAAAACTTTTCTCATTTGTGAAGCATTTAAACCAGCTTTCATCTCATTTATAATCTTTTTTGGATCTTCGCTTCGGGGATTATCAGATGTCAAAATCACCTGATCTGACAATTGGCAAGCAAATTGAGCCATTAAAGGTCTTTTACCAACATCTCTATTGCCACCACAACCTACAACACAAATGACCTTTTCGTTTCCAGTTCTTATGTCTGCAATAGTTTTGAGTACATTCATCAGTGCATCGGGCGTATGCGCATAATCGACTATTGAATTAACACCTAAATCAGACTTAAACTGCTGAAACCTTCCCTCAACCGCATCTAAAGCAGATAAAACAGTCAAAACTTGGAGTTGATTTTCTCCCAATTCAATCGCAGTAGCATAGGTCAATAGTAAATTAGATGCATTGAAGCTCCCTATTAACTTTGTGTAGACATCTTGACCATTAATATTTAGATGTAAACCCGAAAACTGATTTTCTATAATCTTACATTTATAGTCTGCCGCTGACCTTAAAGCAAAAGTTTTCTTCTTTGCTTTTGTATGATGCAACATGGTACTGCCGTGTTTATCATCTATATTGACAATCGCAATTGATTTTGAAGACAGTCCATCAAAAAAATTCTTTTTTGCTGAGATATAAGCGTCATATGTCTTGTGATAATCTAAATGATCTCTACTTATATTTGTGAAAAGAGCTGTGTCGAAATTCAAACCTGAAATTCGTTGCTGATCCACTGCATGAGAACTGACCTCCATAAAGCAATATTTACAACCACTATCAACCATTTCTCGTAACATGCCATTCAACCGAATAGCATCAGGGGTAGTATGTGTGGCTTCGTATGTTGCTGAACCAATTTTATATACAACTGTAGATAATAAGCCCGATTTATGACCTAAAGACTGATACAAAGAATGCAACAAGGTAGCTACCGTAGTTTTTCCATTCGTTCCAGTTACACCTACCAACTTTATTTTTTCTGATGGATTATCATAAAAATTAGCAGAAATATGTCCTAAAGCTTTAGAGGAATCTTTCACTAGAACATACACAACAGCTTCATTAATATTTAATGGAAGTTTTTCACAAACAATAGCATAGGCACCAATATTTATAGCCATTTCAATGAAATCATGACCATCAGAAAGAGTTCCATTTAACGCAATAAAAAGAGAACCTTTTTGAACCTGACGAGAATCAAAACACAAATGAGAAATGCCAATACCACTATCTCCATGTATCAGATCAAGATTTACCTTATATAATATGTCTTTTAGTAATTTCATGAAGACAAAATCAATTCTATTATTTGATTCTCTTTAATTTTAGCACCGGCTTTTAATGACTGTTTGATTACTCTACCCTGCCCTTTAAAATCAACTTCTAAGCCCATATTTTCGAGCAAATACAATGCATCCATAGCTACCATACCCTTAACATTTGGCATGACATCACCACTAAATTCTAAAGTTTGAAAAACCTTATTATCAGACTTTAACCATCTCTCATTTTGGGAAGCTTGATATTTTGGGTAATCGAGAAGATGATGAATAGCATTTAAATCTTTAGAACTGCCGATATAATCATGATCGAAAGTCTTGGCTATCTCAGGTATTTCAATAGCTTCTTCTGCAAAAAGATTATCACGAAGCTCTTTAAAAACAGGCGCCGCAACTATATTTCCATAAAATCCAATTTCTTTTTTTGGCTTTGAAACTACCACCATACAGGAATATTTTGGATTTTCAGCAGGAAAGTAACCAGCAAATGATGCCCTGTATTCTGAGCCATAAGAACCTTCAAGCGCTATTTTAGCTGTCCCTGTTTTTCCGGCAGACGAGTATTTTTCAGAATAAATATTTTGAGCCGTACCTTTTTTTACTGCACCAATAAGTAAGTTTTGAAGAATCTGAATCGTCTTATCAGAACAAATACTTGGATTTAAAACCTCTATATCATTAGATTCTATAATTTTTTCAGCCCTTTTGACTTTATCTACAAGCCTTGGTCTTACAAGCTTACCATCATTAGCAACAGCATTGTATAATGCTAAAATCTGTAGTGCAGACATTTTAATCTCATAACCAAATGCCATCCAAGGAAGTGAAACACCAGACCAAGTAGAGTCATTGGTATTTTTTATCCAAGGTTCGGCCTCACCAATCAACTCAAAATCTAATTTATCACTAACACCTAAACGGGCTAATCTGTCAATAAATCTTTGCGGATCATCTTTATAATGATTTACAATAGTACGGGCAATACCAATATTTGAAGAGACTTCAAAAGCCTTACCTACACTTATTTTCCCATGACCTCCTCTATGATAATTAGAGTCTTTCATCGTTCGGTCATAAAACTTAAAGGCACCATTTTTTGTATCTACGACATGAGAAGTATCAACAACACCATCTTCTAAAGCGACTAGTAAAGACGCTAACTTAAAAGTAGAACCGGGCTCGTAAGCAGCACCAATAGCATAATTAAAATTCTCTGCATACTTACCTTCACTTGTTCGTTCTAAACTAGACATAGCTCTTATAGCACCAGTCTTCACATCCATTAATATTACAGAACCATTTTCGGCCTCATACTTTTCCAAACTTCTCAACAATGCAGTTTGAGCAATATCTTGAATACGAATATCAATTGTAGAATAAACATCTGAACCTACAACAGGCTCAACATCTTGCGTATTATTAATCGGCTTCCATATACCACCATTAATTTTTTGCATCAAGCGCTTCCCATCTTGACCTTTCAAATAATGATTATATGCTTTTTCAATACCAACATCACTTTTCTCCCTAGCATAACCAATGGTTCTTTCACATAAATGACCAAAAGGCTGCATTCTTTTAGTTTGTTGGGTATAAACAAAACCACCATAATAGCGTCCTTCCTTAAGGATTGGCAGAGTCTTTACAAGTTGTAATTCAGAAAACCTAACACTAGACCGCAGCTTTAAGTATTGTTTTTTATCCCGACGTGCATGACGTAATTTTTTTGAAAATTCGGATGACGACACATCACTAAAAATGCCTGACAAGCCATCTGCTAACTTCAGATAATTATTTTCAAATAATGTATCGGATGGCTGAGTGGCATCAATAGCAATGGTATAAACAGGCATTGAAATTGCCAATAAATTCCCATTTACATCATAGATATTACCTCTAGGTGAAGGAACATCAATCATCGCAACTGCTGGATCATTGAATGCTATTGCATCAGAAAACTCCGCCTGCACAAAAATCAGCTGAATAAAGATGGCCACAGCAGCTACAATGACAAGTGAACTAATCATTATAACGCGGATAAATATGGCCTTCTTATCTGTCATCTTAATCTTCTATCTTAATTTTATATGGTGCATCAGACGAGTATAAAAGCCCGTTCGTTTTTACTTCTTCAGCTACATTTGTTGTTTTACTTAAAGTCATTAAAGTTGTTCTCATATCTATATGTCTCGACCGCAAATCCTTCAACTCTACTTTAAGTTTATTAATCCGTATCACTTTCTGATCTACCTTATGAGAACTGTAAACAACAAGCACAGCTAGGACTACAATAAACAATACCAACCGCCATGAGGTCACTAATAAATTTTCTGGTGCAAGCCGATTCACATAGAACTCATTCGTTCGAGATCTAAGCTCATGAATCAACTTTTTCCAGGTTGGTTTTGTCATTCTTAAACTTTTTCGGCAACCCTTAGTTTTGCACTACGAGCACGGTTGTTTAATTTAATTTCTGCATCTGATGGAAGAATTGGTTTTCGCGTTATTTTCTTAAAACTCAAAAGTTTATTTCCATAGAAGTCTTGCTCAAGTTCGCCCTCAAAATTTCCTTTTTGAATTAGATTTTTCACCAATCTATCTTCTAAAGAATGGTATGAAATAACAACCAGCCTACCACCAGGCTTTATAATATCTTGAGCCTGCAATAACATATTACGCAAGGCATTTAATTCGTCATTTACTTCAATCCGAATGGCTTGAAAGACCTGTGCGAAAAATTTATGCTCTTGCATCTTGGGTGTAAAAGACCTCAATAAATCTTTCAACTCATTTACTGTTTTAATAGGCTTATTCTGTTTAGCTTCGAATATAACACGGGCTATTGCTCCAGGACGCTTTAATTCTCCGTAGCACTTTAAAACATCTCGCAACTCATCCTGCTCATAGGTGTTTAAAACCTTATAAGCATCTAGTTCAGCATTCTGATCCATTCGCATATCTAGATCTGATTCGAATCGAATAGAAAAACCTCTATCGGCAACATCAAACTGATGTGAAGAAACTCCCAAATCTGCCAACAAACCATCGACCTCTTTAACACCGTACATTCGAAGTGAATTCTTGAGATATCTAAAATTCGCATTAATCAAGGTGAACCCTTCATCTTCTATCTCATTATTCAATGCTTCATCATCTTGATCAAAAGCGTATAAATGGCCGCCATCTAACTTTGATAAAATCGCTCTCGAATGCCCACCTCCACCAAAAGTAACATCAACATAAACGCCTTTCGAATCAATATTTAATCCATCAATAGATTCATTCAATAAAACAGGTTCATGATATTTACTCATGCTCGTCAACTTTATTTGTTCCACCCATTACATCTTCCGCTAATTCACCAAAATCTACAGATGCATCATTTACAGTATTTTCATACTGTTCTTTATCCCAGATCTCAACTACATTTCCAACCGCAGCCAAAACCAATTGCTTTTTTATCCCTGCAAAAGTGATCAGATCTTTAGGAATTTGAATTCTAGAAGTACTATCAGCGTCAACCATTCTGACCCCTGCAGTAAACATTCTGATAAAATCATTATTCTTTTTAACAAAACGATTCAACTTGTTTACATCGGCCATCACATCATTCCATTCTAACATTGTATGTAACTCAAGGCAAGAGTTAAAGACCGAACGCTTTAACACAAACCCTTCCTGAAGCTCTGCAGCAAGCTGCTTCTTCAAGCCAGAAGGGAGCATCAAACGCCCTTTGGTATCAACCTTACACTCATACATCCCAATTAAATTCTTCACTTTATGCCATTCGTTTTAATGAAAAACAAATATATACCACTTTCTACCACTTTCTACCACTTTGTTAATAACTTTATAATATATTTTACCACAATGAGTGAAAACTTAAGCTATATGGGATATATTCAGTGCGTTTAGAACAGGAAAATATTAGGAGCATAAATCATTAAATGATTTATTATTAATTTTGATTTCTAAAGTTGCAGTCATGAAATATGAAATAATAAAAGACAACAAATACGAATACGTTGATATTGGTGAAGGGCCTGTTGTCATTTTCTTGCATGGCTTAATGGGTGCTTTAAGTAATTTTGAACAAACCGCTAATATTATTGCCAAAGGTGGATACAGAGTCATCATACCATCATTACCGATTTACACATTACCAATTCTAAAAACGAGCGCGAAGGGCATCTCTAGATTTCTAGAAAAATTTATCGGCGATTTAAAACTGAAAGACGTATCACTTTTAGGAAACTCTCTCGGAGGCCATGTGGCACTTATTTACACAAAAAATAACCCTAAAATTGTAAAGAGACTATTACTCACAGGAAGTTCAGGTTTATATGAAAAAGCGATGGGCGATACATTTCCACGTAGAGAAGATTACAATTATATAAAAGAGAAAACACAGGATGTTTTTTTCGATTCTAAAATAGCCACCAAAGAATTAGTAGATGAGGTATTTGAATCTGTAAATTCAAGAGAGAAAGTCATCCGAATATTAGCAATTGCTAAATCTGCCATAAGACATAATATGGCAAAAGAACTCCCAAACATGAAACAAAATACATGTCTATTATGGGGTAAAAATGATACTGTAACACCACCGGAAGTAGCGGAAGAATTTAACAAACTTTTACCTAACTCCGATTTGTTTTGGTTTGATAAATGTGGACATGCACCAATGATGGAACATCCTATAGATTTTGCCAACACATGTGTTGAATGGTTGAAAAAACACTAAGATGAAAATTAAAAGTGCTGACTTTGTCATCAGCAATACAGATATTGACAAATGCCCAAAAGAACGTATCCCAGAATACGCTTTCATAGGACGCTCTAATGTTGGAAAATCTTCTTTAATTAATATGCTTACGGGGCGTAAGTCACTGGCTAAAACATCTGGCAAGCCAGGAAAAACACAGTTGATTAACCACTTTAAAATTAATGACAACTGGTTTTTAGTCGATCTACCCGGATATGGTTACGCCAAAGTTTCAAAGAAAAACCGTTCCATTTTCGCTAAATTCATCTACGAATACCTTGAAAAAAGAGAAAACCTCATATGTACTTTTGTCCTAGTGGATTCTCGCCATGAACCACAAAAAATAGACATGCTGTTTATGGAGTGGTTGGGACAAAATCAGATTCCTTTTGTCATTATATTCACAAAAATGGACAAATTATCGAGCTCTCAACTCAACAAAAACATAACTAAATACAAGACCGAAATGCTTAAAACATGGGAAGATATCCCCCAAACATTTCGAAGTTCTGCAGAAAGTGGCTTAGGGAAATCTGAAATACTAAAATTTATTGAACACACCAACACATCTGTAAAAGATATATTCAAATAAAAAGACTTTTACTAATTAATTTTGAAAGGTCTTACAGGGCGAACAAATAGATTTGGATTTTCAGTTTCACAATTAATATATCCTGTATCTCTTGAGAAACCATAAGACTGCTTACAATTACCCGTTTTAGAACTTTCAGAAGACCAATAATTTTCACTCGAAAAACCTCCTATATTTCCAGCGTCACTTCCATACCCAATTGAATTATACATCTCTTTTAAAGCAACTAGTGAAGGTAAAATCCAACCTTCATAATCTGCTCCTTCATAAGACTCACAAATAGCCTTAGCAGTAGCCCAATCAGTATAATCAACATCTTTTAAGGTGGTCAAAAAACCACCATCACCAGCTTCATTCAATTTAAATATAATACCTCCAAATGCATGCATTCCAACATAAGGTTCACTAATACTTCCATCACAATCATAACCTCGCTCTGCGTATTCACAAGAATTATCTGCAACCGTAGCAATAGGACTGTAAGTACAAGCCTCTTTATCGACACATCCAAACCTAGATTCAAATGATCTAAATAAATCATCAATACTATCCATCTTGATTTCTAAATCTTTTAGCAAACTATCCATATAAGCTGGAACTGTACCGGGTTCTCCTTTAGGGCCTTGAGCACCAACATCACCCTTCTCACCTTGAATACCTCGCTTGCCTTGAGGGCCTAGATCACCTTGAATACCTTGTTCACCTTGAGGACCGCGTTCGCCTTTTGAACCAGGTTCGCCTTGAGGGCCATTAATACCTTGTTCACCTCTTACACCTTGTTCTCCTTGAAAACCGCGCTCACCTTTAGAACCAATTTCTCCGGATTCACCTTGAATTCCTTGCCCTCCTCTTACACCTTGCTCACCCTGAAAACCACGTTCGCCTTGAGGACCAATTTCACCAGGCCTACCTTGAACTCCTTGTTCACCTCTTATACCCTGCTCACCTTGAAAACCACGTTCACCTTGAGGACCAATTTCACCAGGTCTACCTTGAACTCCTTGCTCACCTCTTACACCTTGTTCACCCTGAAAACCACGTTCGCCTTGAGGACCAATTTCACCAGGCTTACCTTGAATACCTTGCTCTCCTTGAAGACCTTGAGGACCTTGTTCACCTCTAGGGCCTTGCACACCTTTTTCACCTTGCATGCCTTGCTTTCCTTGAGGACCTTGCATCCCTTGCTCTCCTTGAGGACCCTGAATACCTTGCTCTCCTTGTAAACCTTGAATACCTTGCTCTCCTTGAGGACCTTTAACGCCTTGTTCCCCTTGAATCCCCTGAAGTCCTGTTAACTGAGATTCATCTGATTTATCAACATAAACTGCATAAGGAAGGGTCAAAAATTGTTGTGTACCAAAATCTAAATAAACACCAGTCTTATTAAGGTCTAATTCTATTTTTAAAAAATAAGCTTCATTAAGCCAATCAATATCTTCAAAGCTAATAAGCTGACCTCCTATTTTTGAACCACTGCCAATTTTTAATGTAAACAAACCTTTATCAGAAGTCACGACCTCGTGAAGCTCTACCCATTCCGAAGACTCAGAACCTATAGACTTAACAATAGACAACCTTACATTAATTTCTTGAGATAAAATTGCTGAACTATTTAAATCGTATGCTGTAGCCTCATAATTAATGAATTGTGAAACTTGAGCAAAAAGAATAGACGGTAATATAAGTAATATATAAAGTGATTTTTTCATGTGGGTGGGGAATTAGCTTGGAAAGATACAAAAATGAGATTGATCAAAAAAACATAGGCACACAAAGCAATTCTAACTAATCAATTGTTTAATCAAATTAAACAAATGCAATAGATAAATCACTTATAATAAAAGAGATGGGGTATTTTTAAGGTATTCTTGATAGCTTTTTAAGTGCCCCCATCTTTTTTCACCACTTGCCTCTAAAATCCTAACACCACTTACATAAACAAGTAATAAATATGTGAAAATTGGAGAAATTAAAGCAATATATTGAACGCTCGAAAGAGATGAAAAAGACATTACAGAAACACCTGTCCATAACACAATTTCACCAACATAATTAGGATGTCTTGAATGCGCCCACAAACCAGAACTTATAAAATGCCCCTTATTTTCTGACTGGTTTCTAAATTGTGTTTTTTGATAATCTGCTATTATCTCTAATAATAAACCAAAAATAAAAATGAATATCCCAATGAAAAACATTCCATTGACAACAACTCCTGTAGAGCTTGACATAGCAGTTAATGCAGATAATGAACAAACCGAAACCCACATACCTTGTAAAGTCCATGTCATAAAAAATCGAGTTGCTGAGGGTTTTATCAACTTAAATCTTTTATCCTCTCCCTCTTTGCAAATTCTTAAAAACAAAAAAGAACCTAAGCGCAATGCCCATGTAATTATAAGCAATGAAATAATAAGGTTACCAATATTAAAACCGTTAGATATGTAACATGAAAAAAATGTATACAAAACAACTGTTAAATAAGTGAAACTACCAACAATGTCATAAAACTTTTCAGTTTGAAAAAAATAGGCAGGTAAAAACAAAACCCATTGTATCATAAAAGTAATAACTACAGCACTTTTAACAACTGGGAATTTTGTAAAATAGGCTATTAAATAAGCAATTAAAAACGTGACAATTGAAACTGATATATTAAAGAATGTATTTTTCATAAAATTATAACTGGCAATAAATAATTTACATTATTTAAAATAATCTATA
>Ga0066605_10001288_pt1 | contig 16635 bp, 19 predicted proteins | sample SaaInlLV_DNA_10m_FD_60385 | JGI IMG/M metagenome (GOLD analysis project Ga0066605, IMG submission 60385) | Marine microbial communities from expanding oxygen minimum zones in the Saanich Inlet - SI075_LV_DNA_10m | ecosystem: Environmental > Aquatic > Marine > Unclassified | place: British... | reverse complement strand
ACAAAGGCAAATTTGGTATTAAGGCAAATTTCACAAAGGCAAATTTGGTATTAAGGCAAATTTCACAAAGGCAAATTTGGTATTAAGGCAAATTTCACAAAGGCAAATTTGGTATTAAGGCAAATTTAGTTTTAATGAAAAAATGATGCTGTATAAAAAAACAATTGTGGATAAACTGTTAATAAATTGTGTACAACTTTGTGGATAACTTTTTATAAAAAAACATCAAACAACACCACCACAACAAACAAAAACACCATTAAAAGCATTGTAAGGCTTTGTATTGATCTATTATTATATATAAGTAGTAATGCATTAAATGATCATTACAAGTGATTAGAATGGCTTAGAATGGCTTAAATCCTGGAGTTTATATTATTAAAGGCATAAAAAAACCCCGTATAAAACGGGGTGAAAAATTATTTTTTCTAGGGGGTTAAAAGGTGGCTTTATGGGGATAATCAAACTCAACCCAGTCATCATTATTAAATATTTTGTATTCCTCGCATAAGTCCATAATATCTTCTAATTCTATTTTAAACATTCGCCTAGCATCTTTTATTGTATATTCTCCATATGTGCATTTATGGCGGCCTATTTCCTCGCCATTCTTTCGGTTGTCAATATAACCATATATTGTAAAAGTTCCGTTTAAATGCTTCTCAACACCTCCGCTTAAATACGCTTCTAAATTTTTTGTTTGCATTATTTATTACCCCTCTTTATATATCTATAGGTTTCAGGATTCCATTCGGCATCTAAAAGCTTTGTTAATTCCCATTTAAGACTGCTTAAGTTGTGAACATCAGATAGCCATAAATCATTGGTCTCATGTAAAGTATTTAACATGCTATCAAGTTTATTTATAAACTTGAACAGGTTATCATATTCGCTAGTAGTCATTTCTATAGTTGTTTTATTTTTTAGTATTTTTGTTTTCATTTATTTACCCCTTATTAATTTTAATTTATGCCCTTGATTGGTTAGGCGTTTATATTTGTCTTTCATAGTTACAAGACAAGAACCCCTAAAGGCCGTGAAGCCTTTAAGAGTTCCATTGTTTATTATTAGTTTATATTTCATTGTTTACCCCTTTATGATTGATGAAAGATAGCTACTTCATACGTTGATAATTCAAAACTACAATATGAGTGCTGTAAATCTCTAGAATAACTATCATAATCAAAGTTATCAAAAACAAACTGTTGAGCCTCTTTGTTTACAATGCACATTATTTCTTCGTCCGCATGATCATTGGAGAAATCACTAAACCTGTTAAAGGTGCTTATATATGAATTTTCCGCTTCATCTACTAGGTCAATAGAATAATTATGCTGGTTAGCCATGTATTTAAATAATGTCTCATTATCTATATGGCTATCTTCTACCGCGTGAATCATTTCATATAACTCTCCATGGTCTGGGTATTCTCCCATGTCTGGAAAATCATCATAGTCATGCACCGCCACTTCGTCCGCGTTTCTTGTAACCCTTTTAATGGCTTTATAATAACTATCTATAGAGTCGTGATGTAAAGGCCACACCCAACCCCCAACCATACGCCCGCTGTTGTAGGCTTCTAAATTGGCGAAGTATACGCCATGCTTTAGTTCTGTTTGTGTTTCTGTTTGTGTATTCATATTTATTTTCTCCATATTAATAATTATTAAACTAATCCGTGAACGACTAAGAATAAAGGAACAGTAAAGAATATACCTATTAAAGTGGTCAAGAGGCAGTATTTTAAAGCCCTAACCCTTGCACGCCTAACCCTTGCATTATTTTTGAAGCTCGGCCTTGCATTAATTTTAAATTTAATTTCGTTTTTATTGTCCATGTTTTTTATCTCCATAATGTTAAACATATATTAATTATACATAAGTATTTTTATATATCAAGTATTAATTAAATAAATATTTAATTCTTTTCTTATACCTTTATAAGTTACATGAATAGTACACATTTATTAATTTATCTTTATTTTCTCTAATCTTTAACAATATTTTTCTTATGTACTGGCAAATTCTTTTTATGTTTTTATTAATCTAATCCAATTTTAATAACTTGAATCTATTACATATCCTCTAAAACCTTATATCTAAAGGCTTTGCGGATGGTTGCATATTATTATTTTGCTGTATATTTATACAGTTGTTGATAAGTTGTGCATGACCTGTGGACAACTAGGTTCTTTCAGGCGTACTCATACGCAGGTTGCAGCACCCCATTCTTTTTGTAGAGACAGCACCCCACCATTCATCGGATTTATATTGCATTAAGTCATTTTTTTGAGGCGTGATATTGTTGTTGATTTGCCGTATTTATATGTGCTATATTCTTTTAAGAGAGTATTTTGAGTTATATTATGGCTACTAGAAAAGATTTGGCAGAACATTTAGATTTATCACCACAGAGTGTAAGTGACCTTATTGGAAGGGGTGTATTAACTATTGGTGCTGGTAGATCACCAGTAAACATAGACTCTTGCAGGGTTCAATATATAAACTTTTTAAGAAAAGCTGCTAGATACACTAAAAAAGATGGAGGCTCGTCTGATATTGCAGAAGAAAAAGCAAGACTTACTAAAGCACAAGCGGACAAGGCAGAGCTAGAGGTGCAACAAATGGAGGCCAAGCTAATACCAGCAGAATTAGTTGTAGAAACTTGGGCTGAATATGTTGCAAACTCTAGGGCGAAATTATTAGGACTTCCATCAAGAGTGGCACATCAGGTTATTACTATTGACAAATACTCAGAAGCAGAATTAATTATAAAAGATCAGGTTTATGAAACCCTTAATGAGTTAGCACAACATGGAATACCTAAAAAATATAGAAAAAGCAATTCAACAAACGAGTCAGGCATGGACTCCACCACCGAATCTAAAGATTAGCGACTGGGCAGATGCCTATAGAAAACTATCTCCTGAATCTTCAGCAGAAGCTGGGTCATGGAGAACAGACAGAGCTCCCTATCAAAGAGAGATTATGGATGCCTTTAATAACCCTGACATCCAAAGAATAGTATTTATGAAATCTGCTCAAGTTGGAGCTACAGAAATATTGCTTAATGTTATTGGATATTACATAGATCAAGACCCTTCGCCTATGTTAGTTATGCAGCCTACTTTACAAATGGGTCAGGCGTTCTCAAAAGATAGGCTATCTACCATGATTCGAGATTCTGAAAAAATAAGAAATTGTGTTAAAGACCCAAGAAGCAGAGATAGCGGTAATACAGTCTTGTCTAAAAAGTTTGCAGGTGGTAATTTAAACATAGTCGGCTCTAACTCCGCTTCAGGACTGGCGTCACGACCTATAAGAATTGTCTTGGCAGATGAAGTAGACCGCTACGAAGCATCCGCAGGCTCGGAAGGTGACCCAATATCGCTAGCGACTAAAAGAACCACTACTTTTTGGAATAAAAAGATTTATTTATGCTCAACACCAACTGTAAAAGGATTGTCAAGAATAGAAACCGCTTTTGAGGAGTCAGATAAACGCTATTACCATGTTCCCTGCCCTGAATGTAATGTAAAACAGGTTTTGAAATGGAAGAATGTGGTTTGGGATGAAAATAAGCCTGAAACAGCAGCTTATGCTTGTAATGAGTGCGGAACTATAATTAATGAGTCTAAAAAGCAGTGGATGTTAAAACATGGCGAGTGGATAGCTTCAGAATCAAAATCAGATACAGCAGGTTTTCATATATCAGAGTTATATTCCGTATGGTCAACATGGGCAGATATGGCTAAATCATTCCTTGAAGCTAAAAAACAACCCGAAATGTTAAAAACATGGATTAACACTGCTTTAGGTGAATCGTGGGAAGAGCAAGGAGAAACTATTGAGCATGAAGAATTATTAGAAAGAAGGCTTAATTATGATTCTGAAACAATACCTGAAGATGTATTAGTTCTAACTGCTGGTGTTGATACGCAGAAAGATAGGTTAGAGTTACAAATGGTTGGTTGGGGTGCTAATTATGAGTCTTGGGTTATAGAGTATAAAATATTTTGGGGTGACCCCAATGCTGCTAATGTTTGGCAGGAACTTGATAATTACCTTAAAAAGAGATTTAAGACTGAGACTGGTAGGGTTTTGACTATATCCTGCACCTGCATTGACTCAGGTGGACATCATACCAATCAAGTTTATCAATTCACAAAACCAAGACAGGGTAGAAGGGTTTTTGCTGTTAAAGGTCTGTCAACCGCAGGAAAGCCTATAGCTAACAGACCTACATTTGTCGGTAAAAATAAAGCTGTTTTATATGGGGTTGGCTCAGATAGTGCTAAAGAAGCTATTTTTGCTAGATTATCAAGCGAGCCTGAGTACACAACTCTTCATTTTTGCTCTGATCTTGATGAAGAGTATTTTAAACAGCTTACAGCAGAGAAAAGGGTTACAAAGTTTGTAAGAGGTAAGAAATCACTAATTTGGAAGCAAATAAGACCAAGAAATGAAGCATTAGACACATTGGTATATAATTTTGCAGCTATATACATACTTAATCCTAATTACGATACAATACAGGAAAGAATACTATCTCAACAAATAAAACCATCTGAAGATGGTAAAAAAACAGCCAAAAAAGGTATAAATAGAGGTAATTTTGCTACTTCTTGGAAGTAATTTGACATTTCTTTTCATATATGTTGACTTTTATCTAAAAAACCATAGTGTTAGATGTAGATATATCTAAAACATTATGAGGTTTTTGCTTGAGCAATCAATTTGACAGAGAAAACTATCCAACTCAAGAGCCTAGCGAATTAGTCGTTGGTGATTACTGGGTTTGGAAGAAAGACAATTTAGCATCAACTTACCCAGTTGGCTCTTACTCTCTATCTTATGAGTTTCATTGCGATTCAGGTGGTGGTGGAAACCATCAGTTTACAATCAATGCTGTTGAAGCAGACAACACTTATTACATAGAAGTACCAACAACAACCACAGATGACTATAAGCCACATGATTATATATGGGGTTCTTATATAACAAGAACTTCTGATTCAGCTAGAATACAGGTTGGTGAGGGTAATATGACTATATTACCTAACCTAGCAGACACAAATGCTGATTTAAGAAGTCATGCAAAGAAAGTTTTAGATGCTATTGAAGCTGTAATAGAAGGAAGGGCTACAATAGATCAATCATCCTTCTCTTTAGGCGGAAGATCGCTATCTAGGTTATCTATTGATGAATTAATGACATTCAGAGATAGATATCATGCTGAATACCTAAAAGAAGTTAAAGTGGCTAGAATTAAAAACAAAAGAGGGTCAGGAAACACTATCAAGGTTAATTTTGGTAGTTCTACTGGTTCTACACCTAAGAGTTACACATAATGGCATGGTATAACAGAATACTAGGCGTTAATGAGCCTAAAAAGAAAAAAAGACAGGCTTATAGAAGGAGCTATACTGGTGCTAATACTGGTAGGTTGTTTGCAGACTTTGTAACAAGCTCTACAAGTGCCGATGCTGAAATAAAAGATAACATAAGAATATTAAGAGATAGAGCAAGAGAGTTAGCAAGGAACGATAGCTACATTGCAAGATACCTTAACCTAATGGTGTCTAATGTTATCGGTAAGCATGGCATAAGAGTTAGTAGTAAAAGTCGAAATGACAATGGTTCATTAGACCTTGCTGCTAACCAGCTCATTGAATCAGCTTGGAAGGATTGGTCAAAGGTTGGCAATTGCACTACAAATGGAAGATTATCATTTTTAGATTGTCAGAAAATATTTATTGAATCTTTAGCTAGAGATGGTGAAGTTTTAATAAGAAAAATAAAAGATAGTAATTCTCCATTTGGTTTCCAAATACAATTCCTAGAAGCAGATCATTTAGATGAAAATAAAAATGATGTGTATAAAGCAACAGGCAATCGTATCAAAATGGGCGTTGAAGTAGATAAGTATGACAAGCCAGTAGCTTACCATCTTTACAAAGATCATCCATACGATAGAACTTACGCAAGTCAAAATCAACACATTAGAGTTCCAGCAGATGAAATTATCCATGCTTACCTACCTACTAGAGCAGAACAGACTAGAGGTGTTTCTTTAATTGCTACATCAATGGCTAATGTGAAGATGTTAAATGGTTATTTAGAAGCGGAAATAGTCGCAGCACGCGTAGGAGCTTCAAAAATGGGGTTTTTCGTAAGTCCTGATGGTGATGGATATGTTGGTGATGGTGAATATGAAGATACCTTTAATCCAACAATGAACGCACAGGCTGGTGTATTTGAACAGTTACCTCAAGGTATGGACTTCAAAGCATTTGACCCTACACACCCAACATCTGCTTTTGATTCATTTACAACAAGTGTTTTAAGAAGCATTGCATCAGGTTTAAATATTTCTTATCACTCATTATCTAATGACTTAACTTCAGTTAATTACAGCTCAATAAGGCAAGGTGCTTTAGAAGATAGAAGTATGTATCAGATATATCAACAATTTACAATTGAGCATTTTGTAAACCCAATATTTCAATCTTGGTTAGAGATGGCAATATCTACAGGTCGTATTAATCTACCAATAGGTAAGTTTGATAAATTCTCTAACTCGGTCAACTTTATACCAAGAAGTTTTGCTTGGATTGACCCTTTAAAAGAAATGCAGTCAAACGTACTTGGTTTACAAAATGGAACAATAAGCTACTCAGATATAGCTGCTGCTTATGGAAGAGACACAGAAGAGCTATTTGAACAACATCAAAAAGAGATTGAACTAGCTAAACAGTATGGAATAGAACTAGCATATCAACCATTTGGTCAGAAACAACCAGTAGAAGCCAATATCAATGGCGAAGATCAAGACGATGAGTAAACCAAATGAAAAATGAAAAAAGTTTTGACTTGAAAGGGTTAGAAAAACATCCTTTATTAACAAATGAAGAGGAGAAATCTATGAATAAAGAAGATAGACATATCCTTAATGTTACTGAAACTGACAATACTGTTATTGTTGAGTTTGAGAAGCATGAGGATGTAGAACATGAAGGTGAAGAATTAGAAGCAACTGATGAAGTCTCTATGGATGAATCAAGTGAAGAAGAGAGGAAAGTAATTGATATGCCTATGAAATTTAGGACTATTGATCTATCCAAACATTCTTATCTTGATGAAGAAAAGAGAATAGTTCGTATAGGTGTTTCTAGTGAAGAACCTGTAGAACGTAGTTTTGGCATGGAAGTGCTAGGACATTCTGCTGAAGATATAAACATGGAGTTTATTTCATCAGGCAGAGCACCATTATTACTTGACCATGATATGGAAAAGCAAATTGGTGTGATTGAAGAATTCAAATTGGATGAGACCGCAAAGAGGACAACTGCGGTGGTTAGATTTGGTAAATCTGCTTTAGCTCGTGAAGTATTTGAAGATGTAGCTGATGGTATACGAATGAACATTTCAGTTGGTTACAGAGTCGATAAATTAACAAGAATGAACAAAGACGATGAGACTTACTACAAAGCTCAATGGACACCTATGGAAGTTTCTTCTGTAAGCGTTCCTGCTGACCAGTCAAGGCTTGTTGGGGTTGGACGTTCTAAAGATAAACAAACTATTAATAATATAGAGGTAATAACAATGGAAAATAAAGATATTAATCTTGAAGAAGTTAGAACTCAGACTATTGATGAAGCTAAAGCTGAATTTAAAAGAAACTCAAAAGAGATCATAGATTTAGCAGCTAGACACAATAAAAGAGATTTAGCTGACAAAGCAATTGCAGATGGCGTATCTGTAGAAGAATTTAGAGGTGTATTATTAGAAAATATTTCTAACAATCAACCACTAGAAACTCCTTCAGAAATCGGTATGAGCAAAGAAGAAGTAAGAGAATTTAGTCTAGTTAAAGCAATTAGAGCTATGGCCAATCCTTCTGACAGAAAAGCACAAGCTGACGCAGCATTTGAATTTGAATGTTCTGCTGAAGCTGCTAGACAGTATGGCAAAGATGCTCAAGGCATCATGTTACCTGCTGAAGTGCTAAGAAGCTGGGGTAAAAGAGACCTAAACACATCTGATGATTCAACTCTAGTAGCTGAAGATTACAGAGGAAATGACTTTATTGATGTACTTAGAAATGAGTCATCAGTAATGCAAGCTGGTGCTACTATACTTAGAGGATTACAAGGTAATGTTGTAATACCTAAGAAAACTGCTGGTGCATCTGCTGGATGGATTGCAACAGAAGGAAGTGCTGCTGCTGAGTCTGAGTTTACTGCTGGTTCAATTACTATGACTCCTAGAGTAATTGGAGCCTTTACTGACTGTACTCGATTACTTTTACAACAAAGCTCTTTAGATGTTGAGAACTTAATCAGAGATGACCTAACAAAATCAATCGCTACTGCAATTGACTTAGGTGCTTTAGCTGGTTCAGGTTCAAGTGGTCAACCAACAGGTATTGCTAATACTTCAGGTATTAACACTACAACTTTCGCTGCTGCTAACCCAACATGGGCAGAAATCGTAGCTATGGAAAGTGCTGTTGCTAATGACAACGCATTGACTGGTTCTTTAGGTTACATATGTAGACCTGCTGACTTTGGTACTTTAAAAACAACTGAAAAGGCTACTGGTACTGCTCAGTTTGTTGTTTCTCCTGACAATAGCATGAATGGCTATAATGTTGTCAGAAGTAATCAAGTAACAAGTGGTGACTTCTACTTTGGTAACTTTGCAGACCTATTAATTGGTATGTATGGTGGTTTAGACATTACTGTTGACCCTTACGCATTATCAACATCAGGCGGAGTAAGAATTGTTGCTCTTCAAACTGTTGATGTAGCTGTAAGACATGCAGTATCTTTCTGTAAATCTTCAGACTAATTAACTGATGCTTAAATGGAATGGGGGTGGAAACACCCCCACCTTAAATATGAAAAAATATAAAATTTTACAAGATACAATGGCTGGCGGTTCTAAAGTTCATGCTGGAGATATAGTAGAACTTAATGAGGTTGAAGGTCATTCTTTATGTGGTTATCAAAAGGCAGAGGTTTGTGTTGAAAAGCCAAAACCTAAAAAGACTGAAAGAAGTGTTGGTTTAGAAACTTCTGAAGTAAAGCCTGTTAAAAAGAGAGCCAAGAAGTAATTATGCCAATGGAATTTGATAGAGATTTCGATGGCTACTTAGATGCCACCTATGGTCATGGTATTAAAGTTACCTACACACCCACAGGTGGTTCATCTTCTTCTATCAACGTCATCCTGAATCAAGAATATGTAGATATAGATACAGCAGGATTGCCAGTTCAAGGGTATCAACCAGTAGCACAAAGTAAGACTACTGATATACCAAGTATAGCTTTTGGAGATACTATTGTTGCTCCAGCTATAAAAAATTTAGATGGTACACAAATAAAACCATCAACAACTTATAAAGTTATAAATTACGAGCATGACAACTTAGGCATGACCTCATTACTACTTGAGGTTCAATAATGGCTAATCATGTAAGACAGCAGATCAGAGAATACTTTGGCACTACATTAAATGGTCTAACAACAACAGGCTCTAATGTTTATGAGTCTAGGGTCTATACACTACAAGAAGATACCCTTCCTTCTTTAGTTATATATACAAAATCAGAATCATCTGAGCCTATAGTAATAGGTGTTGATAGGGTTATGAGCAGAGAACTAGCAGTTGTTGTGGAAGCATATTGCAAAGCGACTAGCAACTTTGATGATACTATTGATACAATAAGCAAAGAAGTTGAAGAAGCGATTTCTGCTGATAGAACTCTAGGAGGTTTGGCAAAAGATACTTATGTTGAATCTACGGAAATAGAATACACAGGAGATGGAGAACAGCCAGTAGGTTATGTAACTCTAACTTTTTTAACAAACTACTATGTTCAGGAAACCAATCCCGATGTAGCGGTATAACAGGAGATAATTATGAAATTAATTAGTCCAAATGGTAAAAATTCAGTAATAGCTCAACCTTTAAAAGTTGAGTCATTTAAGAATATGGGTTGGAAGGAAGAAGCAATCCAGTCGCAAGACAAAGTTAAACCTTCTTCCAAGAAAAAGTCGAAAGACGAGGTAAAAGAAAATGGCGATACATAAAGGAAGTGAAGGTACTGTTCATGTAGGAACAGATGCAATAGCTGAAATTAAGTCTTATTCTGTTGAAGAAACTTCTGATACTATTGAGGTAACAACTATGGGTGATGGTTTTAGAGACTATCTACCAAGTTTAACTTCTTTCTCAGGAAGCATAGATGTTTTTTGGGATGAATCAGATACAGCACAACAAGCATTACAGCCTAGCACAGAAGTTACTTTAAAGTTCTATGTTGAAGGAGCTGATACTGGTGATAAGTATTACACAGGAACAGCTATTGTTACTAGTTTAAGTGTTTCATCATCATTCGATGGTATGGTTGAAGCATCTATATCTGTACAAGGCAAATCTGCTCTTACATTAGCGACAGCGTAATAATATGTCAGTAATAGATAACGCGAAAAAACATTTTGATAGCTTAGAAACTAAAATTATAGAAGTCCCTGAATGGGGTGATGATGAAGATAGTCCGTTAAAGATTTATTGTAAACCAATGACTCTTTCAGAGACTTCTAGGTTTATGAAGTTAGCTCAAGATGATGAAGTCCAGTTATTAGCCTATGCTTTAATTTATAAAGCATTAGACGAAGCTGGAGAAAAGTTATTTACTATCGCTGATAAAAAGGCCTTATTGGAGAAGGTTGACAGAGATGTATTGATTAGAGTATCTAGCGAAATGATGAATAATATTTCGCAGGAACAAATTAAAAAAAAGTAATTGAAGATAAGCAGCTATTTATTAAATATGCTTTAGCTGAAAAATTGAACAAAACTCTAGCTGAACTTGAAGAGATTACAGTAGAGGAGTTTCAGGGTTGGCTAGCTTATCTTGAAATAAAGGAAGAACAAAATGGCTCTCAGTAAAGGAATGAAGTATCAAATAGATTTGTTAGCAAATAACAAGTCAGGAGCTGCTTTAAAGAAGTTTAAAGGCGATATAAATAGCGTTCACAATCAGGTCACTAGACTTGGTGCTACTATAGTAGCAGCCTTTGGTACTAGAGAGATAGTTCAAGCAGCCAACGTAATGGTTGGTGTAGAGAATAGAATGAACGCCTTAACTGGCAGTGCTACCGCTACAGCACACGCTATGGATAGCATGAAGCGAATAGCAATGGAATCAAGATCAGATTTTGATTCTGTGGCGATGTTATATACAAGACTAGCTTTAGCTACAGAACACTTAGGCACTACCCAAGATCAACTAGCTGCTGCCACACAGATGGTAGCCAATACTTTTATTATTGCTGGCTCTCATACTCAAGAAGCAAATAACTCAGCTAGACAGTTAGCACAGGGTTTGGCTTCAGGAGCTTTAAGAGGAGATGAGTTGCGTTCAGTTATGGAAAACAACGTAATTTTAACCAAGATGTTAGCCAAAGGTCTTAATATGACTGTTGGCGAGCTTAGAGAGTTCGGACATCAGGGTGGACTTACTGCTGAAAAAGTATTGCCTATATTAATAGCTGGTGTTGAGGAAACTAATGAAACCATAGCAGACATGCCTATGACATTAGGACAGGCTGGGGTTTCTTTAAGAAATAGCTTTCAATTTATGATTGGTGATATACAAAAAACCACCAATGCTTTTGGAATTATTGCTGGAGCTGCGGAATTTTTTGCTAGAAATATCAAAGAAATATTAATACCAGCAATAACATTGCTTACAATAAATGCAATTCCAAGATTAATAACTGCATTTAATTTATTAAGAGTTGCAATGTTAGCAAACCCAATAACAGCAGTCGCAACAGCTTTTGCAACAATGGCTGCCGTTGTTGACTCTGCAATAAAAAAGAATAGAGAATACGGAACAACAACCGAAGAATTAAATGCTTCTTTAACAAAACAAAAGAACTTACTTAAAGATATAGAAGATAGGCAGAAAAACGCTGGTAGTAGTGATGAAGTAGCTCTTATGGAAAAATCAGCAGAAGCTGTAAGAGAGAGAATACTTTTAATTCAAGAGCTTATAGATATAAAAAAGATAGCTGCAACTATAGATAATGATTTAAACGAATCAGCATCTTTTACTATAGAGGACATAATAGCACAGACAAAAGATGCCATAACTATTACAAAATCATTCGGTGAGACTGTAGAGGGCAAGCTAACAAATGCTTGGGTTGATTTCTTTGATATAACTAATAAAAAGTTTTTAGAATTTAAGAGTTTAGCTATGGCTGTAACCCAAGCTGTTATAAGAGAGCTTCTAGAAGTATATGTTGTTAAAAAGCTCGTCAGCGGAATTACAGGAGGAATCGATGATTTTCTTGATATGTTAGGTAGTGATGGCTCTTCTGAAAAAAGTATAAAAACAATGATGCCAGAAGGTGGTGGTTACTTCCTAAAAGATGCAGATGGTTTTTTTGATGGTGGTTCTACCACAACAATAGGAGAAAAAATACCAAGAGGAGAGGGCGGTGGTTTTACAGGTTTTGGGTCTAGGGCTGGAGGTGTAGATGGTAAGGGCGGATTCCATGCTGTACTACATCCAAATGAAACTGTTATAGACCACACAAAAGGACAACCTCAACAAACTCAACAAGCAGCACCCACAGTAAACTTCAACATATCAACAGTTGATGCTGCTGGATTTGACCAGTTACTAACATCAAGAAAAGGACTAATAACACAAATAATTAACAACGCCATGAATACTCAAGGCAAAATGGGAATAGTATAATGAGCGGTGCATTTCCAACAGACCCAAACTTTAGGTCAATAAACTTTCAAGACAACAGGCCTACATTACTGAATCAAACACTATCAGGCAAAAAGTCTGCAAGACAAATAGGTGCTCAATACTTTTCATTCACAGTTCAAATGCCACCAATACAACAAGAGAAAGCACAGGAGATATTTGCTTTCTTACAAAAACAAAAAGGTGCTATTGGTGACTTTACAATACAAGCACCATTAGATAATTTAGGTGCAAGTAAAAACGAAGCAGACATACTTGTAAACACCGCACATTCAGCAGGTGCTGAGACTGTAAATATGGATGGTTTTTCAGCAACTACAGGCGTTCTCAAAGCTGGTGATCTAATTAAATTCGCGAATCATTCAAAAGTATATATGGTGCAAGAAAATGAAAATGCATCAGGCGGTGCTGCTACTGTAAAAATATCTCCAAATCTTGTTAGCTCTCTAGCAAATAATGAAGCTGTAACTGTAAACAAGCCATCTTTTACTGTATATCTTGAAAATAATGATATTATGTATAGTACAGATGCTAGTGGTTTTTACAGCATTTCATTTGATGTTAGAGAGGTAATAACATAATGCCAAGAAGTTTATCAACAGATTTACAAGCACAAGTATCAGCAGCAGAAACCAAAACAGCATTTCTTGTTGAATTAGGGTTATCTACAACCATAAGATTAACTGATTGGTATTCAGATGTTACTTATGATTCTGACTCTTACGAAGCTGGTGGTTCTTTTCTAACAGTAGACTCAGTTACAGAAACAGGTCAATTACAAATAGATGAAATAAATCTTGGCTTTTCAAATGTAACAAATGAAGTTAGAACTTTAGTTCAAGGCGGTGCATTTACAGATAAAACAGTAGAGATATATTTAGCTTACTTTAATGAGAATGAAACTTTGGTAGGTGCTATAAATTATTTCACAGGGCAAATCAGAAGTGTATCTATTTCAGAAAGTATAGATAATTCTGTGCTAGCAATGACTGTAGCTTCTCATTGGGCTAATTGGAACTTAACAAAAGGTAGGCATTATTCAGATGAATCTCAGAAATCAGCTTATACAGGTGATAGAGGTTTAGAATTTGCCACACAGGTAAAATCAGATGTAAGGTGGGGTTCATAGATGTTAAGTTTTTTTAAGGCGATTGGTACAGCAATTATAAAATATGCAATAGCTAATCCAATACAATTTGCTTTTCAAGCAGTAACCGCTATCACAGGTGTTAAAGGATTCTTACAAGCAAGGCAAATGATGTCTAAAGGCCAAGACATCATGGCTAACAAAACTGCTGCTGGTGGCAAGATACCAGTCATATATGGAACAAGAAGGGTTGGTGCTCAAATTGTATATATGGACACAGCACAAAACAGGTCAAGAGACTTATTTGTTGTTTATGCGATATCAGTCGGTGAGTGTGAAGAGATACTTGGCAGAACTATTGAGATAGATGGTAATAGTATTCTTGATGGCAATATCTATAAAGGTGGTGGATATGTAGGCTCAGACAAAATATCATCAGGTAATGGTTCTTTAAATACTGCATCACAAGTTGGTGATAATCAGTATTCTAGTGCTGGTAATTTAGGAACTAACCCAGCTTTAAGATACTCTTTTGTATTTAACCTACATCATGGTGCATCCAGTCAAACAGCAGACCCAATGCTTAGAGCATCTATACCTACTGAGTGGACTACTAATCACAAATTAAATGGCATTTGTTATATAGCAGCTTCTTTTGATTACGATAAGAAAGGAATGTATAAAGGCGTTCCACAAATTACAGTACAGGTTAAAGGTAAAAAGGTTTTTGACCCAAGAGATAACTCTACTAAATGGTCATCTAACCCAGCCTTATGCTTCTTAGATTACATACAAAATGATGAGTATGGCAAAGGTTTAGCAACATCACAAATTAACATGACTACTATAAGTGCTGCTGCAACTGCATGTGAAGTAGAAGTAGATCAACCTTACTATAATGACACCTATCAAGACCTAACTTGGAGTGGAACTGCTGGTAATGACTTTATTGTTATTAATGATAATGATGACTGGTGGCAAAACAAAGTAGATGAAGTTATAGATATAAGAGATTCTAATGATGCAAGTATATTTTCTAACGCTGTAAGTATTACAGGTTCTACAAGATATCAATACTATGATTCTGTGCAAGAAAACAGATTATACATAGATGATGTTTTAGCAAATAGTTATACAAATGAAGCAGGAAACGCTAGAGCTAAAGTTAAAAGATTTCATTGTAATGGTTATATTGACACCAATAAGAATGTCATGGATAACGCCAAAGAGCTTCTTGCAAATATGCGAGGTATCTTTCTTTATATTGATGGCAAATATGAATTACAAATAGAAGATACAGGCACATCTACATTTAGCATCACAGATGACCACATCATAGCTGATGCTGGTATATCAGTTGATTATGGTAATAAAGATAAAAAGGCAAATAAAGTTGTTATTGAATTCTTTAATGCTAATAAGAAATACGAACTTGATACAGCTACAGTTTTACATGATGCATCACCTGAGTATTATTCAGATGATGGTGAGGTATTGGAAGTTAAAGCTGAATTCCCTTATGTAACAGACCCATACATTGCTTACAATATGGGTAAGGCTATTTTAACTAGAAGTAGAAAACAGACCACTATGCAGTTCTTGGGAACTCCTGAGATGTATAAATTAAATGTGGGTGATATTGTTGATCTTACCTACTTGCCTTTAAGTTTTAATGTAAAGGTTTGCAGAGTAGAGGCATTAGAATTACAAGCAAATGGGCTTGTATCTGTTAGCCTAATTGAATACTTTGATGTTTATACATGGGAAGTACCAGCCCAAGAGCCAGTAGAAATAATAGCCCATCCGCCAAGCATAGGAGCTTTACATCCACCTGAAGCAAGCAGTATTGTATTCACAGACACAGATGCTTCGTCAATCAATAGACCCACTTTAACTTGGACTGAGCCAACTGATTTTCCTGTAAGGCAATATAGGGTAGATGTAGTTGATACAGCAAACCCACCAGTACAAGTATTTAGCAAACTAGTTGATACAAATAGTGTAGATTTAAGTTTTCTTGCTGTTGGTAATTACAATGCAAATATAACTTCTTTTAATGGAGTTGGTATTGAGTCTAATGCTGTTGTAAAGTCGTTTACCATTGGCAATCCACCAACAGCTACAGCAGATATACAAGATGATGCTGTTGTTACAGACAAGATAACAGATGATGCGATTACAACACCTAAGATACTAGATGGTAATGTTACTGATGCAAAGATTAACTCTTTGACAGCAAACAAAATTACAGCAGGAACTATTGATGCTTCAGTTATTACTGTTACCAACTTAGATGCAGATAATATAACTTCAGGAACTATTGGTGCGGATAAAATCACTGTTACTAATTTAGCTGCCATAAATAGCAATTTAGGCGATATTGATGCAGGTAGTTTAAACATAGGCTCAGGTGCTTTTGTAGTAACTACAGCAGGTGCTATGACTGCTACAAGTGCAAACGTAACAGGCTCTATTACCGCCACTTCTTTAAATGTTACCAATGCAACTGTTACAGGAACGCTAGATGCAAGTGTGATTACAGTAAATGGAGAGGTTTTATCTACATTGGTTGCCTATGGCAGTGTGCCAGATCAAACTGGAAATTGGACTAAATTTACAGATCAGGTGGCTTTTATAAACAATGTAGATTTTGAAGACGTTGTTGTTTTTAACGATAGTGTTCAATTTGAAAATGCACCAACTTTTGTAGATGGTCTTAGCGGTCAAGGATTATTCAATATATCTTC
>Ga0066605_10001277_pt1 | contig 16716 bp, 16 predicted proteins | sample SaaInlLV_DNA_10m_FD_60385 | JGI IMG/M metagenome (GOLD analysis project Ga0066605, IMG submission 60385) | Marine microbial communities from expanding oxygen minimum zones in the Saanich Inlet - SI075_LV_DNA_10m | ecosystem: Environmental > Aquatic > Marine > Unclassified | place: British... | reverse complement strand
TACCTTAGGACCGTTATAGTTACGGCCGCCGTTTACCGGGGCTTCGATCAAGAGCTTCGCCGAAGCTAACCCCATCAATTAACCTTCCGGCACCGGGCAGGCGTCACACCCTATACTTCCACTTACGTGTTTGCAGAGTGCTGTGTTTTTAATAAACAGTCGCAGCCACCTGGTATCTTCGACCGCCAATAGCTTAGGGAGCAAGTCCCATCACCGTCAGCGGCGCACCTTCTCCCGAAGTTACGGTGCCATTTTGCCTAGTTCCTTCACCCGAGTTCTCTCAAGCGCCTTGGTATTCTCTACCCAACCACCTGTGTCGGTTTGGGGTACGGTCAAATGTAACCTGAAGCTTAGAGGTTTTTCTTGGAAGCATGGCATCGACCACTTCTTACTCGTATAAGAGTAATTCGTCATCACATCTCGGCCTTAAGAGAGTCCGGATTTACCTAAACTCTCAGCCTACGTGCTTAAACCTGGACAACCATCGCCAGGCCAGCCTAGCCTTCTCCGTCACCCCATCGCAGTTACATTTGGTACAGGAATATTAACCTGTTTCCCATCGACTACGCCTTTCGGCCTCGCCTTAGGGGCCGACTAACCCTGCGCCGATGAACGTTGCGCAGGAAACCTTGGTTTTTCGGCGAAGAGGATTTTCACCTCTTTTATCGTTACTCATGTCAGCATTCGCACTTCTGATACCTCCAGCATGCCTCCCGGCACACCTTCACAGGCTTACAGAACGCTCCTCTACCACACATACAAAGTATGTGTCCGCAGCTTCGGTATACAGTTTTAGCCCCGTTAAATCTTCCGCGCAGGCCGACTCGACCAGTGAGCTATTACGCTTTCTTTAAAGGATGGCTGCTTCTAAGCCAACCTCCTGGCTGTCTGGGCCTTCCCACATCGTTTCCCACTTAACTGTAATTTAGGGACCTTAGCTGGCGGTCTGGGTTGTTTCCCTTTCCACGACGGACGTTAGCACCCGCCGTGTGTCTCCCTCGCTGTACTCATCGGTATTCGGAGTTTGCATGGGGTTGGTAAGTCTAGATGACCCCCTAGCCCAAACAGTGCTCTACCCCCGATGGTAATACGAGAGGCTCTACCTAAATAGATTTCGAGGAGAACCAGCTATCTCCGGGCTTGATTAGCCTTTCACTCCTAACCACAGGTCATCCCCTAATTTTTCAACATTAGTGGGTTCGGTCCTCCAGTTGATGTTACTCAACCTTCAACCTGCCCATGGCTAGATCGCCCGGTTTCGGGTCTACTCCTTGCGACTAAGACGCCCTATTAAGACTCGGTTTCCCTACGGCTCCCCTATACGGTTAACCTTGCCACAAAAAGTAACTCGCTGACCCATTATACAAAAGGTACGCAGTCACACGTCCGAAGACATGCTCCCACTGCTTGTATGCATCTGGTTTCAGGTTCTATTTCACTCCCCTCACAGGGGTTCTTTTCGCCTTTCCCTCACGGTACTGGTTCACTATCGGTCAGCTGAGAGTATTTAGCCTTGGAGGATGGTCCCCCCATGTTCAGACAAGGTTTCACGTGCCCCGTCCTACTCGATTTCATCTATATCTTGCTTTCGTGTACGGGACTATCACCCTCTATCGCGCAACTTTCCAGGTGCTTCCACTAACAAAATATAAACTTAAGGGCTGGTCCCCTTTCGCTCGTCGCTACTAAGGGAATCTCTGTTGATTTCTTTTCCTTTGGGTACTTAGATATTTCAGTTCCCCAAGTTCGCTTCTACACCCTATGTATTCAGGTGCAGATACCGCCGGAGCGGTGGGTTTCCCCATTCGGAAATCCCCGGATCAAAGTCTATTTGCCGACTCCCCGAGGCTTATCGCAGGCTATAACGTCCTTCATCGCCTTCAGCTGCCAAGGCATCCACCAGATGCACTTTTATGCTTGACCATATAATCCAATGTATTGGTAAACCAACGCATCTTCAGTATATGTTCTTCATATTTTCATCACATATTCATCATTTATTTATTCATTCGCCTTCCCCGTGATCCAACCTAAGCAAGCTGACTTCAAATCTGACCACTCGAACAGCGGAAAGATCTTCTACCAACATCACAACATCCACGCGAACGCTTCAGTGTTGTATTCACAAGAGAATACTAAGACATATATCTAGAAAAAAATTTTTGTACCCGCATAACTTCTGCGAAACCATAAATGGCATCGCATAATTTTGCGGACTATCTCTGAATTGTTAAAGAGCAAAACTCAAGCAAGTGCTCAAGTTCACATCGGAAATGTTCGTTCTCTTAAATTAAGCCTTAGACTAATCATAGAATTAATAAGGGAACACATCGAATGTAAACTCGAAGGGCGAAGTGGGTACTAAATACTAAACATTTTCTTGATGCATGTACCCGCTCACGAGGAACAAGTACGAGGCCTGTTGCAAAGTGGACAAATGGTGGAGCCGAGGAGGATCGAACTCCTGACCTCCTGCGTGCAAGGCAGGCGCTCTCCCAGCTGAGCTACGGCCCCATTATGCAGGGTCAGCACTAAAGTCCGCTCGTTGATCGTGGTGGGTCTGGGTGGATTTGAACCACCGACCTCACCCTTATCAGGGGTGCGCTCTAACCAACTGAGCTACAGACCCAGAGTGCTCAAAAAAATAATTAGCAACAAACCATTCGTGTAGGAACAACGCAATTCGCTAGGAGTTGGACCTGTTTTTTCCAATCTCAAATGAGACTGAATCAAGGCCTATCGTTTTAAGGAGGTGATCCAGCCGCAGGTTCCCCTACGGCTACCTTGTTACGACTTCACCCCAGTCATGAACCACACCGTGGTAACCGTCCTCCCGAAGGTTAAACTAATTACTTCTGGTGCAATCCACTTCCATGGTGTGACGGGCGGTGTGTACAAGGCCCGGGAACGTATTCACCGCGACATTCTGATTCGCGATTACTAGCGATTCCGACTTCATGGGGTCGAGTTGCAGACCCCAATCCGGACTACGAGAAGTTTTTTGGGATTCGCTTACCATTGCTGGTTTGCAGCCCTTTGTACTCCCCATTGTAGCACGTTTGTAGCCCACCCCGTAAGGGCCATGATGACTTGACGTCGTCCCCACCTTCCTCCGGTTTGTCACCGGCAGTCTCCTTAGAGTTCCCGACTTTACTCGCTGGCAAATAAGGACAAGGGTTGCGCTCGTTACGGGACTTAACCCAACATCTCACGACACGAGCTGACGACAGCCATGCAGCACCTGTATCTCGGTTCCCGAAGGCACCAATCTATCTCTAGAAAGTTCCGAGTATGTCAAGGGGTGGTAAGGTTCTTCGCGTTGCATCGAATTAAACAACATGCTCCACCGCTTGTGCGGGCCCCCGTCAATTCATTTGAGTTTTAACCTTGCGGCCGTACTCCCCAGGCGGAGAACTTATCGCGTTAGCTGCGCCACCAAAGCCTTAAAGGCCCCAACGGCTAGTTCTCATCGTTTACGGCGTGGACTACCAGGGTATCTAATCCTGTTTGCTCCCCACGCTTTCGCACCTCAGCGTCAGTGTTGGTCCAGGCGGCTGCCTTCGCCATCGGTATTCCTTCCTATATCTACGCATTTCACCGCTACACAGGAAATTCTACCGCCCTCTACCACACTCTAGTTTGACAGTTTGGAATGCAGTTCCCAGGTTGAGCCCGGGGCTTTCACATCCCACTTATCAAACCGCCTACGCGCGCTTTACGCCCAGTAATTCCGATTAACGTTCGTACCCTCCGTATTACCGCGGCTGCTGGCACGGAGTTAGCCGGTACTTCTTCTGTCGCTAACGTCAAGACCACGACATATTAAATCGTAGCTTTTCTTCACGACTGAAAGTGCTTTACAACCCTAAGGCCTTCTTCGCACACGCGGCATCGCTGGGTCAGGCTTTCGCCCATTGCCCAAGATTCCCTACTGCTGCCTCCCGTAGGAGTCTGGACCGTGTCTCAGTTCCAGTGTGGCTGATCGTCCTCTCAGACCAGCTATAGATCGTCGCCTTGGTGAGCCTTTACCTCACCAACAAGCTAATCTAACGCAGGCTCCTCTAATAGCGTGAGGTCCGAAGATCCCCCACTTTCCTCCTAAGAGCGTATGCGGTATTAGCTCGAGTTTCCTCGAGTTGTCCCCCACTACTAGGTAGATTCCTACGCGTTACTCACCCGTCCGCCACTGTACTCACACCGAAGTGCTTTCTCGTTCGACTTGCATGTATTAGGCGTGCCGCCAACGTTCAATCTGAGCCATGATCAAACTCTTCAGTTTAATTTTTTCGACTTTCGGATTTGCGATCGGATAAATCCTTTCGCATCACCATGATGCCAAGTAATCATTTACTCAAAACGAATCACGTGTTCCCACACGAATGGCTTGTTTAGTACTAAGTGTTGTTCGCGAATGTCTTAGTATCCGCGCTCACTTCGTACTTGCTTTTTCTTTTTAAAGAGCTGCTGCTTCGCTTTCGGCGTCGCTGCAAGGGAGGCGTATAATACGCAAAGAGATTTTTGGCGCAAGCCCTAATTTGAAATAAAATGAAATAAGTGCAAAAAAACTCTCATCAGGCCCCGCGGACAAGCAAGGCATATTGCTTTTTGCCCTTACGTATCAAGTAAAAACGACCAAACAGCGCATCATCAAAAGAAATCTCCATGCGGGGATCAGTTACAGGCTGACCGTTCATCTTGACCCCATTACCTTGAATCAGCTTGCGCGCCTCTCCCGTAGATTTGACTAAATTCGCCCCCACCATGGCAGTGAGCAGACCAGTCCCGGGCTCACAGATACAGCTGGATAAGCCGTCCTGCTGTAATTGCGCCAAGTCGGCCTCTTGCAACCCTGCGACCTCGCCAGCAAACAAACACTCACTTATCCGTTCAGCAGACTTCAATGCTTCCTCACCATGGACCAATTGAGTCACCTCGTGCGCCAGCCTACGCTGACCCTCGCGCAACTCAGGATGATCTTGGGTTTCTCGAGCTAGCGCTGCTACCTCCTCCTCAGTGAGGAATGTGAAAAGCTTCAAAAACGGCTCGACGTCTGCATCGGCAGTGTTCAGCCAAAATTGGTAGAAGCTGTAGGGCGAAGTCTTTTGCGCGTCTAACCAAATGGCGCCAGATGCTGACTTACCAAATTTCGTGCCGTCTGACTTGGTCACCAAAGGCATGGTTAACGCGAAAGCTTCCTTGCCTAAGTGCCTACGCACTAAATCAATACCAGAAACAATGTTGCCCCATTGATCACTGCCACCAATTTGAATAAGGCAATCCTCGCGCCTCGCCAATTCCAAGAAATCCATCGCCTGCAAAAGCATATAGCTGAATTCAGTGTAGGAGATCCCTTGACCTTCACGATCAAGACGAGTCTTCACCGACTCCCGCTGAATCATTCCGTTAACCGAAAAATGTTTGCCTATATCGCGGAGAAAACTCACCACGTCTAACTTTTCAGTCCAATCCAAGTTATTACAAATAATCGCCGGATTATTACCATCGAAATCTAAAAATCGACCAACCTGAGCGCGCAGCGATTCTACCCAGGACCCCACAACATCTTTAGTATTGAGATTACGCTCATCATCGCGCCCGGAAGGATCGCCTATTAATCCCGTCGCACCACCCAGCAACAGTATTGGTTTATGCCCTTGCAACTGAAAACGCTTCAGAGCCAACAACGGCACCAAACTCCCTATATGCAAACTGTCTGCGGTGGGATCAAAACCGCAATAAAGCGCACGCGAACCGCCCTGCAAATATTCTTCTAACCCATTCGCATTAGAAAGCTGAGAGATAAGTCCGCGCCAACGCAGTTCATGCATGAGACCGTGAGTTTTCATATGCACCTTAAAGTGTAAGTATAATTTTCAAAATTGATCGCCCGCATTATGCTTACTCTTGATAACTCGCAAGCAAGCCTACAAGGCATGACAATCCAAGCGACGTATTAAATCAGAGAGGGCCTGCGCAAAATAGAGGCCACTAGTAAGACTTTTTTCACAACGAGATTCCCTTATACTGCATGCAACCCCGTGGCGCTGACTAACTTTCTTTCTGACGACACAATAAACACAGCCGCACAAACAAACCTATGCTTCCAACTTTACGAGCAAAAACCATAGAATGAGTTTCCCCACTTTACACAAACGCCTCATCCTTATTACTGGTATAGGGTTACTGATTTTGCTCCTTAGCGGGATCGACGACGACAGCGACGACATCGCTAAACTAGCCATCCATACGACCAACCTTGAAACGCCCAACAGCGAAACAAACGACCTCACAGCAGAGAGCCAGGCGTTGATTGCGGGCAACCAGGAAAAAACGCCTGCAACAAACACCACCACCCAAACAGACAAAGTTAGAGCAGGCGACAGCTTAGCTAAAATTTTTGCTCGTAACGGACACTCGGCCAAAGACTTGCACCAAATCAGTTCCACCAAACTGGGCAAGCAACTGAAAAACATCTTCCCTGGCAATAACGTTACTTTTCTATCCAATGAAGACCAGCTAGTAAAATTCATTTATCACGCATCACGGCTCGAATCCCTCGAATTTACACGCGCAGGCAAAGGCTTTGCCGGAGAAAAAAACGTTGTCTATCCGGATCGAGTCATTTCTTACAAACACGCCACCATTGATGACAGCCTCTTCCTCTCCAGCCAACGAGCAGGACTTCCCGACAAATTAACTATGCGGTTAGCACAAATTTTTCAATGGGATATTGATTTTGTCTTGGATATAAGACCGGGCGATCAATTTTTTGTACTTTACGAAGAGCTATATTTGGACGGTGAAAACATTGGCACAGGAGCAATTCTTGCAGCCGACTTCATAAACCAACAAAATACATATTCTGCAGTCGCGTTTACAAACGCGAATGGAAATACTGATTTCTACACACCTAAAGGCGTGAGCATGCGCAAAGCTTTTTTGCGCGCTCCAGTAGAATTTTCGCGAATCAGTTCTAGCTTCAACTTGCGCAGAAGGCACCCGCTTCACAAGACTATTCGCCCGCACCGAGGGATCGATTATGCAGCCCCTAGAGGCACACCCATCTTGGCTGCCGGCGATGGTCGCATAAAAACGGCTTCTAGGACCAATTCAAACGGCCGCTATATTGTCATCCAGCACGGCGAGCAATTTGTAACCAAATACCTGCACCTTTCAAAATTTGGCAAAAATATAAAGTCAGGACGTAAAGTTCGCCAAGGCCAAATCATTGGTTATGTAGGCTCAACTGGCTGGGCGACGGGACCACACTTACATTACGAATTCTTAGTCAATGGTACGCACAAGAATCCGCGCACAGTAAAACTGCCCAAAGCCGAACCGGTAGCAGAGAGGGAACTTGCGACATTCCGCGCGGCGACAAGACAATACGCTCTACTTTTAAACAGCTATAAAGATCAAATCACGCTGGTTACTGCACAATGAACCACTCCACCAATTCGCTCTATGTCGGCGCTATGAGCGGCACCAGTGTAGACGGATTAGACCTCGCTTTAGTCGATATACAGCTGATAAAGGGCGTATTAAAAATTAAAGTCATTGACGCGAAGACCGTCGCAATACCCTTAGCACTACGCGACGACCTTCTTTCACTGGGCCAACCCAAAGATGACAATTTTGATCAGCTTGGCGCGTGTGACAATTTACTGGGCCAGTTTATAGGCGAAAGTATCAGCGGTTATTTGGACGCCCTCGACGTCCGCCGCCAAGACGTAGCTGCAATTGGCAGTCACGGCCAAACCATCAGGCATCGCCCACCGGGAACACAAGCAACACCCTTTACTCTCCAAATTGGCGATCCAAATAGTATTGCCGAGCTAACTGGGATAACGACTGTTGCAGACTTTCGCCGGCGTGATGTAGCCGCTGGCGGACACGGCGCGCCGTTAACCCCTGCCTTTCATAAAATATTATTCGGCAACTTGGATGCAAATGTCGCGGTTCTGAACATTGGCGGCATTAGTAACCTGACTCTTTTAGGCGGAGATAGGCTGGTTGGATTTGATACCGGCCCTGGAAACGGCCTAATAGATCAATGGTGCTATGCACATAAAGGTGCGCCGTACGACAATGAGGGCGCTTGGAGTGCCAGCGGCAAAATTTGCGATAGCTTACTCAGGTCTTTCCTCGACGACCCTTACTTTGCTCTCGCTGCACCAAAAAGCACTGGCAGGGAATACTTCAACCTGCCTTGGCTTGAACAACACCTTGGGCTCTTCGCTCAGACTGGGGCTGAAGCGTTGCCAGCAGAGGATGTACAAGCAACATTAGTTGAATTGACCGCTCAAAGCATAGCGCACTGTTTTGCTGAGGAGCCCTCTAACATTGAGGCATTGGCCGTTTGTGGCGGCGGCAGGCTAAACAAATATCTAATGCGGCGACTAGCGATAAACTGCAACCTAGACAAAACCAGAAAAATCGATGTGCAGCCGACTGAACATTGGGGTGTGGATGGTGATTCTCTGGAAGCCGCGGCGTTTGCTTGGCTTGCCTATCAGAGAATGTGTAACTTGCCGGGCAACATGCCTTCAGTCACTGGGGCCAAGAGCGAACGCGTACTTGGCGCCATCTTTCCTGGTTAACCAAGATTTGCAGGTAAGAGCGCAGGGGTGTCCCTTAAACAAACGTTCGTTCGCCACGCCCAAAACCCCTTAATTGCAGTCAATAGGCTGTGCTACTCAACATTTGCTTCAACAATTAGATGGCGAAAGAGCTACCGCACCCACAGGTAGCCGATGCATTAGGATTGGTAACCACAAACTGCGAGCCGTTTAAATTCTCAACGTAGTCCACCTGTGCGCCGGCGAGGTAAGGGTAGCTCATAGAATCTACCAGCATAGTCACGCCCTCGCGCTCTACCATTGCATCGTCCTCAGCCACCTCGCTGTCGAACGTAAACCCGTAGGAAAAACCATTGCAGCCCCCGCCGGTTATAAAGACACGCAGTTTGAGCGAATCATCGCCATCGTTCTCTATTAGGCGCTTAACTTTGATCGCAGCGCTTTCTGAAAAACTGATTTCTGCTTGCATAGGTGTCGAATGTCTCAGGGTTTTATTTGATGGAGAAGCATATAGGCAACGAAGGGAAACCAAAAGCGACTAACGCAGAAAGATCTTGACCGCACGACGGTGCAATTAAGTGAACTGAGCTAGCAGCCGTTAACTCGTAACTGCCCTAGCTGACTCACTTATTGAAAGCGCTTGCTTAGAGCACTTAGTGGGGTAATTACTTGGCGCCCTTAGCAGGTAAATTTGCTTTGCAGCTTTACTTGGCTAAATAGCGCGCCCGGTACGAGCGTACGCGTGTAATCCCCCCGAAAAATGATCGCGGTTTTAAGTAGAGACTTTTATGATGTTAATCAGAGGAAGTTTTTATGAAGAAGTCGAAGTTTTCGGACAATCAAATTTTGTCGATATTAAAACAGTATGAAGCCGGTGTTTCGGTATCAGAACTGGCTCGCGAGCATGGGGTTAGTACGGCACTGATTTATCAGTGGCGAGCAAAATACGGTGGAATGGATGCCTCTTTGATGAAAGAGGTCAAGGATCTGCGGTCTGAGAATGCCCGACTTAAGAAAATGTACGCAGAGGAGCGGATCAAAGCAGAACTGCGACAGGAAGCTCTTGAGGGAAAGTTGTAGCGCCATCTCGCCGAAAGGAGATGGCGAAGCACGCCGTGAGCCGTGATGGTATCAGCATCCGTTTAGCCTGCATTACTTTTGGTATCAGTCAGACCTGTTACCGATATGAGGCTAAATGTTCGAGTGAAAACAGTCAAATTGCCGATTGTCTATTGCGGCTGACACAAACGCACAAGCGTTGGGGCTTTGGTTTGTGCTTTCTGTATCTACGCAATGTGAAAGGCTATGGCTGGAACCACAAGCGGGTGTATCGCATTTATCGGGAGTTAGAGCTTAACCTTCGGATTAAGCCTCGAAAACGGCTCAAACGGGATTATCCCGGTGAGCTGGATGTACCCAAAGCAAAGAACCAAGTATGGTCGATGGTTTTTATGTCAGACCAGCTTCATGATGGTCGCCATTTCCGCACCTTCAATGTGATGGATGATTACAACCGTGAGGGGTTAGGGATTGAAGTCGATTTATCATTGCCTTCAGCGCGAGTGGTTAGGGCGTTGGAACAAATCATTGAATGGCGTGGCAAACCGGCGGCATTGAGGTGTGACAACGGGCCAGAGTATCTTAGCCAAACACTGGTTGAGTGGGCGAATAAACATCGAATTACTTTGTTGTATATCCAGCCGGGCAAGCCCACACAGAATGCCTATATTGAGCGTTTTAATCGCACTGCGAGACATGAATGGCTGGATATGCATCAGTTTGAGAGCATTGCTCATGCCCAGTTATTAGCCACTCAGTGGCTTTGGCAATACAATAACGAAAGGCCACACACGGCCATTGGAGGGATACCTCCGAGACAGCTGCTAATGGCAGCTTAACCCTCTACTTAAAACTAAGGTTATAAATGGGGGGATTACAACTCACCAGGATTCAGACAAGTGGAATGTTTTTTGCGCCAGACGGCATCCGGTTAGAGAAACTAACCGGCGGGGAGTTTCCTGCTTTATAGCTATATACGTTGTGTAAATGTGCACACGCTGAGGATCAAAGGCGCACGCTCGTGTGACACCAAGAAAATATACTGCATATTTATACGGAGCGCTTTCGGAGGGAGAAACCTATGGCTAGCCCATTCATGGAGACTTTAAGACGAGATATTAGGTTACGCGGCTATAGTATGCGTACTGAAAAACCTACATATATTGGGTTCGCAGTTTTATCTATTTTATTGATAAGCGCCACCCATCAGAAGTTGGTGCCGTTGAAGTTGAAGCGTTTCTTACCTACCTTGCCGTAGATCGTCACGTGGCCGCAAACACTCAAAAAGTCGCATTGAATGCGTTAGTATTTCTTTATCACAAATTTTTTCAAATTCAACTGGGCGACTTAGGGTTCACATTAGCCACTAAACAACGTGTTTTACCACCCGTCTTAAGTGTCTATGAGGTGAATAGAATTATAGAACGCTTAAAAGGGCGTAATAGGTTTATCGTTGAGCTACTCTACGGCAGCGGTTTGCGAATTTCGGAATGCCTGCGATTGCGCATCCAAGATGTTGACCTTGAGCGCCTGTGCATTACGGTTAAAGACGGAAAGGGTAATAAGGATCGTCAAACACTACTTAGCCCGAGAGTTGTTCCCGCGATGGCGTCCGCAATCTCGAACGCAACAGAACTGTTGACGAGCGATAACTCGCTGGGTGTCGGCCCTTCGTTGCCTTTTGCATTGGACCGAAAATACCCCAATGCTTTTCGATCAGCACAGTGGGCATTTATTTTTCCCTTCTCTGGGTTATGCAACCACCCCCTTACCGGCACTATATGCCGACACCATTTGCACGCATCGGTCATAAGGAAGGCTTTACACAGCGCGGTTAGGCTGGCGGAAATTTACGACAAAAAAGTTAACTGTCATACATTTCAGCATTCTTTTGCTACTCACCTCCTTGAGGCGGGAACGGATATAAGAACTGTGCAGGAATTACTTGGTCACAATGATGTAAAGACAACCCAAATATACACTCATGTACTAGGCCTGCACTATGCGGGAACCACCAGCCCCCTAGATAAACTGCCACGCCAAATATAGGCGGGCTTGTATCTCAGCAAAACTAATCACACTTTAAGAATCCTCCACTCTCATTCGCCCATTTTGCTACAGTCTACCCCTCTAAATAGTCACTTGATCTGGAGAGTCCCATGGGTCGTTTTTTTCTAAACTTTACTTTATCTCTTTCGCTCCTTTGGATGAGTGCTGTCGCTGTTGCCGAGCAGCCTAATCCTTTGACGGCGGATTCAACCTACAAGGTTGCTGGGCTTTCGCTGCCGGCCGAGATTATTGTGGATGAGTGGGGGGTGCCGCATATCTACGCCAACGATCACTACGATGTGTTTTTTGTCCAAGGCTTTAATGCCGCGCGGGATCGTCTTTGGCAGATTGATACGTGGCGACGCCGTGGTTTGGGGCAGTTGTCGGAAGTCTTCGGTGCTGACTATGTGGCGCAGGATAGAGCTGCGCGTATGTTTCTTTACCGCAAGGACATGTACAGCGAGTGGCTGGCTTATGGCAACGATGCCAAACGTATTACAGAATCGTTTGTTGCGGGCATAAACGCCTTTGTTAAGGTGGCCCAACAAAACCCTGACCTGATGCCGCCTGAATTTGCATTACTAGGTTATGCCCCCTCTATTTGGCAGCCTGAAGATGTTGTGCGTATTCGCAGCAATGGTCTTTGGCGTAATGTGGTTACTGAAGTTTGGCGCGCCAGACTCGCATGCAAGGATCAGTTGGAAGAAGCGGCTCAATGGAAGGTACTGGAGCCGTCTTGGGAAGCTAAGGTGCCTAAGGGTTTGGACCCTTGTGTGATTCCTGATGATGTTTTAGACAACTACTTGCTGGCGAAAGCGCCGGTGAAGTTTCTGGCAGACCCAAAGCGCCAGACGTTGGCCCAAGCTGTGGTTGATGCACATAGGTTAGATGTGGGCAGTAACAACTGGGTGGTTGCTGGGGACCGCACCACCACTGGCCGTCCTATATTGGCAGATGATCCTCACCGTGGTCATGCGGTGCCTTCCCTACGTTATATAGCGCACCTTAATGGTCCGGGCATTGATGTCATTGGCGCCGGCGAACCTGCGTTGCCTGGCATTTCTATTGGTCATAATGAGCGCATTGCTTTTGGTTTAACTATTTTTCCTATCGACCAAGAGGATCTTTACGTTTACCGCAAGGCTAAGAACGGCTATCGCTACCAGAACGGTGTTGAGCCTTTTACTAGGGTGACTGAGATTATCAAAGTTAAAGGCGCGCCTAGTCAGAGTGTTGAACTGTTGTTCAGCCGCCATGGCCCTATTGTTAGCCAAACTAAAAAATACGCCTTTGCCGTACGCGCTGCGTGGTTGGAACCGGGTATGTCGCCCTACTTTGGCAGCATTGAATATATGCGCGCTCAGAACTTTCGCGAGTTTGTTGGCGCGTTGAATCGCTGGGGCGCGCCTTCTGAGAATCAGGTCTATGCAGACACTGACGGCAACATTGGCTACAAGCCTGCTGGCAGATTCCCTAAGCGCGACAATTGGGATGGGCTTTTACCTGTGCCCGGTGACGGCAGCTATGAGTGGGATGGCTACTTCGACATGGATGTACTGCCTGAAGAATATAACCCTGAGCGTGGTTTCAGCGGCACCGCTAACGCTATGAGTTTACCTGACGACTATCCCATTGAAACTTATAAGGTGGGCTTTGAATGGTCTGCGCCTTGGCGCTACCGCCGCCTGTGGGAGGTACTTGAGGCAGATGACGAGCATTCCATGGAAGATTCGTTAGCGCTACAAAGAGACTACGAGTCGGTTTTTGCTCGTGCTGTACTTGCCCAAGTGCCGGTGCTTTTATCGCGGAAAGTGGAACCATCCCAGTTGCTAGCTGACTGGGACCATAAGCTCACCACAGACAGCCCTGCTGCTGCTCTGTGGAATGTTTGGTACTACCGTCACCTTGGGCCGGCCTTGAGCGAAACGCTGTCTAAGGACCCCGGCACTGTCAGCCCGAGGATAGATACACAGACCGTGTTGAAAATGTTAACCACTGAACAAGGTCAAACCATTGCGTCAGATACACTGAAAACTGCATGGAAGGAGACAAAAGATCTTTTGGGCGATGAGCCAGGTGATTGGCAGTGGGGCGACTTACACAAAATAAAGTTTTCGCACCCATTACTGTCTTTAGCGGGCGGCGACCTGAAAGCGCAAATGACCATTCCTGAGTACCCTCGTGGGGGCAGCGAAAACACCACCAACAATACGGGTTATAACCCGGACAACTTTCTGGTTAGAAGTGGCGCGTCTTTTAGAATGGTTTTAGATGTAGGTAATTGGGACGACGCAAAGATGACCAATGCGCCAGGACAGTCTGGTAACCCTGGCTCGCCGTACTATGACAACCTGTTGAAGAACTGGGCCACAGACAGTCATCTGCCTATGGTTTATTCAAGAGCCCGTGTGGAAGCGCACAAGGCGTTTACCATTACCCTTGAACCTGAGGAGTAGCACCTGAGAAGTAGAATCTGAGAAGTAGAATCTGAGACGTAGAGGCCAAAAAGTAGAGGTTGAAAAGAAGAACCTGAAAAATAGCGCCTAAAAGTAGATCAGAGCAGCATCACCCGCTGCTCTAGTCAGCGCCCAAACTGATAAATAGACCAATACCAACTAGACCTATTAATGATAAAAGTCCTATTAATCGAAACGGGGTGAAGCGCTAGGACTTAGCCGCTAGCTCCGCGCAGATTTCACCCAACGCTTCAACAAACGCTAAGGGCTGATCCAAAAATAAATGATGTTGCGCATCTGCAATTTCTCGCACTGGAAAATTTTGGGGAATTATTTCCTGCATGTAAGCCAAGGTCTGCTTCGAGAACAAATTACTTTGCGCACCATAGATCAGCGCCAGTGGAATCTTAATGGCCTGAAAATCTTCTGGCTTGCGTTCCACATCGGTCAGCGTGGTCAGCAGATCTTCATCAAACTTCCACGCCCAGCCGTCTTCATCGCGCATCAATGAATTCTTCGCAATGTACTGCAATATGTATTCATTCTCACAGGGCTGTGGCGGCTGCAAACGAAAACGCATTAACGCGGACTCGCGGTCTGGGTAGACCTTGCCTGTGGCGCCACCCATTTTAGGCGGATCTGGAATGGGTTCGTCTGGATGACGAATGCCTGAATCTACCAATACCAATCCGCCAAAGCGTTCTGGGTATAGGTTCACGGCCTTCACCGACATATAGCCGCCAAAACTGTGGGCGACAATCAGGGCATTGGTATCAAAACCTGCGTCGTCCATTACAGCGACAATTTCTTTAGCGTAGGTTGAACTGGAATATTCGTATCTGTAGTCAGAGTCGCCCATGCCGGTAAGGTCCATGGCGGCAACTTGATATCGGTCTAGGAGTTGTGGGGCGATAAAATCCCACCATCTGGAATGGGCGTTCATACCGTGTATTAGGAGAAGGCCTGGTTTACCCGGGGATGGGTAAAAACGGTAAGCAACATCGCACTCTTCTACTTCTACCGTGCGGGACTGCGCTTCGGTGTCTACTGCCTGCCAAAACCAGTCAGGGATAGTTGGCCCTTCACTTTTATCCCAACGTGCCATATGCCCCCCTTACGGTGTCTTTTTTCTCTCTTTTGGTTATTTGATCTCTTTATGGGACCTTTTGACCATCTTCAACTTTAGCTAAACGCTTATTCTAAAGCCCTTAGCTAAAGCGGCGGTTACATAGGTGAGCAGCCCCTCGCCGCTCACCCATTTCAACTTTCTTCTAACTACTCTCTAAAGGAGTTGAAGTTATAAGCTACCGAAACGCTTCAAGTGGAAGTCTACATTGCCGAATAGTGTTTCGATAATGGTCAAACGCTTGAAGTAGTGTCCAATATTCAGCTCTTCCGTCATGCCCATGCCGCCGTGCAATTGCACTGCGTTTTGGCCAACAAACTTGCCAGACTTACCAATTTGCACTTTAAACGCACTGATCGCTTTTTGCGCTTCAGGGCCATAGCCTTCGTCAATGCGCATGCCTGCCATGAACATCAACGACTTAGATTGCTCATGTTCCATAAACATATCTACCATACGGTGCTGTAGCACTTGGAATTTACCAATGGCCTGACCAAACTGCTCACGCTGCTTGCAGTACTCTACTGTTTCTTTGTAGAGCTTCTCCATGCAGCCAACTGCTTCTGCGCCTACTGCCAGAATGCCGTCGTCAATTGCGTGCTCAAGCGCTGCAAAGCCTTGGCCTACTTCACCCACTACGCTGTCTGCGCCAACTTTGACATTATCAAAGGTAATTTCAGAGGCGCGGAAGGCATCCACTGTTGGATAATCTCTACGCGAAAGACCCGCTGTTTTGGTATCTACTACAAATAAGGTAATACCGTCTTGGTCACGCTGATCACCTGAAGTACGGGCGCTGACCACAACGAAATCTGCGCTTGGGCCGTTCAATACAACTGCTTTGTGACCGTTGATTACAAAGCCGTCACCGTCTGCAGTTGCAGTGGTGGTAACATCCGCTAGGTTAAACCGTGCTTGTGGTTCGGCATAAGCCAGCGCACTTTGCGCACTGCCATCTATAATGCTGGGTAGGTACTTAGCTTTAAGCGCTTCGCTGCCACCGTGCTTGATTGCGCCACCGGCGAGAATAACGGTGCCTAGCATTGGCTCAATCACTAAGCCATAACCAAACTGCTCCATCATCACCATGCATTCTATTGCACCGCCGCCAAAGCCGCCGTCCGCTTCGCTGAAACCAACGCCCAACCAGCCTAATTCTGCAAAAGTCTGCCAGTTTTGCTCGCTATAACCTTGCTCAGAGCCCACCGCTTTTTGACGATCGTCAAAGCTGTAATCATTCTGAATAAATCGCTCAATACTTTCTTGTAACAGTGTCTGTTCTTCTGTGAAGGAAAAATCCATCAACCTACCCCTTTTGTTTAGCAAAACTATTTTCGTTATGAGCCCAGAAATTATTTACTTCTGGTACTCCATTTATATGAGATTTAAATATTCTCAAAGAGTTCTATTAACTGAGTTAACTCACTCTTCACCATCACCATCACCA
>Ga0066605_10001267_pt1 | contig 16778 bp, 17 predicted proteins | sample SaaInlLV_DNA_10m_FD_60385 | JGI IMG/M metagenome (GOLD analysis project Ga0066605, IMG submission 60385) | Marine microbial communities from expanding oxygen minimum zones in the Saanich Inlet - SI075_LV_DNA_10m | ecosystem: Environmental > Aquatic > Marine > Unclassified | place: British... | reverse complement strand
CAGTGACGTGCCTGTTCGGTGAGGGTGGCGTGCTGCATTATTTCGGTTCCTTTGGCTTAGGGACGGTAAGATTTGGCTAGCCGCGTCTGCGGTGCGAAACGGCTTTATCAGTTCGCCACCAGGGCGCACGAGGCGTAACATTAGTTGGTGCGAGCAAGCAATTCCAGTCCCGCACTGCTTCAACTCAGCGGTGCTGCGCGAGCGAAGCTGAGCACGTCGGGGTATAGTGCAGTCGGTCCCCGCAACCTTTTGCGTTTATAAAAAGAAGGGAATTTTGATGACTCCATTACTCGAAATCACGATGTATTTCACGTTGCTAACATTTGTAACCGTGGTCCTCGGCGCGGCTATCCGTAACCAAGAGTGGACCAAAGAGGGCCGTCAGATCGGGCTGGGCAACCGCGATAATCTCAAGACGGAGACCCCAATGGGTGGGCGGGCTGACCGCGCTGCGAAAAACGCCATAGAGGCAACGGTCTTTTTCGTTCCGCTTGCCTTGTTAGCGCATTTAGCGGGACTGGACGCAGAGGTGCTGCTCGGCGCTCAGATCGCGTTTTGGGCAAGAGTGGCGTATGTGCCCATCTATATTGCAGGAATCAAGTACATCCGCAGTCTGGTCTGGATTGTGGGGGTGGTGGGCTACGGGATGATGGTGTCGCATCTGCTTTGACGCCTCATCCGATGGCGGCTGATGTTAAGTTGCCTGATGCTCTGCAAAGCAACTCCGCCATCGGGCTTTCAGAGCGATCGTGCCCAAGCGGTCAAGCGTGGCGATATTCCGCTGGGGGATTAACGCGGCATCGTGAGTCGTTGCAACGGCATCGCTGACGCTTGATTCTCTTAAGATATGCAACATTGGAAACGGCGAGCGGTTGGTGTAATTCTCCGGATCGTCGGGTTCAGTGTCGGCAAATTGGTATAGTGGGTGAAATCCCACCAGCTGGTAGATGCCCTCCCAGTCAAACAACTCAATCAGGCTCTGGGCGGTGTCGAGAAAATCATTAAAGTCGCGAAAATCCGGCATGCCGGCGGGCAAAATGAGAAAACTCGTTTCAATATCTTGACTGTTGTGTAGGAGAGTAATCTCCTCACTCAAAGCGTGAAGGATGTTCGTTGGTTCTGAGTCCTCAAAGACCGTAAAGCGTATGCTATTACGCATGACTTCTCGACGGGCAAACGGACATAGATTGAGGTCAACGACAAAAGCGTTGATCCAGCGCCGCGTAATGTTGACGATGGTCTCGATATTCGCCAGCTCCTGATGACAGCGGCAGTGTGGACTTGCGACGGAGATCGTCGAGTGCCTCAGCGCGATGCGGTATCTTAGAGCATGATGAGCTGGTTTGCTGAACAGACGGGGGCGACATCATGGTGTGGAGGTGTCCGAGTTGTGGGCAGGCGCTTGAGGATAGCGATGACCGCTTGCTGTGCCCCGCAAATCACAGCTTTGATCGCTCAAAAGAGGGCTACGTCAACTTGCTCCCCGTGCAAAAAAAGCGGAGTAAGCGCCCGGGAGACAGTCTCGAGATGGTGCTGGGCCGGCGAGCAGTACACGAGGCACTGCTTTATCAGCCTCTGGCAGAGGCGCTAGGTGATGTAGCGGCCGCTAAACCTCAGATCAAGACGCTACTGGATGTTGGCTGCGGAGAGGGGTTTTACGCAGGGGTGCTGTCGAGCCGATTACCGCATCTGGCGCTGTATGGTGTTGATGTGGCGAAGCCCGCAGTAAAGTTGGCCGCTAAAACCTACCCGCACCACCACTATGCCGTCGCAAGCTCAAGGGATCTGCCTGTCATGACTTCGATGATTGATATGGCGCTGTGTGTTTTCTCTCCTGCCAATGATGCAGAAATTAGCCGGGTGTTGCGGCCCGGCGGTTTTTACCTCGAGATCGGGCCAGGCCCCGAGCATCTTTGGCAACTAAAAAGCGCGCTGTACGAGCAGCCCCGGGAACACAAACCTTTAAGACGCAAAATGGTGGGGGGAGGCCTCGTAGACGAGGGCGAAGTTCGCTATCGCAGAACGCTGGATAACGACCTGCTGCGGGCGCTGCTTGCAGCCACGCCCTTCGCATTTAGGGGGCGGCGGGAAAGCCGTGCAGCGCTACAGGCGCAATCTAATTTTTTGGTTACGATCGCCTTCTCTTGGCGTCTCTTTGTCGTGGGTGAGACGGGGGCACAGTAGACCCTACATGGCGCGCTCGAATAGCGCGGCCTTTTACTTTTCCCCGAGAGAGGTAGCTCATTGCCTGACGGAGCGCCGCTCGGGTAACCGCTACGTGGCTCACGTTATCCGCAATGGTGATCTTTCCAATCGACCCGGCATCCAGCCCGGCATCACCAGTGAGGGCGCCGAGCACATCGCCCGGGCGGATCTTTTGTTTACGGCCCGCATCAATTTGTATTGTGGCCATGGCGCCTCTTAAGCCGTAATTCGGATCGCGGTCTAGCGATGCTAGCTGGTCGCAAATACCAGTGATATTGAGATGGTCTTCAATCACGCGCATGCGCGGCGCTTCGGCTGGCGTGACGAGGCTGAAAGCCTTGCCGGATTGCCCGGCCCGGCCAGTGCGACCAATTCGATGTAAGTACGTGTTAGCGTCGCGAGGGAGCTCAAAATTGACCACCATTTCTAGCGCGGGAATATCGAGCCCCCGCGCCGCGACATCGCTCGCAATTAAAACCGGGCAGGAGTCATTCGCAAATTGAAGCAGCACCTGGTCCCGCTGTCGCTGCTCGAGGTCACCATGTATGGCCGCCGCTTCGATATCATTCGTCTGTAGGAAGCGCGCGACGTCATCGCATTGCTTTTTGGTGTTGCAAAACACCATCGCATTCTGGGGTTGGTAATGCTCAAACAGCGCAATCAAAGCGGTCTCGCGCTCATGTTTCTGAATCTCGAAAAAGAGTTGTTCCAGCGTGACTTGGTCTTGGGCGATGACTAGTTCGGCTTTTATCGACACAGGTTCTCGCTGGATAGACCGGCTTATTTTTTTGATGTCGTCAGGAAACGTTGCCGATAGCAGCAGTGTTTGTCGCGCCTTGGGCAGGCTCGCAGTGATACTGGCCATCACGTCGGCAAACCCCATGTCCAGCATGCGGTCAGCCTCATCTAGAACGAAGGTGGTGAGCCCGGTCAGATCTAAAGTGCGTCGCTGCAGATGGTCCTGAATACGTCCAGGAGTGCCCACCACAATGTGTGTACCATGCTCGAGAGAGTCGCGCTGTGGGCCGAAAGGCTTTCCTCCGCATAGCATCACGACCTTGATATTGGGCATGCGACTTGCAAGCTGCCGTATGGCGTCGCCCACCTGCTCTGCAAGCTCTCTAGTCGGACACATCACCAACGCCTGCACGCCAAAATGTCGAGGGTTGATGTGGTTTAGCAAACCGATTGCGAAGGCGGCAGTTTTGCCACTACCAGTTTTGGCCTGAATGATGACGTCTTTACGAGCAAGAATCGCCGGCAAGCTTTGTGCCTGCACAGGGGTCATCTCGGCGTATCCGAGTCCGTCTAGCGCAGCGAGTTGAGGAGAGGACAGGGGTAAGCTGGAAAACAAGGTGTCGGTCATAATCTGCAATGCTGGTAGGAGGCTGCCGACCCTATCAGAATTTAGTTGTCGTGAACCTATTCGAGGCCCTGTGAAGAGACATAAACACGCCGCAAAAATGTCGGAATGTCGGGTTCGCAATCGCCGTGTTGCAACTCCTCGCCATCAAGCCCGCATTTTGCAACGCCATCTTTGGAATGGACTGAGGATATAGTAGTGGCAGGCCGAGGTTTTCAATACCTCGAATGATTTTTAACAATGATATAACTAAGGGATGACAATGAAAAAGATCGTGATAGCCGCGCTGGCTTGGGCATGCATAGGCGCAGCCCATGCCGACAATCACTCGGAAGCTAATTACTCCAAATTCCAATCTAACTATTACTTTAGTTGCCCTCAGCCCGCGGCCTGTATCGGCGCCTTTGATAAAATGATGGCATCACCCGATGTTGCGGATAAAAACTTCGAAGTTACGCTATATGCGCTGGGTCACAACGGGTGGGATGAATCGACCCATATGGTGTCTTTCTATTTCAAGAGCGCAGAGCGCTATCTTGAGGCTGGCCAGACTTTTGCCACCTCGCCGGCATTTCAGGAATTCATGAAAGCTGGGGCGAGCGTCGGCGTTGAGAATCGAGCGCAGACCCTCACCACCCACAGTATCGTCGCAGGTGATAGTCGGGGTACCCGCAGCATGGTCACATGGACAGTTAATGTCACTGATCCGGCAACCTTTGTGCCCGCTTGGCAAAAACTCAGCAAGGCGATGGAAGCGTATCCCTGGGCATCCAAGGCCTATGGGCTGCAGACAATGCTCCTTGGCAATCAAGGTTGGGCTACCCATCAGATTTGGACGGCTTTTGACTCTCCCGTAGAGGCGCTCAACTTTTTAGAAAAGTTTTACCTAACGCCTGAGTTCCAAGCCTACAGCACAGAGGTTGATGGTGCCGTATCTCTCGTCAGGAGTTATATCGCCAACACGGTATACGAGGCCAACCCGGACTGAACAGAACTGTAGCGTGTCTCTGCTGCGGGTCGTGGTGCCGGATCGCTTCACCACCTGATCACGTGGCAGTATTTCTCAGCGATATTGTGCAGTGGAGTACGAAAACTCCCGTATAAAAAACGCCCGCAAATGCGGGCGTTTTTCTAGGATGTGGCGGTGGGCGTAGGATTCGAACCTACGGAGGGTCACCCCTCAACGGTTTTCAAGACCGCCGCTTTCGACCACTCAGCCAGCCCACCAAAAGTGTATCGAGGATTCCCTCGACAAAGAGCGCGCATTATATCGCCGCGCACTGCGCAATCAAGTTACTCCGCGGTTGCCATTTGAGCTCGAGGGCCGCGGGGATCGTTACCGGCCCTCGGGATATCTTGTCGAATGATGCTGACAGGAGGTCCCTCGGGCAGCGCGAAGAGCTGTGCCTGCTCAGTGACGATCTGCGTTTGAGTGATTGGCTTGGGTGAGATACGTGGGTCATTCACGGCCCGACCTGAGTCAGTCATGCCGCTCGTGTCGCGAACCAATGCGCCAATGACGTTACCGATCACTTCCGCACTTGTCTGGTCAGTAACGGTATCACTAGGCTCTACTGGCGACGGTGCGGCTTTTTGCACGTCGGCAGACGACACAGGCGTCTCCGGAGCAGCGTGATCGGGGGCAGGTGCCTCCACCTGAAATTCTGCCTCGACACTGCTTGTGGGAGAGGTTGCCTCGAACGCCGCGCTGAGAGCCTCGGAGGAGGCTACTTCTAGTGGTTGTCCAGTTGCAACGTCCGTAGTTACCGGTTCTGGGGATGCCGTTTCAGTAACAGTAACGGCTTCTTCGGCAACCGAAGATTCCGAGGTGCGACGTTGTCTGCGGCGGCGACCCTCACTCCGCTTGTCTGCGGGCCTGCGTCGATGCGAATCTTCCTCTTTGGCAGGGGGTGATTCATTCCCCTCATCGACGATATCCGTATCGGCGTTCGAATCCATCGCCTCGACTGGTCCATTTTCACCGCGGCGCTGTCCTCCCCGTCTGCCACGACGCCGACGTCCACGTTTGGGTTGCTCGTCGTTGCCGCTTTCCGTAGCGGACTGGTCCATAGCTGGTTCAGAAGCGGTTTCCCCTTTCAATGCGTCTTCGTCAGATGGATTGCGGGTGGATTTTCTCCGCCGGCTATTCCGATCATCACGATTTCGTCTCTCTTCGGGCCCCTTGGATCCCCTAGCTCGTGAGTCGTTATTGCGGTTGCGGCCTCCTGAGCGATTATCCCGTTGTTCGCCACTGCGCAGATTCTTATTTTTGTCCGATCGTTTCTCGGGTGCTGCCTCGCCGAACAGCATGGCCCACAAGCGCGCCAATAGGCCCGACTGGGGTTTTTGTGTACGGTTTCTTGAGTCGGTCTGCTGTCGTTTCCTCTTATTCGGCTGAGACTCTCTCTTATCAGCAGCGACAACTGGTGCGGGCCCCTCCGGCTTGATATCCCTCACCAGTGCCTCAGGCGCGCTGGCAGGGGCTTCAGTGGCCGCCTCCAAAGCGGGCTCTGATGGAGAAGGCATCTCTATATCGAAGCTGAGTCGTCGGGATTGATCCACCTCGTCATCCCTGAGTCTGCGTACTTCGAAGTGTGGGGTGTCCAGGTATGGGCTTGCTACGACCACAATTCTCACAGCCGTCCCAGATTCAATGTCGTTGATTTCTGAGCGCTTCTCGTTGAGCAGAAAAGCCGAGACATCCACTGGCACAATGACTTGAACCTCACCTGTGCGCTCTTTTGATGCCTCTTCCTGAATTAACCTGAGAATGGCAAGGGCCAGCGATTTGGTGTCGCGAATCGTTCCTTGGCCGGTGCATCTGGGGCAGACCATGCCACTCGTTTCGCCAAGAGAGGGTCGCAATCTCTGACGAGACATCTCGAGAAGACCAAATCGAGAGATACGACCGACTTGAACTCTCGCCCGATCTAACTCCAAGGCTTCCCGAATGCGATTTTCGACCGCCCGCTGATTGCGGTTGGAGGACATGTCGATGAAGTCGATAACGATCAAACCGCCCATGTCCCGCAGCCTCAACTGACGGGCAACTTCTTCAGCGGCCTCAAGATTGGTTTGCAGGGCGGTCTGTTCGATATCACCGCCCTTTGTCGCGCGGGCAGAGTTAATATCAATCGACACCAGTGCCTCGGTGGGGTCAATAACAATAGATCCGCCAGAGGGCAGACGCACCTCTCTCTGGAATGCCGTTTCGATCTGGCCCTCAATTTGAAAGCGGTTGAAAAGCGCCAGCGGATCCTCGTAATGCTTGAGCCGATTTTTGTATCTCGGCATCACCATGCCAACAAAATCGGCGGCTCGTTGATAAGCAGCGGGATCATCAATGACAACCTGATCGATATCATCTCGCAGGTAATCCCTGACTGCCCGGATAATGACGTCACTCTCTTGGTAGATCAGCACGGGCGCTTTATTTTCGTCGTTGGCCTTGGCTATCGAGTCCCATAATTGCAGAAGATAGTCCAGATCCCACTGCAATTCCTCTGTGGACCGGCCCACACCCGCAGTGCGAATGATGACACCCATGCCGTCTGGCAGATTCAGTTGGGAGAGAGAGTCCTTTAATTCACTCCGGTCCTCGCCCTCGATTCGACGAGAAATACCGCCGGCCTTCGGATTATTGGGCATTAAGACCATGTAGCGTCCAGCGAGGCTAATAAAAGTGGTTAGTGCCGCACCTTTGGTGCCGCGCTCCTCCTTATCAACCTGAACAATCACTTCGGTGCCTTCCTTGAGCACATCCTTAATACGAACCTTGCCTTCCCCCTCCGGGGCTCGGCTGCGGAAGTAATTCGGAGAGATTTCCTTCAGCGGCAAAAAGCCATGCCGGTCGGCGCCAAAGTCGACAAAAGCGGCTTCCAAGCTGGGTTCTACTCTAGTAATTTTCGCTTTATATACGTTGGCTTTGGTCTGCACTCGTTGCCGATTCTCAATATCGAGATCGTACAGTTTTTGTCCATCAACCATGGCCACGCGCACTTCTTCAGCTTGCGTTGCGTTAATTAAGATCTTTTTCATTAAATAGTCCAGTTGACGACACAACTGGGCGGTGCGGAGGTCCATTTGCCTCCTGTACTGCGCTCCCGTCAGCTAAAAACGGGTGATCATCGTGGGGAGTGTTTACTGACCCCCGTTGTCTGGTCACAGGCACCTCGCACAACTTCTACTGCGGGCCTGACTCGCAATTCGCACCGCGCCAATCAATGTCGCGGGTGTATGGTGTCTACCTTGCTCCGCTCTAACAGACACTGGGTCCGGAGGGGTTCACAAGGTAAACTCTTAAATCTCACATCGAGAAAGCGAGACCAACAAGGACTTCGCTCGCAGCACCAAACGAGGGCGCTGATAAGGAGGCAGAGGGTTTTTAACAGCTCTCATGTCACGCTTGCTGTCAAACGCCGCCAGGGCGCTCCTGACCCGACGCGCGAAACTTAGCACCAAGAGGCGCTCGATTCAATGAATAGATTTTGTGTAGAAAGTAGCTAATTTATGACTTCTCTCGAGAAAGCTAGAGCTCGGCTGCAGTGTGTGACTACCGAGGAGTCAGGCCAGCGGTTGGATAATTTTTTGCTCCGTCATACCCACGGAGTCCCAAAAACACGGATATACCGGGCAATCCGCAAGGGAGAAGTGCGTGTTAATAAAGGCAGAACGAAGGCAGACTACAGAGTGGTCGGAGGCGATGAGATTCGAATACCCCCACTGTCACAAGTGTTGTCGCAATCAGCGGACAAGCCCTCTCTAGCGTGGGAGCGGCGTATCCGCGAGAGTATTGTTTGTGAAACAGATGACTTCCTGGCCATTAATAAACCCACAGGTCTCGCCGTACACGGCGGCAGCGGTGTCCGATTAGGGTTGATTGAATCGCTCAGACGCTTGTTTCCTGATGAGCGATATTTGGAGCTAGTGCATCGCTTGGACAGAGATACCTCCGGGCTGGTCCTCGTGGCCAAGAATGGGCGCACCTTGAGGGAGCTTCATCAACAGCTGCGTGATGATCGCGTTGATAAGCGATATTGGGCTTTGGTGGCAGGGAAATGGCCCGCATATCGGAGGTCCGTAGCGGCACCGTTGGCAAAACACCATACCGGCTCCGGAGAGCGCATTGTTAAAGTTGATGTCGGCGGCAAGTCGGCTGAGACAATGTTTAGGGTGCTAGAGCGGTTCCGCAGTGCCACGCTGATAGAGGCTAAGCCGGTTACCGGTAGAACCCATCAAATTCGTGTTCATGCCCTTCATAGTGGACATCCCATTCTCGGTGACACTAAATACGAAACAGAGCTATCGCGCCACAGTTGCGCGAATGCTCCCATCAAAAGACTCTTTTTACACGCCAGCGCCATCAGCTTTAGGCTGGCGAAACAGAGCATATCTCTCGAGTGCCCACTCTCCGCAGAGTTGGAGGCGGTACTAGATTTTTTCAGACAGCAACGGTAACGGCACATCGGCCTCGCGCAATAAGTCGCAAACTGCAATCAGAGGGAGCCCCTCCAGTGCGGTCGGATCGTCGGTGTCAATTGACTGAAATAGAGAAATTCCCAGCGATTCCCATTTAAAGCTGCCCGCACAATTGAGGGGGTCATCTAACTGAACATAGCGCTCTGCTTCTGGCTCTGATATTTCACGCAAGCTAACGTCGCAGGGTACAAGGCGTTCACCGCACCACAGCGATGCGGTATTCCTTATCGATACGGCCGTCCAAAAGCGGACTACTTGCCCGGAGCACAAGAGTAGCTGCGCAACTGCTGCCTCTATGGTGTGTGGTTTACGAAGAACGTGTCCATTCAGGCAGGCTACCTGATCAGCGCCGATAGCCAAGACACCCTGTGCTGATACGGTATCAGCTTTCAAGGATGCAAGGCGGCGCGCGCGGTCCTGCGGTAGTTCGCCCTCTATCAACGCCTCGTCAACTTGGGGATCGGCAATGTCGAAGGGCACTCGCAGTCGTCTGAGCAAGGCGACACGATAGAGGGAGGTCGATGCTAGGATTAGCTTCATACTCGATTCGCTATGATTTTTTGGTGAAAATACCTCTCTTGGCCCCGAAGGCGATACGAAGAGGTATTGCGCTTTGACAGCGTCTGGCGCCAGCCGTATCATCCGCCGCCATGAAAATAGGCCCGCTTCCAAAAGATCTCGATCTTCGTGGCCTTGCTTCGCGCGGCGTGACAATTCAAGGTACCGCATCTATTGAGGCACTGCCACGCTTATGTGAGGCGGGAATCGGGTTGGAGCAGCTGGTAGTTGGCGAGTTCCGTTTTAGTCGGGACGAAGAAGCGCGTTACCTGGTTGAGACGAGCGTTAAGGCTAGTTTGACGTTGGTTTGCCAACGGTGCCTCGAAAAAATGGTACTGCCTCTCACCACTGGGTCGCGCTTGGCATGTGTGTGGAGTGATTCAGAGGCGGAGACACTGCCCAGTGGCTTAGAGCCGCTTTTAGTGGAGGAGCTGGCCGATCTGAACGAGATCGCGGAAGAAGAAATCTTGCTTGCGGTGCCTGTGTCTCCGACACACCATGAGGATTGCATAACCGAACGACGGAGCTATGCGCCCGACGAAGAGCCCTTATTGGGGGCAGAGCCGGATAAGGAGAGCCCTTTTTCCGTATTGGAAAAGCTGAGAACCTGATTAGGTTTTAGGCCGTACCTAAGCTGAGTGGCAAGTCCCGCCAGAACACGTTTTGACGGGGATCATTGATTAAGGAGGCCAGATATGGCTGTTCAACAAAATCGAAAAACCCGATCAAAGCGGGGTATGAGGCGGTCTCATGACGCCATCGAGGGCCCTAATCTGACAGTTGATGAGACTTCAGGGGAAACGCGTCGTCGTCATCACGTGAGTGCCGATGGCTTTTATCGTGGCAAAAAGGTAATCGATACCGGCAGCGAAGAGTAACGCTCCTTGTCTGGACTCGCCTTTCTATTTCCTGGGCAGGGTTCGCAGGCAGTCGGCATGTTGGGGGACGCGTCAGAGCGGTATCCCATTATTGGAGAGACCTTCTCTGAGGCCAGTGACGTGCTGGGCTACGATTTGTGGCGTCTAGTGTCGGACGGGCCCGAAGAGCAGCTTACCCTGACGGAGTACACTCAGCCCGCGATCTTGACCGCTAGCGTGGCTTTGCATCGATGCTGGCAGGCTGAGCAAGGTGCCGCCCCTGAGTTTGTGGCCGGACACAGCTTGGGGGAGTACTCGGCACTCGTGGTGGCCGAAGCTCTTCAGTTGAGAGATGCAGCGCTGTTGGTTCAAACCCGCGGGAGGGCAATGCAGTCGGCAGTCCCGACCGGAGCAGGGGCGATGGCCGCCGTTTTGGGGCTCAGTGACACAGTAATCGACGAGGTTTGCGTGACCCACTGCGACGACGAGGCTTATGTCGGCGCCGTTAATTACAATTCACCCGGACAGGTCGTAATTGCCGGTCACGCCGCCGCCGTTGATGCCGCATCAACGGTTATGAAAGAAGCAGGTGCCAAGCGGGTAATACCTTTGCCTGTAAGCGCCCCATTCCACACCCCCTTGATGCAGCCGGCGGCGGGAGTCATGGCTGAGGCGTTTCAGTCCGTGGCACTGAACGATGCAAAAATTCCCGTCGTCAGTAATGTTGATGCTCAACCACGTCGCAAAGCTGTCGAAATTAGAAGGCTGCTGGTTCGCCAGGTGTCCGAACCCGTTATGTGGACCCAATGCATGCGCACCCTCCTGCAGGCGGGGTGTCAGAATTTCATTGAGTGCGGACCCGGAAGGGTGTTGACCGGCCTGGTCAAGCGTATCGATAAGTTGGTAGCGTGCACGCCCATTGAAAAACCGGACACGCTGCGCGGAGCCGCAAGGGGCTAAAAGTTATGAATGATGCGACTCGCAAGATTGCCTTGGTAACCGGAGCCAGCCGCGGCATTGGTGCCGCTATAGCGAGCGCGCTGGCGGATCATGGTTGTCATGTGGTGGGCACCGCAACCAGCGAGAGCGGCGCTAATATGATCAGCGAAAAGTTAATGGACCGAGGGGGAGTGGGAAGGGTACTTAACGTGACAGACCCCGACAGTATTGCTCGTTTAATGGAATCGGTCCGCTCAGAGATGGGAGATCCTCTAATCCTGATCAACAACGCAGGCATCACACAGGACAACATTCTGATGCGCATGAAAGATGACGAGTGGAATAACGTTATCGACACCAATCTCAATGCGCTTTTCCGACTCACCAAGGCCTGTGTGCGTGGGATGACAAAGGCTCGGTGGGGCCGCGTTGTCAACGTTACCTCGGTTGTGGGCTCCATGGGGAATCCTGGTCAGAGCAACTACGCCGCAACGAAAGCGGGAGCAGAGGGTATGGCGAGGTCATTGGCGAAGGAATTGGGGTCACGATCAATCACGGTCAATTGTGTCGCTCCCGGGTTTATCGATACAGATATGACCAAAGCGCTAGATGAGGCCCAGCGGCAAGCTCTTGCGGCTCAAATCCCGCTGTCGCGGCTTGGAGAGCCCGCTGATATTGCGGCTGTTGTGGCGTTTTTGGTAAGTGACGCAGCGCAATACATAACCGGCGAGACAATTCATGTAAATGGCGGCCTTTACATGGGATAAATGACGGCATCAAGGATTTTTCACGTGTCAAAAAGGGTTTTACTCGCGGCAAAAACAAGTAAAATCCACCGCGTCTGGACTTCAAGTCTGACGACAAACCGGGGAGCAAAGAGTACACCATGAGCAATATCGAAGATCGAGTTAAGAAGATTGTCGCCGAGCAACTGGGCGTCAAGGAAGAGGAAGTGAAGGCTGAGGCGTCTTTTGTTGACGATCTTGGCGCTGATTCCCTCGATACCGTTGAACTGGTGATGGCACTCGAGGAGGAGTTCGAGACAGAAATCCCCGACGAAGAGGCTGAAAAGATTACTACTGTTCAACTTGCGATCGATTACATCAACGACAACCTCTCTTAAATCCAGTATCGGACCGGAGAGGGGCCGCCCTGCTGTAGCAGCGCGGCCCTTTGTCTTTTTTGGGGTGGCATCCAGTGAATGATACGGCGCCTGACAGAGCGCTATCGCGATACAGAACATAGATTAATACTCATACCAAATGCGTTCCGCAGGGGCAGCAGGAGCACAGCATGAAGGGCAACAGAGTAGTAGTGACGGGTCTCGGGGCAGTGACGCCTCTGGGTTTGGACGTAGCCAGTACCTGGGCAGGCATCTGTGCTGGCAAAAGTGGTGCCGCGATGATCGACCAGTTCGATGCTAAAGGCTTCTCGACACAATTCAGTGCGAGTGTGAAAAACTTCAGTGTTGAGGGCTACCTCGAAGCCAGAGATGCCCGCCGCATGGATCCGTTCATTCAATATGGCATGGTCGCCGGTATTCAGGCATTCAGAGACTCGGGAGTCGCTGTCACAGACGAGAACGCTACCCGAATTGGCTGCGCAATAGGGTCCGGTATTGGCGGTATCGGATCGATTGAAGATACCGCCATGTTGGTTGATCGTAAGGGCCCAAAGCGGATTTCACCTTTTTTTGTCCCCGGGGCAATTATCAATATGATCGCCGGTAACCTCTCTATCATGTACAACCTGCAGGGCCCCAATCTTGCCGTTGTCACCGCCTGCACCACAGGGACTCACAATATTGGCCTCGGTGCTCGACTGATTGCGGCGGGGGACGTCGACGCGATGCTGGTGGGCGGTGCCGAGATGGCGACCACCCCCGTCGGGGTGGGCGGATTTGCGGCCGCTCGGGCACTGTCGACTCGAAACGACGACCCTGAGCGCGCATCTCGTCCGTGGGACGAAGGGCGCGACGGTTTCGTACTGGGAGACGGCGCTGGGGTGTTAATGCTTGAGTCTCTCGACGTGGCGGTAGCGCGCGGCGCCCGAATTTATTGCGAGGTAACGGGATTTGGAATGAGCGGGGACGCCTACCATATGACATCACCGCCAGAGGACGGGCGTGGCGCAGCGGCGGCCATGCGACAGGCGCTCAAGGACGCTGAAATCGCTCCAGAGGACGTGGCTTACATCAACGCTCACGGGACGTCGACAGAGGCTGGGGATTTCGCCGAGTCACAGGCGATTACGACTGTTTTTGGATCGCATGCGCATAGCTTGGCTGTTAGCTCAACGAAATCTATGATTGGCCATCTACTGGGTGCCGCTGGATCGGTTGAGGCAATACTGACTATCTTGGCTCTTCGAGACAATGTAGCGCCGCCCACTATTAATTTGGATAAACCGAGCCCCGGCTGCGACCTCAATTATGTACCGCACACTGCGCAGGAGCGTGTCATGCAACACGCACTATCAAATTCTTTTGGATTTGGCGGTACCAACGGGTCTCTGATTTTCAGCCGTATGACCTGACTGAAATCGAGACGATGCGCCACAGCTGGGTAGACGGCAGGTTGTCAACGGTTGTTCCGGTGGATGACCGTGGCCTTAATTATGCAGATGGCGCATTCGAGACCCTTCTATGCCGCGATGGAAATATCACCTGCCTGTCGCTTCACGAGGCGCGACTCAGCAGGGCACTTTTGGCATTGAAGTTCGAGGCGCCACAGCTACAGGCGCAACAGGTTTTCGAGGAGGCCGGGCAATGCCTTCTCCGAGTCAAACATAGTGGCATCGCCCGTCTTACTGTAACTCGGGGGTCAGGACCCAGAGGTTATGCGCCCTCTCGTTCGGCCACTCCGCGATACATCCTTGCCGCTTCAGCCCACCCGGACCACAAATCTGCTCCCTGGCGCTGTGGTATCGCAACCACAAAGTGGCAAGATCAACCTCAGCTGGCGGGCTTAAAGTTATTGGCTCGCACAGAGCAGGTGTTGGCAGCACAAGAGGCGGCCGCGCAGGGTTGGGACGATGTGCTGATGTTAGATGATCAAGAGAGAGTCATTTCATCCAGCCGGGGCAATATCTTGCTGCTCAAGGGAAAAACGATTCTGACCCCCTTGCTTGATCGGTCTGGTATCGAGGGAACCCGCCGCCAATTGCTGGTGGGCTCTGTCCTCCCCAAGCTTGGATATCGGGTAGATGTGCGTCCAGTCACCATCCCTGATGTGCTCACCGCCGATGCGTTAATGATTTGCAATACCGTAGTGGGTGCAGTTGCAGTGAAGTCCGTAAATCAACATGTTTACTTAGGGTATGAAAATTCTTTTTGCTCCATAAAAGACGAGCTGGGGGAGCACATCAGTTGACTTATCGGCATCTCGTACTCACCGCAATGCTGGTTATCGCGTCCTTAAGCGGCAGTTATTTTTACCTGCAGGGTCTGTGGCAGCAAGCGATCACGCTCGACGAATCATCGAGAGTACTGACTATTAATTCAGGTGAAAGCCTGCATCAGGTGCTCAGTCGAGCAGAGACTCAAGGATGGCTGACGGACGCGAACTGGGTAGGTCGCATTGCACGCTGGCAGGGGTTGGATCAAAAAATTCAGATGGGCGAGTTTCGAATTGCCAATGGTATGACCGCGGGACAAATGATCGAGCACCTCGCAACCGGTCAAGTCGTCCAATATCAAATAACCATTCCCGAGGGAGTGACACTTAGCGCCGCGATTGCGCTCTTGGAGCGACACCCCAAACTCGCTGCGACCGCCGGCGATAAGTTGAATGTTGCGCTTGCAGCATGGGTTTCGCCCGCAATATCTCCTGAGGGGTGGTTTTTGCCTGAAACCTGGTCCTTTGCTGCCGGGGATGCCGATACCGATATTCTCCGTCGCGCACACACGGCTATGCGAGAGCTGCTGGATAGCCTATGGGGCAAACGAGCGGTGTCGCTGCCATTGGCCTCCCCTTATGAGGCGCTCATATTGGCCTCTATTGTCGAGCGTGAAACAGCCGCGCCCTCTGAGAGAAGCCAGATCGCCGGTGTGTTCCTGCGTCGATTGGCGAGAGGAATGAGATTGCAGACTGACCCAACCGTCATTTATGGTTTAGGTGATACTTATGATGGCAACCTCAGGCGCACCCACTTGCGAGATCCCGAAAACGCTTATAACACTTACGTGATTAGAGGACTTCCGCCCACACCTATCGCTTTACCGGGCGAGGACGCGCTCAGAGCTGTATTTAATCCGGACGACTCCAATGCGCTTTATTTTGTTGCCAAGGGTGATGGCACGCACGCGTTTAGCGCGTCGCTGGAGGAACATGAAGAGAACGTACGTCGATACCAGCTCGCTCGACGCTCAGATTATCGTTCCACACCTGACAGCGCCAAGCAGCGTCGGCAATAATGGCACGCTTCATCACAATAGAAGGAGGAGAAGGGGCAGGAAAATCGACCGCCCAACAGTTCCTTGCTAGCAAACTCATATCTATGGGGCTGTCGGTCACGCTGACAAGAGAACCGGGGGGAACGCCACTGGCCGAGGAACTCCGGCAGACCTTGCTAAACCCGCATGGGGAGGTCCCGGTCGAGATGGCAGAGCTACTGCTCCTTTTTGCTGCCAGGGCGCAACACATCGCGAACGTAATAAAACCGGCTCTGGACAGAGGCGAGTGGGTGTTATGTGATCGCTTCACTGACGCCACCTACGCCTACCAGGGCGGCGCAAGGGGCATGTCTCTGGAGGTCATCACGCAGCTCGAAGAAATGGTCCAGGGAGCATTGCAGCCCCATCAGGTAATCTTGCTCGATTTGCCGCCCGAGGTTGGATTGGAGAGAGCGCGCGCCAGAGGGGAGCTGGATCGTTTTGAGCGTGAACCTATGGCGTTTTATGAGCGTGTGCGATCGGGTTATCTGGAGCGCGTAAGAACTATGCCCGGTCGCTACACGGTCATCGACGCCTCTCAAGATCTGCAGGGCGTAGAAGACCAGCTGGAGTGCGTGGCGCAGGGGTGGCTCGCTGAATGAAGGCAATCGATGGTGAGGTTAGCACAACGACATTGCCTGATGCCCCTGCATGGATGGGGCCAGCTCTTCAGCATTTTGAGGAATTGGTAGCGAAAAAACGTCTGGGTCACGCTTATTTGGTGATCTCGGAAGATCCGCTGCAGGCGGCCTTGTTTACTCATTTGATTGCGTGTCGGCGGCTTTGTCAGCACGATGACGCGGCGCCTTGCGGTACATGCCTCGGGTGCAAGAGTTTCATTAATAAGACGCACGGGGATTTGCTGGAGGTAAAAGCGGAGCCCGGAAAGACCGCGATTGGCGTTGAGCAAATTCGGGCTGCTGCACGATTTCTTCAGCAGACTGCG
>Ga0066605_10001266_pt1 | contig 16780 bp, 11 predicted proteins | sample SaaInlLV_DNA_10m_FD_60385 | JGI IMG/M metagenome (GOLD analysis project Ga0066605, IMG submission 60385) | Marine microbial communities from expanding oxygen minimum zones in the Saanich Inlet - SI075_LV_DNA_10m | ecosystem: Environmental > Aquatic > Marine > Unclassified | place: British... | reverse complement strand
CAACAACTACAACAACTACAACAGCTGTTGCACCGACTACATTGGTGGTAGCGGAACCAAAAGTCAATTATGGCGTTGATCAGCCGAATCGCAAGATGCCGTCGCGGCTTTCATTAGTGACTCTATTGGAGAAACATTTAGAAGTAACACAGCTTAGTGAGGTAGATTCTTTGATTGTACATGGGGCGGCTTCGGCACTTACCGTGACCTGCGAATTAATTATAATGTCGCGTCGCCCTAATCTGTATGCACTTAAAACAGAGGGTATTGGCTTCAAGTATACCTCAAAGTTTGGTTATGATGGAAAGATAGGATGGTCTAGGCAGGATTTGCTGGATTTAAATAAAGGCGGAGTCGAATTCTTCATGCGGGTGGCATTGTTTGAGAGTTCGCTCACACAGCTAGCATGGAGCTATCAATCCCTTGGGGCAGCTGAATCTGAGCTCAAGCCGGTGTTGGAGCGTTTGCCTGATGAGCAATGGCAAGGGCGCGATTGTGCAGTGATCGTGAGTCGTGGGCTACTGCCGATGCCCATTTATCATTATATAGATCTGCAGAGCTATGAGGAAGTCTACCGCCGGACTCAAGTTCTGCGAGAGACAGATTTGGTGGATCTTGAAATTTACTTTGCGCCGTCTGAAGCGGGGGTATCTCCGCGTCTGCCGATGGGCTATGAACTCTATTTTGATGGCACGTTACATGACAGTGTAACATTCACTAAATTTAGGCCAAATCGTGAGTTATTTGAGTCGCAATTCGATGTCCCTTCAGACGCGACAGTGGTGGACTTGTCGCGTGGTGCGCCGCTCACAGATTAAGTATTTCCGCCTTCTTGACCAGCAATGAGGAAAGCTTTGCGTTCGCGGCGATTCTTATCTTCGCCGAATGCACTGCGCCAGTAGCGCCAAGGTAAGTTCAATAGGCAGATGAAAAATATCTGACTAGCGGCAAAGCCGATCGTCCACCAGAAGCCGCTACTGGTAAAGCCATAGGCATGTAGGCCTACGCCGAGTAAATTGGTGCCGAACCACGACCATACTGTCACAATACTACCACAGATCGCCAAAGCCATGAGGCCTCGCTCTTTGACGATCCCGCCCCAGCGTGCGTGTAACACGATGGCACCCATAATCACGATCATGAGTGCGCCATTTTCTTTCGGATCCCAGCCCCAGAAGCGACCCCAGGATTGGTCCGCCCAGATGCCACCGAGAATAGTCCCAACCAGGCTAAACAACGTGGCAAAGCAGGTGATCCCATACACCATACTGACGATGGATTTGGCCGACTCTTTGCTGAAGCGCTTGGAAAATAGCCCGAGTACAGTGAAAATCAATGCAAGTGCGCCGGCAAAGAACATGGCGGAGTAGCCGAATGTAATGACGGTGACGTGCGTCGCTAGCCAGAAGTTGGAGTCGAGCACTGCGCGCATCATTTCAAGTGTGTCGCCACTCATGGATAGGTGGTGCGCAATGATAAGCGTGCAGAACCCGACCAACGAAGCCATCGCCGCGCCGACACCGTTCTTGTAGAACTTTTCGAGGATCACACCGAGCAGCACCGCACCCCAACCGACGAACACGGCAGAAGAGTAGAGATTCGTCACAAAAACACCGTAGCGCTCTTGAATGTACATGCGAGCAATCAGCCCTAAAGTATGGATGGTAAAGGCGAGCAATAGCACCCAGAATGCCGCTTTGGCAAGTGGCTCAGGCCAGCGCAGCCATGAGATGCAGACGGTCAGGAAGATCAGCACGTAGAGCTGCATCGAAAGATAGAACGGCTGCGCTTGATTGAAGACGCGTTCGAAATGCACACGATCAATATCGTTTGGGAATTCACCGACAAAACGCAGGCGTAATTGTTCGACGGTTTTGTTGAACATGTCGGGCTGATCCAGGCGATATGCCATCGTCAGGCTGGCGTAGCTGGTAACGTAAGGGCTGAGGTCATCGCCTCGCATTACGTCGAGTAATTCTAAGCCGATATTTTTCCAGTCGTCGAGTGGGTCGACGGGCGCGACTGGTGGCACGACGCGCAGATATGCGGTCTTCGAAAGTTTCAAATAATCGTCGCCAAATTGAATGAATCTGCTGAGCAGTTCGGCATCGTATTCTTCACCTGCTTGCTGTTGGCGGAGGGCCACGAGTCCTGGGGCGATGCTGCTAATGTAGCTCTGATATTCATCGACGAGTCGATCAAGCCGCTCAGGGGTGCCGACCGGGTGCAGCGAGTGCATGACCCGGTGATAGAGTGTGAGGCCGTCGTTAAGATCGGCGATTTGTTGCTCGTAGGGGCTACGTTTTTTTGGTTCAGGGTTGATCTCCTTATAGAGCCGCAGGATCTCATCAAAGTGCGGCAGGAGATCATTGAAGGCGTAGTGGCGTTGGCCTTTTTGTGCGAGCCCTGCGATACCGAGATCGTCTGGAAACTCGATTTTGAACACGCGATAGGTGTCGGCCACTTCAGGACGCATGGTCAGGTCCATGAACCATTCGATCGGACTGAGTGTCACGCCTTCGGGGGTGACGACTTTTTGACGTGCAGCGAGCACGAGCAGCGTGTTACGCGCAACCGAGTCGAGCGGTTTGATGCGGCCGCCGACTTGCACCGGCAGCTCAGAGAAGCTGGCGACATCAAAGTCCGAGGTGTTGGTGGCTGGCTTGAATCCCGATGCGACGATGAACGCAGCGATTATCAGGATCAGAGTGAAAGCGAATTTCTTCATTAGACGGAAGCGCGTTTTTTGAGGAATTTAAAGAAATGCATGCCGAACTGGACGAGCATACCCACTCCCATTAGCAATACGCTGACGTAGGGCAGGATCCAGCCTGGATTACGCACGACTTGGAAGATTGAGGTGCGGTCGTCGTTGGCGAAAGAGGCTTGATAAAAGGTCAAGCCTTCGTAGCGCAGCGGATGATTCATGTAGATCAGCGCTTTTTGGTTTTTGGTGGTATCGCTGTGGCGTACCATCACTTCACTGGAGTAATTGAAAGGTATCTCAGTACCAGGATATTTCTCGTGGGAGAAATCGACCAACTCGACTTCGAATGGGTAATAGTGGCGCTTCAGCCGTAGGACGATCTCCCAGCTTTGTTCGCCGAGAGTCACCATTTGCGGTGGAAAGCGATCGTCGATGACATTCGAAACCAACCAGATGCCGAGTGAACCCTCGGGGCCGAGCACTTCGACGTAAGCAGTCGCGGTGTTGATCTGATTCTCCGCATATGTAACTGCAGACGGTGTAACCACGACGTTCATCTTAACGGCAACACCTTGGTTGGCGGGAGATTCGACTGGCGCGGCACCTTCTTGGGCACGGCCGATTTGCGCGTTCGGATAGTAGCTGATGGTGCGGATGGTCAGCGGACTCTCTGGCACGGCGACTGTTTTACCTGGTTTGAGTAGTGCAATGGGGATGCTATGCACGGTGTCGAAATCGGCGTGCATGCGGTCAATCAACACGAGCTCGTTGTCGCGATATTCTTGAGAGTAGTTACTGCTGGCGCCCTCATCGACGGGCATTTGGCTTTCTTCAGAGAGCACGTCGGTCAGTAACTCGCTAATAAGTAGCAGGATCAGGCCGATGTGGATTAGGAAGATGCCGGCTTTCTTGGCAGTTAATGTAAAACGAGTGACGTGGGCAGCTACGAGGTTGATTAGCAGCATGCCGCCGAGTAGGTAACCGCCGGGCATCGGAATGCGCAGCCAGTAGAGCTGATCGTATGCGATCCATGCTTCGGGGTAAGCCCATATCGCTAGAACGCTTTCGAAGTAGTCCTTTTGTGTTTTCCAAATGCCAGTCTCGACTTGTGCGAGTGTGCCAAAGAAAATCAGCACCATGGACAAAGCGAGCAGGATGACGGTAAGCCGCAGTGATGCAAAGAATTGAAGCAGCGCTTGCATGATTTAGTGGGCGTGGTCTTCGAGTTGGATCGAATCGAGGAATTGCTTCATGGATGCTTCGTTGGCAAGCACGGTAGTAGTGTCGCCGAGCATTTTGACGAACCAAGTGCTGCCATGGAAGGGCAGGAGTGCGCCGAGAATGCTTTGCGATTCGCCTTCGAGGCGCACGTAGAGTCCGCGGTGCCCTGAAATGTCATAATCTGTAGTGTAGGTGGGCAAGTCTTCGACCGTGGCTGCTTCGAGGCCGACTTGACCGCGCCAGCGGTTAATGTTGGCGAGGTGTCCGCCGACATCACCAGGGAATGTGAGGATGGTGATTTCGGCGCTGCCAGTGTCGGCGGTGACTTTGAGATTCGCTTTGCGAATGCCGCTTGCAACGAGATTTTCCCAGCCGTCAGGAGTGATGAAGTCGACTTCGCCAGCTGCGTTGGCCGCCTGTTGCATGCCGGGCAGCACGTTCATCTTGCTTGGGGCGCTCGTTTCTTGCGTGGTTGCCGCTGCGACCGTTGGTATCGTGTCGGCGCGTTCCTCCTTCGGGATTTGGTAGGATACGGGTTGCGCTTGATCACAAGCAGTCAAGCAGATGGCTGCGATGCTGGCTACTAACAGTGGTAGGCATTGTAGGAAAGGGTAATGGATACGCGAAATCATATGTACGTGTAGGAGTGCAAGTAAGTCTCGATTTAGTCAACTGCCTGAACTTCCTATTCTTCAGGCTAATTGCAATGATTAGAGTGGCGCGGAATGCAACGGCCGTGCGAAATCAAGAAGCCGCCTAGTTGTTGAAGCGGAAGAGTGTCACGTCGCCGTCTTTAAATTCGTATTCTTTGCCTTCGAGTCGGTATTTGCCAGCTTCGCGAGCTTTGGCGACGTTGCCTGCTTCGATCAGATCTTCGTAGGCGACTACTTCAGCTTTGATGAAGCCTGATTCGAAGTCGGTATGAATGACGCCAGCGCATTGCGGTGCTTTCATGCCGGTTTTAAAAGTCCATGCACGCACTTCTTGTACGCCCGCAGTGAAGTAGGAGGCAAGTCCGAGCAGATCATAGGTCGCACGAATGAGGAGCGACACGCCAGAATCTTGTACGCCGAGTGATTCGAGGTATTCTGAGGCTTCCTCGTCGTCAAAGTCGATTAGCTCGGCTTCGACGGAAGCTGAAACCACGCAAGTGCCTGCACCGTGGTGCTCGTGAGCAAATTTCTCGACTGCGTTGACGAAGGCATTGCTCGAGTAGTCGGCGAGGTCTGATTCGGCAACATTGCAGGCATACAGCACCGGTTTTGCTGAAAGTAGGCAGAGGCGCTTGAGTGCGACTCGTTCGTCGTCCGATAAGTCGAGCGTGATCGCTGGCTTAGTCTCGTTCAGGTGCGGCAGCAGGCGCTCGATGAGTGCAACGTTTTCGGCAGCTTCTTTATCGCCACCGCGTGCTTTCTTTACGAGCTTTTCTTGTTGGCTTTCCAGTGAGGTGATGTCGGCGAGGATCAGTTCGGTGTTGATCACTTCGATATCACGCAGCGGATCAATACCAGACAAGGTGTGGATAATGTCGTCATCGTCAAAACAACGCACGACGTGCACGATGGCATCGACCTCGCGGATGTTAGCGAGGAATTTGTTGCCCAGGCCTTCCCCCTTACTGGCCCCAGCGACGAGGCCGGCAATGTCGACGAACTCAATCGCCGCAGGGATGACCTTATTCGTCTTAGAGATCTCACGTAGAGGCTCCAAGCGACTGTCCGGCACTTGAACGACGCCCACGTTCGGATCAATCGTGCAAAACGGATAGTTTGCCGACTCCGCCTTACGTGTGCGCGTAAGAGCGTTGAACAGTGTACTTTTGCCCACATTGGGGAGACCTACGATACCAGCTTGAAGCATAGCGGCAAGAAAATGCGAAGGCATCGCTCGGGTGCAATATTAAAGCGTCAGCGAATATTGCACAAGAACGCAGGGCATTTGACTTTAAGTGTATTAAGCTATTTTAATTACAGTAATTTTTGTTTGTCACCCGAGTGAAACTACCTGAAGAAATTAATACCGAAGGATCTCGTATTCTAGTCGTGGACGACGACGGGATGATTCGTATGCTATTACGTCGATTGCTTGAGCGCAGTGGATTCGTAGTCGATGAGGCCGATTCAGGCGAAAATGCGATTAAATGTATCGAAGCGCATGAGCCAGATTTGATCCTACTCGACGTCATCATGAATGGTATCGACGGTTTTGTGACCTGTCGGAAGATTAAGAAGATGCCGGGTTTGAAGCATGTGCCGATTATTTTTGTAACGGCTCGCTCTGACACCTGCTCGATCGTCGAAGGGCTCGATGCGGGCGGCTGTGACTATGTCGCAAAGCCGATCAATCGCTACGAGGCCTTGGCTCGAATGCGGAATCACTTAAAGATTCGAGAATTGATGAGCTTTCAACGTCAACGCATCAATGGTTTAAAGAAAGGAAACCTCGCTAAAGATCGCATTATTGGTGTCGCATCGCATGATTTGCGCAATCCCTTAGCATCGATTCGTGGCCTTTCAGATTTCCTCATTGAGAGCAGTCCTTTGAATCATGAGCAGCAAGAAATTGTAAATACGATTCAATCGACTTCTGCCTCGATGCTGCATCTGGTGGATGAATTACTTGACCTTTCGGTGATTGACAGAAAAAAAGAGCAATCAAACGCAGAGCCTTGTCAAGTGCGTGAGGTGATCTCTTCGTTACTCAATATTTATCAGTTCACCGCCAATAAAAAGTCCATTAAGTTGGCATTAGATGACCGCGGCATGCCAGAGCTGTTGATGCTCGATAAGTCTCAATTCCGTCGTTTGTTGGATAACTTGTTAAGCAACGCGGTCAAGTATTCGCCTTTTTGCTCTTTTATCCGAGTTATGACCGAGCAAGTTAACGGGATCTTTAAAATCGTGATCGAAGATGAAGGACCTGGTATTCCGGAGGATGAAATGCATAAGTTATTTACTCATTTCGGAAAGACGTCGGTGCAGCCGACAGGTAATGAGACCAGTACAGGACTCGGTCTTGCAATCTGTAGAGAGATCGCAGGGTGGCATCGTGGCAAAGTGTATGCCGAAAATCGCGAGGATCGAGTGGGCGCGCGTTTCACTATTGAACTGGATACACAGGTGCTTGCTGTTTGCCCCTAGCGAAGCGGCGTGAATGATCTGAGTGGCTCCTCTGATACAGGCTTTAAAGGGGGTATCGTTAATTGCCAGGACAGTCTCGATTGAAACGACAGACCGTTTCATCTCAGAGGCAACGGATCGCTGCAGTGTGGCTTGTTTGAGGCATTGCACTCTGCGAGTATAATAAATCGCGATCGAAGTGTGGGCGACTCGCCCACATTGCTGCTGTGTGGCTGTAAAGGAGGGCGAGTCGCCCTCCCTCCGATTTTAATAAATTAAAATAGCCAGTATCAAGGGGCGAGGTTTTCGCCCAAATTTTTTCGGCAGATTGGCGATGCATAACCCCACGACTGATCCGCGCAGATGTGGTTGAATTTACTGTAATATCAGTTATAAGCTCTAAATAATATGAGTCGTCAACCTAGTCGAAAAATCGAGAGTAAAAACAAGCCCACCAGCCATACGGCAATCAAAGCCTTGCGCCGCAAATTACCGGGGCGTGTGTTTGTCGATGAAAAAAGCTGCTTCGATGCGTCGTTAGATAACCTGCGTCTTTCGTTTTTGCCTGATGCGGTGGTAAAGGTGCAAACCGCCACGGAGGTGGGGGCTGTACTCAAGCTCGCTGATAAATACACAATTCCAGTAACTGCCCGAGGTGCAGGTTCGTCTGCGACAGGTTCGACCGTGCCCCTGCACGGAGGCTGGGTCTTGGATGTTGCGGCACTCGATGACATTAAGATTGATACGGTGTCTCGCATGGTGACAGTTGGTGCGGGCGCGGTTACTGCCGAAATGCAAGATCAAGTCGAAGCAGTGGGTCTGTTTTATCCGCCAGATCCGTCGTCGAAGAAATACTCGACTATCGGTGGCAATATCGCCTGTAATGCAGGTGGTTTGAGGTGTGTTAAGTATGGTGTGACCCGCGACTATGTGCTCGGGCTCGAAGGTTTTTATGCCGATGGTAGCCCCTTTAAATTAGGCTTAGCTCTTAAGAAGTACGTGTCTGGTCTGAATCTCCGGGATTTGTTGATTGGCTCTGAGGGGACTTTGGGCGTGATCACTGCCGCGACTTTGAAGCTTATTCCAAAACCCCAAAAACGCTGGACTGGCATGTTTGCTTTCAAGTCCGAAGCGGCCGCACTTAAGGCGGTGGTGGCTCTATTCGATGTCGGGCTCAATCCGTCAATTCTCGAATTCCTTGATCGTCAATCAGTGACGTGTGCGGAGCGTTATACTGGTAAGCCGATTTTTGAAGGACACTCTAGTTCTTCGATCTTATTGATTGAACTGGACGGTCCCGCGACAGAGGTGCGCGAACAACGCAAGCGGTTGCTAGAATTCATGACGGACCGCGTGCTGGCATATCGTGAGGCACGCACCGATGCCCAAGCGGAAGCGCTGTGGCAGGTGCGACGCACCTGTTCTCAGTCAATGTTCTCGATGGCGGATACCAAGCTTAACGAAGATGTGGTTGTGCCGATTCAAAAGCAAGCAGAGCTTATCCGATATACTATAGCGTTGAAGAAAGAGATCGGCCTGGCTACGCCGACTTTCGGCCACGCCGGTGATGGCAACTTACATGTACACATTATGTATGGTCGCTCAAATGCTGAAGATGCAGTCAAGGCGAAGATAGGTATCAAAAAGCTCATGCAGAAAGTGGTCGATCTAGGCGGCGTGATTACCGGCGAGCATGGAGTGGGCTTGGCGAAAGCACCGTTTATGGAGCTGCAACACAGTAAGGCTGAGATCGCTGCGATGCGAGCGGTCAAAGATGCGCTGGACCCGAAAGGAATTCTCAATCCAGGTAAGATCTTTGAGCCTTTCGAGGTGTGGGATCACAAACCTGTTCAGGTGAAGTTGCCTTGGGATCATCGCTAGCTTATTAAAAAAATCAATATGAATGAAGCAAGACATGCATGACACTCTGCTAATCGCTTGGACGACGGTGGATTCTAATGCCGTGGCTCGGCGCCTCGCCAATGATTTGGTGACGACAAAGCTTGCCGCTTGTGTACAGATTGAGGCGGGCGTGGAGTCGGTTTATTGTTGGGAAGGAACAGTTCAGTCTACAAGGGAATGTCGGCTGATGGTCAAATTCGCTGCAGCGCGCAGTGCCGAACTACTTGCCTATATCGAAGCGCAACATCCCTACGAAGTCCCAGAGTGGGTCGTCGTGCGCGCTGATCAAGTCGCTCCCGGATATTTAAAGTGGACCTTGGGCGAGTCTGAGTAGGTTTTGTGGCTCGAGTACTTCGGGCACCGAACGAGTACTTGAAACGTATCGTTGTATCTGAAATTGACAAAGATTTGGCACACTAAATTGCAGAATAAATCCGTTCGCTAGTTTAGGTCGTCACGACTGAGTATATCTCGTGGGGGCTTGTTATTTCAATGTGCTCACTTGACCTGTGAGAGTGGCAACGCAAATTAGACTGCATGTTAGATCCAATCGAAGCTCTTAAAGAATACATTCGTTTTCCCTCCGTTTCGACGGACCCCGCGTATGCAGATGGCATGAAGGGGGCACGTAAATATGCCACTGGCTTGCTGCAAGACATTGGCTTTACAGTCGAAGTAGTCGAGACCGCGCTGCATCCCATTCTTCTTGCAGAACGTTTCGGTGATCCAGCGTGGCCGCATATTGCGATCTACGGGCACTACGATGTGCAACCTGCAGATCCGTTTGAGCTCTGGTCCAGTGATCCGTTTGAACCCGAGGTCCGTGAGGGGCGGATTTATGGTCGTGGCACTGCGGATAACAAGGGGCCGACAATCGTGCATATGTCGGCACTTGCTCGTGTGTTGGCAAAGCATCCAGATCTACCCCTCAACATTACTTATGTGATCGAAGGGGAGGAAGAGATTGGCAGCCCCAGCATGCCGAAGTTTTTTGATTCGTATGCCGAGCGCATCTCCAAAGCAGACTTTATCTTGGTCTCTGATACCGGCAGCCCAAATACGGAGCAGTTGGTTATTACTACTGCGTTGCGTGGCCTAGTTGATTTGGAAATTAAAGTGCGTGGACCGAAGAGTGACTTGCATTCGGGAATCCATGGCGGCGCGGTCTATAATCCCTTGCAAGCGTTGATGGAGGTTTGCGCGGGGCTACACAAACCAGATGGCAGTGTGAATGTGCCTGGGTTTTATGACGACGTGTTGCCGATTTTAGAGTGGGAGCGCGATGAATTAAAACGTTATCCAGAAACCGTTGAGAGTTATCAGGCGATGCTTGATGTGCCGGCATTTTACCCAGCCAACGGCCTTTCGCCGCTCGAAGCCGTGCGCTTTGGGCCGACGCTTGAATTTAATGGTATCGGTGGAGGTTACCAAGGTGAAGGCTCGAAGACAGTGATTGCCAGCGAGGCATTTGCTAAAGTTACTTGCCGCCTAGTTGCGAATCAAGATCCGCACAAGACACAGAACCAAGTCGTCGCTGCAATTGAAGCGTTGTGCCCCGCAGGTGTGACGCTAAATGTGCGTCGCGGCCCAGTGGCAGAGGCTTATCTTGCCGTGCCTCCGGGGCGCCCGAATACACCGAACAATCAACCTGAAGCCTTGGCACGTGCTTTCAAGTCTGCAGATCGTGCGATCGAGCAATGTTTCGGCAAAGCGCCGATTTATTTGCGTGAGGGGGGCAGTATCCCAGTGATTGCTGATTTTAATAAGCGCGCAGGATTGGATGCTTTGATGATTGGCCTGTTTACACCGATTGATAATTTGCACGCGCCAGACGAGGGCTTTGATCTGAAGCTGCTGGAAAATGCGATCATCGCCTTTGAGCAAATCTTCTGCGATATCGCAGGCGTGTGAGGGCGACTGCGGCGTCTCGATGATGACCGTGGTGTTGGCGCTTACCTTTAAGGCAAGTTCAGTTTAAAGACAATAGTCCTGCACAGTGGAGTCGCCTTTGTAGTGAGAACCTGAAGATTTTCACTCGAGTTGGTGCTGATATTTAATACCCAAGCAACTTCATCTTTCGATAATGTCGATGGCAGTGCTAATGGGGGAATTCAGATACACCGCACCGTAGTGCTCAGTTGTGGATTGACTCTTTTACACTGAATTCTGAACTCTGTTGTCATGAAATACATCAGCACACGTGGCCTAGTGCCTCCTGTTTCTTTTTCCACGGCGATTGCCGAAGGCTTGGCGCCGGACGGAGGCTTGTATCTGCCCGCGGAACTGCCTGACTTAGCGCCTTTTCTCAAAGACTGGGAGTCGCTCAGTTATGCGCAACTGTGCGAAGCCTTTATGGCGGTGTTTGCCACTGATATTGACCGTGCTGAGTTACAGGGAATCGTTGAGCGTTCATACACAAAATTTGATCATGCGGATATCGCACCAATTCAAAAATTAAGCGACGATCTGTTCGTCTTAGAGTTGTTTCATGGCCCGACTTTGGCGTTTAAGGACTTTGCTCTGCAATTTTTAGGCAATCTTTACGAAGCGCAGATCGCCCGCACTGGAAATCCGATCTCTGTGCTGGGCGCAACCTCGGGCGATACTGGTGCAGCGGCGATTCATGGGCTGCTTGGTAAGACTGGAGTGAAGACTTTTATCCTATATCCCGATGGTCGTGTGTCACCACTACAGGAGCGCCAGATGACTTGCACTGGGGCGAACAACGTCTTTCCTCTGGCGATCAAGGGCAGCTTTGATGACGCACAGGCGGCGATGAAGACTGTATTCGAGGATCGTGTGTTCGCGGCTGAAGTCGGCCTCTCTGCGGTTAATTCGATCAACCTCGCTCGGATCTTGGCACAGTGTGTGTACTATCTCTCTGCCTTCTTTCGCTTACCAGCGGAGATTCGAGAAGACGTCACCTTTGTGGTGCCGACGGGTAACTTTGGAAATGTTTTAGCCGGTTGGTTGGTCCAGCGTATGGGTGTGCCGATCAAAGGTTTCCGGGTGGCGACCAATCAAAACGATATTCTACATCGATTGTTTCAAACCGGGATTTACCAGCTGGATGAGGTCGCACCGAGCTTGGCTCCGTCGATGGACATTCAGGTTGCTTCCAATTTTGAGCGCTTCTTATACTACTCGGAAGATTGCGATTCGGCTAAAGTGCGCGAAGTCATTAGCACCTTTAAGCAAACGGGTAAATACGTATTTGAAGATTTTAAGTCGGACGGTATCAGCAGCTCGCGCACCAATGACACTGAGATCGGTGCGATCATCAAGCGTGTTTATGAGCGATACGGCTACGTTGCCGATCCGCACACTGCCTGTGGGTTTACTGGCCTTTTCGATGGTCCACAGCTGGTCCTGTCGACTGCGCATCCAGCTAAATTCCCAGATACGATTGTGGAATCGATCGGACAAGATTCTACGCATCCATCATTGGAGACCTTGAAAGCTCGCCAGATTGTGAAGCATTCAGTCGAGCCGACTCCGGCAGCGATCAAGGCTTTTATGCGGGCTCATTAAGCGCGGGGAGGTAGTGCGATTATAATCAGTCAATTGAAACACCGCTCAGTAGTATTTTCTGATTAGTGTGAATCGCCCTTTGTCGGAGCTGTTGGCAATGGTACTCTACAATTATAGAGGTATTTCTATGTAGAATACATTGCCTTCACCATCCTCTCGCTCCCGCACGCCGATGTCGCCATTGCAGAGGTCAACCAAGCGCTTTACAATCGATAGACCGATTCCATGAGAGGAGCTGTTGCCAATCGGGGTTTCGGTGCTTTTTGCGAATTTCGTAAAGATTATCTCGCTGTTTTCAGGGCTAATTACATGGGCATTGTCGCGGACTTCGAAACGGAAGCCGTTTGGCTGCAATTGGGATGGCATCAGATGGACGATGACTTCCGAGTTGTTTCGCGAGTATTTAACGGCATTACTGATGATATTATCAAACATGCCAGTTAAAATCCGTTGGCTGATATGCACCATTGGCTCAAATGTCGGCTTATAGGTGAGGCGAATCGACTTCTCGTTCGATTGAACGGCATTTAGTTGCACCAAATGGGCGACAATCTCTGCGACATTTATCTGAGCTTCAGTGAGTTCTGGATTCTCACCTTGGTTGCGTACCTCTTTGTCGAGGATTTCGTTAACGAACTCAGTCATGCCTCTGGCGCTTTGACGTGTCAATTCTAGCATCGAGGAGAGTTGCTGCGAGTCGTGCTTGCCCTCTTCAATGTCCTCGATCATCAGTGTGGCTAACCCATCGATCGCACCAGTCGGGTTTTTAATGTCATGCGCGAGTGTCGTTAGCAGCTCTGTTTTCTGCTGGTAAAGTGCTTTCAGTTGTTGGCGCACTTGATTGAGGCTGATGTGTGTCTGTACGCGGGCGAGCAACTCTTCTCGAATGAGAGGTTTTTTGATATAATCAACCCCGCCTGCTACAAAAGCGCTGACTAAATCGGTAACTTCGGTGGCAGCGGTCAAGAATATGATTGGGATCGACTTGGTTGCTTTGTCAGATTTGAGCATTTTGCATACCGTTAAACCATCCAGCCCTGGCATCATAATATCCATTAGGATGAGTGCGGGTTTTTGCTCTCTGGCGATTTCGATAGCTTCGTCTCCTTGTATCGATAGAATGACGGACATGCCTTCTAGGCGTAATATCTCAGCCACTAATTCCAGATTGTGAGGCTCGTCATCTACGATAAGGATTTTGGTTTGTTCAATTGCGTTTACTGAGGTATCCATTCGCTGTGCTTATTGTTTAAGTTAGAATAAAAATAACGCTTTTAATTGTTAAGGTCCTCGAATATTAATGCGAGGATTGATTAACGTTAGTGAGCGTATCGAACCGATTCTCAAAGCCGATGCAGGCGATCTTGCTCTTTGGGAGCTTAATTGCCGAAAATAATCGTCTATTCTATGATCCACTGATAGCTGCCTTTTTTGAGGATTAGGGATAACTGTATTATGCTTAAGCGCCTCAAACTCAGCCGAGTCTTGCAGCGAAGTTTTAGCTAGATTTTTTCTTATATCGGATCCCGTGTGCTTCTTTAGTTGGTGCAGAGGGAGGCGCGCTCCGCGGAAAATTGTACCATGCCGAGGACGCAGTTCTTTGCCGTCGATTGTACGTATCAAGTCAGTAGACTGGTCTGTTCCGTGGGGCGGTCGACTTGAACGCCGCAGTGCCACCATGTGTACTTTTGACTATCCCCGCTTCACTCACGTAACTAATGACCTTTGCTCGGTCGAAATTGGGGACGTCGGATTGCGCGGTGATGTTTTTGGACGGGGCTAGTAAGGTATTTTTTGGGGGCTAGGCAGTTTAGCGCGTGTATTGCATAGCCATTAGTAATCGTCATTGATAACATGATAAATCTGTAAATCTGCTGGTTGAGAGAATGAGGTTGGTCGCGTCTATCACTGGGGGTAGCAACAACAGGCAGACGAGACCTTGAATATCGCGCATTTTACTCTTTCCAAGTCAATGCACGCCCAGAGATGCAATTGTCTTTCATGCGCGGCGCTTTTTTTCAAAGCGTTGAACTTGCGGAGCCGAGCTGTTTGACTTCTATGATACACCATTCATCTCTTGTTTTTATGAAATCTAAATCCTTTCTGTTGTTTAGTGGTATCCTAGTTGCTTCGTCAATTGCGGCGGCTCCTCTCCAAAAGCTTCGAGTCATTGAAGACTCTAGGGCGGTAAGCGCAATCGGGGAGGTGCCAGTCGTCTCGTATGCCGATGTACTGGATCGGGCGACACCATCGGTTGTCGCGGTGTATTCATCACAAGTTATTCAGCCATCGTATTACCAAAGTGCGCCGCAGGGTATTCAGGATTTATTTCGCCAGTGGGGGCGTCCACTGCCAGGCACTGAGGCCGATCGAAAAGAGCGTCTCGAGCGTGTCGGGGTCGGCTCCGGAGTGATTATCTCACAGGATGGCTACATCGTGACAAATCACCATGTGATACAATTACAACATGGCAAAGCGGCAGATGAGATTCGTGTGCGTCTGAGCGATGGTACTGAGTATGTGGCGACACTGATCGGCTCCGATCAGAAGACTGATGTCGCAATTTTGAAAATCGAGCCCGACGAGTCTCTGCCGATTGTAACGATTGCCGATAGTGCCAAGCTGCGTGTCGGCGATATTGTATTTGCGATCGGCAACCCGTTAGATGTTGGACTCACTGCTACGCGTGGAATTATCTCAGCGCTCGGGCGTGATTCGTCTGGTATTCTCGGACCCGGTGCATACGAGGATTTTATTCAGACTGATGCGTCAGTGAATTTGGGGAATTCTGGCGGCGCATTGATCGATGCTGCGGGCCGGTTGGTTGGAATTAATACTGCGATAGTCTCTGGTTCGGGGGGTAGTATCGGCATCGGCTTTGCGATTCCGTCCAATATGGTTATGAATGTAGTGACGAATCTGATTGAGTCTGGCGAAGTGCCACGGGGCTTGCTCGGATTGATCCCTGTGAATTTGACCCCAGATTTGGCAGATGCCTTTGGCTTGCCATCTACCCGTGGTGCGTTGGTCAACCAAGTCCAAGTTGGCTCGCCGGCAGAAGATGGCGGGATTCGTCACGGCGATATTATTCTGAAAGTCGATACTGTAGTGATCGAATCGGCACCACAACTGCGGCTGGTAGTTTCGCAAATGCGGCCGGGGCGTGAAGTGACTGTCACACTAGTGCGTCTAAATGAAACGCTAACGTTACCAGTGGTGCTAGGTAGCTTGAGTGGCTCAGTTGCGAGTGCTTATTTAGAGCAGGGTATTCTTGATGGTATGCTGCTTCAGCCGATTAATAAGCGCATACGCAAAGGGCTCTCTCTACCCAATGAAATCGATGGCGTGTTGGTCAGTGACGTACTTGCCGAGTCTCTGTATGCGGATGTCTTCACTCGTGGAATGGTCATTCTTGAAGTGAATGGCGCAGCAGTGACAACACTCGAGGCACTTGAGGCGCAACTTCAGGTAGGCAAGAATCGTTTGTATGTTTGGCATAACGGCACGCATCACTTTATCGTGCTCAAAATTCAGCGACAAAACTAATTAAGTAGAGTAGTCGCATTATTTTCGACTCGGCCTTGTTGACCCGAGTGATCATGCAAATCTTCCATAACAGCAAACAGGTGACACTCTGCGCTGCCTGTGATTTTATACTACTTGCTCGTTATGCGACGCATCATACCTGCGCGTACGATTAAAACAGTTGGTTCATTGGGATCGTTTGACAGTTTCAACATCGAACAGGGCACGCCGAATTCAAATTTGCCGGCTTGGTTGCTTCGCTTGATATCTGGGTGCACTTGATTATATAGCGCCAACTGTTTTCCAGAGTGCTTCAATTTGTGCGACGTCGATTTCATTAGTGGTCACGGCATGCCCCAGTTTTTGCATACTAATTAAGCGTAGACGACCGTTGCGGTTTTTTTTGTCGCGCTGCATCGCGGCTATCAAGTCAGAGATCGGTAGGGCGGCCTTTAGACTTGTTGGTAACGCGCACTTCTTGAGTAGTGCATTGGCGCGGGCGATGTCGCAGTCGTCAATTTGGCCGAGTTGAACTGAAAGTTGGGTGGCGAGGTTGAGGCCGATGGCAACGGCTTCACCGTGTAAATACTGTCCATAGCCTGCGACGTTCTCGATCGCATGAGCAAAGCTGTGACCGAGGTTAAGCAGGGCGCGTCCTCCCGTGACAGCGGTCTCCTCTTCGTCATCGGCGACGATTTCGGCTTTGATCACGCAGCATCGACGGACGATGGCTGCGAGTTCAGGCGAGCTTGCGGTGAGGGGAGGCATTTGCTCT
>Ga0066605_10001261_pt1 | contig 16793 bp, 17 predicted proteins | sample SaaInlLV_DNA_10m_FD_60385 | JGI IMG/M metagenome (GOLD analysis project Ga0066605, IMG submission 60385) | Marine microbial communities from expanding oxygen minimum zones in the Saanich Inlet - SI075_LV_DNA_10m | ecosystem: Environmental > Aquatic > Marine > Unclassified | place: British... | reverse complement strand
TAAAAAACCTTCTTTTACTTTGGTTTCTATGATGTTTTGAATATTCATGGAATGCTGAAAATTGAATTGCGAAATTAAACAATTTTATTTGTTTTTTTGAATGATTTTTGGTCAAGAATAATCGTATTTTTACAAAAAAATCGACTTTTAAAATATAAAACATTTTTTGAACAGATTTTTCAGTTTTGTTCAGCATTGTTAGAATTAATATTTTATTTTGATTGAATATAACTAATAAAGCATATAGAAACCTATTTTACATGGAAAAACGTTTAGAAGAACTCCCAAAATTAGCAGAGCAAGCTAAAAAAGAAAACAAAAAATATTTTGTTAATTTAAGAAAGAGAACTCCTAAAGATTTAGATTATGTAATGCAAGACCTACACGATAAAGAGTTTGCTAAAACAGACTGTTTAACCTGTGGTAACTGTTGTAAAACAACATCTCCAATTTTTACAGATAAAGATACTGAGCGAATTTCTAAATATTTGAAAATGAAAATTGTTGATTTTAAAAATCAATACCTAGAGAGAGATCAAGATGATTTTATGGTTTTAAAAACTGCGCCCTGTTCTTTTTTTGATGAAACAGATAATACTTGTTTTATCTATAACGTTCGTCCTAAAGCATGTGCAGAGTATCCTCACACAAACAGAAAAAAATTCATACAGATTACTGACTTAACTATTTCAAACACAGGTATTTGTCCAGCAACATACAATATAGTTGAAGCTTTAAAAAAGCATTTTCCTTTTGAACCAAACAAGAAAATAAAAAGAAAATAAGTAGTTGTTTTTAAATGATTTTTAATTAAATATAGAAACCTCCACTATAATTTGGCACAATCCTTGCAGTATTAGGATGAAGACAAACTAGTGAATTGTTTTCAGTATTTGAATTAATTGATAAAGAAAAACCATCTCGTTTGAGGTGGTTTTTTTAGTTTCTGAAAATATGTGTAAAATAAAAAGTTTAAAAATTTTAAGGAGTAGGTAAAAAATGAACTTTTATTTTTTTAAAAAATAGTTCTATTTATTGTTTCTTTAAATAGCACTTATAATATCATATTTTGTAATTATATGATGATTCCCATTTTCTAATTCAACAAGTACTGCATCATTTTCTTTGGTTATCAATGCAGAGATGTCTTCTAATTTTGTAGACATTTTTATGATCGGATATGGTTCTCCCATAATTTCTTTAATCGGTTTGTTAGCAATATTTTTATCGTTAATGAAGTGGTGTAATAAAAGAGATTCATCAACAGAGCCTACAAAACCATTTAAATCTTTAACAGGTATTTGCGATATTTTAAAGGTTTTCATTCTTTCGATAGCATGAGAAATTAACTCCTCTGTCTGTGCAGCAATCAGTGGTTTGTTAGAATGATTTTTTATTATATCTGCAGCTGTTTTAAGTTCTTCTTCAATAAAACCTCGTTCTCGCATCCAATTATCATTAAACATTTTACCAACATATCTACTTCCATGATCATGAAATAAAACGACAACAACATCTTCTTTTGTAAAATGCTCTTTTAATTGCAATAATCCTTTTACAGCAGCTCCAGCAGAGTTTCCTAAAAACATTCCTTCTTCTTTTGCCAAACGTTGCGTATAAATTGCAGCATCTTTATCTGTTACCTTCGTAAAACCGTCAATTAATCCAAAATTTACATTTTTAGGTAAAATATCTTCACCAATTCCTTCAGTAATGTATGGGTAGATTTCATTCTCATCAAAAACACCAGTTTCATGATATTTTTTAAAAACAGATCCATAGGTATCTATTCCCCAAATTTTTACAGTTGTACCAACTTCTTTAGCTTTCATTTTTAAGTAACTTCCAACCCCAGAAATTGTTCCACCAGTTCCTACACCGACTACAAAATGAGTTACTTTTCCTTCAGTCTGCTCCCATATTTCTGGACCTGTACTTAAAAAATGTGCTTTACAATTACTCGGATTATCATATTGGTTTACATACCAAGAATTCGGAGTTTCTTCTCCCAAGCGTTTGGAAACAGAATAATAAGAACGAACATCATCTGGCTCAACATTTGTTGGACAAACAACAACTTCTGCCCCAACAGCTCTTAAAATATCTATCTTTTCTTTAGATTGTTTGTCTGCCATTACAAAAATACATTTGTAACCTTTAATAATTGCAGCTAAAGCCAATCCCATTCCTGTGTTACCAGAAGTTCCCTCTATAATAGTTCCTCCAGGTTTTAAGCGGCCGTCCATTTCTGCATCTTCTATCATTTGTAATGCCATTCTATCTTTTACCGAGTTTCCAGGGTTGAATGTTTCGTATTTTGAAAGGACCAAACAAGGTAATTCCTTTGTTAAAACATTCAATTTTACCAAAGGAGTGTTTCCAATAGTTTCTAATATGTTTTCTGCGTAATTCATTTCTATAATTTCTGTTGCAAAGATAAATCATTTTTTGGGCGTTCCCTAAAAAGGTCACGCTTTCCCACTTTACCTTTTTTTCGTTCCTCTAAAAAGCATGCCATTTCAATCGCTAACGCAAATTAATCAAACTTTTTTATTATTGTTAGAAACTTCGCGATAGCGCTTGTAGCAACTGTTTGAACTTTTTTGTGTTTTTTTACACAAAAAGTGAGTGTAAAAAGTGTGACTTTATTATTGAATGCTATCAGTAAAAAGGAACGTTAATAATTTTTATGACTTATAAATAATTTTTAATTAAGCAAATTTAATAGCCTTTGAAGGCTGAATTTTAGTAATGATATAAGAGGGGATAATCAGCATTAAAAGCGACATTATTAAGGTACCGATATTGAGTAATACGATTTTTTTTAACGAGATATAAACCGGCATAGTAGTAACGTAATAGGTTTCTGGATTTAAGGTAATGACTTTAAAATAGTATTGAATAAAAATGATAGATAACCCAATTATATTACCCCAGAAAAGCCCTTTCAAAATAAGGTAAGACGCGTTGTATAAAAATATTTTTCGAATGCTACTATTTGTGCTACCTAATGCTTTTAAAATTCCAATCATTTGCACCCGTTCTAGAATTAAAACAAGCAAGGCCGTAATCATATTTATACCAGCAACCAGAATCATAATGGCAATAATAAACCAAACATTATTGTCAAAAAGTTGAATCCATTCAAATACTGTTGGGTTCGTTTCTAAAATTGTTTTGCTATTTAAGGTGACACCAATTTCACTGTAAATTTCATCTCCTTTCGCTTCAATAGTATCAAAATTATCTAAGAGAATTTCAAATCCACCAACATCATTTGTAGACCATTTATTCAGTTTTTGAACCTCTCTAAGGTCTCCAATCATCATTGTTTTATCGTATTCAGTAAAACCTGAATTGTAAATTCCAACGAGGGTATATTTTCTATTAGATGGTAATTTACTAGTACTAGTTTTTATGAAAGTAGCTAAAATAGTATCATTCAATTTTAAGTGCAAACGATCTACAATAGTTTGAGATAATAAGACTTCTTTGGTTCTTGGAAGGGTCAAATTAGGAATTTTACCTTCTACCAAATATTCTTCAAAAAAAGTCCAATCATAATCTGTAGAAACACCCTTGAAAATAATTCCTTCAAAATCAGTTTTAGTTCTTAATATTCCGCCTTTATTAGCAAAAACTTGAATATTTTTAATCCCCTCAATTTGCTTGAATCTTGGATAAAAAGGCTGGTTTTTTTTGATAGGGACTGTAGAAACATCAGAATTATTAGTATCGTAATTTACAATCTGAACATGACCTTTGAAACCTGCAATTTTATCACGAATTTTGTACTGTAAACCTGCGCCAGTTGCAACGGCAATGAGCATAATAATAATTCCCAATGCAATTGCAGTGACTGCGATTTTTATTATTGGAGCTGAAATGCTATTTTTATACTTTTTACCAGCAACAATACGTTTCGCAATAAATAATTCGTAATTCAAATTAATGATTCTTTTTAAACCTTTCAAAAGTACATATTTATTATTGTTTTTTACATTCAATATTCAGTTGATTTCTCTTGCTCAAAATATAAAACCTACTTTTAAAAATGATTTTAAACAAAAAGCACAACTTAAAACTGGTGCAGAAAGAACAGCTCTTTATGTACCTTTTTTAAAAAATAAAAATATTGCAATTGTTAGCAATCAGACTTCCGTAATTCATTCTACTACAGATTCAATTTTTGAAGTTTTTCCTGGAAAAAATGAGGTTTATTTTGATCATATCAGGCATCACAGTACTCATTTAGTTGATAGTTTACTTTCTTTAGGTATTTCTATAAAAAAAGTATTTGCTCCAGAACATGGTTTTAGAGGAAAAGTAGATGCCGGAGAAGTTGTAAAAGATGGTTTTGATGCCAAAACAGGCTTGCCAATTATTTCTTTATATGGAATTAATAAAAAAACTTCTGCAAAACACCTCCAGGGAATTGATGTGATTATATTTGATATTCAAGATGTGGGTGCCCGTTTCTATACTTATATATCCACTTTGCATTATGTAATGGAGGCGTGCGCGGAGGTGGGTCTACCTCTAATTGTTCTGGACAGACCAAATCCTAACGCACATTATATCGATGGTCCTGTTTTAGAACCAAAACACAGTTCTTTTGTTGGGATGCATCAAGTTCCTGTTGTGTATGGAATGACCATAGGAGAATATGGATTGATGATTAATGGAGAACGTTGGTTAAAGAATGGAGTTCAATGTAATTTAAAAGTAATTCCAATAGATAATTATACACACAATACGATGTATAGCCTACCTATAAAACCATCTCCCAATTTACCAAATGATAAAAGTATAAATCTTTATCCGAGTTTGTGTTTTTTTGAGGGAACCAACGTATCTGCTGGGCGCGGAACACAGTTGCAATTTCAAATATATGGCTCTCCTTTTTTAAAGAATACCAATTTTGAATTCACACCCCAATCTAATGATGCTGAAAAAAATCCAAAAAATAAAAATCAAAAATGTTTTGGTGAAGATTTGAGAACCAAAAAAATGTTAAATCAATTAGATTTGTCTTATCTGATAAAAGCTTATAAGAACAATTCCTCTAAAGTTTTCTTTAATAGTTTTTTTACAACCCTATCGGGAACAAAAAAGCTACAGCAACAAATAGAACAGGGCTTGTCTGTAAATGAAATTAAAAATTCATGGAAAGAAGACCTTCATAAGTTTAGAATCGTCAGAGAAAAATACCTGCTCTACAAGTAAAAAGAGTACTTGTTTTCTTGAGAATAAATTAAATATTCTCAACCCCTGTTGGTTTTTTATATCCCTGAAAAGGTTGTTTTAACAACTCTTTTAAAGATGAATTTATTTCTTCATCTGGGAAAGTATCTACTCCATATACAATTTTTTCGCGATCCATTTCTTTGTAAGTTCCAAGAATTCTATCCCATATAGAAAAAATATTTCCATAGTTAGAATCTGTATAAGGAAGTTTATAATGATGATGAATTTTATGCATATCTGGAGAGACAATAAAGTAACTCAATATTCTATCTACCTTTGGTGATATTTTAATATTTGCGTGGGTAAATTGTGTGAATATTAATGACATTGATTGATATAGCATAACGATCGCAATAGGTGTTCCAACAGTAAAGATACCCAAAAGGGTGAAGGAAAAACGGACAATGCTTTCTAAAGGATGATGTCTGTTAGCAGTTGTGGTATCTACTTTATGATCTGAGTGGTGAACCAAATGCACCATCCATAAAGGTTTTACTTTGTGTTCTGTATAATGAGCTAAATACGCACCAAAAAAATCTAAAAATAAAACACCTAAAATTACATACAACCAAAGAGACATCTTTGGAAGCCAGTTAATTATACCAAAATTATTAGCTTCCACCCAATCTGATGTTTTTAATAATAAAAAAGCGAATGTAAAATTAATTAAAATGGTTGTGAATGTAAAAAACAAGTTTGGAAAAGCGTGTTTCCATTTTTTATAGTCGAAATTTAAAAAAGGAAAAACTCCTTCTAAAATCCAAAAAAAAGAAAGTCCACCTATTAAAATCAAACTTCTGTGTAAAGAGGGAATTGTTTCAAAATAATTAAATATGGTTTCCAAATTGATTTAAATTTTTCACTAAAATAGTAAAAATTGACAAGTTTAAATGAAATTAAGATTCCCTCTCTTGATTATTCTTTCGAATTATTGGCTTCCAAAATTAAATATTCTTAGTTTTGCACAGTAGAATTCTTTTATTTCTGCCAACAACTTAAGAAAGCATGTACAAATCCGTTGTAAGACCCATCTTATTTTTCTTTGATCCAGAAAAAATTCATCATTTCACGTTTTCTTTAATAAAGGTACTTTGTAAAATTCCATTTGTTTCTAAGATTTTTAGTGAGTTTTATGTAGTTAACGACAAGCGATTAGAAAGAACTCTATTTGGTATAACCTTTAAAAATCCTGTTGGTTTGGCCGCAGGTTTTGATAAAAATGCAGTTTTGTATAATGAATTAGCAAATTTTGGCTTTGGATTTATAGAAATTGGGACAGTAACACCAAAAGGACAAAAGGGCAATCCTAAAAAAAGATTATTTAGGTTAAAAGACGACCAAGGAATTATTAATAGAATGGGGTTTAACAATGATGGAATTGCAGCTGCTATAAAAAATTTAAAAAAGAATAAAGGTCAGGTCGTTATAGGGGGGAATATTGGAAAAAATACTGGGACAACCCCAGAAAATTACACAGAAGATTATTGTGAAGTTTTTCAATCATTACATCCTTATGTAGATTATTTTGTATTGAATGTAAGTTGTCCTAATGTTGGAAGTCATGCAAAATTAAATGATAAGGGATATTTATTAGAATTAATTTCTGCCTGTAAAAAGTTAAATTCAAAAGAAGAAAAACAGAAACCCATATTATTAAAAATTGCGCCAGATTTAAATAATAATCAGTTGAACGAAATTATTGAATTGGTCAAAGAAACCCAAATAGACGGTGTTATTGCATCAAATACTTCTACAAATAGAGCAGGGTTAAAAGCCTCTAAAGAGCGTTTAGATCAAATTGGAAACGGAGGGGTAAGTGGTCAGCCAGTTAAAAATAAGAGTACAGAAGTTATTAAATATTTATCAGACACCTCTAATAAATCTTTTCCTATTATTGGAGTAGGAGGGATTCATTCTGAAAATGATGCTTTAGAAAAATTAAAAGCAGGTGCGGACCTAGTTCAAGTGTATACAGGTTTTATATATGAAGGGCCAGGTTTGGTAAAGCGAATTAATAAAGCAATTCTTTCAGAATTGTAATTTTAACGTGTACTTCTTCTATTAATAATAGGAAACAATAAGCTCTGATTTTTTAGAATTTGAAATAGCTTATATTTACTAAAATGGTTGAACTTCTTTTTTCTTTTTCATTAGCTACCTTTATTTTATCTATTTCTCCAGGACCAGATAATCTTTTTGTATTGACTCAAAGTATTATTAATGGAAAAAAACATGGTTTAGCTACTGTTTTTGGTCTGATGACTGGTTGTCTTATTCATACTTCACTTGTCGCTTTTGGTATTTCTAAAATTATCAAAGAAAATGAAAGTATTTTCTTTATAATTAAATTATTTGGTTCATGTTATCTTCTCTATTTGGCATTCAAAGTGTATCAAAGTGACACTAAAATATCCTTATACAAGGATGCAATTAGAAAGGAGTCTCTTTTTCAATTATTTAAAAAGGGATTTATAATGAATGTTTTAAATCCTAAAGTAACCCTCTTTTTCTTAGCTTTATTTCCTCAGTTTTTATTTTCTGACACCATTTCAATAGTGGTGCAATTTTATTTTTTAGGAGCACTATTTATTTTGATTTCATTTTTAGTTTTTGCAACAATTGCCCTTTTATCAGGTAGTCTTTCGAACTATCTAAAAGAACATTCTAAAATTAGTTTGTACTTAAAATGGGGCCAAATAATCGTATTCGTTTCTATTGCCATTATGATTTTATCATAGAGTAAAAAGAGTAATGAAAGTCATTCGATAAAAGTTCATTCGTGTATTCTACAGGATTTGTTGTCCGTTTTTAATCAATTTAGATGTTTGTAGTAAAACCACTTGATTCTTTTTATTATAAACACCTAAAATTAAGAATTCACTGATGAAGTTTGCAATCTGTTTTGATTTAAAATTTACAATTCCAGAAACTTGTTTGTTAATCAAGTCTTTTTTAGAATACAAATCTGTTATTTGAGCGCTTGTATTTTTAACTCCCAAACTACCAAAATCAACTTTCAATTGAAATGCAGGTTTTCTTGCATTTGGAAAATCATTGACCTCAATAATAGTTCCTATTCTAATATCTACTTTTAAAAAATCTTCAAATGTAATTTTTTCTTTCATTTTGTTTTTTCTTTTTTGCCTATCTTCTGAATTACCCATAAAGGACCAATCAATAAGAATTGTAAATCTTTTGCAAACGAGGGTTTTTTCCCTTCAACTTTATGTCCCCAAAATTGCCCAATCCAACCTACAATAAAAATACATATGGAAGCATAAAGTAGCTGTACATTATTTCCTAACCAGAAATTACCAATAATACAAAGTAGTAGTACAAATATCATTTCTAAAAAATACCAAAACCCCAAGCGTAAATAGAAAAATGAAATAAGAATTCCAATAACTACTGCCCAATTTTCAATTATTGGGTTATATATTTTAAGTATGTTTTCTATTGGTAGCGATGGTATGCTCATTAAAAGCCCAATTACGCTAAAGAAAATTATAGGAACACAAATAAAATGAACTAATTGATTGGTTTTATTTTGATGGCTAACAGCATATTCATCAAACCATTGTTTTGCAGTTTTCATAAGTTTATTCATTAAAACTTAAAGATATGAGTATTTTAAGAAATATAAAATTTAATTTATATTATCATAACAATTTATCAAGATCTATTATCCTCCAAGATTTTAAACTTAGTATTAAACTAGTATAGTTTAAAAAAATGAAATTTATAAAAAAGATGCAGCGTTAGTTCAGATATTTTTCTAAATGATTTAATTTGATTATTTTATAGAGAATACTTTTCCGGGTTCTGCTAATTCTGTGTTTTTGAAGATTTCTTGTGCTTCTTTTTTAAATAAACTGATGTCTTTATATCTTCCGGAATAATGCCCAAGAACTAATTGATTTACATTGGCCTCCTTAGCAATTTTAGCAGCTTGTTTTGTGGTAGAATGTTTTGTTTTTTTCGCCAAATCTTCTCTGTCTGATAAAAAAGTAGCTTCATGATATAATAAATCAGTATTTTCAATTACTGGTATAATATCTGGTTTATAAGATGTATCACTACAAAAAGCAAAACTTAGAGGTTTCGAAGGCGGAATTGTTAATTCACTATTAGATATTACTTCGCCAGAAGATAAAATAATATCTTTTCCTGCTTTAATATTTAAGTAATCGGCTTTATCGATTTCTTTATAATTACGAATGTTTTCTGTATGCAATTTTCTTGACTTCTCTTTTTCAGTGAACAAATAACCATTTGTATATACCCTGTGATTTAAGGGAATCGTTTTGACTGAAACTTTTTCGTTTTCATAAATAAGTTCACTTTTTTTGGAAACTAATTCATGAAAAATAATTTTATAATTAGCATGAGACTGAGATGTTTTTAATTGTAACAAAGTAACTTCTTTGATGCCTTTTGGACCATAAATATGGAGCTCTTTTTCTCTGTTTAGAATACCAAATGTTGCTAATAAACCTACCAAGCCATAAAAATGATCTCCGTGTAAATGAGAAATAAAAATATGGTTTATCTTAGAAAATCCCACCTTGTATTTTCTCATTTGACGTTGAGTTCCTTCTCCACAATCAATCAAAAAATGACTGTTATTAATTTCTAAATATTGTGAAGTTGGAAAAGCATTTATTCTTGGTGTTGCAGAATGACATCCTAAAATAGTTAGTGCTATACTCATTTATTTATAAAAAGTTTAATGATGATTTTTTTCAATATAATACCAATCTTTATAAACCATAGAAACATATTTTCGATGGTAGATATGAGAAAAATGGAATTTAGTCTCTAAAATTTCAGAGATTCTTTCCTGAAATAAAAAATATTTTTCTTGTTACTATTTAATTAAAAACCTAATTCTCTTTCTATTGCTTCCATCTCTAGAATATCTTCTGCTTCTTTTAAGGTTGGAACAATATTAAAATTTTCCGGAAAAGAATTTACATCAGCACCTGAATTTACAAGCACAAATGATTTGTTATTTTCTTTTTTTTCTTTTGAAATTTCTACGAATAATAATAGCTCTTCAGTATTGAAACTAATAATTTCTGAAATCTCAACTACGAGGTGTTCTTTGTGAAGATGTTCTAGTTGATTTAGGAAAGAATTATAAAAGTCTGAAAAAGACTTTTCACTACTTGAAACAAGTAAAAATGCATCCTTTTTTTCTATTTTCATTACCTATCTTTTAACTTGTTGTGCCAATAAATAAATTACAGCCATTCTAATAGCAACCCCGTTTTCTACCTGATTTAAAATGATTGATTCGTTAGAGTCTGCAACATCACTTGTAATTTCTACTCCTCGGTTTATTGGACCAGGGTGCATAATTACGATCTTCTTACCAAGGCTGTCTAAAATATCTTTATTGATTCCAAATAGTTGCGTGTATTCCCTTGTTGATGGAAAATACTTGATATCCATTCTTTCGTGTTGAACCCGCAAAACATTTGCAACATCACACCATTCAAGCCCTTTTTTTAGGTTTTTTTCTACTTCAACACCTAAGCTTCCAATGTACTTAGGAATTAAAGTTGTGGGTCCGCAAACTTTTACCTCAGCACCCTGAAGTTGCAACGCAAAAATATTTGATAAAGCAACTCTAGAATGAAGGACATCTCCAACAATAAGAATCTTTTTACCCTTTACACTTCCTAATTTCTCTCTAATAGAATAAGAATCTAGTAACGCTTGAGTTGGGTGTTCATGGGTTCCATCTCCTGCATTTATAATTTTTGCATCTACATGTCTAGATAAGAAAACACCAGCTCCAACATTTGCATGACGCATAACAACAATATCAACTTTCATCGCTAAGATATTGTTTACAGTATCAATCAGCGTCTCTCCCTTTTTAACTGAAGACTGTCCTGCTGAAAAGTTAATTATATCTGCTGAGAGTCTCTTTTCAGCTAATTCAAAACTCAGTTTTGTTCGTGTGCTATTTTCAAAAAATAAGTTAGCAATAGTAATATCTCTTAAAGAAGGCACTTTTTTAATGGGTCTATTAATTACCTCTTTAAAATGATCTGCAGTTTTAAAAATAAGATCAATATCAGTTGATTTTAGATATTTTATTCCTAATAAATGTTCTACACTTAATTCTGACATAATTACTTTAATTCTATATAGACAGCGTCTTTTTTATGAGTTTCATTCCATGTTACCAATACTTTTTCTTCATTAATAGCATCCACTTGTCTACCTCTATAATCTGGCTGAATTGGCAAATGTCTACTAAAACGTCTGTCGATTAGAACTAATAACTCAATACTTTCGGGTCTTCCATAGGATTGCATAGCCGTTAAGGCTGCTCTAACGCTTCTCCCCGAGTACAAAACATCATCTATAATTACAACATGTTTACCCTCAACTAAAAAATCCATTTCTGTAGCAGTGGCTTCAAGAGGAACATCTCTTCTTCTAAAATCATCCCTGTAAAAAGTAATATCTAAAAGTCCTAATTGTAACTGTTTAACATGGTATTCATTTTTCAATAAATGAGCAAGTCTATTGGCTAAATAACTTCCTCGTGGTTGTAATCCAATAAGGATTGTATTAGAAAAATCATTGTGATTTTCGATTAACTGGCATGCCAATCGATGTAAAATTATTTCAATATCTTTTGAGTTAAGTAAGATTTTTTTGCTCATAAGAAAATTGCCAATTTAGCTTGGCATGAATTGAGATTCAAAATTACTGTAAATATATGTATATGCAAAATTTATAACTATTAAAAATTTCAGGTATTAGTGTTAATTAAATTGTTGAAAACAAATAATCTTAATTTAAAAATTTCTTAGTACTTGTATTACTTTTAAAGTACTAATTCAAATCTCATAGTTATGTCTCTATTTAAATTTGAATCCATGCTCAAAACCAATAGTATTTATTTTTTTGATTTGGTAGAGTTTGAAGAAATAATTGTTCATTATATAGATGCGGGCAAACAAGCATTGGCAAAAAAAGCAGTTAAACTTGGCTTACAACAGCATCCTGCATCCATAGATTTAAAGTTATTAAGAGTAGAGATTTATATATTTGAAAATGAGTTAGATAAGGCTTCTGTGTTGCTCAAAATAATTGAGCGTTTAGAACCGAATAATGACGAGGTTTTTATACAAAAAGCAACTATTAGCTCTAAAAATGGAAATCACAAAGAAGCGATAGAATTACTTAAAAAAGCATTAACTTTTACTGATGATAAAGTAGATGTTTGGTCATTGTTAGGGATGGAGTATTTATACTTAGATGATTTTAAAAATGCACGTTTAGTTTTTGAAAAATGTATACTAGTAGATTACGAAGATTATTCTGCACTGTATAACGTAGTATATTGTTTTGATATGGATAAAGAACATAAAGAGGCAATTACATATTTAGACTCTTACATAGATATAAATCCTTATTGTGAAGTTGCATGGCATCAATTAGGAAGGCAATATTTTATATTAGAAATGTATCAGGAAGCTTTAAATTCTTTTGATTATGCTGTTTTGATTGATGAGTCTTTCATTGGAGGTTATTTAGAAAAAGCTAAAACATTAGAACAATTAGAGCGTTATAAGGAAGCAATTGATAATTATTTAATTACACTCGAATTAGATGATGCAACAGCTTTTGTTTATCTGAGAATAGGAGAGTGTCATGAGAAAATAGAAAATTTTGATGCAGCAATTTCTTTTTACAAAAAAGCCGTTCATGAGGATCCATTGTTAGACAAAGCTTGGATGATGTTGTCCAACATATATTATGCCCAAAATAATTATCAAAAAGCAGCATACTACATTTCTAAAGCGTTGACAATTGAAGAGGATAATTCATTGTATTGGAGACGGTATTCAGAAATTAACCTAAAATTAAATTTTTATGAAGAAGCTGTCGCCGGTTTTCAAAAATGTTTGGCTCTCAATGATGATGGATTAGAAATTTATATTGGTTTAACAGACGTATTGTCTTTTTTAGGTGAATTTAATGATGCTATTCATATTTTAATTAAAGCCCAAAAGATCTACAAAGATTCTGCAGAAGTAGAATACAGGTTAACTGGATTGTTTTTTATACTGAATAAAGAAAAATACAGCTTCAATCATCTGAAAGCTGCTATGAAAATTGATTATGATTATCGTATTATTTTAAGAGAATTATATCCTGTTGTATACGAACATATTAAAGTACAAAAACTTTTGAGCGATTTTAAAAAAGACTAAATTAATTGTATATCTATTTTAATATTCAGGATACTTTTAAAAAAAATACGTCTTCAGAATTTTTTTTTCACAGTACTTATTTTATACTAAAATGTTTTTTCATACTTATTATGAGTTGTGATTATAGCCAATCCAAAAAGAACAGCCACAACAATTAAGATCGTACTAATTAATCCAGTAACTCCAAAAGACATTCTTATTAAAATTGTAGAAATAATAAAGCCCGAGTTTCTGATAATTTTATGAAATTGGTTTGTGTAGAAGAATGAAATTAAAAGGAGTACAACATCTACTAAAATAAGTACTGTGAAAAATTTATCAAAAAAGAGATTGTTGATACTTTCAAATGTAGGTAATTCGTTCAATAACATTGAAATCCCTGCAAACCAATTTATAAGTGTAAATAAAGCCATGATAAAAAATAATGGAACTAATATTACGGCAATTAACCTTTTCTTTTTAACAAATCTTTCAATAATAGGAAGGGTATCTGCTTTTGGAACTGCTTTTTGCTTCCCTTTTTTTTGAAATAAGTAAATTAAATAAAAAAGCAAAAGAGAAGCAACTAAATCGTAGGTAAACTGTAAATCTCCTTTTATTTCAAACCAATTTGTAGAAAGCTCTATAGAAGATAGATCTTTAAACAATTTACGGATTATAATAAGTGTAATAATTTCATATTGCTTCGTAATATATGTAGTAAACGATTTAGGTAAGTAGTAAATTAATAGATAGACCTCATAAACAAGAATGAAAGAAAAGGGTGTATAAATTGCGGATATAGGGTTTTTAAGCAATTCGGAATTTAATGGGGTGTCTATGAGATTAAATTTTAAAAAGTAGATAACAGCCAAATGAATAAAAAAACTAATTAATGCAACTTTAAGAATTATTTTTTCAATTTTACCACGAGTTTTTTCTGAAAGAAGTTTTTCAAAAAGGTAGTGCGTTAGGTTATTTTTATTGGTCATATTTTGTTAAGGTTGAGTCTGTTGTAATTCATATTCGATATCATAATCTACTGGTTAGCCAAGTTAGTTATTTTTAATTAAACAAGTTTCAAAGGAATTAAATGCATATTATTTCATAAAAAAACCCCCTGAATTCAGGGGGGGGTTTTATGAAAATAAATGAGAATAAGATTCTTTACTTAAGGTTTTAAAGATCTTTATTATTATTTTACTGCCATTAATTCTACATCAAAAATTAAAGTAGCGTTTGAAGGAATAACACCACCAGCTCCGGCAGACCCATAGGCTAAATTTGAAGGAATTACAAAGCGCGCTTTATCACCAACTTGTAATAATTGAATTCCCTCATCCCAACCAGCAATTACTTGTCCTAAACCAACGTTAAAGTCAATTGGTTCTTTTCTTTTGTATGAAGAATCAAAAACGGTACCGTCTAATAGCTGCCCTTTATAATGCACTGAAACACCAGCACCTTTGGTTGCTTTTTTTCCATCTCCTTTTTGTAAAATTTGGTAACGTAAACCACTTTCTGTTTCATCATAACCGGCTGCAACTTTATCTAACATTTCTTTTTGTTTTGCTTTTTCTTCAGCCTCACGTTTCTCTCTTGAACCTTCAAAAGTTCTGAATGCTTCTACAGCATTAAAATTTTGAGCAAGATCACCAATTCTAAGAATTTCTAGTTTCATTTCATCACCCTGAGCAATTGCATCTACTACATCTTGTCCTTCAATTACTGAACCAAAAACAGTGTGTTTATTATCTAACCAAGGAGTGGGAACATGAGTAATGTAAAATTGACTTCCATTTGTTGCTGGACCAGAATTAGCCATCGCTAGTTTACCTGGAGTATCATGTTTTAAATCTGGATGAAATTCATCATCAAACTTATACCCTGGGTTACCTGTTCCTGTTCCTAATGGGCACCCCCCTTGAATCATAAAATCTGGAATTACCCTATGGAATTTTAATCCATCATAATAAGGAGTTCCTTGGGGGTTTAGTGAGTTTTCTAAATTCCCTTCTGCTAGAGCTACAAAGTTACCAACTGTTCCTGGAGTTTTTTCAAATTCTAAGTTTACTAGAACATCTCCTTTTGATGTCGTAAATTTTGCATAAATACCGTTGTTCATATTTTTACTTTTTTTTGTTATCTCGAGCGCAGTCGAGAATTTTTATTTGTTATTTAGATCTCGACTGCGCTCGAACTGATCTTATTTAATATAATTTTATTATTTAATTCTTTTCCTTCTAAAGAAGAGAGAGTGTTTTTTGTTTGTGAAAGGATTTGCAAGCTAAGCAAGAACATCATTAAATAAAATATCTTCTTCATTGCTTTTTTTAATTTTTAAATTCACTTATGAAGTGAAGTTTTACCGAGGGATACTTGCTCTGTGTCATTTGAATTGTAAAAGAAGAGTCGGCTAAAAAAACCAATTGTCCCTGTTTGTCTTTTGCTAAATATCGTTGTTTTACTCGCTTAAATTCCTTGAATTCTTCGTTTTTAATATCCTCAGGTTCAACCCAACAAGCTTTATGAACATGTAAATTTTCATAACTACATTTTGCACCATATTCGTGTTCTAATCTGTATTGAATTACCTCATACTGAAGCGCTCCAACAGTACCAATAACTCTTCGACCATTCATGTCTAAAGTAAATAATTGCGCGACACCTTCATCCATTAGTTGGTCTAAACCTTTGTATAATTGTTTAGATTTCATTGGATCTGCATTGTTAACGTAACGGAAATGTTCCGGTGAAAAACTTGGAATACCTTTAAAATTCAATTGTTCTCCTTCAGTTAGTGTATCTCCAATTTTAAAATTACCGGTGTCATGAATTCCTACAATATCTCCAGGAAAAGATTCATCAACAATTTCTTTTTTTTCTGCGAAAAAAGCATTCGGACTAGAAAATTTTACTTTTTTACCGTTTCTAACATGCAAATAGGGAGCATTTCTTCTAAATACTCCTGAAACAATTTTAATAAATGCTAATCGATCTCTATGTTTAGGGTCCATATTAGCATGAATTTTAAACACAAAACCTGTTAATTTTTCTTCTTTAGAATCTACAAGACGTTCTTCAGCTTTTTTTGGTTGAGGAGATGGAGCAATTTCTATAAAAGCATCTAACAATTCTTTAACTCCAAAATTGTTTAAAGCAGAACCAAAAAATACGGGTTGTAACTTTCCTTTTAAATATTCTTCTTGATTAAATTCAGGATATACTTCATCTATCAATTCAATTTCTTCACGTAAAGTATCAGCTGCTGTCTCCCCAATAACTTTATTTAGTTTAGGATTTGATAAATCATCAAATTGAACACCT